>ERZ1740058.459-NODE-459-length-30888-cov-12.214737_pt1 | contig 30888 bp, 27 predicted proteins | sample MGYA00581745_ERZ1740058 | MGnify/ENA primary metagenome ERZ1740058 (study PRJEB43018, sample SAMN04849742) | marine metagenome | isolation source: floating plastic debris | place: Pacific Ocean | collected 2008-08-30 | study: EMG produced TPA metagenomics... | reverse complement strand
AAAGGCTTTGAAGGCTTAAAGAATGGTGGAGGTATTCCCGCCACAGAGTACTAGACTGTGTAGCGTTTTCAATTTCAATTAACCCTAAGCATCTCAGCAGCTTAAGACACGGGCAAAGCAGAGGGATTGGGACTTAAAGCTTGTACTGACCCCTTAGATGGATATCTGGTTATCTTGGCTGCTTCTGACGAGGTAGTTGCCAGGGGTGATTGCCATATCACCCTACCTTTTGGGTCGGGTCCGATAGACCTGAAAAGCAATTAAACCCACCAATCCCAGAAAAAAGATGGCGGCAGCGGCATCCGCTTCACTGCCCGGCAGCGGAAAATACATCAGAATAGCAGTCATAACAGTTGCAAGGAAGATGGCTTTCACTGATTAGATTAATGCTGTGGCGATTATCAGGCCAAATAGTGCTGCTCTATTCCCATAAAGAGCTTCTGGTTTTGGGCAATTTAAGAGACCCTATCCTTTGCTGAAGATTGTCTAGCTGAAGTAAGCGCCATCATCATCGAGCAGTCAAAGCCTAGTGTTGAAAAAGAATTAGGCCTCAGCTGATTTTCCAGGGCGAGTGCATCTATACCGACAGTTCTTTGATCCACTCGGTCGACCGACTGTCGCGATGCTTACCGGGCACTCGGGGCTTGGACTCTTCGAGGGTTTCCGGGTACTCGACAAATACTGCTGCCAGCAGCTTCTCTTTCTGAGAAATGCCAATCTGCTCGAAGACATGATCCGCACCCAGCTTACCGCCGCTGGACCAGTAAGAGCCCATGCCATGGGCCGTGAGCATTAACAGCAGATTTTGAACCATCGCCGAACTAGCGGCTAGGTGTTCTTCATCAATCATCACTTGATCAGGCTTAGGCTCAGTTACCTGGGCAAATTGAGGCAGCCAAGTGACCAGAACTAGCGCGCCACAGGCATACATCATCCGCGTAAGCTTATTGGCTGGATCTAGCTCAGGAAACCACTTGAACAGGTTATTCGCTAGCTTTTGCGATTCTTGGTGCCACAGCACGTATGCTCGCCAAGGTTCCGCCAGATCGTCTTCACCGCGATCAAAGTGGAACGGGGCCCAGCCGGCGACCTGCAGCGATTCGAGTACCAGTGGTCGGTTACGCTGCTCGACTGCATCGGTGAAGTGCACGGGATTTTCGGCATCGCCAAGCACTTTGAGGGTTTTGCGTTCTTTAATGGCGATCGCTACCGCATTGGGATCCATAGAAATCATTGTTGAGCAGCTCCAATATCACCAATCGTAAAGCGTTTTGTAGAGTTCCAGAACATGCTAGAAAAACCTTGTGCAGCGATGTCGAAAGGTCCTTAAGCTAACATAGCCGGCGCAGGCCATATCTTTAATGAAAGAGTATTTCAGCAGACAAGAAAGCTGCATTGCCCCCTACTGACTGCATTACGGATATCGTTAGCATCAATCCAATGCTTGACAAATGAGACTTATTCTCAATAGCTTACGAGAACTAAGATAACATAGACGGCGTTCAGTCCATAGTGCTTTCCATTCAGGGATGGCCGACGCCGCGACCTCGACAATGGGATAGGGAAATTTTGGTTTGAGTACACTTTGTGCCGCTCGACCAGAGACTGTGAACCAATGCTCAAGCAGATGATGAACTGACATCGGCGATCGCCTCTCCACTGGCAGCCAAGTCAATCATGAAGATTAGTGAGAATCATTGTCATCAAAGTGTTTGCAGTGGCAGCATGCAAACAAGCTCTTTTTTGCTGCACGCTTCCAGGATGGTCGATACTAATTTTCGATTTTCGCCTGTGGATGTGAAACCGTTTTCATCCCAACGCCTTCAGTTTCAACATTTTGTAGCCCTAGAAAAGAGAACCGATATAACACCTATTGTTTGACCTGCTTTCATCCTAATCCCATGTAAAGTCACAATTTCAGTTGCTTGTTGCCCAATTGATTGCAGATTTGTCGACGCTGAAGTTGAGTGACTTAGCCCCCTCATTTTTGTGGAGAGAAATCAGATGGTAACCATTGATGACAGTCGCTGGCCGGTAGTTTCGGCTCGGTTTCAAGGAACGGGGACCCCAACAGATATGGCCCAGTTCTATGCCCAATTTGAAGCCTGGCTGGCAAAGCAGGAGAAATTTGCTCTGGTGATCCAGCGCGATGATGCTGAAGCCGCTGAAGCCGAGAGCAAGCGGTCTCCTGCAGCGAAGCAAATGCGCAAGGAGGGCATTGCCTGGACGAAGGCCCACAAGCCCCAGATCGCCCAATACTGCGCTGGGGTGGCAATGGTGCCTGATTCCACCAAGTTACTTGCCGTTTGGGGCCCCATTGTGGCGAAAGTTACTCAAAATATGTACGGTTGCCCTGGCAAAGTCTTTGGCTCTCTGGACGAAGCGAAAGGTTGGGCGGCAGCGCAATTGGGCCTAGCAGAAACGACGACGGCAGCGGCAGCTCCCATGTCTTTCCGACGGGTGGTGCTGCAACAGCGCCTACCCCTGGCTTTATCGGGGCTTTTGGCCGCGATCGGAGCGGCTTTGGGGCTCGTTCCTTACTATCTGATTTACCTGGTTAGTCTGCAGTTGTTTGGCTCAACCGCATCCCCGCTGGATACTCAATACGTTGGGCAATTGGCTTGGTGGGCCGTCGGTGCCGTGGTGGGCAAAGGCATCTGTAATGGCCTTTCCACGCGGCTATCCCACATTGCGGCTTACACCATTCTCTACGACCTGCGCATTGAGCTGGCTCACAAGCTAGGGCGATTGCCCCTGGGCTATTTCACCAACCGCACCACCGGCGAGATCAAAAAGATTATTCATGAGGATGTCGAACAGCTAGAGCAGGGGTTGGCCCATATCATTCCGGACGTGGTCGCCGGCGTGACGGTGCCGCTGCTGGCAGGTGTTTTGCTGCTGCTGGTGGACTGGCGCATGACCCTGGCAACGCTGGCTAGCGTCGCGATCGCCCTCGGCGTTTTCGGCTTTATGATGTCGCGTTTCGATATGGCCGCTTACAACGCCCTGATGGCCAAGATGAACGGCGTCGTAATTCAGTACATCAACGGCATGAAGGTAGTGAAAGCCTTTACCCGCACAGACGTTTCCTTTGGGCAACTACAGGATGTGGTGGAGGAAATGCGGCAGGTCTATATCCGCACCACTCGCCTCTCAGCCCTGCCTTCGGCCGTTATGCTGACCCTGATGCGTTCGGCGGCAGTCACCGTAGTGCCTGCCGGGATTGCCCTGTACCTAATGGGCTCCCTCAGCCTGCCGACGTTTGTGCTGTTTGTGGTAATGGGCATCGGCTTTAACCGCCCGATTATGGCGGTGCTGTTTCACGGCTTTACCGGTTTTTATCAGGTAAATGCCGCTTCCCAGCGCATTGCGGCGGTATTCAACCAGCCGGATCTAGCCGATCCTGAACAGCCCCAGCAGCCGCAAGGGAATGCGATCGCCTTTCACGATGTTTCCTTTAGCTATGGCGATACAGCCGTCCTGAAGCATGTGAGCTTTACGGCCCCGGCGGGCAGCGTCACTGCGCTGGTAGGGCCATCGGGGGCTGGTAAAAGCACCATCGCTAAGCTGATTCCCCGGTTTTGGGACGTCGGCGAGGGCGCAATCAGCATTGGCGGCGTCAATGTCAAAGCGATGGCGGTCGAACACCTGATGAACCGCGTTTCATTTGTTTTTCAGGATGTGTTCTTGTTTAACGACACCATTCTGGAAAATATTCGCATTGGTCATCCTGAGGCTAGTCGTGAGGCCATCATTGCTGCCGCTAAAGCCGCCTGCTGCCACGAGTTTATTGAGGCCCTGCCCCAGGGTTACGACACGCCAGCAGGTGAAAACGGCGTCAGCCTTAGCGGCGGGCAGCGACAGCGACTCTCCATTGCCCGCGCCATTCTCAAAGATGCCCCCATCGTCGTCCTCGACGAAGCGACGGCTTACGTCGATCCGGAGAATGAGGCCCTAGTACAGGCGGCGCTGGCGGGACTCTTGGCTAGCGGCAACAAAACGCTGATTGTGGTGGCGCATCGCCTGTCAACGATTACCGAAGCCGATCAAATTTTAGTCATTGACCAAGGGCAGGTTGTGGCCCGGGGCACCCATGCATCGCTGCTAGACACCTGCGAACTGTACCGTGCCCAGTGGCAGGCCCATATCACCGCCCGGGAGTGGCAGTTTAGCGCGCAGCGTGAGGCCGCAGGGCAGTGGGAAAGTGGGAGAGTGCCCCCATTCATTGCGTCTTCATCCCACGATGTCTCGGAAGTTGATGAGCCGTTAGAGAATCCGTATCGGGCGCTGGATGAAACCGATACCGTTTGGACGATGATGCGCAAGCTGATTCCGCCTCGGGTAGATCATTATTTTTGGCGGGCGGTGCGCTGGCGCTGGGTCGAGGGCATGGCCATTGGGTTCACAAGCTACCTGGTCTATTTAGTTGTTGTGTCCCTGTTTCAAGCGTTCGATTCCGGTACGGCAGATAGCGGCCAACTGTGGGGCTATGCGATCGCGATTTTCGTTCTCTGCCTCGCCCAAATTGGGTTTGGCTACCGGGCCAACACTCAGGCTTATGCCTTGACCATTGCCGTTCAGACCCGACTGCGAGTGTTTTTGGCAGACTATCTGCGGCGGTTGCCCTTGGGCTTTTTTACCCGGCATGACACCGGTACTGTTGATGCTCTCTTCACCACCAACATCATGTATCTAGAGCCTCATCACGTTCTAGAGAGCTTGATTAATGCGGTGGTGACGCCGCTGCTGATTTTTGTTGTCATGCTGGTGTACGACTGGCGACTGGCGTTGGTGTTGGCTTCCAGCGTGCTCTTGGCGATTTTAGCCTTGCGCTATTCAGAGCAGGTGTTTGCTCGGGTATGGCGACTGCAGGCGGCGGCGCGGGTGCAGGCCAATGCTCGCATGGTGGAATACATTCAGGGCATTGCTGTGATTCGCGCCTTCAATCTGGCGGGCGATCGCCTGCAGCAGTTTCGCACTGGGCTGAGGCAGTATCGCACCGCTAGTCTCCATACGGTGACTCAGCTAGTGCCAGCGATGATCCTCTTTTTGGCCACCCTGGAACTGGGCTTTGCGCTGTTGCTGGTGGTGGGAGCGGCGTTCTTTGTGAACGGCAGCCTGACCGGAGAAAACTTCCTCTTTTTCATGATATTGGGGTTGGCCTTTTACATCCCGCTGATGGCCATGGCCGACATGATGGAGCTGTACCGCATCATGCAAAACTGCGTCCGCAACCTGAATGAGTTTTTGCAAGCCCCGCTGCTGCCGGCGGCCTTCCAACCTCAGCCACTGCGCGACACCACAATTGAATTCCACAACGTCAGCTTCAGCTACGATAGCGAGACGGTGCTCGACCGAGTTAGCTGCCAGATTCCCCCCGGCTCGATGACAGCGTTAGTCGGCCCCAGCGGCTCCGGCAAAACCACCATCACCAACCTGATTGCCCGCTTTTGGGACGTGAATTCTGGCACGGTTACTCTGGGCGGTGTCGACGTGCGGCAGATCCCTACCAACACTCTGCTCTCTCAGATGACGATGGTGTTTCAAGACGTGTATCTGTTTAACGACACGATTTTTGAAAACATCCGCTTTGGCAACCCAAACGCCACCGAGGCTCAGGTGATGGCAGCGGCGCAAGCGGCTCAGTGCCATGAGTTCATTACGCGCCTGCCAGAGGGCTATCAGACCCTGGTGGGTGAAGGCGGGGCAACTCTCTCGGGCGGTGAAAAGCAGCGCCTCTCGATTGCTCGCGCCATTCTCAAAGACGCACCAATCATTCTGTTGGATGAAGCGACAGCATCAATTGACCCGGAGAATGAAAGGCTGATTCAACAGGCAATTCAGGCCCTGAGCGCTCAGAAAACGCTGATTGTCATTGCTCACCGGCTCACCACCATCGCCGCTGCCGACCAGATCCTGGTGCTGGATCAGGGTCGCGTCGTCGAGCAGGGGCGGCACCCGGTGTTAATCGAGCAGGGTGGCCTATATGCCCGACTGTGGGATGTGAAGGCGCGATCGCACGGCTGGAAAATCGCCGCCTGAGAGTCCGATAGGGGCCGTGCTGCCTTTATCCTTCATCCTTTAGCTGTATTGAGTTTGTTCCTTGTTTAGGAGTTATCTTGCTCAACCAGCGTTTTTATGGATGATATTCTGGCCTCTGGAGTCTGAATGGCGATCGTCTACTTTCGACTGAATATGGTCGTCGCCAGCTCCACAATGAATTGCTACACTCTAAATCACTACCGCCACAGTACTTCGTAGTTGGAGCTTTGCAAGCGTGGCACAAGCTGTTTCTCGGCCCTCTCAACTGATGAGCATGGAGGATTATCTGGCCTATGACGATGGCACAGATACTCGCTATGAGCTTGAGCATGGAACACTGATAGAAATGCCAGTTGAAAGCACAATTAATGCTTTAATCGCTCGATTTCTGCTTTTCGAGTTGGCAAAATATTTCCCCATTCAACGCATTGCCGCCAAAGATACCGAGATTGAAGTAAGCGGTAGCCGTGCTACTTGTCGCTTACCAGATTTATTAGTCCACTCAGAAGCATCCTACGCGGCCTTGGCAGAAGAAAAGCAGTCCGTATTGCGTCACGGCATGCCGGCACCAAGTTTGATCATCGAAGTTGTATCGTCCGGCAAAGCCAATCGCGATCGCGATTATCGCTATAAGCGCACCGAGTATGCGGCGCGGGGCGTTGCGGAAATTTGGATTATCGATCCAGATAAGCAGCGCATTACTTTATGCCTTTGGGTTGAGGGCCAGTATGAGGACACGCTCTACGAAGGGGCTTTGCCTCTAAAGTCCACAGCTATTCCAGACTTCAACCTCAGCACGGCTCAAATATTGGCCTTCGGCGAGGCCTGAGTTGCCCACAGAAGCTAACTTCCAAGAGCGTGAGACCAGCAGAAGAACTCACGGTCATAGATCATTTTGACCAGCGCGGTCAGCATACTTCAAAGGTCAAACCAGCCGCTTTTACCAGACGTTCGATCAAGACTTCACCAAACATCGCCGCCGGAGTCCAAAATCCCCCAGCTTTTGCAGACGGCGGAAAATCCTGAGCCAAACACAGTCCTGCTTGGCCCAATAGTTTGCTTGTCGAACCGTAGCCCGGATCGCGATCGCCCGTCACCTTAACCTGCATTTTTTGTCCACTAGGCGTTGTGCCCCAAAACCGCAAATCATAAAATCCGGCTTCTTGAGATGCCGGACTTGGTCCTTCTCCAGACTTGGGAATAATCGTATTCTCCAGCAGCCAGCGCATCGGCGAAAAGGCCATAGCTGCCGCTAGCCCGCTGAGCCCGATGCTAAGGCCCTGCGCCGCCAGCCAGCCAGTAGCATCTGGCCCAGTGGGCACCGCTTCGTCGTATTGAAAATGCTGGCCATAGGCATAATTTAGCAGGGCATTTGACCGCAGCACGATCCGCGTATTGATCGCCGCCATGACGAAAGGCGAGACCCAACCTTGGGAGTCCTCATCATACTGCACGGGAATCAGCGGCGGGGGATGCTGGGAGGATGAACGGCCATCGGGACAAAGGGAATAGGGATCGCCCAACTCTTGGCGCAGCGCCGCATCGGTACCGGCCTCTTTAATCACATTGATGCCGCTGGCCGCAGTGCCCCCCGAGACACCTCCCTGGGCCGCTTTAACCCGCATTTTGACGCGATCGCACGGCTGTCCAAAGGTTTGTTTTGCCTGCTGCTGCAGGTAATAAACGCCCAAATCAGAGGGGATGGAGTCAAATCCGCAGCAGTGAATAATCCGGGCCCCGGATTGCTGAGCGCTGGCGCCATAGCGGTGAATCATCTGACGCACCCACTGCGGCTCGCCGGTCAGATCGCAGTAGTCGGTGCCGGTTTCTGCACAAACTTTGACCAAAGGCTCGCCATACAGAGCATAAGGGCCGACCGTGGAGATTACGACCTGAGTTTGAGCGCATAGATGGCGCAGGCTGGCAGCATCGGCAGCATCGGCCACAATCTGGGGCAGACCCTTGGCATTAGGTCCCAGAGCCGACACGAGAGCCTCCAACTTGGCTTGAGAACGCCCGGCGATCGCCCACTTCACAGACTCATTAACGCCCACTTGATTCAATAAATACTGGCAAAGAATACGGCCAACGAATCCCGTCGCGCCAAAAACGACCAGACTAAAGCGAGGAGTATCATGCACCATGGAAATTACTTCTGTCTAACCCTGCACGGCTGCTGACGCGATCGCCTTCATTAAGGCTATGACGCCAAATTCTAGTCTCAAGTATTACAGAGACACGGCTTGCATTGCTTCAGCTGCAGGCAACGTACTATTGATAACGCCGACATGATGACGCCAGAACTCAGTATTCGTCTCCTAGATTGGCTACTGAAGCGGCAAAAACCAATCCACCAACTCAGTCTGTCAGAGACTAAGAAACGCAATGCCCAACGACTGGACGGCTTTTTAGCTTGGCTGTTTTTAAGGCTGAAACTGTCATTGCCAAAAGTCGTTGATAAAGGCAAAGTGCTCTATGAAGCCACTGACCTAAGAATAGATTGAGAAAGCGAAGGGCGTTTTAGAACTTCAGATCGAGAGCTACGAGCCGGGCCTCTGCCAAATTATGACGCTGTCTGCCTCCATGCTCAGCAGTGCGCTGAAAAGTATCGCAAAACCAGACTGTGAGGAACCGATATTTTATGACTCGACGGCATAAATGGGCATAGCCATGATGAGGTCAAAGGCTTGCTCGTATAGTTCCCTCTGCAGGGCTTGGTCATGATGCGATTGCAGTAGTCAATGAAGTCGAGCATCTTTGCCCGGAGATGAGCTCGACTGGTGAAACTGGCCCGTCGCAGTAACTTCTGCATGAGAATAGAGAACCAGATTTCGATTTAATTGAGGCAGGAACAATGCTTCGGAGTGAAATAGACAACCAAGCGGTGCTCTGGATTGCTGAAGAACTTCATGCGATAAGCTTTTCGTCCTGTGTTTAGCAACTGAGCATGCGTTTCAGGCCACCTTGCCTTTGATGTTGTATGCGGGCCAATGATTGTATAGAAAGTCGGTCATCGAATGACTGTCTAACGGACGGCTAAACCAGTAGCCCTGCATTTGATTACAGCCTAAGCTGTGCAGACAGCTAGCCTGTTCGGGGGTTTCCACGCCTTCAGCTACAATGCTCAGCTGCAAAGCCTGCCCAAGGGCGACCACCGCCTTTAACATGGCAAGATCTTTGGGATCAGTGGGAATTCCTTCAACAAAAGAGCGATCGATCTTTAAACCATGAAACGGCAATTGCTTCAGATAGTTAAGGGATGAATATCCAGTGCCAAAATCATCCATCACCAGCCGTGTACCAAGCTGACGCAGTTGATTAAGGGTTGTCATGGAGGCGTTGAGGTTTGCCAAAGCTGCTGTTTCTGTAACCTCTAGTTCTAAACATTGGGGGGCCAGGTCAAAGCCTTCGAGTACCTGTTGGATATCTCGCACCAGTGAAGCATCATGCAGTTGTCGAGCAGATAAGTTGACGGCAATTTCTAAGGAGTCAAAGCCTTGTTCTTGCCAAGCTTTTAGCTGACAGCAAGCCTGCTTAATGACCCAATCTCCCAGGGGAATAATTAAGCCAATTTCTTCGGCAATTGGAATAAACTGATTCGGCCTCACATTACCCAGTTCAGGACTATACCAACGTAACAGGGCCTCAATGCGGCAAATGCGTCCTTGTGAAACATCAATTTGCGGCTGATAGTAGAGCCGGAATTCCTCTTGCTGCAGCGCCTGATGCAAGTATTTCTCGACAATCAACTGCTGTGAAGCGGCAGAATTAAGGGTAGAGGTATAAAAACGATGGGTATTGCGCCCTTCGGCCTTAGCCGCATACATAGCGGCGTCAGCGTGCTGTAGCAAACTCGTCAAGTTGTCACCGTCATGGGGAAAAACCGCAATGCCAATGCTGCAGGTGATATAAAGTTCATGATTTTCGATTTGAAAGGGCGGCTTTAAGTTTTCGGCCAACCGTTTAGCCACATAAGCAGCTTCATTAACCGATTCAATATTCTGCAGTATCAAAGTAAATTCATCGCCACCCCAGCGAGCCAGCACATCGTTACGCCGCAGCCCCTCTTGTAGCCGTTGAGTGACTTCCCTTAATAGTTTGTCGCCGATCGCATGCCCTAAAGTGTCGTTAATGTTTTTAAACCGATCTAAGTCTAGAAACATAATCGCGGCTAACCGTCCAGCGCGTCGAGCCGCATTGATGATCACCGGCAGCTCTCGGTTGAAGGCCGTGCGGTTGGGGAGCCCCGTGAGGGGATCATGAAATGCTTGATGGCGCATGCGGGCTTCTGTCTGCCGCCGCTTCAGAGCCCCACCAATGCTAGCGGCGATGGTTACTAACGTAGACTCGTCGTTCTGAGTCCAATCGCGATGATCTTCGCAGGCATCAAAGCCGATGTAGCCCCACAAGTCGTAATCAATAAAAATTGGCACCATTAAGATTGAGACGACAGCATCGCGAACTAGTAAATTGCGCTCCATGGAGGGGAAACTAGCTACCCGTCCGCCAATGGCATGTCCGGCTTGAAAGGTGCGGTACCAACGCATCAGGCCATGTTCTTGATAACTTTGACTCTGACAATGGGGCTGCTGAATACTGGGAGGAATGCCAGTTTGTGTCCATTCGTAGCGCATGCTCATGCTGATGGCGCCAGAAACGGGATGGGGATGGTTCTCATAAATATAAACTCGAGCCGCTACCGCCGCCGTTCCCAAGGTTGCCAAAATTTTGGGGAGCACATTTTCAAGATTGAGATTGGTTAGCAGCTGCTGGCTGGATTTGGCGACGCCTTCCAGGAGGCGATCGCGCTGGTGCAGTTCCGTCTCGGCCTGTTTGCGTCGGGTGATATCTTTGACGCTACCCTCAAAGCCAATTAACTCACCATTGGCGTTTCGGATGGCGTGAACTGATTCTGAGATCCAAATAATCTCGCCGTCTTTACGATAAACGGCTGACTCAAACCCGATCACTTTGTCCTCATGGCCAATGGTGTCAATGAAGGCTTTACGCCTCTTTTTATCGACGTAGAGCTGTTGCTCAATATCAACCAGATTTGTAATTAGATCTTGAGGTGAGTCATAGCCGTAGATTCTGGCTAGCATCGGATTGACCGTGGTGTAACGGCCAGTGAGGGTGGTTTGAAAAATACCATCCAAAGCATTTTCAAAAATGCTGCGGTACTTGGCCTCAGTTTGGTGTAGCGACTGCTTTGCCTGCCAGCGTTCTGTGGCCATCGCGATCGCATTAGCTGCCACCTGCAGCAGCGCAATCTCCGAGGGCGACCATTTACGAGTTGTTTGGCAATTGGTGAATCCGATAACGCCGCCTAGTTGACCGTGAATGTGCAACGGCAGCAGCAGGATTGATTTTACGGCACAGGGAGCGACGCCCAGAACTTGGCGCAGCGGTTCCGTAAACTCATCGATAGTTTGATTAATACAGTGACCGGCGATTAGCGCTGCTATCCAAGGCGCAATCGGTCCCGATACATCGAACGCCTTCACTTCGGGGGTGCCCAACACCGGAGCGGTTTCTGAATCCGACCATTCCGCCTTCGGAGTCAGGTGCTGACCATCATGGTCATAGATATATACGCGGTTGGCCCCGGTCGCTACGGCCAGTGGCTGCAATAAAGTGCTAAATCGGGCATTGTCCCAGGTACCATCTAAGCTCAAAAGCTGCTGCTGCAGTTCCCCCAACGCCGTGAGATACTGCTCGCGGCGACTGAGACTAACCTGATATTCAATGCGATCGCTGATGTCTTCTAAGCTCCCCAACACCCCCACAACATTATGTTCAGCATCGTGAATGGGAAATTTGCTGACATTAATCCACTTCTGTGGCGAGGCTGACCTCACTTCAAGACAGTCCGTCTCTGGCCGATCCGTTTCAATGATTTGCTGATCCTGCTGCTGATAGCGCTGGGCTTCCTCAAAGGAATATGCGGGAATGTCACAGTCAGTTTTACCGATGACCTCGGCGGTTGACGCGAGTCCGATGCCATCGGCAAACGCCTGATTACAGCCTAGATAAATACCGTTGTGATCCTTCCAAAACAGGTGCTGGGGAATGCTATCTAGGACCAGATTGAGAAATTTCTCACGATTGATCAGAGTTTGTTCGGCTTCAATGACGGCGGTGATGTCGCGAGAAACCGCTAGCACCAGAGACTCGCTGGCCGACGTTGGCTGATCTAATACACAGCTGACGATTTCAAACCAGCGGTAATGGCCATCGTGATGACGGAGACGAAAACGTACGGCCGGCACCACATCTCCCTGCAAAAACTTGCGATAGTAGCTGCTCATGCGCGGATAGTCGCAAGGATGTAACAGCCACTCAGGCGACTTGCCCATCAGCTCAGTTGGAGCATATCCCAGTAAATTGGCGCAAGCCGACGAAACGTATTGAATATTCCCCGCTAAGTCATGCTGCGAAACCAACTCCAATGAGCTGTCTGTTAGCAGACGATAGCGAGTTTCACTTTTTTGGAGAGCCGCTGTGGTCTGTTTAAGCGCCGAAATATCGGTGATAAAGCCTTCTAGGCCAACGGTGGCGCCAGCATGATCGAAGACTCCATGGCCTTTTTCCCATACCCACTTCTCTTCACCGTCGCGGGTAATCAACCGATATTCAACTTCGTACTGTTTACCAGCCGCTAGGGCCATCTCAATTTGGTGCAGCACCCTGGGCAAATCATCGGGGTGAGTAATGCTGTTGTAAGCCACCGCCCTGTTTTCATCCGTCAGTTCACTGCTGCTATAGCCCGTTAACTGAACGCATCCTTCACTGAGGGACTGCATCCGCCAATGGGGGGGACCAGCAGCAGTAAAAACTACGCCCGATAATGTGCTAAACAGCCGCTGTAAATGTTGCTTGTGGGCAATCAGCTGCGCTTCTGTGCGTTTGAGGCGCAAAATTGCTCCTAAGTGAGCTGCGATCGCTTCCACAAGATCCACCTGTCGGCGATCGCATTCTTGGGCTTGGTTTGCCAAAAATACCAGCACGATCAGTGGCGCATCTTCAAATGTAACGGGTACGCCGACTGCTGCTCGAAGGCCAAATTGAGCCGCCAAGTCGCGCCGGGGAAACTGTTGCTGAGTAGTCTGAGTAGCATCGGCTATCCACTGCGATGCGGCTGATTTATAAACTTGTCCAGGTAAACCTTCTCCAGCTGCGAAAGTCCACTTTAAGCTAGCCGGACCAAAGCCCTCATATTGCTGTTGGGCCGCAAACCAAATGCCACTGTGATGCAGCGTTTGCTCAGAGTTTGGCAGCCAAATTTCACCAAAGCTCCATTCTGTGCTGTGGCAAACTAACTGCAGCAAACAGTTAAGCGCAGCGTCAAAATCTTCTGCCTGGCTGACTTTAACAGAAACTGCTTTTAGCAGCACCAAGGCTTCTGGATGGGTGGCCAAGAGATCATCTTGCCCAGATCTCAAGGAGCCGATATGGGGAGAATGAATCATCAGTAGGCGAAAAGCAGGATCGATGGAGAGAACTTTAACAAGCCAATAACTAACCCATTTTTACAGGCAATTTGAGAGGCATATTACCACTTCAATGAATGACGGTGCCGTATTAACTAGGCACACCGTTTTGTAGTTGATTCTGTAATAAGGTGTGCCAAGATTTTGCGGCCAAACTTCAGGTTTTGCCGTTATTCAGCAGTAAATCCTCTTGGCAAAAGAGATTTAGCCCCTGGGCTTATGGCATGTTGGCGAGCGCAATTAGGCTGGGACTTCAGGACTTTTGGGCTTAATTGATGGCGCGCCATTGGGGTGTATTTGTAGAATGCCCAAAAATTTAGCTTGACTTGATTATGAGGGCCGACAAAGGGATTTACCCAAAAAATATCGCCTGGTATAGTACATCAGCACAGCCCAATACCCCGTAGCATTCGTGCTGCTAATTTTGAAAATTTCTTCGGGAGCAAATCAAACGATGTCCACGATCTCAATCGTATATTTCTCGGCGAATGGTCATACTCATTTAATGGCTCAAGCAATTGCCGCAGGCGTGCAAAAAGCCGGACACAAAGCCCAGCTACTGAGGATTGTGGGCGAGCAGATTACAGCCGGTCGCTGGGGTGACGCCGACATAATGGCAGGGCTGCAGGCGGCAGATGCAATCGTGTTCGGCTCTCCTACTTATATGGGCGGCGTGGCGGCTCAGTTCAAAGCCTTTATTGATGCGGCGAGTGAGGCTTGGTTTGTCCAACAGTGGAAGGACAAAATTGCTGCAGGATTTACTCATTCCAGTTCCCTCAGCGGCGACAAGCAGGGGACATTGATTTATATGGCAATTAACGCCGCTCAGCATTCCATGCACTGGGTCAACGTGGGCGACATGCCAAGCCAGTATGTCGGCAAGACGGATGGCATCAATCGCCTCGGTTCTTTTATGGGGGTGATGGGTCAAAGTGAAATGGCAACTGACGATAGTGACGCGGTGATTGATGCTGGCGATCGCTTGACCTGCATTAATTTTGGCGAGCGCATCGCCCAAGTGACGCACCAGTGGACCGCCACGGCCAGCTAAATTGCCAACTTTTAGCCTGAATTGCCCCGCGCCGCTGTCGTTGAGTCGTCGTTCCAATCTGCCGGCGGCGCCTCCTCTGCCAAATCGACATTATCAAGAGTTGTGCGCAGCAGGCGATTTTCATAACGGCGATCGCGCCGCCGGCCTTTAGCACGACCAGCCCGTTTAGCTGGACGCTTATCAACAACAATGTCATCTAGCTCTTGAGCGTCTTCCCAAGAAGACAAACCCGATTGCGGCGTCCGCTTACCCATAGGACGAAATTATGAATGCATCTGTTAAGAAGTGTAAACAAAAATACTGATGAATGCCTTAAAAAGCTTTCAAAGTCGTTATGTGGGCTACAAATTCCTTCCCTGGGAGGGCCGAACTCTGTACACTGTTTAATGTTGAGCAGTTATTCATCTAAGTTTTTATAACCATATGTCTGTAGTTAGCCAAGTCATTTTGAACGCCGATGATGAGCTGCGCTATCCCACCATTGGCGAACTCAAAAGCATCGAAACTTACCTCTCGACTGGTGCCCGCCGTTTACAAATTGCTGAAACCCTGTCGGAGAATGAGAAAAAAGTTGTTGATCGGGCCAGTAAAGAGCTGTGGAAGCTCCACCCCGATTACATCGCTCCAGGGGGGAATGCGTACGAACAAAAACAGCGCGCCCTCTGCCTCCGCGATTATGGCTGGTATCTGCGCCTCATTACCTATGGCATCATTGCAGGCGATAAGGATCCCATTGAACGGATTGGCTTAGTTGGCGTGCGAGAAATGTACAACGCTCTGGACGTGCCCGTGCCCGGCATGGCTGATGCCATTCGTTGTCTCAAGGATGCTTCTTTGGATTTGCTCTCTGATGAAGATGCCAACGAAGCCGCTCCCTATTTCGACTACATTATTCAAGCGATGTCCTAAAGCTGATCGGTTGGCAAAAGTTGAAAATCTTCTGGTCTGACGATTTATTTCCTTGATTCGTCACTGCGATTACTTTTCCAAGCAATACAAAATTAAAGCGAGAATCATCTGCGGAGGTCCTACAGGCAAAAACTGACCTCTGTGTGATTCTCGCTTTTTGTAGTTCTTTAGACCATAACGGTGTTTGCCGGGAAAAAGCAGGAATCCTTCATTTTCGCCTGGTGTTCCGGCCATAGGAATGAGGTCTGCCCTCGAAGCAAAAAAAATCGTCATTATCGGCGAGCTCCAGCACTAAACGCTGAGGCAGCTCTCTTGCCAGTAATTTAATCAGTAAAGCAGTGGCTAAATCGGGTGCAGCTAGCGGAGAAAATGCCCTGATTTAATAATTTCTCTGTGAAGGGGTAAGCGTTTGTTCGCATGTCTGGAGCTTAACCCCGATGCTTAAGCAAATTTTATTAGGCACGCTTTTATCCAGTGTTCTGGTGTTGCCCGGCATTAAAGGGAGCACAGCAGCGAATCTACAGGTAGGACAGAAAATTACGTCTCAATCCGATAACGGCCCTGCACCGGTCAAAAACAGTGAGCCGCAGCTAGAGGCTGGAGAATCGCCGGGGGAGTCCTTCACAGTGGGCACAGGGAGCGCTTTTTTCTCGTTTGCTGATTTTCCCGAAGCAGTTGCACAGCCAGCGTTTTTAGTAGAGGTAAATCCAGGAGATAGCTATCTTAGTCTGGGCTTACCGGAAGGCGTCAATCTCACCATTGATGAACAGGAAACAATTACGGCGATGATTAGCGAAGGGGAAGCTCTGAGCATTGCCTACAGCCATGACATGGCCAACGATATTTTTGCATTTACCCGTTTTACCCCCATGAGAGTAGCAGAAAGCCAGACGCCGGCAGCAGTGCCGGAGCCTTCGCTGAATATTGCTGCCGGAGTGGTGCTGTTGGCGGGATTAACCAAGAGATTATCCCGGAAAGAGTAGATCATCGAGCTCGGCATAATCGGGGGGCGTGGTACTAATCGCCTGTCCCTGATGTAAAACGGCGCGATCGCTCTGGGGTCGCGAAAAAAGTTCGTTGAACGATCGCGCTTTGAACAACACTAAGTCTGCGGGTTGACCAATGCCCAGGTAGCCTGTGTTCGTTAAGCCCATTAATTGGGCCGGGGTGCGGGTAATGGCCAAGGGCCAGTCGCCAATGGGCCGATCCAGATGGGCAATGCGGGTACTCTGGGTCAGCACTTCCAAACCATCCAGATCGCCATAAGCATAGAACGGATCGCGACAGTTATCACTGGCGATCGCCACGGGAATGCCGGCGGCCCTGAGCTCGTGGAGAATGGTCACCCCTCGATAGCGAGGGGTGCGGTAGGATTTTCGACCCTGCAGATAAAGATTGCACAGCGGTAGGCTGACAATGCCCAGGTCAGCAGCTTTGACCAGGCGTAAAGTCTCGGCGATTTCGGTCTCTGACTGCACCGAGAGTGAACAGCAATGTCCACAGACAACAGGAGCCATGAAATCATGATCGAGCTTGGTTTGGGCTACCTGCCGCAGGACTTGAGAGGTGGGATCGAGAGTTTCGTCAACGTGCAGGTCGATCGCCAAGTCATATTGAGTCGCCAAGTCAAAAACGCGATTAAGCTGAGCTGCTAAGTCAGGATTCGTATAGGCCACGCCGCCCAAAATGCCTTGATTTTCAGCTAATAGCTGCGCCAATCGTTCGCCATCGTCGGTAAGGAAATAGTCGAGCGAGACCAAACTCACGGTTTGCAGAGTGAGGCGATCGCGCCATTCGTGCCGCAGGCGGGCCAATACCTCAGCCGCTGTATTCGCCATCTCACCAAACGCATCGAAATGGGTTCTTAGCGCTTTGGTGCCGTGGGCATAAGCGCAGCGCAGGCTAAAGTCCATGCGCTGATAAAGATCATCAGCCGACCAGTTAGCGTAGTCTTTCATAACGGCCTCCAGGGCGCTTTGGAAGGTGCCGTCCGGGTTGCTTTGGCGGAGCCAAATCTGCCCTTTGTCTAAATGGGTATGCAGGTCAACAAAACAAGGAAAGACCAGCCCCCTGGCCAGATCAATTCCTGGCGCCTCCACTGCCGCCGTGCCGAGAGGAGCGATCGCCGCAATTTGCCCATCGCGAATTTGCACATCAGCCGCCACCAAATCTTCCGCAAAGGGTGGCTCCGCTAACGACTCAATCACGGCGCGATGACTGACGGTCGCATCCAAAAAGATCTGCGGAATGCGGGCGTTGCGGAGCCAGTAGGTGGCGGTGGCAGGCGGAGTAATAAAGGGAGCAATTGCCATAGTTTTCATCTACAAGGGGGGAAACACCAGCTTACGGAGCCAAGTAGCAATATCACTCTGCAGGCCAGGTAGGGATCCCAGTAGCCAGCTTTATTTCCGAGATCAATATTGCCGCAGGGTTGATTCGGGGTTGCCGAGCCAGCTTAGGGCTTTGTAAGCAAATAGAGTCCTTGATTGGTAGCAGGGTGGTTGGGTAGCAGGGTAGTAGGGTAAAAGAGGGGAATTGGGAAGCAGGGTAAGAGAGGGTAATTGGGTGGTTATTTACACATCCCTTGAGGTCATAATGTGCAATCAGGGTTGAGGAATACTAAAACGATAGACAGAGTAACCCGACTTTCTAATGAGTATCAGACAACGCTGCCAAGATTAATGCTCACGGGGCAGGGCACTGTCGTGCCAGTGGCGCAGTAGGCGATCGCTCAGCCAGGTTAGGCCCACAAAAATCAGAACCCCCAACACCGTGGTCAGGCTCAACGCGGCAAACATGCGCGGGATCTGGAGCTTGTAGCTCGACATCAAAATTTGGTAGGCAATGCCTGAACGCGCTCCCCCCGTGCCGGCGACAAATTCGGCGACGACGGCTCCAATCAGAGCTAATCCTCCGCTAATGCGCAGTCCCCCGAGAAAATAGGGCATCGCGCTGGGCAGCCGCAGGTACCAGAGGGTTTGCCATCGAGAAGCGCCATAGAGCCGAAACAGATTTTGTAGGGTGCGATCAGCGCTATTCAAGCCCAAAGTGGTGTTAGACACGATAGGAAAAAGCGCCACAATCCAAGCACAGACTACCAGCGCGGCAAACGTGCTGTTTTTGAGCCAGATGATAATGAGGGGGGCGATCGCCACAATCGGCGTCGTTTGCAAAATCACCACATAGGGAAACAGGCTGCGCTCAATCCATTTACTTTGGGTAAACAAAATTGCTAACAGAACGCCTGATACCGTCGCGGCTAAAAAGGCCAGTACGGTAATTTGTAGCGTCACCAGCAGGGAAGAAAACAGGTCAGGCCATTCCTGCACTAGCGTTTTCAGCACCAGTAGCGGCCCCGGCAGCAGATAGGGCGGTAGGCCCAAGAGGCGCACCGCTCCTTCCCACAGCAGCAGGGCGCAAAGACCCACAAGTAGCGGCGCGATCGCTTCGGTGTGGGCGGCCCCAGACCAGAGTTTGGCAATCACTGACCGACGAGCAGTTCGGCTTGGTGGACGGGAAAGTTTGAGATCGGACGACGGCGGTACTTTGAGGGTCATGGGGAAAGCGACGGTGACGGCGACGGCATTGAGTCTGGGGTGGGAGCATCGCCAATGGCGAGATGGTGGGCGACTTCGCGACAGTAGCGATTGAACTGCGGGGTTGTACGAAAGCTTTCACTACGGGGATAGGGTTCGTCAACCGCCACCGTGGCCACGATGCGCCCCGGCTGCGCCCCCATCACCACTACTCGGTGAGACAGATAGACGGCCTCGTAAATATTGTGGGTCACAAACACGACCGTCCAATGGTGCTGTTGCCAAAGCTGCAGGAGTTCACCATTTAAGCGGCTGCGGCTGATTTCATCCAGCGCGCCGAAGGGTTCATCCATCAGCAAGATTTGAGGCTGGGTAACGAGGGCACGGGCGATCGACACCCGCATCTTCATGCCCCCCGACAGCTGTCGGGGATAGCTGTGCTCGAATCCTTGCAGCGCGACTAGATTCAGTGCCGCTTGAATGCGGCTGCGGCTAGCTCGCAGGGATTGACCTTTGAGCTTAAGCGGCAGATGCACATTGTCCACCACGGTGGCCCAGGGCATCAGTGCCGCATCTTGAAAAACAAAAGCCAGATGGCGTTCTCTCGTCTGCCAAGCAATGTGTCCGTGAGTGGGCTGATCTAGTCCGGCAACCAGTTTCAATACGGTGCTTTTGCCACAGCCCGACGGCCCCACCAGACTAACCAGTTCACCGGTGTAAATATTCAGGTCAACGCCCTGCAGTGCAGTCGTGCCGTTGGCATAGGTCTTATTGATTTGATGGAGGGCGATCGCAGTGGCAGTCATGGCAGCTTTAAACCGAACCAGGGCATAGCTTCAGCCAGGGTACCCAGCCTTATGACTGGTAATACTCGACTCCTTTATTAACGAAATCCAAGGTGAAAGCCTGAGTGTAATCGACCTCTGGGCTCACAACTTCAGCCTCCACCAGCTTGTCATAGAAGGACTTCCAGCGATCGTCCGTCATCGCCCCAATGCCCATTGCCTGCGCATCCCCCGAAACGACAATGCCATACTCCTTCATTTTCTCAATGCCGTAGGCGATCTGTTCATCCGACATTTCCGGGTTGTCCTGCTTGATCAACTCATTTCCCGGCGTTGGGTCATCGTTCAAATAGCTATACCAGCCCTTAATGGAAGCATCCACAAACCGCTGCACCCTATCGGGATCGCTATCCACGACTTCTTGGCGAGTCTCAATCGTGGTGGAATAAGGATCGTAGCCGTAATCTGCCAGCAGCAGCACGACCGGCTCAAAGCCTCCTTCTTCAGCGATTGTCAGCGGCTCCGAACTCAAATAACCCTGCTGCGCCGACGATTTATCTGCCAAAAACGGCCCCGGATTGAAGTTATAGGGCCGCTTCATATCTTCCGTAAAGCCATACTTGGCGGCCAGAAAAGGCCAGTAAGTCACGTTAGCTGCGGAGGAAATGTAAACTGGCTGGCCCTGCAAATCTTCTAACGACTCGATGCCCTGGTCAGGGTGAGCAATGATGATTTGCGGATCCTTTTGAAAAATAGAAGCCACGGTGAGCTTAGGAATTCCCTCTTGAATAGCCTGTAGGGCATCCGAGCCGTAGCCCATAAAAAAGTCCACGCTGCCGCCCATCAGCAGTTGCGTGCCGTTGACCTGGGGGCCACCCATTTGGATGGTGACGTCTAGACCGTGGTCGGCATAGATTCCCGTGGCGATCGCCTGATAGAAGCCGCCATGCTCTGCCTGGGCATACCAGTTGGTGCCAAAGGTGACTGGCTGAAGCTCTCCACCACTGCTCTCAGCAGTCTCAGTTCCGGTGGTTTCAGCAGCCGGGTTGGTGGTCGTCCCGCCGCAGGCAGCGGCTACGCCAGCCCCCACCAGCAGCGAACCGTATTTCACAAATCGCCGCCGACCTAATGCTCTGGGATTCAACATCCAACGCTGACTCAAAACCTTTACCTCTCTGGACTTATGACGATTACCGGACCATAGGTGAAATCACAGTGATTTCACATCTGTACCCCAACATGCCTTCTATTTTGAAGCAAACTGAAGGGTTGAGCCAGTTGTCTTTTCAGTTTAGATGAAGCAGGTTGAATCAGGCTGAGGTTTTGTTTTTGGGCTCTCGGCTCTTGATTCTTCGTTCTTGACAGCGATATCTATAAAAAACTCAGAGCGCTTCACAGCCCAGCAGCAATTTTTGACTGTATCCACGCCGTCACTTGCTGACCTAAACGGACATTATCTAAGCGATCAATTTCGCGAATACCGGTGGGGCTAGTGACATTTACTTCAGTGAGATAGCCGCCAATGATGTCGATGCCGACAAACATGAGGCCGTCGCGCCGCAGGGTGGGAGCAAGCTGGGCCGAAATTTCGCGATCGCGCTCCGTAATTGCCACCGGCGCTACCCGACCGCCGACCGCCATATTGCCGCGAAACTCACTGCCGGTCGGAATCCGGTTCACCGCGCCAATGGGGTCTCCATCCAGCAAAATTACGCGCTTGTCACCTTCCTTGGCGGCGGGCAAATACGCCTGAATCATCACCGGCTCGCGCCCCTGCTGCGTGCTGATTTCAATCATGGAGTTGAGGTTGCGATCGCCCTGCTCAAGGAACAAAATGCCCTCACCAGCTTTGCCCCCTAAGGGCTTCAGAACAGCACGTCCCCAGCGGTCCACCGTTTTTTGAATCACCGCCTTGTCACGACTCACAATCGTTTCGGGAATGGCCTGCGTAAACTGCAGGGCATACATCTTTTCGTTAGCGGCCCGTAGTCCCCGAGGCGCATTCATTACCAACGTTTTGGTGGGGTCCACATAGTCCAGCACATAGGTGGTGTAAAGATAGGGAATCGTGACGGGCGGATCCGTTCGCATCATCACCACATGCATGGTTTCTAGGGGCTGATAGATCATTTCCCCCAGACGATACCAGTCTGATTCGGCAAGCCAGCGATCGTCGCCGAGAGCGACGGGCTTGAGAGTCACTGGCTGCAGCCGTGCCATTGCTTTGCCGCTTTCGACCCCCAACCACTCAGCCTGAGTGATCCACACCTCGTGTCCGGCAAGCTGAGCCGCTTCCATCAGCGCCACACTGGTATCATGACCGGGATCAAGCTGACGGATGGGGTCAATAATGAATGCAAACTTCACGGCTTATATCCTTAATGTGCAGACCAGCCTGATTGTGACATGATTCGTCAGAACAAATGGAGGCAACGCAAGCGTCCCAAATTTTCATGTGGACTAAGCGGAGTCAAAACTGCATTACTCTCAATCGCCTCCTCTTCGGCTTGGCTCAGGCGATAATTCTTGATTTCTGACTGCCTTGAAGCTGCACCAGGGAAATTTCAGGGACGGTATTGGTTAAGTTACCTAATCTGAGTTATCGTTGAAGAGCTTCGATAAACTGACTTGCTGAAGCATTTATTTCTATTGAATACTCGTTCTATTTTTTATCAGCTATTGAATTGTTTCGCTTAAACTTCATCAATTAACTATTGGAAAATTTACAGCTTTCAACCAAGGGTGCCAACTAGAAACTTTTTGTTTTTTACGTCAGTAATTATGCTTGGTTTTGAATAGTCTTTAAGCTCTGGAGCTGGGTTCGAACCTTACAGCGCCCAAGCTTCAAAATTACAGCCGCGATCGCTTTGAATTATTTTTTGTGAGCAAAGCTTTTCCAAAGTTTTTACTCAGACAAAGCCAAGGTCTGTAATTTATTAACTGTAAAATTTATGAATAAATAATACTCGACCTATACGCGGTTCATGTCTGAATGCGTCTACCGGTAAAAGTTTTCTACTATGCATTTAAAATCTAATCAGAGTGATTTGTTAAGTTCTGAGTTTGATGCTAACGATCCTTCTCTCAGACAAAAAACCTTACAGTCTAGTTTTATTACATTCGCGGCTCAACCTATTAAGCTAGTTGCGTCAGTGGGTTCTGTTGCCTTGCTGGCGCGCCTTCTAACTCCAGCAGACTTTGGCATCGTGTCGATGGTTTTGCCGCTGGTTTCATTTGCTGAAAGTATCAACAGTTTGAGTTTGGGAGCCGCCATGATCCAGCGAGCCGGACTCACTCGTAAACAGGCGAATGACATTTTCTGGCTAACTTTAGAAATTAATCTTATTTTTACGGTTATTTTTTTGGCATCTACGCCTGTGCTGATGGTTTTTTATCAGCAGCAAAAGCTGTTGTGGGTCGTCCCAGTGATGACTTTGGGCATAGTCGGCGATTTTTTATCTGTTCAACCCAAATCCCTGTTAGCAAGACAGCTTAAATTTGGCATTTTGACATTTGTGGACGTGTTTTCCCTCCTGCTGGGGATTGGGGTGGCGATCGCAGCAGCGGTAGCCGGATTAGGCTATTGGGCTCTAGCGCTGCAGTTTGTCGTTTTTCAAACTTCTAAGTGCTGTGGTTTTTGGCTCGGGTGTAACTGGCGTCCTTCACGCCCGTTAAAGTTGTCGCAACTGAGCAGTGGCATGGGAACGATGTTGGCTTACGGGGCTAATCTCAGTGCCTTTAATTTAATCAGTCGATTCTCGTTAGAAATCGATCGCATTTTAGTTGGCTATTTTAATGGCGCCGCCGCTTTAGGACTTTATGGCGTGGCCTATAATTGGGCCTATTTTCCCTTCAACCAGATTCATTTACCGTTGTTAAGCGTGGCTAATTCTGGCCTCAGTCGTGCTTTTCCAGATGGCGACGGTTATCGCCGTCAAAGCCAACAAATGCTGGCTCTAATGTTTAATTTATTGCTGCCAATTCTCAGTTTCTTAGTTATTTCTGGCAGGCCAATTATGTTGGTCTTGCTAGGAGACCAGTGGTTGGAATCAGTCCCCATTTTCCAAGTTTTAGTTATTGCCGTGTTAATCGGCAGTTTTTACCGGGTCACTAAATGGTTCTATGTGTCCAGCGGGCAAACGCACCGGCAACTGCGGTGGAGTTTGTTGCATACGCCGATTGTGGTGACTGCCGCAGCAATCGGGGCGCAACAAGGACCACTGGGCGTTGCCTGGGGGATTGCCTTGGCCAGCTTGCTCATGAGCTATCCCGCGATCGCCTTTTGTCTAAAAGACACGTCTCTCTCAGTCAGAGATTTCTTTATGCCGATTTGGCGACCGGCGATCGCCGCGATTGTTTCGGCTGGCCTACTATTTCTAATTCAACAGCTGGTCGCTTACCCCACCCAAGTATTGGTTGAGTTGGTAGTGAACGGCATTTTGTATAGCATCTTACACGTTACTCTTCTCGCTTTTCTGCCCGGAGGTCGTGAAGATATGAGAAGGGCGATCGTAGAAATTAAGGGCATGATTGACGCTCGTTTAGCTCAAAAAGCCCGCGCTCAACCCCCGCAAAATGATCAGGAATAGTCCCAAAACTGGCTGTGTTCTTGGGCTTTTAAGCTAATGGCTTAAGAGACTTAAAAAATAATCACCTATGGGGCTAAGACGAGCTGACCTCGGTTGCGGCAGATGTCGGTACGGGCTTACGCAGGCGTTTGGTATACCACCAGTTTTGTTCGTCGCTGGCAAGCCGAGCCGTGTACAGCGTAATTACGAAGGGAGACGCCCGATATCCTTGACCGAGAATTTCTACACAATAGGAAGGGAACCGTTGAGTCGCCATATCCGGTACGAATCGCCGGCCAATGCGCCGCCAGCTTGGTTCTTTGCTGCGCCACTGCAGCCGACAGCAGGGCCAGGGCAACTGCTCGCGATCATATAGGCGGCAGCAAGGACCAATCACTCGGTACGTTAGATGAGCGCCAGGACTTTGAAAGGTGTGGCCCGATCGCCAAGGATGCTCAGCATTCTCTGGCAGAGGCGGTATCATCGAAACGTAGATTATGTCCATTCGTGAACGTCTCTTACGGAATTGATTATGTCAGAGCCTATCACCGCTAAAGTCAGCGATCGCATTTGTAAACACATGAACGATGATCATGCCGACGCTGTACTCACATACGCCAAATTTTACGGCCAGGCGACATCGGCGTCTGCTGCCAAAATGGCATCTATCGATTCTGAGGGCATGAATCTGGTCGCTGATGTTGATGGTACTCAAACTCCGCTGCGAATTGCTTTTGACCATCCGCTTGCCAACGCCAAAGAAGCCCACCATGTTTTGATTGAAATGCTCAAGCAACCCCGCCAATCGGCTCAAGGCTAGGGTTGCGTCATCAACTCCAGCCAGCATGCTTGGGGAATGGTCGTGGCCGCTCCCTATTGGATCAGTAAACTACTGGCTCAGCGATGCGTCTGAGCCAACGTCTTTGGTTAGATTTCACTGCATAAAACCGCAAGGCTCAGCAAGCGGTTGATTACAGCGTCTCGACCGCGGCAATTCCGCCAAACAGGAGAAAAAGCGCTCCGCTTAATCCAGTTAACCAGCGTTCGGAAAGTTTCCCGGCGCAAAATTTACCGAACATAACCGCAATGGCGGCGCAAATGCCGTGGCCTAAGACCGTTCCTAAAACCACGCCAACCGGATGATGAGTGACGGCGAGGGTGATGGTGGCTAACTGGGTGCGATCGCCCCATTCAGCTACCAACGTCAGGGCAAAGGCCCGCGAGGCGATCGCAGGAATTAGACCAACACTAGCCAAGCCCAGCGGCTGTGTGCGGATTACCCGGCAGGCTGCTGTTTGTTCGTCATCTAAGGTCTCGTCCGCCATGACGGCAGCATCGTACAGCAGCTTGCCACCGAAGCCAATAAATAGCAGCGTGGCCACCCTTTGCACCATCTGCAGGGGCAACAGTGCCGCAACTTGCCCAATCAATACCGACAGCACCGTCATTGCAAATAGCGCTGCCGTTACTCCCACAAAAACCCAACGCCGGGAATGGCGCATTGCCAACAGTGCACCAATAAAAAATGTTTTATCGCCTAATTCAGATAATGTAATCAGCAGCAGTCCTGCCGTAAAACCAGTTAAAACGCTCATGCTCTTCTCTCGAAACGGATGTTTGCGTGAGCATGACGAGTATCTAAACAGATAGACCTCACCAAGCTCACGCAGACAGTGAACTCAGTGAAGGTCTCGCTAACAAACGAAAAGCTTTACGCTTGCTGTCTAAACCAGGCTTTTCGCCAGTATGTTGATTTAGACATCAGGACAAATTGTCCTGGAGCTACTCCCCTTCAGCTTCTAGCAGACTATCACACTCTCAGAGTCCGACGTTAGGGCAATTATTGAGGCGTTTTCGCACCTCAATGAAGAACAGCTTCGCTTCCACCGTGGCTAATCGGGGTTTGCGTCCAGCCCCAGTGGCCCGTTGACGCGGCTGAGGACTCCGATGGGGCACGACCGCTGCGGCTAAAACTTGTGCAAAGGCTGGTTTCAGTTCCTCAAAGGCTTTGCGATTCAGACCCGTCAGAGCCCGGAGGAAACGGTCATTCTTGAGGACCCATTGAAGATTCAGCATGGCACCACCCGATTCGATTCCGCTCTGGACATATCCTCTAATCCACAACAGGTCTATTGCTAGGCATGAAAGCAAACTGCATCATAGTTGGGCAACTGCGCGGCCCGTAGCTCTCGACCAGCAGTTCTAAAATCGCCCTCTGCTTTCTCAATCCATGCCTGAGTCAGGGGCTTCATAGAGCATTTTGCCTTCATCAACGATTTCCTTCATAAAAAAATCGCCCATCTCTAGTCGTTGACGCAGTAACCCAGGGGTGCGCACCAGTAAATCTAAGGGAAATCGAGGACGAACTTGAAACCAGATTTCAGCGACTTTCCGAGGAGAATGGCCTTCAAACGGCATGACCACCAGTAAATCGACATCTGAATCTTCGTTTGGTTCGCCGTAGGCATAGGAGCCAAAGAAAATAATGCGTTCAGACTGAAACTGCTCAACAATTTGCTGGCTCAGCGCTTCAATTTGTGACATTTCAACCATATTGGCCCCGCCAGATTTCTTTCCATTTTGCCGCTTAACAGAAACCTCCAGAGCTTGTAGTCACTCTGAGGATGCGGCTTATTTGCTCACACCGTGGTGAGTTCGGGGGCTTGGCGTTTGAAGACGAGGCGTTCGTTTTCGACATCGGCAGCTTTAGGAAAAAGTACCGATGTTAAAGCTATGAGGACAGCAAAGCTAACGGTACCGTATCCCACTCCAAATTCATCAGCACAGAGTCCAAATCAGATTCAACGGCGTAGGCTCCGCATGTATCCACAACTCTGACAGAACTATGACTAGTAATGCCGACACGGTTTGCAGCGATTTTCAAACGCTACGCTTGCCAGTGAGGTCGGAGTTGAGGCGAGCTGTGGTGCATCTCAACGTGGGGCACGAGGGAATGCGGTTTTTCCAAACCGTGGGCTTCCATCAACATTTGATTGCCCATGACTTCAACAGGATCACCATCGGCAATGATGCAACCGTCGTCAATTAGCAAGACACGATCGCAGACCTCTAGCAAAAACTCCAGGTCGTGGGAGGCCAGCAGCAGCGTCTCATCCGACTTTTGCAAAAACTGGATGAGGCGGCGGCGGGTGCGCAAATCTAAGCTGGCGGTGGGCTCATCGTACAGCAGGATGCGGGGACACATCGCCATCAGTCCAGCGATCGCCACCATTTGCTTTTCGCCGCCGGACAGGTGATGGGGAGGCCGATGAGCCAGGTTACGAATACCAGTGAGGTCCAGAGCCGCCTCAACCCGCTCGACAACTTCCCCTTCTGAAAGCCCCAAATTTTGCGGCCCGAAGGCGATGTCATCGCGGACGGAGGGAGAAAACAGCTGATCTTTCGGATCTTGGAATAGGAAGCCGACTTCGGGGCGAAATTGATGGGGTTCAACCCGTTGATTAAACAGGTGAATGGTGCCGTTCTGGGGCACTAGTAAACCACACAGCAGCATAAACAGAGTGGTCTTGCCGCAGCCGTTGTGGCCAATTAGGCCGACTCGCTCACCTGCGCGAATGGTAACGCTAATGTCTTGCAAGATCCCAGGATTGTCGGGGTAAGAAAAGCTGAGATTTTGGAGAGCGATCGCCACAGCGGTCTGCAGTCCGTCGGCAACTAGTGGAATCATTAAGGCCGGCGGCGTACTCGATGAAACGGAATTGAGTGGCTGTTTCATAACGGTGATAAAAAGAATTCCCCAACGACAAAACTGATGGCTGCCAACCAAATTAACCCGGTGGGCAGCGCCAGTGTCATCCGTCCCGACGGATGGCTGGATAAATAACGCGGTGGCGTCCCGTGGCCATAGCCCCGCAGCCGCATGGCCTGATAAACCCGCTGCGACTGTTCATAACTGCGCAGCAGCAAACTCCCCAGCAGTGCCACTAGCCAGCCCCACTGGCGGCTGACCGTCTGGCGAACGTGGCCGTAGCCCCGCAGCCGCATGGCCTGCCGCATTGTGACGAACTGGTTGGCAATGTCAAATAAATAGCGATAGGTCAGCAGGGTCATATCGGTGAGCAACGGCGGCAGGCCGAGCGATCGCATCGCCTCCAGCAGGGACAAAAACGGCGTCGTGCCCAACAGCACGAACCCCGTCGTGAGGATGGCTAAGAACCGCCCTGCAATCAATGCCGCCGTTTGCAAGCCCTCCAGTCGCAACGCCAAAAATGACCACTCCCACAGCACCGTTTCGCCCGAGAGCCACGGCAGCAGCCCCACCATCGCCACGATAAACATCCCCGGATAAGGCAGCCGCCGCAGTAGATAGGTCAGCGGTAGCTGCGACCAGAGATACAGCCCAATGACGACCGCGAACACCCACGGCAGCAAGACCAGATGCCGCACCATGGCGATCGCAAACATTAGCGCCAGCAAACTGAGCAGCTTAGGCCGGGTCGCCCACCGATGAATGGCGGACTGGCCTGGAATGAAAATATCAGCATGAACACCAACAGCCATAGAAATTTAGTTATTTCAAAAGGTCAGGTTTGACGCGCAGCAGAAAAAAGCAGAGCAATGCGGTGAATAGTCCCTCCAAAAAGACGAGGGGAATATGGGCCACCATGAAGGCAGTGAGCAAGTTTTGCTCCGTCGCTGGGTCGAACGTGGATGGCATGGTAAACACGACCAAACCGAAAAAAATCAAGGCAGTCAGCCCCACTCCAAGCGCCCCCGCCAAGAAGCTGAAAATCCCCAGCGCCGCTCGGGGTGAGAGAGCTTTGGCCAGACGGTGGCGGAGCCGAAAGAGTTGCCCTGCTAGCAGAGCGGGTACCCCCGCCATGACGGCATTGACTCCCAACGTGGTCAGGCCACCGTGACCTAGCAAAATCGCCTGCAGCAATAGCCCAATTAAGATTGCCGGCCAAGCATACCAGTTCAACAATGCGCCCAAGAGGCCAGTCAGCATCAAATGCACTGACACTGGCGGTATTGGCAAACTCAGGGACGAGCCGACAAAAAAGGCTGCTGCCAGCAGCGCCGCTTTGGGCACCTCGGCAGGAGAAGCTGCGGTGCGGTTGATTTGTCGGAGGGCAGCCCAGGTCACCCCGCCGGCGATCGCATAACCCGCTGCGCACACTGGCGCTGGCAAAATACCGTCAGGAATATGCACCCCTACTTCCCTCGTCGCCAAAAGAACAATGCAGTGCCCACACAGCCCCAGGTGACTGCCCCGGCAATCACGATGCGCTGCGTCAGCGAGAGTCCACTGTCGTTGGCAAACGTGCTGGCGATCGCTCCATCCGCTTCAACGGGCACCACGGCAATGTCGCCGTGGCCCGCCTGCCGCACCGCGATTTCCCAATTGCCCGGAGCCGTCGGCACAAACGTATAGCGCCCCGCATCGTCGGTGCTTCCCGAAAACACAGGCGTTTGCGGGTCGTCGGGGGCGTACACTTCCACCGTGGCTTCGGCCATCGGCTCGCCGGAGTCGTAGGTGGCCTCGATTTGGACGGCGGTACTCGTGCGGGCCTGAACGTGCGCCCCGTGGGCGATCGCGGCGACGGGACTCAGCCCCACCGCCATCACCGCTAAAACTGCTGCCGATAGCTCCCGTCGGCGTGCTGGAACGTTCGCTATCATAGGCGACTAATCAGTTGAGTTTCTTCGCAGTGTCCCTCGCCCACGTGGCCTAAGCTCGGCAAAATTTCCATCAGCATCTGATAGTCTTCGGGAGCAAGCTGGGACTCCAGCGCGGCCATGTCAACGTCTAGCGTATTACCGTCGGCGATCGCGGCCAGCGGGTCAAATCCTAGCGCGCCAGTATTAATGTCATCGTCTGGAGGAGCCTCGCCGTCACCAAATAGGTGATCAAAATGGAAAGTCGCCTCTAAATCTGCCTGACTGCCCGACTCCAGCAGCCCCTTACGCTCGTCCCCCACGAAATCACCGCAGACGTATTCCAACGTCGGATCCAGCTTGAGCGCAAAATCAATCGTTTCGCCATCTTTAGCGGCCGTCCCTTCAAGCCATAGGGTTTGTCCCGCAGCGGGACCGCTCTCGGCCGGTTCCATCTTCCATGACAGCGCATTATAGCGCCCAGCTTCGGCCTCTATTGACTTGACAGAAATAGGCTCAGCATCGGCATCGCCAGCGGCTAAATCGACTGTAATAGGCTCATCCACCTCGGCAGTTTCCGTGGCTTCAGGAGTACCGCCCGCCTCCGCATCAAAAGGCGGATCGCTCTGATAGGCAATGACCTCGGCCAGTGTCACATACACATGGTCAAAATCAACCTGCCAGCCATCTTTAGTGACGAACCCTTGACGAACAAAGTCTTCTCCATTCGCCCGAATCACCAATTCTCCTGTGCCCTCATCGGTAGCTGAGGCAGCTGTTTCCTCGCCGGCAGCAGCATCGGCGGTCTCAGAAGTTGGCGAATCTACGGGGGCTTCGGAGGTCGGGGGGGCACAGCACGACCCGAGCAGGATTGGCAAAGCGCCTGCC
>ERZ1740058.458-NODE-458-length-30995-cov-6.142049_pt1 | contig 30995 bp, 24 predicted proteins | sample MGYA00581745_ERZ1740058 | MGnify/ENA primary metagenome ERZ1740058 (study PRJEB43018, sample SAMN04849742) | marine metagenome | isolation source: floating plastic debris | place: Pacific Ocean | collected 2008-08-30 | study: EMG produced TPA metagenomics assembly... | reverse complement strand
TCCCACCCTCACTTCGGAGGAAAACAAGCTACTTTACGATGCCATATCCACCCAATACGAGGATATTCCCCAAAAATCTAAGCAATTGAAGGCTATTCGTAAGGACCCTTATTTGAATGCTCTACAGGTTAAATTTGCCTATGCCCTCACCTGCCATAAAGCCCAGGGTGGCCAGTGGCCCATTGTCTTTGTTGATCCGGGATATTTAAAACGACAGTCTCAACATCATGCGGAAAGCCGTCCTGAAGTAATTCGTTGGCTGTATACTGCTTGTACCCGGGCTACTCAGGAACTATACCTAATAGACTTACCCAGCAACTTTTTTAAATAACTTAAAGGGTTGACTGAAATTCTGACTGAAGCTAACAACTATCAGCTGAAATCTAGTAACTGTTTAGCCAACTTCGGTACTCCAGTACTAGCCGGTTCGGCAATAGCGGTGATGTTGGGCTGAGGATTATACTCCGGAATGCTAGGATCAATGATGTAGATCGGTACTCCCGCCGAAACCTCATAAAGCAAACCTGCCGCCGGATAAACCTGCAGTGAAGTACCCACCACCATAAAAAGATCAGCCTGAGCAGTTTCCCGCTGGGCCACTTCCATCATAGGAACCATCTCGCCAAACCAAACCACGTTAGGTCGTAGTTGCGACCCTTTCTCGCAAAGATCGCCCAGCTTTAGCTCCCAGCCATCCATATCATAAACCAAAGATTCTTCTACCGAACTACGTGATTGAAAAATGCTCCCATGCAAATGAACAATATTAGAGGAACCGGCTTTCTCGTGCAGATTATCGATATTCTGGGTGACTACCACCACATCAAACTCTCGTTCTAGTTCTACCAGGGCTCGGTGTCCATCGTTCGGTTCAACTTGGGAAGCTGCTTTCCGGCGCTGATTATAGAATTTCAACACCAGTTCAGGATTTTTCGCCCAACCCTGAGGGGTAGCCACTTCCATTACATCGTGCCCCTCCCATAACCCATCGGCATCCCGAAAGGTAGGGATACCACTCTCAGCACTGATACCAGCCCCGGTCAGTACTACAATCTTTTTTCGCATAATAATTTCGGTTTTAACCCGAACGAATATACATTTGGTGCGTAGAAAGTACAACAACTAAATTTTTTCCCTCGCCATCAATTAGCCAGTTTATGCCCACCGTCACTCGCCGGAAGAAGAAACGCAATCCTATTGTCATTATTTCCATTATTGTCGTTGTAGTGCTCGCGCTCATTTTTGCTGCCCGTCAGCTAGGGTGGATTGGTGGTGACGATGCGGTAGAAGTCCGCTTCGCGAAAGCCGAATCCCATACCATCATCGAGCGGGTAAGTGCTTCCGGCACGGTTCAGCCAGTAATTGAGGTAAAGATTTCACCCGAGGTGCCGGGCGAGATTATTGAACTTAATGTGGAAGAAGGCGACTCGGTACAGCAAGATCAACTGTTAGTCCGAATTCGGCCCGATAACTTTGAGTCAGCATTATCGCGTACCTTGGCGAATCTCAATCAGCAGCGAGCTAGTTTGGCTCAGGTGCAGGCTCAGGCAGCCAGTGCCAATGCTCAGCTAGAACGCGCTCGATTAGCTTACGAACGTAACAAAAAATTATACGATGACAAGGTTATCTCCGACGCTGACTTTGAGCAATTTCAGAGTGATTTTCAGGTAGCGCAGCAAAGCTACGAGTCGGCCCAACAAAACGTGCAGGCTGCCCGCTACGCAGTACGAAGTTCGGAAGCTACTGTAGAAGAAGCCCGGGAGAACTTATCGCTAACTAGCATCTACGCCCCTATGGGAGGCATCGTATCTAAATTAGACGTAGAACAAGGTGAACGAGTGGTAGGCACCTCCCAGATGGCCGGCACCGAAATGCTACGGATTGCCGATCTCAGCCGGATGGAAGTGCGGGTTGACGTTAACGAAAATGATATTATTCGGGTAAGCCTTGGCGACACCGCCAACATTGAAGTGGACGCCTACAGTTACGACAACGAGCGTTTTGAAGGAGTAGTCACCTCTATTGCCAATACGGCCAACGAAAAAATTACCGATGAAGCCGTAACCGAATTTGAGGTGCGCATCCGCTTGCTGAACGAATCGTATCAGGAATTGCTCCAAACTCGTGGCCCCTTTCCCTTCCGCCCCGGAATGACCGCCAGTGTGGACATTCTTACGAATAAAAAAGAAGATGTTCTGGCTGTTCCGCTTTCTGCTGTAACCACCCGGCCAAAATCTGACGAAAATAAAGATGATAATCCTCAGAGTGGATTTGGTACCGAGGATGAACTGGACGAAGTTGTGTTCCGCAAAGCAAGTGAAGAACGAGTAGAAAAGGTTGTAGTAAAAACCGGCATCAGCGATTACGAGTTTATCGAGGTTCTAGAGGGGCTGGAAGCAGGAGCTGAAATTGTCTCTGGCCCTTACATTGCTATTTCCACCCAACTCAAAGATAGCAGCCGGGTAGAATTAGCCAAAGGCGAAGGACGAGGTGGTAATCGAGGCAGTAATCCTTGATTTTGAAGATCGCTCAAAAATGCCGTAAATTATGAATTGTAGTAAATCACTACGGTTTAATCGCGTATAATCTAACCTTCAGCTACTTTTATGAATCTTCGCACCCGCGCCCAGCTTTCGGGCATGATGTTTCTGGAATACTTTGTTTGGGGCGCCTGGTACGTCACCTTAGGCACCTATTTGGGAGCCACCCTAAAATTTGATGGTACCCAGATCGGATTATCCTACGGGGCTTTCGCCATTGCCGCTATGATCTCTCCCTTTTTTGTGTGTATGGTAGCCGATCGTTTCTTTCCTACCGAACGAGTATTGGGTGTACTGCACCTGTTAGGCGGAGCCATTCTGTATTACTTATCTACCATCAAAGATTTTGCACTGTTTTATCCGGTTATTATCGCCTATACGCTTTGCTTCATGCCCACGCTAGCACTCACCAATTCGCTCTCTTTCCACCATATGGATAATCCCGGTAAAGAATTTCCAGGGGTGAGAGTGCTGGGTACCATAAGCTGGATTGTGGCTGGCCTGATTGTAGGTTTTTTGAATGTTGAAAGTCAGGATACCCCTATCCTCATTGCCTCGGGTGTGTCCATTTTGATGGGGGTTTACAGTTTCACGTTGCCCCATACTCCCCCCAAAAGCAAGGGTGAAAAGACCAGTTGGCAGGATATTATCGGCCTCGATGCATTGAAGCTAATGAAGGAACGCTCGTTCGCAGTACTATTTATTGCTTCGCTACTAATCTGTATCCCGCTATCCTTCTATTACAGTTTTGCCAACCTGTTTCTAAATAACATCGGAGTTGAGAATGCCGCGGGTAAAATGACGATGGGACAAATGTCAGAAATTATTTTTCTGCTACTGATGCCCCTTTTCTTTAAGCGGCTTGGCTACAAAAAAATGTTGATGATTGGGATGGCCTGCTGGGCATTACGCTACGTATTGTTCATGTTGGGCGATCCGGGCGGACTAGTTTGGATGCTATACGGAGGTATCATTCTACACGGTATCTGCTACGATTTCTTCTTTGTGACCGGTCAAATTTACGTAGATGAACGAGCACCCAAGAGTATCAAAAGTGCTGCTCAGGGGCTAATTACTTTTGCAACCTACGGAGTGGGTATGTTCATCGGTACGCTACTCTCCGGAGTTATCGCCGACAACTATACAGTCGATGAGTCCTCCTACTTATGGGATAAAATCTGGCTGGTGCCAGCCATACTTTCAGCTATCGTGCTGGTATTGTTTACTATCTTCTTCAGGGAAAAGAAAGCCCAAACTTCTTCAGCCAAAATCAAATCCGAAGCAGCCGAAGCCATTCCCGCTACTAAACCCGTCTAGCATCTGCTGGGTGCCAGGAGAAGGAGGCGTGGCGTCCAAAACTGATAAAGTTTACTCCCTGCTCCCAGCACCCCGCCCCAAGCTAAAGACAATTGCACAGTGGACTAATGACTAAAATAGCTTATCTTTGCCCCGCTTCGCGGCCACCGTGGAACGGTCACCGTGAAACGGCGAGCTTATTAATTCATTAACCATAATTGAGATTGTACTGTGAAAACATTGTCCCTCATTTTAAATGTAGTTTTACTCCTAGCGGTTATCTACCTATACGTTCTTCATTTTAGTGGAAACACTGAAGTTCCGGATGAAGAGCAAGCTGCCATTTCAGCTTCCGGCGCTATGCCCCGGATTGCCTACGTGAATTCTGATACGCTGCTGGAGAATTACAAGTTTTTCCAAACCAAGCGAGAAGAGTTGGAAAAGCGAGCTGAAGACTTACAAAAAGAGTATGAAAACCGCGCGCGCGGATTACAGAACGAAATTGCTACCTTCCAACAAAACGCCGGAGGCATGACTATGAACCAGGCCCGGGCGGTAGAAGAAGATTTACGAAAAAAGCAGCAAAATCTGCTTCAGTATCAGCAAAACCTGAGCAACCAACTTTTGCAGGAAGAAACCAAAGTCAATGATGATTTGTACGACCGGGTTTCTGACTTCCTGGCGGATTACGGCAAGGACCGTGATTTCAAGCTGGTACTTACTTACACTAAAAATAGCGGAGTCCTCTACGCAGACGATAGTCTGGATATTACTCAGCAAGTGGTTCAGGGATTGAATCAGGATTACGAAGTGGCTGCCCCTGCTGATTCGACCAGCGCTCAATAAGATTTTACTTTGCGCCAAGCAACTTCTTAAGGGACAGCAGCATCTATCTAAAAATCTTGGGTTATGAAATTTACAACCTCCTTCCTGCTGCTGTTCCCATTCACCCTACTAGCTCAATCTCAGATAGAGCGAGATGTTTTTCCTTTTAAAGAAGTAATTGTTTCCGAGGGTATTGATTTAGTATTAAAACAGGGTGATCGACCGGGATTAAGAATTTCTTACGCTGGAATTAAACCCGAAGCAATCAGCATCGAAAACCAGCACAAAGCCTTATCCATTTCCCTGGAAGGTTGTCCGGAAAGATGTCTTGAGGAAGCTGCCAAGGCTTACCGAAATTCTCAGGTGACTGCCTACGTCACCTTTACTTCTTTATCAAAACTCGTTATCTACGGAAGCAATGAAGTGATTGGGCAAAGTCCGATAACCTCCCGAAAATTCGTATTAGAATCATTTGGCGAAAACCGAATTTCCCTTCCCGAAGTAAAAGCAAGAAAATTTAAACTCAATCTATACGGAGAGAATGAAGTCAGTATTGACTACGGAGAAGTATCCGTATACAGGCTAAAAGAGTATGGTGATAACAGTATTAATACCTGGAGAATACAAAGTGATAAAGTGAAAGTTGTTCCTTGGCTAATAGTTGAAGGAGTTACCCGCAACCCTAAGGAGCTTAGTAGCTATCATTAGTCTTTTTTGTATCTTCAACAGCGAATGCCCTTTTCTCCGAACAACCATTTCTTAATTCAATATACTATGAAATTTAGCCTCGTCTTTACTCTTGTCCTTACTTGCGCAATTTCAGTAGTAGCTCAGGAGCAGATTACCCCCAAGATATCTTCATTTTCCAAAGTAGTGGCCTCCGATAAAGTAAATTTGGTGCTAGAGGAAGGAGACTATCCCGCGCTACGACTATCTTATGTGGGAGTTGACCCGGAAGATATAGTGGTTAAGAATCAGGGACAAAAACTGGAGATCTATCTGGAAGGATGTCGTAATGGTTGCGGAGATGAAGTTTCTAAGGCCTATCAACATGCGGCGATAATTGCTTACGTGACTTATACATCACTTAAGAAGCTCGTTATAAAGGGCGATAATCAAGTCCTATCGCTTAGCCCTATTCAGACCGATAGATTTATTCTTCGCTCCTACGGTGATAACAGTATCTCGCTCAGAGCAGTAGAAGCCGATTTCTGGAAAACTGCATTCTACGGTGATAGCCGACTAACAGTTGAAGAAGGTGAGGTCAATACCCTGAAAGTAAAAACCTACGGTGACCATGATATTCAACTTCAGGATGTGGCCAGTCAGGTGAGTAAGGTCCATTCTTTAGGTGATAATAATGTCCGTTTGCAGGCTGACAGTAAAATTTTTCTGACCGTATTTGGTGATGCTACCATTCAGTACATTGGTACTCCCTCCGTCGATAAAAGGCTAGTTTTGGGTGATCTATCACTTGAGTCATTGTAAGTAGAAAAGCCGAAGAAAATATCTTCGGCTTTTACCTAAAACAACCTTACTGCGCGGTCTACGCGCGCAGCTTCAACCTATGCAAACATCATTTTCTATTCCGTGATTTAAACTTACAATTCAAAGGTAGCACTTCACTATGGGTCAAAAGCCGGTTTCTCGTTTGATCCAACCATTCGCTCGTTAAACAATAGACTTTAACCGATAACTGACTTTCAAAATCTACCATACTAAGCCGGTTATCCATCGGCCCTTCTTTAACTCCATCAGGAATCGTTAATTTAGAGGTGAAATTGCAAGTTCATGGCGCAATTGGCTCGGGTATTCAAGGTGAAGCACTTTCTGGTCTACAACGCTCTCCTGTGGATTGTACTGGCTGGGATCAGCCTGCTTCAGTATTATTCATTTGGTATCAGCCTCGATAATCAGTTTGATCCAACAAGCATCATCCGTCAGCCGCTAGCTACTTACCTCACTTATTGGATTCTCAGCTTTCTGGTGTTTGATTTGTTTTTAGCCACCCGGCATTATCCGCGACGCTGGTTTTGGTTGCTGCACTTCAGCATCAGCTTGATCTTCGGCTTAGTACATAAAACTTTAAGCTATGTCAACGGGCTACTGCTGGAGCGGCTTTTTCTACCTCGAGAGACTTTAACCTGGCGAGAACTCATCGATCTTTGGCAACTAACCTGGATTGATTTTCTGGTTGGATCATCAGTATACCTAATGATGTTGTTGGTACTTTTTGCATTAGATTTCTGGCAACGCTATCAGGATGAACAACTCCTCTCGCTGGAGTTACAAAACCGCCTAGTAGAGGCGCAACTGAGCAACATGAAGATGCAGATGCAGCCCCATTTCCTCTTTAATGCCTTAAACACCATCGCCATGATGGTACGGAAAAATTCAAACCAAGAGGCGGTAGCGATGATCAGCAGTTTAAGCGGAATGTTACGGAATAGCTTAAGTCGCAAACGACAATCACTGGTCCCCCTACAGGACGAACTACAGCTAATCAATCAGTATCTGACTATTGAGAAGGCACGGTACCAGGACCGGCTTACCATTCATCAGAATATTCAACCGGAAACTCTAACGGTATTGGTGCCAAATCTGATTCTTCAGCCCATTGTTGAGAATGCCTTCAAGCACGGTATATCGCAAAGTATAGAACAAGCCCAGTTAGATATTACAGCGCAAATGGATAACGGCAAGCTGGTGATGGAAGTGTTCAATTCCGGGAATCAATTGCCTGAGGGCTGGCACCTCACTCGTAACCGAGGCATTGGTTTAGGAAATACTATTAGTCGACTGATGCAGTTGTATCAGGGTAATTTCCGTTTCCAGATCAATGAGAAAGAAAATGGCGTACTAGTGAGGATAGTGCTGCCGACTGATGATAAAATCTCTCAAAAAACCTTACGTAATGCTACTGGCAAATTGCAACAGTAAATTAGCCAGTACTCGTATGGATAAGCCGTGTTGAATAGCTATTTTCAACGATCATGGAAAAGATAAAAGCAATTATTGTAGACGATGAACGGGAAGCTCGGGAGGGCGTAGCTTTGCTGTTGGCCCAAGATAAATCCGTTAATGTAGTAGCCGTCTGCGCCAACGGGGTTGAAGCTATTCAGGCCATTCGCGAATTCCATCCCGAACTGATTTTTCTCGATATCCAGATGCCCAAGATCAACGGATTTGAAGTGCTAAACAGCATCAGTAACCAACCGCTTCCGGCGGTAATTTTTACGACCGCTTACGATGAATACACCTTGAAAGCCTTCGAGGTACACGCAGTAGACTATCTGCTAAAACCCTTTACCGACGAACGCTTTTTCGCGGCATTAAGCCACGCTAAGGAACTGATTAAGCAAAAACAGCAAGTGTCGCCTACTCTTCCATCCTTAGTAGAATCGCAGGTTAAATCCGGGCAGGCTAACGAGCTAATTCATAGTTCGGATGAGCAATCGGACAAGATCGTGGTCAAAGTAGATGGCCGGGTTCATTTCCTGTCCCACCGTGAAATCATATGGATTGAAGCTTACGATTACTACGTGAAAATCCATGTCACCGAACGGTTCTATCTCATTCGTGACAGCCTCAAGAAAATGGAGCAGCGACTCCCCGGCCCTCCCTTCGTACGAGTTCATAAGTCTAGCCTGATCAATCAACAGTACCTTCAGGAAATTTCTTCCCCCAAAAATAGTAGCGAATACCTGCTCACCCTAACCAATGGTACGCAAGTGAGAAGTAGCCGCAGCTACCGTGAGCAAATCAAAGGGCTGATGACCAATTGATTTAACTCGTTTTCACGTTTCGATAAATATCATTTAGAGATAAAGATACTTGACCTTCCAATAAACTGACCTCATCAGCCTCTTCCTGGTAGATCGTAAGCTTCCATTCGTTTTGTTGCTGACGCTGGTAGTGTTCAATCAACTGTTTTTTTGTAGATACCAGTAAGTACTCCTGAAGAGAATCAATACTTCGATAAGCGGCAAATTTAGTTCCTCGATCTTTCGCAGAAGTTGAATCAGACAAAATTTCAATGACTAAAACCGGATTAGTTAAATTATCAAATTCGTCATCCCTAAATAAAGCCCCTCCCTGACTGACCACTAAGTCAGGATAGAAATAACTATTAGCCTTGGGGGCATGAGTTCTCATATCGGAGTGAAAAACCTCGAATGAGGTATCTAGCAGTTGGGAGCCTAAAGCAATGCTTAAGTTCATCGATATCCGATTATGTTCTTTACTAGCTCCACCTATTTCAACTAGTGTTCCGTTGTGATATTCAAATTTTCCGTACTCCTCCTTAGTACCGTTTTGTTCGGCTTCCAGGTAGGACTCTGAACTCATTATTTTTTGATCAACTACCGCCTGCTCCATGACTTTTTTTAGTTAAGATACGCCTCTCTGACGAAAAGGGGAAATGATTTGGCTTCCGACCTTCGTTCGCTGCATCCCATAGGCTATTGGCTGCAAAAAACTTGGGTGATGACTAAATGTAGCTAATATTAGTAGGAAACCTGTTAAAGAATTTCTTTTGCCTCGACTTATACCAATCCAATTTTTTATGCTTAGGAACTATCTCAAAATCGCCTTTCGCAACTTTTGGAAATACAAGTTTATTTCATTCATCAACCTGATCGGCTTATCGCTCGGTATTACCACCACTATCTTAGCATTTCTATTCATTCAGGATGAATTCCGTACCGATCGCTTTCACCAGAAGGCCGACCGCATCTATCAAGTTATTTTAGAAGAAAAAAATCTAGCGAACGGAGCAATCGACATAACCGAATCTCAGCCTTACCCTTTGGCCCCATCTCTGTATGACGATTTACCGGAAGTAAACAGCTTCGTTCGTTTCAAGGAAGGTGACTATTATATCAAAACTACTGACCAGGCAATTAAGCAGACAATAGTATTTGCTGATTCCACCCTTTTTCAAGTATTTGATTTCCCGTTGGTGCGGGGAAACCCTAAGTTTGCTCTAACCGATGCCTCCTCCGTAGCCATTAGCAAGGCCAAAGCCAAACAGCTTTTCGGAAATGAGAATCCTGTTGGGCAGCGAATTGAAGTACGGTTAGATGATACCTACGCAGATATTCAGATAACTGCGGTATTTGAAGATATGCCTTCCTATTCAACGATTCAGGCTGAAATGATCCTCCCGTTGCATTTGTCCATTGCCGAAGCAATCATACCTCCGTTAAGAAGTGAAAAATTTTACCCTTGGGATATAAGTGCTTTTAAGACTTTTGTACTACTTCATCCCTCGGCTACTCCATCGCTGTTAGGTGAAAAGCTAGCTGATCTACGAAATACATATTATCCTACCGAAGCTAACTTCTTTGTTAAAGAGAAAGAAAGATCAGGTAACGACTTGCGCCGAGAATATCTTTTGAGACCACTACCAGACGTTTATTTCACTTCTACTTATATTATTGGCGGTAAATCGGGAAGCAAACCTATTTACTCTTATATTCTGGCTTCCATTGCCGGGGGTATTTTACTCATGGCTTGCTTTAACTACCTCACGCTAAGCATTGGACGGGCCAGTCGCCGCACTCGTGAGATTGGGATTCGGAAAGTGGTGGGGGCCCGTCGCCGACAATTAGCCTACCAGTTCACCAGTGAAGCGGTGGTAATGAGTATTTTGTCACTAGGTCTAGCATTAGTGCTCATTATTTCGGTGTTACCTCTCTTCAACCGATTAGCTGATAAGTCATTAACCTTCGTAACCCTTACCCAGCCGTTGATCTTCACAGCCATAATAGGCATTACCTTGATTACCGGCTTTTTATCCGGGAGCTATCCGGCAGTCTATCTCTCGGCTATTCCTACTTTAGATGCCTTCCTAAAAAAATTTACACTCGGTAAAGTAAATCTATTTACCCAAGCGTTAGTCACTTTTCAGTTTTGTCTGCCGGTTGTATTTCTGGTAGCTACTTTAGTGATGATTTATCAGCTTAATTTTATGCGTTCTCAGGACTTAGGTTTTGACGATGAACACGTACTGGTAATTGAAAACAACGCCGCTAATTCTCATCAGGCCTGGGAACAGTTTCAAAACTTAGTTACAGCACGAAATGATGTAATCTCAATCGCAGCAACCGGAAGCGCATTTTCCAAACCTGGTAGTACATACTTCTTTCGCGATGATCAGGAGCAAAACCGACCCGTTAGAGCTTATTCCGTATCTACGTCATTTCTAGAAACCCAAGGCTTGAGGTTAAAACAAGGGCGCTGGTTCAACCCTGCATTATCTTCCGACTCAACTGAAGCCATCGTAGTAAATGAACAATTTGCTCGCACATTCGGATGGACTGACCCCATAGGAAAGAAAATAGAAGGAGATTATATTATTGGCGTAGTAGAAGACTTTCACATAGAATCTCTAGCTTCTGCCATTTCCCCAGTAGCTTTTTATCTTATTAAAGACCGAACAGATAAGTCATTTGTACTACTGAAACTCACTTCTAATAACCTATCTAAAACGTTAGCCGATCTCAGTGAGCTATGGCAAACTGATATTTCTGACAGCCCGTTTCTGTATTCGTTCATGGATGAAGATTTCAACGCACTGTATCAGCAAGAGGAACGATGGAAGCAAATTATGCAGTGGGTGGCTACTATTACGATTCTAATTTCCGCGCTGGGACTCATCGGTCTGACAGCTTTGGCAGCCGCTGGAAGGGAGAAAGAAATCAGCATTCGCAAAGTATTAGGTGCTTCAGTGTCATCTATTCTGTTGCTTTTATCTCGAGACTTCTTGAGGTTAGTAATCATTGCACTGGTAATCTCAGTCCCGGTAGCCAACTACCTGATTACTGAATGGCTGGCCGGCTTCGCCTATCGGGTAGAAGTGCAATGGTGGCTGTTTGCCATTCCGGCCGGGTTGATTCTGCTGGTTGCCGTACTTTCCGTAAGCCAACAAACCGTGAAAGCCGCTAGCCGTAACCCAGTAGAAGGCTTGCGTCAGGAATAAATTATCCAATGAAAAATGCATAAATAATAATGAGCAATTAACTACATATTGGAGACAACTGCTCATTGCATCTGATAACCAGTACGTTGCTCTTTGCTAATTGAAAACAAGTGGTGATAGAGAAGCAGTTGACACTCATATTGTAGTATGCTTATCATTGGGTGTTTCATACGCAGCATTTCAGCGGTTGTTGGCTGCAAAAAATAGAAATGCTGGGCGATAAGAATTAATATGAGCGAATAGAAAACTTACTCTATGAAAAAGCTAGACTACCTCCTCATCTCTATCCTATTTCCTTTGATCCTATCTTCTGTAGAGAAAGAAGATATACTTAAACAGGCCTGGGAAAAGATTCAAAGGGTAGATTATATTTCTTATACTTCTATTAGATACTGGCCTAATCCGGCCGGAATTATAGATACTACTCAACAAGAAACAGCTTTTCTCAGAAAGGATCGCACTTACTTTTCTTACGACTACATAACTAAGCAAGCAGCCTATGATGTAGCATACAGCAACAACCGCTATATGATGGTTGATCACGGAGACAGTATCATTTCCGCCTATTCTAAAGAAGATATGGAAAAATATCAGCGAAGAATCGTAGAGAGCACTACTATCATGTTCTCTCCAATTACTTTCTTAGACCCTGAAGAAAATAGCTGGCAGTATGTGCAGGATACAGTCCTGGAAAACAAAGTACGACAGCAGTTCTATCAAGTAGAGATGGACACCGTGATAGAAGGAAACGCTATTTACGTTGAACAACATATATTTTTGGATGAATCATCCTCTCTGCTTACAGAATTTGAGCGAAGAGCCTACAATCAGAATCAGCTAAGTCAAAAAATTAGCATTCAATATAGTAATTATACCTTAGAGAAGAGTGATCAGGAATACCTTGTTTACAACCCACCCACAGATTACGTTACCCGGATTTACGGCGAACGAAAAAAGCTAACACTCATTGGCGAAGATACAGTAGCGCCAGCCTTTTCCCTCCCAGATTTAGAAGGCAATCAGATAGCTACAGAAAAATTAACTGGTAAATATGTTTTATTAGATTTCTCGGTTATCAACTGTGGTTGGTGCAAAAAAGCATTAGACCAATTTAATCAGGAGGATTTTAAGCTTTCTGAAAACATTGTTGGATTATATCTGAACCCTGATGATGATCCTGAACAGATTAAGAACTACCAAGAAAAGATTCCTATCCCATTCTCAGTGATTGACAATGCTGTTTCCATCAGCCGAGCTTTCGGAATATCTGCATTTCCTAGCTTTGTGCTGATTGATCCTGAAGGAGACATAGAGAAGGTAGTAGAAGGTTATGATGAAGATTTTACCAAAAGCCTGCAATCATTATAATGCCTACAGCAAACGCTAAATCAACTTTTCTCTATGCTTCGTAACCAAATTCTGATTGCCGTTCGGCACTGGCTTCGTAATCGGGGCGATACACTTATCAAAGTTGCTAGCCTCACTTTGGGTATCACTGGCTGCTTACTTATTTTGCTATTTGTTCAGCACGAGTGGAGTTACGATAACTTCCATATCAATCAAAATATTTATCGGTTAGAGTGGGGTATAGGAGCAGCTATTACTGAAAGCCCCGTTGCTCACTTTGCTGCTGAAAATGTAACTGGTGTAGAAGGATATGTACGGTTGAGGCAAGGTGAGGGAACTGTTGAGGAAGAAGGAGAATACTTTAGAGAAAAACTCATCTTTGCTGATACTAATTTTTTCTCGGTTTTCACTTTTCCACTTCAAGCTGGAGATAAGTCTTCGGTACTGCTTAACCCTCATTCAATAGTACTTACCCCTACCGCGGCTCATCGTTACTTTGGTACGCTGGATGTACTGGGAAAAACGCTAAGTATCCGATTAGAAAAGGATAGCGTTTTCTCCAACTTCATGGTAACTGGGTTGACTGAGCCACTGCCTACCAATACTACCTTACCTTTTGAAGTATTGCTCCCTTTCAAGCTGGTAGAGCCAAAACCTAAAACTATTGGTAAAGCTAACTGGAAAACCGGAGATGTAAATGCTTACCTTACACTGACTCCTAAGGTAAATCACTCAGAAGTAGAAAAATCACTAAGCCAACAAGTGTCTACTTTATTAGGAGAAGAGCGAGATTATCACCTTCAGCCGTTATCGCAAGTTCATCTAAGTGAGAGCTTATTTGCCGAGATCGCTCCTCCTGTTGATCCTCGGTATTTAGTCATAGCCGGAATTGTAGCAATTTTGTTACTAGTTATCGCTTGCATCAACTTCACTACTCTAACCTTAGGAAGGTCAGTAAACCGTTCTCGGGAAGTGGGAGTACGAAAAACACTAGGTGCATCCCGTTTTCAGCTAGTTCGTCAATTTTTGGGGGAGTCCTTATTGCTAACCTCAGGCATTGCTTTAGTTAGCTTAATTCTGGCTTATAATCTTCTTCCCTATTTTGGTCAACTGTTACAAAAGCCCATTACAATTTCCCTAACTGATGCCCATATTTTAATATTGATAGCTGGTGTCGTATTAACCGCTAGTGTAACCGCTGGTTTTTATCCAGCTTGGGTGCTTTCCGGCCTATCTACTACTAATGTATTGAAAGGGCAAGTGGTTGTTAATCAAAGAAACCGACTGATTAGTGTATTAGTAGGATTGCAACTCATTGGTACAATTACCTTACTGATGGGAAGTGCAGGCATGCATCAACAGCTAAACCTCCTACAAAGCAAACAACTGGGCTTTGAGCAATCGTATATGGTACGCCTGGAAGTTCCCTTCAGAAAGAGTCAGAAGTTATTTAATCAATTCAGAAATCAACTTTTATCTGTTTCTGAAGTGCATTCTCTAACCGCTAGTTGGCAACTATTTGGCCACGAAGCTGCTGGAGTAGGGTACCAAAAACTGCCTTGTGAAATAAATGGCGAAGAAATAGACTCATATTCGCTAGCAGTAGCTCCAAACTTTTTGGAAACTACCCAGATTGAAATGGTGCAGGGAAAACCTCTTCCCGACTGGTCAGATAATCTTCCTCGAAGAATCATGGTAAATGAGTCCTTCGTAAATGAGGTTGGATTGGATAATCCTATAGGAAAAAAAATAAGTAAGAAGTATCAGTTCGATGATGCAGAAATTGTAGGAATAGTGAAGGATTTTCACATTTTATCCCTCCATCAGCCGATTGGGCCACTTGTAATTTACCCTTCTGATACTTATTCAAATATGTATGTTCGAATTGCTTCTCAGCAGATTCCAGCTACTCTAGAAACCATAAAAGAGAAATGGAACATGATTGCTCCCGATATTCCGTTCATCTTCCACTTCACGGATGAGGATATTGCCCGTCAGTACGAGACTGAGCAGCGTTGGGCTAGCGTGATTACCTACACTTCTCTTTTAGTAGTATTCATCGCTTGTCTGGGTTTATTCGGCATGGCTTCTTTGCTGACCCAGCAACGCACCAAAGAAATTGGCATTCGTAAAGTACTGGGCGCTTCAGTGACTAACTTACTAGTACTGCTCTCCAGGGATTATCTTAGGTTGTTAGTTATTGCTTTGCTGATCGCCATTCCCATTGCTAATTATTTCATGCAGGAATGGCTCAATAGTTTCGCCTATCGAGTTGCCATTCACTGGTGGATTTACGCACTGGTAAGTATTGGTGTATTAGCCATTGCCCTACTTACCATTAGCGGACAAACAATGAAAGCCGCTACCCGTAACCCCGTAGATAGTTTACGCTACGAATAAGCCATTCTCATCATTGTGGACAATGGTTCGGAAGTGAAGATTTCTTCTATCTTTGAAGAAACAACCTAAGCTTCATTCCACATGTCATTGCGTTTCCTTCTGAATTTCTTGTTCATTCTGTGTCTATTGTTATCCAATTGCCTGCGGAGTCAATCTTTAACCGATTCAGTTATTCAGATTAGTGGAGTATACCCCCACTTGGCAGTATTTAATCCGGGTGATGGCATTGATTGCCGGGGTAACGGTAATGAATGCGGCATTGGGGCGGTAGTACCCTGGAACGGAAAACTCTGGATGATCACCTACTCCCCCCATTGCCCCCACGGAAGCTCAGATAAACTTTATTCTATCAGCGACAAGCTGGAATTAACTACCCACCCCGAAAGTGTGGGGGGCACCCCCGCTAATCGCATGATTCACCGCGAATCAAATCAATTGCTGATCGGCCCCTATCTCATTGATCAGCAAAATAACATCCGGGTAATCCATCCCGAGAAAATGCCCGGACGGCTCACCGCCACCGTCCGCCACCTAACCGATCCGGCCAACCTCGTCTACTACTACGATATGGAGGGCGCCCTCTACGAAGCAGATGTAAATTCGCTGGCAGTGAACCGACTATTTGAAAAGCCCGTACCCGGTTGGCACGGTAAAGGGGCCTATTCCGGACAGGGCCGACTGGTAATTGCCAACAACGGTGAGCATCAGGTATTTGACATTGATCCCGCGCTACTACAGGCGGGTGGCGCCCCTCAGTCAGATGAAGATAACGGCGCCTTGGCCGAATGGGATGGTGAAACCTGGAACATCGTCACCCGACGGCAGTTTACCGACATTACCGGGCCGGGAGGCATTTACGGAGCTAACAATCCGGAAGAACCCATCTGGAGTATCGGCTGGGACCAGCGATCGGTGATGCTGATGGTGCTGGACAACGGAGAATGGTTTCGCTACCGGCTGCCGAAATCTACCCATACCTACGATCATTGGGGCGGCTGGTACACTGAGTGGCCCCGCATTCGGGAGGTGACTAATGGACAATGGCTGATGGATATGCACGGTATGTTTTACAACTTCCCCCCTACCTTCAGTTCCAAAAATACAGCTGGTATTCTTCCTATTGCTAATCACCTCCGCTACGTACCTGATTTCTGCGCGTGGAACGATCAGCTTGTGCTGGCTACTGATGAAACCTCTATTCTTCAAAACCCTTACGCCGGAAGGTCACAATCAAATTTGTGGTTTGGTCAGATAGAAGATATGAAAAACTGGGGAGCAACTAACGGATGGGGCGGTGTGTGGATGAATGATACCGTGCAGGCAAATACTGCTTCTGATGCGTTTCTAATCAGTGGGTTCAATCGTAAGCTGCTCCATTTAGTCCACAACCAATCGCAAGCAGTGACTTTTACCTTAGAGGTTGATAGAGAAGGAAACAACCAGTGGCAGGAATTGACTACGGTAGAGGTTGACGAATCCCAGTATGCTTACTATATCATTCCTAATGATACCCGAGCGGAATGGATACGGTTAAAAACCAATCAGAATTGTATCGCCAGCGCTTACTTTCATTTCAACCAGAAGCGGGATGGCGAAACTTTGAATTTAGGTTTTCAGACCTTAGCCTCTCCATCGCAGATCGCAAGCGCAAATGTGATTCGCCCTGCCGGACACAATACCAACCTTCAGGTGCTTAATAAGGCTACGGATACCTACTGGGAAGTAAATGAGAAGATGCAGTTTATTCAGCCTGCTGAAAACCGAACCGCTGAGGTCAATTCTATTCTGGAGCTAAAACAGGAATTCCGCGTAGATGCAGCCTCAGTGATCGTCGAGGATGAACACGGCACGTTCCGCCTACCCCGCACCGATAAGCGTTACGATCAACCCTTTGCGGGTGGATGGCCCCGAGGTATTCGCGAGGTGGAATCCGAACGCTATATGGCAAATTTTCACGGTACCTTCTACGAAATACCCCGCGAAGCTGGATTACAATCTATTCGTCCGATTGCTACGCACGAAAAGCAGATTATTGATTTTTGTACCTGGCGCGGGCTGCTGGTATTAAGCGGAACCCAACCCGACGCCGTACCTAATGGGCACTATTTTGCCAGCCCGGATAATGAAACCAGCCTATGGTTTGGGGCTATTGATGATACATGGCAACTCGGAAAACCTCGAGGAACGGGCGGTCCCTGGAAAGACACAGCAGTGGAAGCTAATACCCCCTCCCTACCCTATCTTATGACGGGCTACGATCAAAAAACACTGACCCTCACTGCCGATCAGCCTACCAACATCACGGTAGAGATTGACTTTGATCATACCGGTTGGTATACTTATCAGACCTTCACTTTAGAGGCAGGGCAGACTACGACTCACGAGTTTCCTGAAGGCTTTAGCGCTCATTGGCTCAGGGTGATATCAGACCATGATTGTGTAGCCACTGCCTGGTTAGAATATCAATAAGCTAGGCAAGTGCTACTTAAGAATAATTTTATGCGTAGAGGTCAGACGGTTTTCGTCAGTAATCCGCAAATAATACATCCCAACGGGTAAGCCCGATAGGTCTAACTCTAACGACCCAACAAATTCTGCTTTTCGAACTACTTTTCCGGACGCACCTATCAGTTGACTAATACGTTGTCGATCGGGTGAGTCAGTCCGAACCTTTAAAATTCTTTCGGTAGGATTAGGGTAAATTTTCAGACCAGCCCGAGACTTGGCGGCCGAAAGCGAAGTAATCACATCAGTAAAAGCGTCAGTGACAAAGATCTGGGATGTGTCTTGGTTGGTTAAATGCAGATTGTCAAACCAGAGTTGGGCACTACCGAAGTCTTGCCGCTCGGCTACGATCTCCAAACGATCTACCGCTGTCCAGTCAAATTTTCCTTCGGGGGGGTACCATTCTCCGTCCCATGCACCTTGCTCGCTGAAGCTTTTCAGCGGAATATGCAACGAGTGCCAGTATCGGTCGAAGGGTACAGATATTTCATCAATTGTCACTCCCATTCGCCAGGGCAAGTCAGCTTCACCAGCGTTGGTGTCTACCCACCGAATATCAAACTTCAAATCAGGATCAGTGCCCCGAATGATGAAGTTGAGCGCGTAATCTTCAGCCACTAATTGAGATAAATCTTTATTCGGGACAAAATCAAAACTGATGGTATTGTATTGGGTAGCGCCTCTCCAGTAAAAGGCATATTTTTCATTATTCGGTTCATCCTCTGAATAGTAGTTAACGTCTCCGTCAGAATTCGCTGAAAGGAAAATCTGCTCACCGGCAAAATCAGTATATAGACTGAAACCGGTGCTATCGGGTAAAAGCTGGTATTCAGATTGAGGAGGCACCGTAAAATCTAGCGCTTGCAGTAAAGGAACGTGAAGATCGTGATCAAATAACCCATTGCCTCCGGCTTCATACAAACCAAAGCCACCGTGGTAATCCCAGATCGTCCAGGGAATATCGTGCTTCTCTAATTCCTGCTGCACCGTTTCGTACCAGAACACCCGCGACGAATCATCACTGTTAGGAATATAAACTCCAAATTCACCACAGAAAACCGGCACTTGTCGCTCCTGTTTAAATCGGGCCGCAATATCAATCAGCGACTGAACCACTTCTACCTGGCCTTCCACCGCGTAGTTGTTAAAATTTAACGCTACCCAGGTTCCATTGAGGCTACTCGGAAAATCGGGCATCTGCTCACTTTGGTACGGAAAAGGAACCTGACTAAGCGGTTGCATAGAAGGACTCACCCAGGTGGCTCCCTGATGGGTAAAAATGAATGGATCGTAAAAGTGAAAGGTGTAGATCTCGTTATAATCATTATAATATAACAAATCATCTAGGTTATTATAGCTGTTCCAGTTAGCCGGCCCAACAATAATCGTATGTTTGGTATCTACCTCCCGAATAGCTTGTATTACTTCACCCTGAATCTGATTCCAAACATCATCGGCGATACCGTGGGGTTCATTTAAAACTTCGTAGTAAAGATACTCCGAGCGACTACGGTAGCGTTCAGCCACCTGCGGCCACACTTTTTTTAGAACTTCTCCTACCTGTGGATCGGTGCTTTCGGCTGGATCAAAAGTGTGGTTATCCAGGATGAGATGCATTTCCAACGCTTCGCTCCAGTCAATGACCTGATCCAGAAAATCATAAAATAACGGATCAACGATGTAATTAGGTGCGCCGCTGGTCATGTAGTGCAGATTAATCGGCAGACGAATCACATCACAACCTAGGCTTTGGATTTGCTCAAAATCTCGCTTAGTATAACGTGAAAACTGAATCTGCTGAGCACTACCCGCCTGAAACCAACCGGTTAAATTCACCCCGCGCTGAAACGGAACCTCCTGAGCCCTAGTAAATAGGCTTATAAGTAGTAAAATAAAAGTTGCTGGAAAAAAGCCGTTCTTGCCCATCATCTGAAAATCTAATCGATACAGAAATATAACTACTTCTTGGCTACTTCGCTAACTGATTGTCGTCCGAATGTTAAACTAAGCCGAATGTATAGCCGTTAATGATATACTGTTAACCTAAAAGATATGGACTTGCGGACGATCTCATGGCGGATAGTTAGTACAGCATTTGTAGGCAGCCTACTGTTTGTGCTAAGTTGCGGTAACAACGACGATACCCTGGATACTAATTCTAACCCACCTACCTTACCGGATTTAGGACAATTTGAGTTAGTACCAGCTTACCCCAATTTCTCGTTTACCCGTCCGGTAGATTATCAGCACGCAGGCGACGGTAGCGATCGGGTATTTGTAGTTGAACAGCGAGGGGTAATCACCGTTTTTAGTGATGATACCAACACTGATCAAAGGACTACCTTCCTAGATATTTCCGGGCTGGTGGATGATCAAAGTAACGAAGAGGGACTGCTGGGCCTGGCGTTTCATCCTAATTACGCCTCCAACGGATTTTTCTACGTGAACTATACGGTAAACAGCCCTGCTCGTACCCGCATTTCTCGATTTTCAGTTTCCGCAGCTGACCCCGATCAGGCCGATCCGAATAGCGAACTCATTTTACTGGAATTTTCTCAGCCCTTCGGAAACCACAATGGCGGCCAACTGGGTTTTGGCCCAGATGGTTTCTTGTACATCGCGGTTGGCGACGGCGGTTCAGCCGGAGACCCCGAGGAAAACGGTGAGGACCTGACCACGTTACTGGGGAGTATTCTGCGGATTGATGTAGATCAAACATCCGGCAGCCTCCCTTACTCCATCCCGGCAGATAACCCCTTTGCCGGTAATGACCAGAATATTAGAGAAGAGATTTTTGCCTATGGTTTACGGAATCCTTGGCGGTTTAGCTTTGATGCCCAAACCGGACAACTTTGGACCGGCGATGTAGGCCAAAACGCTATGGAAGAGATCAATATTATTGAGAACGGTGGCAACTACGGTTGGAATACCACCGAAGGCGACCTTTGTTTCGATCCGGCTAATAATTGCAACACTGAGGGCATTACGCTACCAGTGCTTACCTACCGCCACAACCAGGGCGACCGATCCGTAACCGGAGGCTTTGTGTACCGAGGTACTGAACAAACTGCATTGGCCGGATACTACATCTACGCTGATTTTGTCTCAGGCCGGGTGTGGGCCGCTGATGTCAGTGATTTAAGTAGTCCTAGTATCACGCAGTTGGTTGATTCTGACCTCGGCATTTCGTCTTTTGGGGTAAACGGCGATCAGGAGCTTTTCATGTGTGCTTTTGATGGTCAAATCTATCGGCTCAATCAGGTAGCTACTCCCAATTAGTCACTCAAGAATCATTTTTCTGACAAGAAATTTACTACCAGATTTATAACTTTTTGGTGGAAATTCAGTTGACAAAATACACCTAACCATTGGGAAGATGAACTCAGAAACAACCAAAACCTATCGTTCCAGATTTGATCCTATTACTTTTTTTCTGGCAGCCATTATCGGGGCTTTTTTAGCCTTGACACTTCTTTTCTTTACCAATAACCTGTTGGTAAGTGGTATTACCTTCCTGATCGTTATGGCTTTAGTCATAGCCTTCTGTTTAAGTCTGCGCTACGCCATTAAAGATCATTATCTGTGTATCTCCTCGGTATTTTCCAGTAAAAAAATCAATACCTTCCAAATCAGTAGCCTGCACTGGATTGGCGGTATCCCCGAAATCACTCAGTTATCAAGCTTTTCGCGCCAACGCATACGCATTGTGTATGGCTACGGTGAGTACATTGATGTTTCTCCCCGAGATACTCAATGCTTTATAAAATCGCTCATCTCCATTAATCCTATGATTCAGTTCCAGCAAGGGGCGGTGATGCAAGAATAGTTTCCGTAGTTGTGCTGCATAGGCAAAGTGCTTATCTTTAAAATGCCATGCTAAACAACGACCTATCCTGGATCTTTCAATTTTTGGGAAGACTACATCCGCTGGTGGTACATTTTCCCATCGCCTTGTTAATTGTAGCAGCCTTCTTTGAGTTACTCACTCTCAGCGGAAAACGTAACGGACTTAGGGAAGGTATTCGTTGGTTAGTGTACTTAGGTACGCTCTCAGCCCTAGTAGCTACCGCTTTTGGTTGGTTGTTGCAATCATCCGATGAATATTCGGGCAGCCTGGTACAATCTCACCAAAACTTTGGTATTGCCACCGCCGTACTGGCTTTACTTAGTGCGTTTCTCCTTTACCTATCTCAACGGAAAGAATCACTACGTAAACCCTACCAGGCTTTATTGCTGGCTTCGGTAGGAACACTGACGGTGGCCGGACATTTAGGTGCGAACCTTACCCACGGTGAAGATTACCTAACTAGTACTTTTCCCGGTAGTGATGAGCACTACGATCGCAGCGAATTCTCTACTTTATTAGCGGAACTTCGTCCTCAAGATTCACTATCGCTGGATCAGCAGGATGAACTGAACCTAAAAGTACGCGGAATTCTTGCGCATAATTGCTATCAGTGCCATAGTGATCTTAAACAAAAAGGCGATTTAGTACTGGAAACCGAAGACGGGATGATGGCCGGGGGAGAATCCGGAGTGGTGGTGATTCCTGGCAAAGCGGAAGAAAGCGAACTAGTGCGCCGAATTACCTTACCGACTGATCACGATGAGGTAATGCCTAAGAAAGGAAAAGTGCTGAAGCCGGAGGAAATTGCCCTCATAAAGCTATGGATTGACCGCGGCGCCCACTGGGCTGATGCGCAACTAAAGGTTTTTCCCGAAGCAGAACTGGCTCTTTCTCAACCAGCACTACCTCCATCCGATCAAGAAATTTCTCATCCGATTGACCGAATCGTAAATGATTACTTCAATGAACAAGACACCAACTGGCCCGAGGTAGTGGATGACCGAACCTTTATTCGCCGGGCTTATCTGGATATTGTCGGATTGCTTCCTCCGCCTTCCGCCGTAAGCGAGTTTATCCGTGCTCCATTTCCAAATAAGCGCGAAGAGTTAATCGATGAATTGTTAGCTGATTCTCATAACTACACCCAGCACTGGCTTAGCTTCTGGAATGATTTGCTGAGGAACGACTACTCCGGAACGGGCTTTATCACGGGCGGGCGACGGCAGATCACCGGTTGGCTGTATAATGCACTACTGGAAAATAAACCCTACGAACAAATGGTGCGCGAATTAGCTGACCCCACCGAAGAATCAGAAGGCTTCATTAAGGGCATCCGTTGGCGCGGAGTAGTGAATGCGAGCCAAACTACCGAGATGCAAGCAGCCCAGAATATTGGTCAGTCGCTGATGGGGCTTAATCTGAAATGTGCCTCCTGCCATAATAGCTTTGTGAGCAACCTCACGCTTTCCCAAGCCTACAACTTTGCAAGTATCTTTGCGGATAGCACCCTGGAACTCTACCGCTGCGATAAACCCACTGGCAAGATGGCCCAAGTCAGCTTTGTCTACCCCGAACTGGGTGCCATTGATGCTGAAACCCTGGAAGCAAGGTTAGAACAACTCGCTGAAGTGTTGGTAACTCCTGAGAATGGACGACTCTATCGTACGATGACCAATCGTATTTGGGAACGCTTATTAGGACGAGGGGTGATTGAACCGCTGGATGAAATGGATAACACTCCCTGGAGTGCTGCTTTGCTGGATTGGCTAGCCGCCGATTTCCGGGATACTGGCTCGGATCTAAAGCACTTAATCCGTACCATCATGACTTCCCGTACTTATCAGCTTCCCTCGGTAACCTACGAAGAAATAGCGGATCTGCAATCCAACGATTACCGCTTCCGGGGTCCGGTGCGGCGCCGCTTGAGTGCCGAGCAGTTTGCCGATGCTATCAGTCAGGTGATTGCCCCGGTGTACTACGCTACGGCTTTCGATCCTGAGCCGGAAGATTTAGCGGCTCAGCGTATCTGGTTCCGAGAAATTGAGTTTGATCGTGATGTGCTGCCGAAGCCCGGCAAACGCTACTTCCGCCACGTATTTAGCTTACCGAAGGAAGAAATACGGCGAGCGCAATCGCTGATTTCGGTAGATCACTCATTTAAGCTATTGATTAACGACAAGCCGGTATCGGAGGGGACGGATTGGCGTAAGGTTCAAGTGGCCGAAGTACAGGATGTTCTCCAAGCGGGTAAGAATATTATTGCGGTGGAAGGAACTAACGAAGGCAGTATTCCCAACCCGGCGGGTCTATTATTCGCCCTGCAAATCCAGTACGCTAGTGGTGCTACTGACACTATTTTTTCTCACACCGAATGGAAAAGTACGAATGAGCCTCCGGCGGATGGCTGGACTAGTCTCAACTTTGATGATAGCGAATGGAAAGAATCACGCAACTACGGTACCAAGCACTGGGGCAAACTGGTAGATTTTACGTTACAAGCAAATACAGAAACGCCTCGTTTCGCCCGAGCATCCTTAGTACAGCTTGATCCCTTCCTGAAAGCGCTGGGTCGTCCTACCCGCGAAAACGTAGCTACCTCTCGCGACGATCAGGCCACGTTATTACAAGCATTAGAACTGACGAACGGAGAGTTCTTCAACCAGATATTAACCGAAGGTGCCGAACGTTGGATGGAATCTGGCACCAACTCTGAATCATTAGTACAAACGCTGTATCACCAAGCGCTAGGCCGTCACGCTACGGAAGAAGAATCAAAAGTATTAGTTTCTGCCCTCGGCGAATTTCCTGATGACCCGCAAACCCTTCAGGATATTTTGTGGGCCACCTTGCTTTTACCCGAATTTCAATTTATTTACTGAGATGGAACACAGCGTACTTAAATCCCCCTCAATCCCCCTTTTTCTAAGAGGGAAGCAAAGCACGCTAAGTTTTATTCCGCAAGTGGAATACTTTATCAGTTCAAAATACCTTAAGCCTAACTCAGAATCAGTACAGCTAAATTTTACCCTTCTCCCTTTGTAAAGGGGGCTAGGGGGATTTCGACCCAGTTTACCTATGAAACACACTCCTGAAAATACCCGCCGAGACTTTCTTAAAAAGATGAGTGCCGCCAGTTTGGCAGCAATGGGCACTACCATACCTACGGCTAGCTTTTTAAGCTCCTGCCAGGGTACTCCCCAGATTCCATCTACGGCTGATACGGTAATCTTGCTCTGGATGGCCGGGGGCATGGCCCACACCGAAACCTTCGATCCTAAAACCTACGTGCCCTACGAAAAAGGAGTAGAGAGCAAACGGGTGCTGAGCACCTTTCCTAGGGTGCCGACGGCGGTAGACGGGTTGTACTTTTCCGAAGGTTTGGAGGGAGTGGGTAACGTGATGGATAGAGGAGCTATTGTTCGCTCCTACCGGTCGGCCGATTTAGGACATATTTTACACACCCGCCATCAGTACCACTGGCATACTTGTTACGAACCACCCCAATCGGTGCAAGCTCCGCATATTGGGGCCTGGATTGCCAAAGAATTGGGACCGGTAAACCCGGTGATCCCTCCTTTCATTGCTATTGGGCAACGGTTTACCGTAGGCGAAGCCGAAGAGCTGAAAGCCTTTCATTCGGCGGGTTTTCTAGGCAGTGAATACGGCCCCTTCCTGATTCCTGACCCTCGTACGGGCTTGGACAGTGTACGTCCACCTCAGGGTATGACTACCGAACGATTTGAAGCCCGCAATAAGCTGTACCAGCAACTGGTAGAAAAGAGCCCAATGCGCGACCACGGCAGCGGTTACCAGAAAGAATCGCTGATGCGCTCCATGGAACAAGCCTACCGACTGCTAAACTCTCCCGAAGCCAAAGCCTTTGACCTCAGTCAGGAGCCGAAAGAAAACTACGAGGCTTATAATACCGGACGCTTCGGATTGGGTTGTTTACTGGCTAAACGATTAACCCAACAGGGAGCCCGTTTTATTAGCGTATCTACCGAATACGAACCCTTTTTAGGTTGGGATACCCATGAAAACGGCCATACCCGGTTAGTGAAGATGAAGCAACTCATTGACGAACCTATTGCCCGCCTGATTCGCGACCTGGATGAAAGCGGACACTTGGATAGAACGTTGATTGTGTTGGCTAGTGAGTTTAGCCGCGATGCTATTATGGAAGGCCGACCTGGAGAGAAAGTAAGAGACCAGGTAAACCAACCCGACGTGATTGAAGACGAAAAATTCTACGGTATGCACCGTCACTTTACCGACGGAAGCTCTATTTTGCTGTGGGGCGGAGGTATTAAAAAGGGATTAGTGTACGGACGCACCGCCGACGAACGCCCTTGCTCATCGGTAGAGAATACGGTAGTGATTGACCAGGTGCACCAGTCAATTTACCACGCTTTGGGTATCCCCCCCGAAACCCACTACACCATTGAAGGCCGACCGTTTTATACCACCCCGGATGGAAAAGGAGAACCAGTACTAGATTGGTTTGCGTAGCATTATGACCGACCAGGAAGTTTCACAGGCTTTACGCCATTTAAACCCTACACTTGTCACGAAGATTCTTGAAGTTTCTTCAGTGGCCGCTATTCCTAAAGATACTGAAATACTTCGGGTGGGACAGTACGTAAAGGTGATTCCGCTAGTACTAAATGGATTAATAAAAGTTGTCACTCGCCACGATGAGCGAGAACTACTGTTGTACTACATCAAACCGGTAGAAAGTTGTGTGATGTCCTTCGCCGCAGGTTTAAGTGAGGGACCGAGCCAGGTATTTGCCCTTACCGAAACCGATACTACTGCCTTATTACTTCCCACCGAACAGGTGATTGGCTGGACGCGCCAATATCCAGATTTTGCTCAGCTTTTCTTCGCCCAATATCAACTCCGTTATACCGAAATGCTGGATACCATTAGCCACTTGCTATTTGAGAAAATGGATAGCCGGATTTACAATTATTTACAGCAGAAATCAGAACTCACCGGAGAAAATCCGCTGGTTATATCCCATCGCCAAGTTGCCCAGGATTTGGGGACCGCTCGCGAGGTGGTGAGCCGGGTGATGAAAAAGCTGGAAAGCGAAGGCAAGGTAAAACAGCACCACCAAAGCATAGAAATTTTATAGCTGTTGGTGACTACAGTCACTGACTAGCCACAAGTGGTATCGTAACTTTGGAAAAAAGAATAAGATGAACCGAGTACTGAAGTTTGCGGCGGTTTGCCTAATATGCATTGCCGTGGTGACTATTCTGGTTTTGCTTGTTCAGTTTGTTTTAACCTAAACCCTTACCATCATGAAAAAGAATATGGGAACCACCGACCGTATTGTTAGAGTACTTATTGCAGCTGTTGTGGCGGTACTACTTGCTACCAACGTAATTTCTGGTACACTAGGCATTGTATTAATGGTATTGGCTGGAATATTCTTGTTAACCAGCTTCGTTAGCTTTTGCCCACTCTACGCTCCCTTTGGATTAAGCACCTGCGCCACCAAGAAGGAGGCTTGACTGGTTCAAGTCTTTCGCTCTCTGTACCAGAGCTAAAGACGATGCAGGCGGATACATATAATGTTGTTAGTGGCCATTGGCTACGGGAGGGATTCTATTTATCTTTAGTGCGGTAGTTGTCATTTGCCGAATAGGTTTACTACGTAAATTTTAGGAGATTCTTTGATACGAATTTGCTGGCGATATTTGGGCAAACTAACCACTATCAGGTTTGCTCAGTGTCCTGGGCATTTTGAGCACATTGGTATGTCTGATCAGCAATTTGGGTTTATCAAGACGGATAAGAAGTTTATTAAGCTTCACTACAATGATATTATCCTTATCAAGGGGATGGGCAACTACGTGGAGATTATGACTGAGGGTGGTAAGAAGTACACTTACTATAAATCGCTCAAAGAACTGATTGAGAGTCTACCGAATGAGTTTATGCGAGTGCATAACTCATTTATTGTCAACGTCACCCACATTAGCTCACTGGAGGATAATCATTTGATATTGCCCAACACCAAAGTATCAGTAGGCAAGAGTTACCGAACCTGCTTAGCCGAAGCCCTCAGCAAACGTATGCTATAACATGCACACCAGTATAAAGCCCATTGGAATAATAGTGAGGGGCCTGTGTATAATAAAGTTGGTAGGTAGCCAGCGACCAGGTTGATTTGTGCATACTTTAGTTATGTAATTATGCATCCACTCACCTTATGGCTATTGGCTCTCATTATGTCTACTGAAATACTCGCTCAAACCAACGATAAAGCCGTTCGCTATCCGCTAGAACAAGATATAGCTACCATCGATGGAATTGTTTCGGCTACATACGAAGCAGTATCTGGTAAGCAAGGGGCGAAACGAAATTGGGCGCGTGATCGCTCTTTACACCATCCGGCGGCCATTTACGCTTTCCCCGATTCGGTAGAAGGAGAGCTTCAGCAGGTAGTGATGTCAGTAAGCGACTTTCATCAGGAAACGGATACGTTGGTGAGCACTACCGGATTTTACGAAAGCGAGATTAACCGGGAAGTACGAATATTTGGTAATATAGCGCACGTATGGAGCACCTACCAAACTCAATTTGAACCAGATGGTCCGGTGATGCGAAGAGGAATTAACAGTATTCAACTGTTTTACGATCAAGACCGCTGGTGGATTATTTCCTGGACCTTTGACCGGGAAACCCGACTGCAACCAATCCCCACTACTTTTCTGCCACAATAGACATAGTAGATAAGCTTTCATTGCCTCTAGGCATTTTGTACTAATGACTTAATAAGTCTTATGTTTGGTTTCCCCAAAGTTATTAGGTAGGCCTTGTAGGGTTAGCTCTATCCAGTACTCTTCAAACTTCTTCCAGTGCTGTTCCTCGGGTAAATCAGTATGGCTGACGGGAAACTCCATAATTTCGTGGGGGCCAGATAAATGATTAGCGATGGCGTAGACCGTATAAGCGGGTACCACTGGGTCTACAACTCCAACTCCCACCAGCGTGGGGCAAGTAATACGGCTGGCAAAGTTAACCGAATCGAAATACCGCAGTACCAACATGGTATCTTCTTCGTATTCGGGATGAGTTTTCAGAAAGCGATTAATTTCCTGACCGGAACCGGATTGAGCAAAAAACTTCCGTCCTTCTGCCCAGCCGAAAGTAGGTACTCCTACCACAAGTAAATCAGCGGCCTGAACTACGTACTCAGCCATAAGAGCCAAACCGCCGGCAAAACTACTGCCTTGCAACACCTGGTAGGAGATTTGGCCCGAACATATTTCCTGGGCTACCCGTACGGCCTGAATATAGTCACAGACGGCCCCTCGTAATACCGATTGCTCTGGCGATTGAATGCCAGTAAGCACGTAACCCCATTTTGAGTGTTCGGGAACGGCTGAGCGGGAGCGGCCAAACCCCCGAATGTCTACTCCCACAATATTGAAACCCTGCATGGCCCAATCCCAACGAACTTCGGTTTGAGACATGTAGCCGTGGGCGTGAATAATTAACGGTCGGGGCTGGGAGTCTTGCCACTGAAGTAAGTACCCCTGAATGCGCTGGTTTCCTAAAGAAAGAAATGAAAGGTTAGTTAGGGCGCAGCCTTGTTTTTCAGTGCCGGTAGGCTCTTGCTCAATACTAAGAGGTAGGGCTAGTAATTCTTCTTTGGTTTTACTCCAGAAACGTTCAAAATCAACGGGTTTGGTGGAATGGGGTTTTATCTCTTTTCTCATATAGAACAGCCTTAACCAAAAAATCTCAAAGCCGGTGCCAAATTAGCGAAACATTTAAAAAATCTTTATTTTAAATAGTACCGAAAATAACGAGTTACGGGTAGCATGGTGAACTCAAATCTACTTTCTAAAATTGCCTTTTTCCGGGATATGCCCTCGGAAGTGATTCACCGTCTCACCAAAGTGAGCAGAGAGGCTACCATTGAACCCAATACCGCCATTGTCCATCAGCATGACGAAGCCCAATTCGTATTCTTTCTGATTTCCGGAGCGGTACAGTTTCATCTGCAAACCCCGGAGTTAGAGAACGCCCTGGTGGGAGTAATGAAAACCCCGGGTGCCCTGCTGGGCTGGTCGGCTTTTCGTTATCCGTACCGGCATACTACCTCGGTCACCACGGAGGTAGCATCCCACTTACTGCGGATACCTCGCTCGGCCTTCGAGGATATATTTCGCAATCATCCTCATGCGGGATACGAAATGCTAAAACGCGTGAATACGACAGTGGCTAACCGGTTGGAACAGGCTCGGGATCAATTACTTACTGCCAGTCGAGCCAGCACCCATACTCCTATTGCCCACCCCCAGGAAGAACCAATTGATGTACCGGCACTACCCGATGAGATTATTCAGGAGCCTTTTTCATTATTGCAACACTCTTCCTTCTTTCACCCCTTTGAGCATACGTATCTGAAAGATTTAGCCCAGTCAGTTTCTATTAAAACGGTGACAGCGGGTACTACCATTTTTCAGGAAAAAAATACGGCTCATCATCTGTATTTGCTGGTGAAGGGAAAGGTAATATTATCTATGAATACCTTTTCGATAGGTAATGAAACCCCAAACACCGATGAGGCTAGCTTGCCAATTCACGCTATCACCCAGGTGGGGCATTTAATCGGTTGGTCGGCCTTGGTACCTCCCTATCATTATCGGGCTACGGCTACCGCCACTCAGGAAAGTCAGATAATGGTGATTGATAAGGAAGCCCTGGAGCTGGAAGCCGCTGAACACCCGCCCTTTGGTATCTTTTTAATGCAGCGCATTTTATGGGTGATTGGCAATCGGCTGCGGGGCACCCGGGTGCGATTAATTGCCCAGCGCTACGATAAAATAACCGTAGCCATCCGTTCTTTATTAGACCAGAGTGTGGGGCAAATTCCGGTAACCTCCCCCCTGCATAAAATCCCGCACTATCTGGCCAACCGCCTCACACTGAATGATGCTTTTCTTACCCTGAAAACCCTAGAGGCCCACGGCGATGAAGTAGAACAAAACCTGGCCAAAATATGCCTGGAACTGCTATCGGAGGTAAGACAGGAACTCAGGATTTACCAGCAGCTTCAAAAAATCTACGAAAGTGTGGCCAATGCTCCTAAACGGTTGGCTCCGCCCCAGATCAGGAATGGCTGTTGTAAAGAGTTTGTCAAACTGTTAGAGTCTACAAACTATAAAATAAGAGGAAAGGAGAATTTGAACGAGCAGCAAAGCCATCTCTATATTATGAAACATTAGTAAAT
>ERZ1740058.457-NODE-457-length-31015-cov-12.623966_pt1 | contig 31015 bp, 28 predicted proteins | sample MGYA00581745_ERZ1740058 | MGnify/ENA primary metagenome ERZ1740058 (study PRJEB43018, sample SAMN04849742) | marine metagenome | isolation source: floating plastic debris | place: Pacific Ocean | collected 2008-08-30 | study: EMG produced TPA metagenomics... | reverse complement strand
GCTAATGTTCAAACGGCTTGCAGCCGGTTCTTGAGATCTTAAATAGGTTCTATAGATAAATAGAAAAGCAACGGTTCCCCGAATTATTTGAAAAGCTGGAGAATGCTACGGTCAAATGATTTTGGTCAAAAAAAAGAGGCTCTCAGCAGAGCCTCTTTTCAAGAATTAGCAAAAGCCGAATGCTATGCTAGCGGAGCCATTCTGACGGAATTTGTAGCCAGTAAGTTTTGAAGTTCTTCTGAATCAACAGTCTCCTTCTCAACTAGCATATCTGCTAGCTTATCAAGAATGCTGCGGTTCTCAACCAGCACTTGCTTGGCTCGGAAATAAGCTTGGTCAACTAGCTCACGAACCTCAGTATCAATGATTGCCGCAGTTTCTTCTGAGAAATCACGTTCAGAAGCGATGTCGCGGCCCAAGAACATATTGCCCTGCTGACGACCTAGAGCAACGGGACCCAATTCATTGCTCATACCAAAGCGAGTAATCATTTGGCGCGCAACGCGAGCTACCTGCTGCAGGTCATTGGATGCACCGGTTGTAACTTCCTCATTGCCGTAAACAATTTCCTCAGCAATCCGACCGCCCAGGGCAACCGCCATCTGATTTTGCAGATAGGCTCTGGAATACAAGCCAGATTCCAGACGTTCTTCACTGGGAGTGAACCAAGTCAAACCACCGGCACGACCTCGAGGAATAATGCTAATCTTCTGTACGGGATCATAGTCGGGCATTAGTGCACCAACCAAAGCGTGACCAGCTTCGTGATAAGCCACCAATTCTTTACGCTTCTCGCTCATGACGCGGTCTTTTTTCTCAGGACCAGCCAGCACGCGATCAATCGCATCATTAACTTCGTCCATTGAAATCTCAGTCAGATTGCGACGGGCGGCGAGAATGGCTGCTTCGTTCAGCAGGTTAGATAAGTCAGCACCCGTGAAACCAGGGGTACGACGGGCAATCTTATCAAGGTCGACATCTTTAGCGAAGGTCTTGCCGCGAGCATGCACCTGAAGAATTTCGGAGCGCCCCGCAAAGTCAGGGCGATCGACCACGACCTGCCGGTCGAAACGACCCGGACGCAGGAGTGCCGAGTCCAGAACATCAGGGCGGTTAGTCGCCGCAATAATGATGATGCCGGTATTACCTTCAAAACCATCCATCTCAGTGAGCAACTGGTTAAGAGTTTGCTCACGCTCATCATTACCCCCGCCAAGACCTGCGCCTCTTTGACGGCCAACAGCGTCAATCTCATCAATAAAGACAATGCAAGGAGCGTTGTTCTTGGCTTGCTCAAATAAGTCACGTACGCGGGAGGCACCTACCCCAACGAACATTTCTACAAACTCAGAACCAGAGATAGAAAAGAACGGTACACCTGCTTCACCAGCTACTGCCCGAGCTAGCAGCGTCTTACCAGTTCCAGGAGGCCCTACAAGCAAAACGCCTTTGGGAATCTTGGCTCCGACAGCGGTGAAGCGATCAGCATTTTTCAAGAAGTCAACCACTTCGGTTAATTCCAGCTTGGCCTGTTCAATGCCGGCAACATCGCCAAACGTTACCTGGGTTTGCGGCTCCATTTGGACGCGGGCCTTCGATTTACCGAAGTTCATCGCCTGATTCCCCGGACCACTTTGGGCTCGCCGCAGAACAAAGAACAGAACAACCAGCAATAACACCGGAATTAACAGAGTGCTGAAGAGACGCACTAACGCACTGTCATCATTCTGGGGAAAAACGGCAATGTCAACGTCGTTAGCTTCCAAAGTGCTAATTAACTCTGGGTCATTTGGCAAATTGACCATTACCTGAGCGCTGCCGCCTCCAGGTTCGGTAAAGCGAGCGCGGGAGCGATCAGCACTAATACTGACCTGCTGAATCTGATCGTTTTGCACTGCATCCAGAAAGCGACTGTAGCGCCAGGTCTGGGTTTCTTGACCAGAGTTATCGAAAATTGCTGTTGCTAGAGCGATGACGACTACTACTAATAGTGCGTACAGCCCTGCATTTCTCCACCGTTTATTCACGGGGCCATGCCTCCAAACACATCAGAAAAGAGAATCACTACCAAAGGACCTACGGGAAATAAAGTCTGATTAATCGGTTCTTGTAAAAGAAGTAACCCTAAACAAAGAAGTTCAATTATTAAAATATGTTAACTCATCTTCAGGGCTAAGTGGATCTTATCGTTCGACTAGCTTTTACAAGCTGGGCGGTTTTGTCATAGTTTGGATTGTAGTTCACGGATGCAGTTCCTTGCAGAATGGTGTGTATGGGAACCACTTCAACCAGGCTGTTGGTATAAGCCAGATATGAGAAGTGAGCAACTTGTGCTGATGTCCAAGGGGTAATCTGCAAGATTTGCTGACATACTTGCAATCCCTGTATGACGCGCGATCGCATCACTCCTGGGAGAATGCCTGCAGCCAACGGGGGCGTCCACCATTGACCATATGCCCAGCCCCAGAGACTCCCCGTGCTGGTTTCCAGCCAGTGCCCCTGTTCATTCGTCAAAATGGCTTCCTGAGCCGCGTTCCGCTGAGCGGCCTGAAGCGCCAGCCAGCAGCTTAAATAATTGCCGGTTTTGTGGGCTGGCAATGCCCGATTGTATGTGTCCGAATCGGCGACCCAAGCCGTGATGCCTTGGTCCTGACGTGTGGGCAGGTCCGCCGGTAGCGATCGCCCCGTCACCAGCTCTCGTCCATCGGGAAAAATCGTCACTCGCAGCACCGGATAACGCTGAGCCAGTAGGTCTGCTCCCTGCCGGACTCGTTCCCAATCTGGTGAGCACCATTGAAAAGCCTGTAGTGATCGCTCAGTTCTGTGGATATGAGCCCTCCAGGCCGTCCAGGGATGGTCGAGGCTCTGCCCATATACCCGTAATGTTGTGAATACCGTTGCTCCGAACAGCCAGCCTGGCTCCTGACAAGACAACACCAGTCCATCACCCTGATAAAGTTGTCCATCATGCCAATACTGATTTTCTGACTGATCGCTCATAAGCGGAATGTGAAGCCAAGTGTAGAGATTTAGCTCTTGGTTGGCGGCTGAGATTAATGAACGATAGCAGACTACTATTTGCTAAATATATTGGACATGGATTCCCTCTCCGTGAGAATCAAGCGCTGATCTTCGATTGAGCTTGCTTGCGAACGAAGTGTCCAACCTCAGCGCTTTACCTAATTCATTACGCTTCCTGGCTCCTCTGCCACCTAGTTTTTCTTCAGGACTTCAGGCAGGAGGGCGAAGTCGGATTCAACCTTGTAAGGTCTATCCCTGTAACTCTTTCACTTTCTTTTTTATCTTCCTTAAAGCTCTTCGAAACCAATCTTCTGCCGCAAAAAAAATCGCCAATTAAGATAACAGAACGGTAAAGGCTGAGCCACTTTGCTCCAGGCAATATCGGTAGGCTGCAGAATAATCGCTAACACTACCAAAACCAAAAAGGGGGACTATGCTGCCGGATAATCTTCAAACGGTGAATGGTCTACTACTTGATTTAAATGGCGTGTTTTATGTGGGCAATCGTGTGTTGCCAGGAGCCCAGGAAGCGATCGCGGCTTTGCAAAAAAGTGGGCTGCCATATCGTTTTGTGACGAATAATACGACCCAGTCAACTCAATCGATGAGCCAAAGCTTGGCAGCTATGGGACTGGCGATCGCTCCGTCAGAAATTATTACTGCAGCGTATGCAGCCGTCATTTATCTCCGACAGTTAGGGTGTCCCAAAATTTACCCCCTGATTGCGGAAGATGCGAAACAAGACTTTGTTGAGTTCACCTGGTCAGACACCGACGCTGATGCTGTGGTGATTGGCGATATTGGTGATGAATGGAACTATTGTTTGATGAACCGAGCCTTCCGCCTATTGATGAAAGGGGCGCAGTTGGTGGCACTGCATCGGGGCAAATATTGGCAGTGGGAGGCTGGTTTGCAGCTCGACGTTGGGGCTTTTGTGGCAGGCTTGGAATATGCAACGGATCAAACAGCAATCGTCGCTGGCAAGCCTAATCCTTTTTTCTATAAGATGGCGCTGGATGATCTGGGCATACCCGCTGAGCAGATAGTGATGGTGGGTGACGATCTTGAGGCTGACATTAAAGGAGCACAGGCCGCTGGCATCAGAGGGATATTGGTTGAGACTGGTAAATACCGTCCGCACATTGCTGCTAGGCTCAACGTAACGCCTGACGGAACGCTGAAAAACATTGGCAAGATTGTCGACTGGTTAGTCTAATAATCGTATGAAAAAGCAAACCTCGATATAGAGTGAGCAAATTTAGGGAATCGGGAGTCGGGAATCGGGAATCGGGAATTTAGGAACCAATAACGCAGAACTCAGAACTCAAAGCAATGGTTACTCCCTCGCAGACAAATCTTGCTGAAGCAATTATCTATCCCGATAGCGATGGGCGACCCATGGCTGACAACACCAAGCAGTTTCGATGGATTGTCACTATCAAAGAAAACCTAGAAGTTTTGTTTGCCGACAATCCCGGAGTTTTTGTTGCCGGCGACCTGCTTTGGTATCCCGTCGAGGGCAATAATCGTCTATGTCAAGCTCCAGACGCAATGGTAGTCTTTGGTCGTCCTAAGGGCGATCGCGGTTCGTATCAGCAGTGGAAAGAAGACAATATTGCCCCCCAAGTGGTATTTGAAATCCTCTCTCCGGGCAATACGACCACGGAAATGATGCGCAAACTGCTGTTTTACCAGGAGTACGGGGTCGAAGAGTACTACCAATACGACCCGGATCGTAATGAACTGGTTGGTTCTCAGCGTCGAAATCAGGCCCTAGTAGCGATTTCTGATTTGCAGGGATGGGTCAGTCCGCGCCTAAGGATTCGGTTTGAGCTGACGGATATAACCCTGAATCTCTATGCTCCTAACGGTGATCGCTTTCTCACCTCGGTCGAGCGATCGCAAGCGCTTGAGCAAGCTCAGCAGCAGGCAGCAGCAGAGTACCAACGAGCAGAAGCGGAGCGTCTGCGCAACGAGGCGTTGGCGGCCAAACTACGGGAGTTGGGCATTGACCCAGACACGATTTAAAGGAGATTGTTGCTCAGGTAACTTTGAGGCAAACGCATCACCAGGAAAGGGTGACGGCAGAATTCGGAAAGCAGAACTGAAAGGCTCGTATCTATGGCCGGTAACGGTTGACGATGAGCAGTTCCAGCTGCGGATTTACTGTACAAGGCTGTAGCCCATCGCTATGAACGTTTTCACAAAGGATTTACCCGAGCGTCTGACGGGCGATATTTGATTCAGGCAACCTTTTCCTAGTACGATGCAGTGATGCGTAATGCTGTTGAGAACGTGAGCTAGACGACCCGTGCGTAAGATTGTCATTGCTGGAAACTGGAAAATGCACAAGACTCAAGGAGATGCATTGGCCTTTCTCCAAGGGTTCTTTAATCACTTCACCGAAACGGCTGACAATCGCGAGGTAGTGCTCTGTGTTCCCTTCACGACGCTGGGAACTTTATCTAAAAATATGCACGGTAGTCGCATTATGCTGGGCGCTCAAAATATCCATTGGGAAGATGAAGGTGCTTATACAGGCGAAATTTCCGGCAGCATGCTGAGTGAAATTGGCGTGCGCTACGTCATTATCGGCCACAGCGAACGGCGTCAATATTTTGGCGAAACTGATGTCACGGTTAATCAGCGACTCTTGGCGGCTCAACGTCATGGGCTTATTCCCATTCTCTGCGTTGGCGAAACTAAGCAGCAGCGCGATGGTGGTGAAACGGCAGCAATTATTGCCTCACAGATTGAAAAAGATTTGGTAAATGTCGATCAGAGCAATCTTGTTATTGCTTATGAGCCGATTTGGGCGATTGGCACGGGTGACACTTGTGAAGTGACAGATGCCAATAAGGTCATCGGCGAGATTCGCGAACAGCTTACCGATAAAAATGTACCTATTCAATACGGGGGCTCGGTGAAACCCGACAATATTGACGAAATCATGGCTCAGCCAGAAATTGACGGTGTCCTTGTCGGCGGCAGCAGCCTTAAACCAGATAGCTTCGGTCGCATTGTTAATTTTCAGTAGGCGATCGCCCAGCTAACAGCTTGAAAGCCTATTCCGTGTTGACGCCAGAAGCCTTGAGAAAAGGCAAGACTGCGTCAACGCGACAAATTAGTTCTCTCCTCGTACCCCAATTGAGTGACCATGATGACGGTTCTCAACAATGCTGTCTTTTACGACAAAAGCAGCCCTTAAGGTTTATTTCATCCGCTAATATGTGGCGTTCAGTGTGCGATTCTAAACAGTATTAACGCCATTCATTAACTCTTCTAATAAACGCATTATTTAAGATGACAGACCTTACTCAACCAACGGTCATTGTCACAGGTGCCTCTTCGGGAATTGGACTAAACGCAACCAAAGCCCTGGTGCAAAGAGGCTGGCACGTGATTATGGCTTGTCGCAACCTTGAAAAAGCAGAAAATGCTGCCCGAGCGCTTGATGTATCGACCCACAGCTACACGACCCTGCAGCTTGACTTAGCCAGCTTGGAGAGCGTACGGAGTTTTGTTGGTGCCTTTCGGGATACCGGCAAAACGTTGAATGCGCTAGTCTGCAATGCCGCTGTTTATTTACCCCTAGAGAAAGAACCTTTATACAGCGCGGACGGCTATGAACTCAGCGTGGCAACTAACCACTTGGGGCACTTCTTATTGTGTCGCTTGATGTTGGAAGATTTGGAAAACTCCCCAGCAGAGGATAAGCGCCTGATTATTCTGGGCACCGTTACTGCCAACCGCAAAGAACTCGGCGGCAAGATTCCGATTCCGGCTCCGCCCGATCTTGGTGACCTGGAGGGATTTGAGCAGGGATTCAAAGCGCCGATCGCGATGATTGATGGCAAAAAATTCAAGTCCGGCAAGGCCTACAAAGATAGCAAGCTCTGCAATATGCTGACCATCCGCGAGCTGCATCGTCGTTATCACGAATCTACAGGAATTACCTTCAGCTCGCTCTATCCGGGATGTGTGGCTGATACACCGCTATTTCGTAATCATTTCCAGGCTTTTCGCACGATTTTTCCTTGGTTTCAAAAAAATATCACTGGGGGCTATGTTTCCCAAGCGTTAGCGGGCGATCGCGTCGCCCAAGTCGTGGCTGATCCTACCTTTCAGCAATCGGGCTGCCACTGGAGCTGGGGTAACCGTCAGCAGCAGGGGCGACAGGCCTTTGTCCAGGAATTGTCGGCAGAGGGCAGCGATGATGACAAAGCTGCGCGTCTCTGGGAACTTAGTGAACGGCTGGTGGGCATCGCGTCGATGGCAGCTGCTTAGGAACTTGCGAACAGAACTGTTGATGACACAATACTGTAGCGCTTTAGCAGATTCACAGATAGGCTCGCCTGTAAGCTAGAGCCATTACTGAAAATAGGCAGTAATCGCATCTGGATAAATCGGTTTAGACCATAAAAAGCCTTGACCATACTCGCAGCCTAGAGATTGCAAAATTTTCATCTGACTGGGCGTTTCAATGCCTTCAGCGACAACGTCCATATGCAATTCGTGGGCCAATACCAAAATAGTTTTGACAATCTTTTTAATAGAAGCATCAGTTTCCAAATTGCTGATAAAAGCGCGATCGATTTTGAGGGTATTGATCGGCATCTGATGCAGGCGACTTAACGCTGAATATCCGGTCCCAAAGTCATCAATACATAGCTGGAAGCCCAGCTGCTTTAATTTTTTTAAGGCATCTGTCGTTTTAAAGAAATCTTCTACGATGCAGCTTTCAGTAATCTCTAGCTTCAGATTTTCGGGCGTAATTTCAGTTGTTGCCAACACTTCCTCAATTTGTCGGATGAGGTCGCCATGGCGCAGTTGTAAAGGAGACACATTGATGTGCATGACTGGATTTCGAGCTGCAAAGAAATCGGGAAAATCAGTTTGCCAACGCTGCATCTGTGTACAGACTGCCTGAATAACCCAGCAGCCAATGGCGTGAATCAAGCCAATTTCTTCCGCAACTTGAATAAATTGGTTGGGGTTGAGTACACCTTGCTGCGGATGCTGCCACCTTATCAAAGCTTCTAATCCCGCCAGCTTTTGAGTTTTGAGATCTAAGATTGGTTGATATTGCAAACAAAATTCCTGACGCTGCAGGGCTTGATGCAAATCGCCTTCCAACTGTAATCGCTGGGCTACTCGCTGTTGCATCTGAGTGTTGAAGATGACGCAACAGCGCTTTCCTGACCGCTTAGCCTGATACATGGCAATGTCGGCTTCTCGCAAAATTTGTTCAGGGCGCTCATGATTGTCAGCATTGAAGGCTAAGCCAATGCTCGCACTAATGACAAATTCGTGTTGGCCAATTTCTAAGGGGCAATTTAGCTGAGCTTGGAGATAGTTACAAACGGTTTTTGCCTCTGCCGCGCTGTGAACGCTGTTGAGCAAAACCGCGAACTCATCTCCCCCTAAGCGCGCCAGAAAGTCATCGGTATCGGTCAAGGTCTTTAAGCGAGTTGCGAGGTGTTGTAAAACGCGATCGCCAATTTCGTGACCGAGACTGTCGTTAATCACCTTGAAGGAATCTAAATCAATAAACAGCACTGCATAGCAGGCTCGTGGCGTCTGCTGAACCGCCTGCATTACCTGATCTAAGCGCTTCAGAAAATGGGCGCGATTTGGTAACCCCGTCAAACCGTCATGCATCGCATCATGTAAAAGCTGCCTTTCCCGCGCTTTCAGTTGCGCTTGAGTCGTCTCAAGCTGCTGCAAGCTGTTAGACAGCTCTGCAGTACGCCTTTCTACCCGATGTTCCAACTCTTGTTTGGCGGCTTGCAGAGCCTCAGTACGAGCTTGCACTAGCTGCTCTAGCTGTCGGTTAAGGTTGCCGAGACGCAGCTGGGATGCCTCGGCCTGCTGCCGTTCCTTGATTTCGGTTTGCAACTTTGCCAGACTGGTTCTCAGCTCTAGCTGAGTAATGACTTGCCGACTCAAAACCTGTAGCGCATTGGTTTGCTGGGCCGACAAAGTACGAGGCTGATAGTCGATGACACAAAGAGTGCCTAGAGCATAGTCGTCGGGAGTAATTAAGGGAGCACCGGCATAAAAGCGAATGTATGGTTCACCAGTAACCAGCGGGTTTTGGGCAAATCGTTCATCTGTCTGAGCATCGGGCACTAGCAAAATCTCTTTTTGCATCAGCGCATAGGAACAAAAAGCCACATCTCTGGGAGTCTCACAAACCTTAAGGCCAAACTTGGCCTTAAACCATTGCCGATCAGTATCGATTAGGCTGACTAGGGCAATCGGAGTTTCGCAGATGTCGGCGGCTAAAGCAGCAATCTCGTCATAGTTCTCTTCCGGCAGCGTATCCAAAATTTGATATTCATGGAGCTTGGCAATTCTTGATGGCTCGTTATATGGCAGCGGAGCATGCATGTCGGAATACATAAATGCAAGATATTTATAGATTTAATGTTCCCAATGGGCTAATTCTTTAATTCAATGATTTTGCCCTGGTCAGAGGCCATCCTACGGATTTTTGTGGAATTTTTCCTGAAAGATTCACTAATAAAAACTTCAGCTAACTATTCGCCTGCCCACCGCGCATCGTTTTTCTGATTGCAGTAACTGAGAATGAGACGTCGACTAGTATTCAGGCAAGGCAGAGCGCCTTAAGATAAGCTAGCGCCTTCATGGCAATTTACTTTAAGGCCCGGAAAAAAGGTCGCAGTAAACCGCTTCTAAGAGTTGATATCGTGCCGCTACCCGCCAATTCCAAGCAGCTATGGCTGCAGCGATCGCTCATCCCCTACCTTTTCCTAGCGCCGGCACTGACGGTGTTGGCGTTGACGGTATTTTGGCCCGCCATTCAGGCGCTATATCTGAGCTTTACCAGCTACGGGTTTGACGTGATCCAACCGCCGTTGTGGATTGGTCTGGATAACTTCCGAGAGCTGCTGCGCGATCGCACCTTTTGGACGACGGTGCAGAATACGCTGCTCTATTTGATTGGCGTGGTGCCGGTGCTGGCAATTTTGCCGCTGCTGCTGGCAGTTTTGGTCAATCAAAAGCTGCGAGGCATGCGCTGGTTTCGCGTGGCTTACTACACGCCAGTGGTGATTTCAATGGTAGTGGCGGGTATCGCTTGGCGCTGGCTGTATGCCGAGAACGGATTTTTCAACCAGATTTTGGTGGGGTTGGGATTGACGGAGAGCGGTATCGGCTGGCTGACAAGTCCGGCGCTGGCGCTGCCCAGCGTTATGGTGGTCACCATCTGGAAAGGGTTGGGCTACTACATGGTGATTTATCTGGCGGGGCTGCAAACAATTCCGCCGGATTTGTATGAAGCGGCGGCAATCGACGGCTCGGACGGCTGGCGCAAACATTGGGATATCACCTTTCCCCTAATGCGACCTTATGTTTTTTTGGTGACGGTGATTTCGGCGATCGCCGCCACCAAAGTCTTCGAAGAAATCTACATCATGACTCAGGGAGGGCCCCTCAACAGCTCCAAAACCATCGTCTACTATGTTTATGAGTTGGCCTTTCAAGATTTGGAGCTCAGCTATGCCTGCACCGTCGGACTGGCGATGTTTTTGGTGATTCTGGCACTGTCGATTTTGCGGCTGATGAGCGATCGCGGCGAAGTCGTTTGATTATCAATTGCCACAGGACCGCTGATTATCAATTGCCACAGGACCGCCGCAGATTTTTCAGATTTATCCTGCTGACTTTGGTATGGGTCATCAATCAATTCCAAGATGCTGCTGCCCACTTATGACCATTTGAGACCATCTGAAAGTAAAGCGCTTACATAGGCTTTAACCATGCAGCACTTTCAGCCTGACAGCCGTTAAGTGTTAAGCACCGAACGAAAAGGTGCAGACTAAATTCATCACTGTACGCGGAACGACAATGATGACGGCGAAGACCTACGTCATCAAGCCCTAAAAATTGCTGAAGTCGCTCACATGGCAAAGATAGTTTAGGAGCCAATGCTAGCCTGCTTAAAGGCATTGACATGCTCAATTGGTTAGTGGAAAGCGAGCAATAAAAGTCAAAAAAAGGCAGAAGTCTGTCGGGCGAATGAAAACCAGTGACTAGGGTTATGGCAAAATATAGGCGGCATGTCAGCTTAATTGGTCAGCACTGTCGAGAAGGCATCAGGAAACTATGGAATTTATCGAGCCCATTTATCAATACGCTTGGCTTGTGCCTGTCTTGCCCCTGGTGGGGGCCGCCATTGTTGGCACGGGATTAATTAGCTACAGTCAGACCACCAGCACTCTACGGCGTCCTGCTGCCGTCTTCATCGTGTCGCTGATTGGCGCCGCGATGGTGCTGTCATTTTTACTCTTTTTTAGTCAAGTGCAGGGGCACGAAGCTTACACCCGCACCATTGAATGGGCTTCGGCTGGTGACTTCAAACTGACGATGGGCTACACCATCGACCATGCGGCTTCACTGATGCTGGTAATTGTGACCACCGTGGCCTTTTTGGTGATGATTTACACCGATGGCTACATGGTCCATGACCCAGGTTATGTCCGCTTTTATTCCTATCTCAGCCTGTTCAGTTCTTCCATGTTGGGCCTGGTAATCAGCCCTAACCTGCTGCAAATCTATGTGTTTTGGGAACTGGTGGGCATGTGTTCCTACCTGCTGATCGGTTTTTGGTACAGCCGCGATGGGGCTGCCGATGCCTGTCAAAAAGCCTTTATCACTAACCGAGTGGGCGACTTCGGCCTGCTGTTGGGGATGCTGGCCCTGTTTTGGGCTACCGGCAGCTTCGAGTTTGACGTCATGGGCGAGCGGCTGACGGCCTTGGTGGAAAATGGCAGTCTCACTGCTGGCGTAGCGACCATCTTCGCAATTTTGGTCTTCCTCGGGCCGATGGCTAAGTCGGCCCAGTTTCCGCTTCATGTTTGGCTACCTGACGCCATGGAAGGCCCTACGCCAATTTCCGCCCTGATTCACGCGGCGACGATGGTGGCGGCGGGTATTTTTCTGGTGGCCCGCATGTTCCCCGTGTTTGAAGAACTGCCGACGGTAATGACGGCGATCGCTTGGGTCGGTTGCTTCACGGCGTTCATGGGCGCGAGCATCGCCATTACCCAAAACGACATTAAGAAGGGACTGGCCTACTCCACCATGTCTCAGCTCGGCTACATGATGCTGGCCATGGGCGTTGGTGCCTATGGTGCGGGCCTGTTTCACCTGATGACCCACGCTTATTTCAAGGCCATGCTGTTTCTCTGCTCTGGCTCAGTGATTCACGGCATGGAAGAGGTTGTCGGCCATGACCCGGTGCTGGCCCAGGACATGCGACTGATGGGTGGCTTGCGGAAATACATGCCGATTACCTCCACCACCTTTTTAATTGGCACGCTGGCAATTTGCGGTATTCCGCCTTTTGCGGGTTTCTGGTCTAAGGATGAAATTCTGGGCTCGACTTATCAGGTTAGTCCCGTGCTGTGGGCAATCGGCTGGTTGACTGCCGGCATCACCGCTTTCTACATGTTCCGTATGTACTTCAGTACCTTTGAAGGAGAGTTTCGCGGCGCTAACGAAGAAATCCAAATGCAGCTCAAGCGGGAACAGTTGATGGCGATGGGCGCTTCCCTCGGCCCCGGAGCGATGAATCCTCAAGAGCTGACCTTGGAAGCGGATCATGATGATCACCATGACGATCATCATCATGCGGAAACGCCCCACGAATCACCTTTGGCAATGACGTTTCCGCTGATGGCGCTGGCAGTGCCTTCGGTGCTGATTGGCCTAGTCGGAACGCCGTTTGTGAATTACTTTGAAGCGTTTATTCATCCCCCTGGGGAAGAAGTGGAAGCGCTGCTGCCCTGGTCGGAGGCGATCGCCGAATTTGAATGGTCAGAGTTCGTCATTATGGCTGGCTCTTCCGTCGGCATTGGCCTGATTGGCATTTCGTTAGCGGTGTTGATGTATGCTCAGAAAAAAATTGACCCGGCGGCGATCGCTAAGCGGATTCAACCGCTCTATAAGCTCTCAAAGAACAAATGGTACATCGACGAGATTTACGATGCGGTTTTTGTTCAGGGCTGCCGCAATCTCGCAAAGCAAACGCTAACAATGGATATCCGCATTGTGGATGGCGTTGTTAACTTGGCCGGCTTTGTCACGCTCATCTCTGGTGAAGGGCTGAAGTACTTGGAAAACGGTCGCGCGCAGTTTTATGCCCTGATCGTATTTGGCGCCGTCCTAGGGCTCGTATTGGTCTCCGGCGTCACCTAGAAGACTTCGCCGAAAGGTTCTACTGCTGTGGGGTGCATGGGCTTCGGCTAAATGTACCCCTATATTTTTGCTTGTTCACTAACGTCAGCAACATAGTCAGCTCATCTCTCTTTAGGCGGCTGCAGAAATTTCTTTTATAAATTAAAAACTTGTTGCGATTTGGGGCATTCTCCTCAACACCCTCTAAAGTCGTTAGTAAGAATTTATTGACTCGTTGATCGAAGACTGTTGTGTCAGTCTTGTTTGAAATCCTCTTCTTAAAGCAATCTTAGATTTCCCTATGGAACTTGCTCAATTCCCTTGGCTAACGGTCACCATCCTACTGCCGATCACTGCCGCCCTATTTATTCCCTTCATCCCTGACAAGGACGGCAAAACCCTGCGCTGGTATGCTCTCGTCGTGGGTCTAATTGACTTTGTCCTGCTAGTTGCGGCCTTTTATCTCAATTACGACTTCAGCGATTCCGGGCTCCAGCTGTTTGAAAGCTACACCTGGGTGCCTCAGCTTGACCTGAGATGGTCAGTAGGTGCTGACGGCCTTTCCATGCCGCTGATTTTGTTGACCGGCTTTATCAGCACGTTGGCAATTTTGGCGTCTTGGCCAGTGACGCTTAAGCCCAAGCTGTTTTATTTCTTGCTGTTGGCCATGTACAGCGGGCAGCTAGGCGTATTTGCTGTACAAGACATGCTGCTGTTCTTCTTTATGTGGGAGCTGGAGCTGATCCCGGTATACTTGCTGCTGTCCATTTGGGGCGGTAAAAGGCGACTTTATGCCGCTACAAAATTCATTCTCTATACCGCTGGCGGTTCGTTATTTATTCTGGTTGCGGCCCTGGCAATGGCCTTCTACGGCGATGTTGTCAGTTTCGATATGACAACATTGGCGGCTAAAGACTACACGGTTAAGTTTCAGCTCTTTATGTATGCGGCTTTTTTGATTGCTTATGCGGTCAAGCTGCCCATTTTCCCTCTGCATACCTGGCTGCCGGATGCCCATGGCGAAGCGACGGCTCCAGTGCACATGCTGCTGGCGGGCATTCTGCTAAAAATGGGAGGCTATGCCATCATCCGGATGAACTTGGGCATGCTGCCCGACGCCCACGCCGTATTTGCCCCCATCTTGGTGATTTTCGGCATCGTTAATATTATCTACGCGGCTCTGACCTCCTTTGCTCAGCGCAATCTGAAACGGAAAATTGCCTACTCGTCAATTTCTCACATGGGCTTTGTCATCATTGGTATCGCCTCTTTCACCAATTTAGGGTTGAGTGGCGCGGTGCTGCAGATGGTATCCCACGGCTTAATCGGAGCCAGCTTATTTTTCTTGGTAGGCGCCACTTACGATCGCACCCACACCCTAGTTCTGAGCGAGATGGGCGGCGTGGGCAAAAAGATGCCCAAGATTTTTGCCATGTTCACCACTTGTTCCATGGCGTCTCTGGCGCTGCCGGGCATGAGTGGTTTTGTGGCCGAACTGATGGTCTTTGTGGGCTTTGCCACCAGTGACGCCTACTCATTTACCTTTAGGCTGATTGCCGTGCTGTTGATGGCGGTGGGCGTAATTTTGACGCCGATTTATCTGCTGACGATGCTGCGAGAGATTTTTTATGGCCCAGAGAATCAGCAGCTAATCGAGCATGAAGTGCTAATTGATGCTGAGCCCCGTGAGGTGTTTATCATCGCTTGCTTACTCATCCCCATCATTGGTTTTGGTTTATATCCCAAGATGCTGACGCAAATCTACGATTCCACCACGCTGAGCCTGACGGATCGGCTGCGGACCCATGCCTTTGCAACAGCTGAAGAGGTACAGCCGCTCGCCTTTTTGCCGCATATTCAGGCTCCCGAGTTGCCGACTGGGGCTAAGTAAAGCGGACTTGATATTGCCGGGCACCTGCCGGCGATTTAGTTTTTGTTCTCATTGGATTCCCTGGTGTTGGAAACTTTCTCAGCCCAGGGAATTCTTGTAGGTATATGGAAACTCATTAATTTCTATTTTGGATTGACCAACTTAAGTGCTGTGTAATTCGTAGCTGACGGATTGACAGCCTTGCTTCACGATATCGATATAAGCGATCGCGACAGCAACTTTTAATCGTTGTTTCAGCGTTGGGATATTGACTCTAAAGACTTCCATCCTGCGATCCCGAAGCTTTCGCGGCATCCTTCTACTTCGGCTAGTTGGTCAAGCTAGGATGGATTTCTAAGGGAGTTCTCAGAAGATGCTCAGTTGCTCCTCTGCCCGGATGAGCAGGAACGAGTAAGTATGGTGTATCAGGGATTGGCCGTCTCCCTTCAACGATTGGCACTGTTTTTAGTGAGAAACGTTTTAAGACAATGCAAAACCTGTGGCTTCGTCGTGTTCGTTCTGGCGCTTGGGTATTGGGAACTGCGGTTGGACTCAGTCTATCAGGCACCTGGCTGCCATCTTTGACAGAACTGCCCGGGGATTGGAGTTGCTCGATGACAGCGATCGCCCAGGAGGCGGAAGAAGCCATTAACATTGAGGTCTATCGATTAGCCAGTCCAGCAGTAGTGGCCATCGACGCCGGCACGGGCTCTGGCAGCGGCAGCATTGTAACGCCAGACGGCTTGATTTTGACCAATGCTCACGTCGTTGGTAACAGTCGGACGGCCCAGGTACGTCTGGCTGACGGTCGCGAGTTCACTGGCGATGTGGTGGGATTTGCTACGAGTCGAGTGGATCTGGCGGCAATTCAACTGCGAGACACGGGTGGCAACTTGCCGACCGTTGATATTGCTCCCGCAAGTTCTGTGCAGGTGGGACAGCGGGCGTTTGCGATTGGTAATCCCTTTGGTCTGGAAGGTACGCTTACTGTCGGCATCGTCAGCCGCATTGACCCTGAACGCGGCCTAATTCAAACCGACGCGGCCATTAATCCGGGCAATTCTGGCGGCCCGCTGCTAGGCAGTGATGGGCGCTTAATTGGGGTAAATACTTCAATCTTCACTACCGAACGCAGCGGCGGCAATATTGGCATTGGGTTTGCCATTCCCGTAGACGAAGTCCGCACTTTTATCGCAGAGGTGAATAACGGCACAGCGCTGACGACTGCCAGTATAACGGGCAACCGCGGTGGTCGTGAACCCGCCGCGATCGCCCTGGATGATATCATCTCTGGTCGACTTGACTCTGACAGCGATGTGCTGCCCGACGGCAGCTTTTTCGATGCCTATGTGTTTGAAGGCCGCCAAGGACAGCGAGTCGCGGTGGAAATGCTGAGCCGTGATTTGGATTCTTATCTAATCGTGCTGAGTGAAAATAACGATAGCCTGTATTTGGAGGACGATGATAGCGCGGGCGATCTCAATGCCCGAGTCATCACGACGCTGCCTGCCGACGGCGAATATATTATCATCGCCAATTCTTTTTCTCGCGGTGAGCAGGGACGCTATGATCTGCGGCTGAGCAATTTAGATAGCAGTTTTGGTTCAATCTCTCCTACCGAGCCGACTAACGATGGGGTGATTCTGCTGCAGGAAAGCGGACTGTTGGCCCGAGGCGACAGCATTGCCCCCGATGGCACTCTCTACGACGAGTATCCCTTTGATGTCGCTCCGGGCACCGAAGTCACGATTGCCCTCGAAAGCCCGGAATTTGATACTTATTTGGCAGTTGTGGACAGCGGCGGCAACTTAATTGCCGAAAACGATGATGTCTCATCCAGCAACACTAATTCAGAAGTTGCGTTCACCGTGCCCGACACGGGGCCTTTCTTTATCATCGTGAACGGCTACTCCATTTCCGACCAGGGACAATACACTCTGACTGTTCGCTAGCGATCGCTCAAACTGCTTCGGTATTCTTTAGCGGCGCGACAGCGCCTCCCAGGTGAAGCCTAAAAGCCTAGCCAAGTGAAAAAGTTTTGCCGGGTAAATAGCTCCAGCAGCAGCAGCGCCATAAAGCCCACCATGGCAAAGCGCCCGTTAATGCGCTCGGCGTAGGCATTCCAACCAAAAGTAGGAGCGTCAGGCGTCTTTTCAGTAGTAGGCTCTGGGGCCGTTGTTTCAACCGCCTTAGGCGCTGTTGACTCGGTGAGGTCCGATGGCGATTCTTGGGGATCAGAAGTCATTGTGTGAGAGAGGGGTAATTTCTTCTTTGATACCTTATCCCAAGAGGACATCATGTGGGGGTGTCGACGGCGGTGTGGTGGCAATCTGGTTCGTGGCTGATTGAATATGTGCTATGTGGGGGGCAATCGCCCGACTGGCCATGCCGGCTTTGTGGGCAGCCATGACGCCAATTGCCTCCAGATAGGAACGCACCCGCGTTGCCTTAACTCCCACCATTTCTGGCGTTACGGCAAGCGTGGTGGTGTTTTCTGTTACCGCAATAATTTGCGCTGCCGTGCCACTAAAGCTCAAAAGGCCGCTGCCGCCAAACGCTGTCGCCGGAGCCACCACCGCATCAACCTGGTCTCGATATAGTGCGGGGGCCGCATCTACGCGCGGAGTCACCAACTGGGGTGCCCGACTGAGACCGGCCAGCACGCAGGGCAAAAAGGTATGCCCCAATTCCTCGGCAGCGGATTTGGGCGCTAGGTTGGGATCTAACGGCAGTGCTGCTAGGGCTGGTGCGTGGGCACAGGGCATCTGCAAGTGGCGCACTAACAGGTGACTAATGACGGCTTCGGCCCCGGCAAGGGCGTCAACTCCTTGTCCCTGACGGTAGTTTTGCAGCGCTACCGAATCTTCATCATCTGGAAAGCGGACCACCACGGCGATCGCATCGGCTCCCACCTGCACTAGGCGCTCGGCCCCTCGCAGCAGCGTATCGGGACGAGAAATCGTGCCCCAGGTCGCCCCTGATGCCGCCGTTTGCAAGCTGACTCCCACTGGCGCATCCGTCACCACATAGTCGGTCATGGCCAGACCCAACGTCGCTCGGGCAGCATCGGCAGCCTGTAGCTGTCGCCAGCGCAGGGATTCTTCAATGCCAGCATCGAGTAGCAGACCAATCCGGTTGTGGTGTACAGGCCGCAACCCCCACCGGCCGGCGGCGAACTGATCGAGCCCATAGCCCTCAACATACAGCGCATTATCCAGTGGCCAATAAAGCTGAGCTCCATTCAACACATTGGGATGGGTAATTACCGTGTCGGCAATTTGGGCAACGGCCCGCGCCACGGGTAGAGCATCGCCAGCATAGCCGCCGATCGCTGCCCCCACCCCAGTCGGGATAAGCAGCACGGCTGTGTAAGGTCGCTGATGCATGGGAGCAGGGCAAGTCTATTCTGTTGTTACCACCGCTTCAACTGTGGCGGTTTGTCGAGTTTTATCGACCTCAGCGATCGCCCATCGTAGCGGTTCTCCCCGCTTTTGCAGCTCAGCTTCAACCTGTTTTGGCAGCTCAGCTGGGTTTTGAGTTAAGTCAATTTCGGCAGTAATAAAATGGGTCGTCATGGCTATTCTCCCCCGATGCCAATAGAGTCAATTGAAGTGGGTAAAAATCTTTTGTGATCTGGCAAATGCAGCTAGCGGCTTCTTAGCTCGCTTCATCTGTAGAAAATACTGCTTCAAATTCCGCCAGCAAATCATCCATTTCTTCAAGCGCTTGATTGACATCAATACGTAGCATGCCAATATCCGGCTGCTCTAAGAGTTTGACCAGAGCTTCCCGCTTGCTGCGGATTTGCTCAACTCGGTCTTTAATCACTTGCTTATCCATCTTTTCCTTTTATTCTCTCGTTACTAAGCATAGGCAACTTTGGGGCCAGATGAAACATACCGTCAAGGTTTTTGGCGAGGACACGTCATCAATCAAAGCTAGGATGCGTCGAAAGGGGCTCATGTCAGCTCGGGTAATCTCTCTACGACTACTAATGGGCGCAACATCAAACCAGCTTTCATATTTGGAAAATTATTCACGGTAATCGCGCCGCTCCGATTAACTTGAGAGCGCTGTCTCAGCCGCGATGCACCGGTTATGAAGCGGACGGCTACTCAGCGGGCATGGCAAATGGCGTCTCGACTGGCTCAATCCGTCCTTGAGCTGCCAGGGCCTGGTGAATAATGGCAATAATTTCGGCTCGAGTGGCTGGCTCCTGAGGTTCCAACTGTTGAGGATCAGGATGATTCACAATTAACCCCTGCGAGGCTGAAGCAGCCACCTGTGACCTGGACCAAGCAGGCAAATCTTGTGAGCCTTGGAAGCGATTGATGGCCGCATCAATGTCATCCGGCGACGATAAGTTCAACCCGGTAGTCATGGTGACAAAAACTTGATAACGGGGCACTAATTCGCCAGGCTTAAAGGTGCCCTCAGGAAATCCCGTCATGTATCCAGCGTCAACCACCTGTCCAATAGCGTCGCTTGCCCAAAAGTCAGCCGACACATCGTCAAAAGTCAGCTGCCGTTCCGTCGGCTCAGCCCCGACAAATGAGCTGTTGAGCAATGCGGCGAATTCTGCTCGCGTTAATGGGGCATCAGGCTGCAGTTGGCCGCTAGGCAGGTTGGGTAGCAGACCTGCCTCAAACAGGCTGACAATGTAGGGGTAAGCCCAGTAGTCTGGGGAAACGTCGGAAATGTCAAGCTCTGGCAAGGCTTCAGGGGCGGGCGCCTCAGCTTCCTCGGGGGCAGACGCAGCAGGATCAGAGGAATCGATTGCCGCGTCATTTGGCGCCGCGTCTGTAGGGGCCACTGCGGCATCTGGGGAAGTGGCACCGTCGGTCAAAATTTGGGAGGGTACGGCGGTGCCCCGATCGCCATCAATCTCAGCATCGCGATTGCGGCGAGATGACCTGGCGGCATTCCGACCACGGCTCTCTGTCGATGCATCGACATCGTCCGTCGCCATCCCACCAGCGACACTTGCATCTTGCTCATCGCCGTTGCCAAAAAAGAAAAAGCCTCGTTCTGATCGCGATCGCGATGAGTCTTCGTCAGCGGCGTCCAAGTCAAGCAGAGCACCACTTTCCTCTGTAGCGGGCTCAGATAGCTGCGGTAGATTCACCACGGGCGCCAATAGTCTTTGCCCCCGCGTCCATCCCCACCAGAGAATGGCGCCAACGGCTAGAAAAGCAATCGCGACGGCGATCGCCTCATCATTGTCACGCAGTGGCCCGGAGGGTGGCCTGTCATTTGATTCAGGGGGGGGCAGATTAACCATGATGCTGAAGCTTGCAACGTTTCAAAGGAAATTTTCAGGCTTTGACTTTATTCTGACGCCAATCGCACCTGGTGCTATTGTCAGAATGAGCTCAAAATACCAGATTTGCTGCCACCAGCGTCAATATGTGACAAGCAATATATTGATCAAGAATCAGACATCACCGCTGCATCAACCGCATTCCCTGACGCGATAGTCAACCGGCCTTGCCCGTCAATTGGGATGAATTGATTGTCCTGCGCGAATCGGATGGTCAACCGCTCTATCACAATGCCTTTGTGACCTGGCAGCCGATTGATGACCCCACCGTTGCCGCCATTATCGCCGTCCCTCGTGCCCGTTGGAAGAGTGAAAATGAAAACTACAATGTGCTCAAAACCAAGGGTTATCACCTAAAGCATGATTTTGGTCATGGCCAGCATCTAGCGATGACATAGTTGACGCTGACTCTCCTGGATTTCCTGTTTCGTACCGTTTTGCTCTGAATCGATGCGTCTTATCAGCATCTTCGCCAGTAGCGCGACACGCGAGCTTTTTCAAGACATTCAATTCCTGACTCAATATCTACTGTTTGGCTCCTGGCAACCTCTGATTGACTTGATGTTGGACGAGTCGATGTCTGTCATTTCTAAAAATACGTCCTAACTGCCCGAATTTATAATGGCTGAATCGACCCCGAGGAACCTGCTTAAATGTTTGTCATACCAAAATCTTAGAGTCATTTAAGATTTCCCCTGTAAATTAGCTCTGAGACCTCAATTGGGAGATAAATTGCGATGAATCTAACCAAATTTGACCTGAAAGTTGTTCCTGGCTACGAATCTTGGCTGACAGAGCGCATTCGTCAACTAAGCGTCACTGCTTTGGCGGCGGGAACGCTGACCTGCAATGCTTGTGGAGAAGTTGCTGGCACTTACATTGTTGAATACGACCGGCAAACATTTCGCCTGCCGGCAGAAGAAGCGTTAGCTTTTCTTACCTTTATTGTGGAACAGTCTTAATGCGTGAAGCCTGCTAGGTAAAATCACCTTTCTGTCTAGAGATGTTGGCAGTGTGGCGCTGCATTACTGACCGACTGCCAGTCTATGAGTTTCGGGAGAGATGGGGCGATCGCATTCCCCCCTCTCTGCCATTAGAGCGCGCGTCAGATAGTGATTTTCTCCTATTTATGAGAATGCGCGGCGAAGATCGAACCGTTTCAAAGGGTGTCGGGAACATCCATAATTTGCCAGTCCATAAATTCCATCAATCTTGCCTAGAGCAAAAATTTTGCTCGTCTGCCAGACAGGACATCAGGCATTGCCAAAGCCAGCAGGTGAATGATTGCAAACCAGAGAAACCCTTACGGTGTCCGGCTTGAACAACAGGCTTTGAAGAAAATTTTGAAGACTTTTTGATAAAAATTTGTGCAGAAAATGCAGACTGCGCTGGCGCAATGGAAAAAATTTCCGACAAAATTTTTCGGAAAAGAAGGCAGAGATAACGGAAGCCTTAGCGTCTTCGCCAAATCTCATTTTCGGCATCGATTTAATGACAAGATTTTTATTCTTGCAAAATGGTTTGAAATATTCGGAAACAATAAATCAAGCGCGAATGAAAGTTATTAAATCATGACTAAAGAGCCATCGGTTATATCTTTCAGGTAGCCAAATATCGGTAGCTTTTGAGCTGTGACTGAACAAAGTCACAATACGCTAAGGGCCGGCTGTGCTTTAGATCCTTTAATGCTTTGATGGTGGAAGTTTTGGCTATTTAGTTTATAAAAATGGAGGGAGGAGAGCAGGGCTGATTCCAGCGGATTTTTGACAATTGATCATGCACCCAGCTCTCAATCTTGTATTTTCACTCAATTTTTTCACATCCAAAATTTTCAATGGTTTGAACGATGTGTCTAGGACGACAGACAGCGAAGCATTACTTCAAGTATGCAATAAAAAAGCCCTGGGCTCAGAGCCTAGAGCTTTGGTGTGTAGATGATTGAACGAAAGGAGTTCAACACACCAAGATTAATGACTAAATTTGAGATGATAATGAAGCTTGTATGGCAATAGTCGGAACACTTATCGTAGGCTTCGACTCTAGCGTTATACGCAGTTGCTTTTTGCGGCACACTAATTAAGATAAAGCTTGATACTACTATCACTAAGCGCTGTAGCTAATCTTTGCTTCAGTTGATTAGACGCTGAAAAGCCTACTGTTTTTCGAAAAACCAGGCCCCCTAAATGCTAGAGGGCCCAGGCTTTTGGTGTGAACATGAAACAACGAAGCAGAAACTAATCTTTGTCTAGATTTTCGCTACGAAGCTGGTCAAAATCAGCAGCATCTTTGTCTAGGTTTTCACGACGCAGTTGGTCAAAATTAACGCCGCCAGCAACGCCCTCTAAGTCGCTGTCAGATACAGCATCTTTATCTAGGTTTTCGCGACGGAGCTGATCAAAATCAACAGCATCTTTATCTAGGTTTTCGCGACGGAGCTGATCAAAATCAACGCCACCACTTACATTCTCAAGCTGCTCATCAGAAACAGCTTCCTTTTTGACATCTTCAGCCATTTGGAATAGCTCCTTCAACAAACTACATTTTTATAATAGAGCACATTAATCATACTTGTATGCCTAAATTTGCCCGAAAAAATCGCAAACATTTAAGGATCAAGGCTTCTAACTTTCAGCAAAGCTATCGATTCTATTAAGGACCTTTAAGAATATATTAAAAATATATTGAGAAGCGTATTAAAGAGTTAAATTTTCTGTTTGGTTTTGTAGGGAAATGTTGGTTGTCTCGTTACTACAGTTGGAAAAGCGAAATTTGCCTTTACGATCGCCATGTCGCATCAAATTCTTCTATGGCAGACACCCTACTGAGAGAGTTGAGTAATACCGATTTGGACTGGATGATTACTCGGGGTGAGCGATCGCGGTTGCCGAGTGGTCAGCAGTTACTCAGTGCCCAGCTCAATTCCGATCTTTTATATGTCTTGATTGAGGGAAAGTTGGGTTTGACCATCATGGAAAAACCTTCAGCGGCAGAGCAGTCAGCGGCTTTGATCGATGAGTTGGGTCAAGGTGAAGTGGTAGGTGTCGGAGCGCTGTTTGACATGCCGGAAACCAACAGCGTCAATACTCTCGAACCCTCGATGATTATGACGCTGCCGATTAGTAAAATGCAGGCCAAGTTGGCAGAAGACATTGCCTTCGCCGCTCATTTTTATCGCGCCATCGCCATCATGCTGTCAGGTCGGCTGCGGCGCATCTTTGAGCAGCCAGGACGCATTCAACACTGGGGGGAGCGATCGGCTAAAGAAGTGCTGTCCATCTTCGGCGAACTGCGGGATAGCGACATCGATTGGCTAGTCTCCTTTGGTGAAACGCAGACCGTTGCGGCTGACAGGGTGTTGCTGCAGGCGGCGCGACCAGTCGACGCGCTGTACGTTTTGCTGGATGGGCAAATGTCCATTTCCGCGCCCCAGGAGGGCAATTTCAACCCGCTGTATCTGTGCTTTTCTGGGCTAGAGAATAGTACCCAGGAACAAAAAGCCTTTGCCACCATTTCTAAGGGCGGTATGCCTGGAATCATCTCCTTTCTTGATTTTCGGCCCCTGCCAGTGACCATCCGTGCCAATCGAGATTCTCTCGTATTTGCCGTCCCGCGCCAAACATTGGTCACGAAGCTGCAGGTTGATGACAGTTTTGCCTCGCGCTTTTATCGGGTAATTGCGATCGAGATTTTGGAGCTGTTGCAGACGGTAAGCGCGCGCCTGACCGATTCGGCGGCCTTTAACGCTGACGATTCAGAAGATTTGCTCGACGAAGAGCTGGACATGGATGACCTACAGCACATGTCTGAGGGTGCCAAAAAGTTCAACTGGATGTTGTCACAGTTGGGAGTTGCATAAATGGCTGAGAAAACCACCAAGGACCTCTTTCGCAAAGAATCGCTAGAGCGCCTATCATCGCCGGAACGGTTGGATGAATTGATGACCATCGTTAACTTCAAAACCTGGCTGCCCCTAGGCACCATTGGGCTGCTGCTGGGGTTGGGGCTGATCTGGAGTGTGGTTGGGCGGATTCCGGTGACGACCAACGGTCGCGGATTGCTGGTGGAAAATGAACAGTCGGGTGGTGCCCTGGTAGCGCTGCTGCACTTCGACAACATCTATCGCGGTCAGTTTGAGCCAGGCATGTCGGTCGTGCTAACTCCCGAAACGCTGCTGATTTATAACGAACCGGGGCTGCAGGCCGAGATTGTGGAAGTGCTGGAACCGTCTGCTCTGACTTTGGGGCAGGTGCGAGGGGCTGATATGGCGGCGGAAACAGAAGCCGAGGGTCGTCTGGAGATATTGGCGCAGCTTTCACCCATGGATGCGGCAATGCCGCCGAATACGGTGGTGCCTGGGGTGGCAGTCCAGGGCCGAATTACGTTGGAGGAGCGGGCTCCCATCACATTTGTGTTTCCTTTTTTAGCTCAATGATGCTGGAGTAAGGCCCGCTTGCAGCAGTGGACTGCCATGCTCCAAATCCATAGGTGAGAATACCTCGCCTGCGGCAAACGAGTTTTTAACTCATTAAAACTGTAGGGACTCATTGCAACCATGCTGATTTTTCCAAAACCGTTGGCAAAATCCTTCGCGTCTAGACGAGTCAAGACGCCCACAGTCCTGCAGATGGAGGCGGTGGAATGTGGTGCGGCTGCCTTGGGTAAAATCTTGGGCTACCACGGTAAACGAGTGCCGCTGGCGGAACTGCGGCAGGCGTGCGGCGTCTCTCGCGATGGCGTGACGGCAGCCAGCGTCTTGAAGGCGGCTCGCAAATACGGCCTTGAAGCATCCGGCTACAAAAAAAGTCTGGAACGGGCCATGCAGCTAGAGCCGCCCTTTATTGCGTTCTGGCACTTCAATCACTTTTTAGTTGTTGATGGCTTCACAGATAAATGGGTATATCTGAACGATCCGGCGACCGGTCCCCGCCGCGTCACTCCAGAAGAGTTTGATGAGGGCTATACCGGCATCGTACTGGGGTTCAAGCCAGGCGAAGACTTTCAGCCGGGTGGCCCTAAAGACGACATTCTTGGCACCCTTTGGCAGCGGCTCCAGCCGTCAATTGGGGCGTTGCTGCTGGCGATCGCCGCCGGATTTTTTCTCGTGTTGCCGGCGCTGGTACTGCCAGCCCTCAGCCGTATCTTTGTCGATTCGGTGCTGGTCGGCGGTCGGCTGGAGTGGGTGCCGTATCTGCTGGTGGGACTGCTGCTGGTGGCACTTGTCCAAGGCTGGCTAACGGCCCTACAGCGGCGCTATTTGCGATCGCTCCGCATCAAGCTTGCCGTTGGCATGACCAGTCGCTTTGTTTGGCACGTATTGCGGCTGCCCGTTGGCTTCTACGCCCAGCGATTTGCGGGAGAAATCGCCAGTCGGATTCGCCTGAATGATGAAGTGGCGGCGGTGCTGTCGGGGCGACTAACGACTACCATCATCAGCTTTGTGCTGGTGGTGTTTTACGCGCTGGCGATGGCCCAGTATGACTTGCTGATGACGGCGATTGTGGTGGGTTTTTCCGCCATCAACGTGGCTGTCCTGCAGTGGATTGGCCGCCAGCGCACTGACGCTAACCTGCGGCTGTCGCAGGAGCGCGGCAAGGCGTCAGGGGTGGCGATCGCCGGTTTGCAAAATATGGAAACCATCAAAGCCTCCGGTCTAGAATCTGACTTCTTTGCCCGCTGGGCTGGCTATTACACCAAGTCCATCAACGCCCAGCAGGAACTTGGACTCACCAACCAGATGCTCGGCATCTTGCCGTCTTTGCTCTCTGCCCTGACCAATTTGGCCCTACTGGTAGTGGGCGGATGGCGCGTCATCAACGGCGAACTCAGCATTGGTATGCTGGTTGCCTTTCAATTGCTGATGGTGAGCTTTCAACGACCCGTAAATCGATTGGTCAACTTTGTCAGCGTCTTGCAGACTTTGCAGGGCAACCTCAAGCGCCTCGACGACGTGTTGGCAAACGACGTGGACGGTCAATTGATGAAGAGCCAACAACAGAACACGGCAATGTCCGCTGCTGCAGTCTCACCCCAAAGTCCAGCCACCCAGCCACCCAGTCACCCAGCCACCCTTCAGCCACCCCTCAGCCACCGTCTCACCGGGGCCATCACCATCCGCGACCTCGCCTTTGGCTACCATCCCCTTGAACCGCCGATGATCGAAAATCTGAATCTAGAGATTCAGCCAGGACAACGGGTGGCCTTCGTCGGCGGCAGCGGGTCTGGCAAATCGACTCTGGCCAAGCTGATTGCCGGACTGTACGAAGCGCGATCAGGTGACATTTGCTTCGACGGCGTGCCTCGTCATCAGATTCCCCGCGACGTGCTGACCAACTCCGTTGCGGTTGTGGAGCAGGATATTTTGATTTTTGAGGGCACTATTCGCGACAATCTGACTCTGTGGGACACCACCATTCCCGATGCCGATTTGCGCCGAGCGGCCCAAGATGCGGCGATCGACGACGTAATTTTGGCCCAGCCCTACGGCTTTGACGCGCAGCTTCTGGAAGGCGCATCCAACCTTAGCGGCGGTCAGCGCCAGCGCTTGGAAATGGCCCGCGCGCTCGTCGGTAATCCGTCCATTCTGATTCTGGACGAAGCTACCAGCGCCCTGGACACCGAAACCGAGAAAGTGATTGACCAAAACCTGCGGCAGCGCGGCTGCACCTGCATCATCGTGGCTCACCGTCTCAGCACCATCCGCGACTGTGATGAAATTCTGGTGCTCGATCGCGGCAAAGTCGTCCAGCGCGGCACCCACGAACAGCTTTGGGATGCCGGCGGCCACTATGCTCGGTTAATTCAAAGCGAATCCGGCTAACGCCTAGTAGGTTTTAGGTTTTGACCTTTAATCGCTATCTCCACGTACTCCAAAGCCCCCAGACGGCCCCGCCAAACCCAGCGACCCTATCACCCCCTCACTCCTTCACTCCCTCACTCTCTCACTCCCCAACCCCCTCACCCTCCCATGCTCACTCTCCCCTCTCCCCGCACCATCACTGCCAACGAACCGCTGCTGCTGACCGACCCGACGCAACTGTGGCAGCTCAAATCTGGCAGAATGGCGGTCTTCGCCGTGTCCTTTGAGCAGGGCGAACCGGCTGGATCGCGGCGCTATCTATTTACCGCCGAGACTGGTGAAGCCCTCTTTAGCGCCGCAGTGGGGGCAGACAAACAACTGGGATTGATGGCCGTAGCGGTCGAGCCCTGCGAAGTGACGGCAGTACCGCTGAGCGAGGCAGATGAAGAAATTTTGCCGCTGGCAACGCTAAAAAAATTAGCCGATCCCTGGATTCATCACTTGGGACAGGTCGAGGGCCTGTCCCGCCCCCCCCAGGCTAGCGTCGTGCCAGATATTCACTACATTTCGTTGACCAAGAGAAAAGTATGCCGCTCTCCAGAAAACCAGGTCTCGTGGGTGCGAATGCAGCAGGGCAAAGCGACATGGATGGGAAAGCCGTCGTTTCCTATTGAACCTGAATTGGGCTGTTTTCCTTTGGGAAACGGCACGTTTATGCAGGCCCAAGACCACATCGAATTTTTTATTCGTCCCACTGCGGAAGTTAAAAATCGCAAAATTATCATTCGCGGCATTAAGCAGCTTCACATCTACTTTTTCAGCGTTTTAGAACAGATTGAAGAGCGGCGTGAACAGCAAAGCCGGAAACGCTTTCAGCAGCGACAGCAGCTCAATCAAGACGTGACGCAAAAAGTCATTCGTACCCTGTCTGGGGTGCTAGATCAGGAAGCTTTTGAGGAGATTGATTCGCCACTTTTAGCTGCCGCAGGAGCAGTCGGTAAGGCGCTAGGCGTCGCCATCGAACCCCCGGCGTCATCAGAAAATACGGCTCGCACCAAGGAACCGCTGGAGGCGATCGCCCGCGCTTCGCAACTGCGTCTCCGCCGGGTCCTCCTGCGCGGCTCCTGGTGGCAAAAAGACAGTGGCCCACTGGTGGCCTACACTCGCGCTGACCGCTATCCCGTGGCGCTGTTGCCCGCTAGCGGCAACAGCTATGAACTTTTCAATCCCGTGGTCTGGAATGAAAATCCCCAAGCGGCCCGGGTGCCGGTGACCCAGGAGATAGCCAATACGCTTGATCCGGTGGCGTTTGTGTTTTATCGACCGCTGCCCAATGCAGATTTAAATGCGATCGCGCTATTGCAATTCGCCTTTCGGGGGCAAGGCCGTGACTGGCTAGCGATTTTACTGACGGGGGTGGCCGCGACGCTGATTGGCATGCTAGTGCCCCAGGCCACCGCTGCCCTAGTAGACACGGTGATTCCCTATAGCGATCGCGCCCTGCTGGTGCAGATTGGTCTGGGGCTGTTGGCCGCCGCCTTTGGGGCATCGAGTTTTCGACTGGCCCAGGCGATCGCCACCATGCGCGTCGAAACGGGCTCCGATGCCCACCTGCAAGCCGCCGTTTGGGATCGTCTGCTCAAACTCCGCACCTCTTTCTATCGCGATTACGCCACCGGTGATTTGAGCTCCCGCGTCTCCAGCATTACCGCCATTCGTCGCAAACTCAGCGGCTCGGCGCTACAGGGCATCTTTTCCGGCGTCTTCTCCCTGCTGAATCTGGGCCTACTATTTTACTACAGTCCACCGCTGGCGCTGGTGGCGCTGCTGGTCGCCCTCATCATCATGGGCGTCACCGTCGCTTCGGGCATGGTGCTGGTGCGCAAATATAAGCCGCTACTGGAAATTCAGGGCAAGCTGTACGGCTTGGTGGTGCAGTTGATCAACGGGGTGTCCAAACTGCGCATCGCCGGCGCTGAAGAACGAGCCTTTGCCGCCTGGGGCCAGCGCTATGGTCAACAGCTCCGTCTCACCCTCAGCACCCAGCAGCTTGAAGATGCGGTCGATGTGTTCAACACGGTGCTGCCAATTTTTACCACGCTAATTCTGTTCTGGCTTGCCAGTCAATTTATTGACAATACTGGCGATGGCGGCTTCTCAACCGGCACTTTCCTGGCCTTTTCCGTCGCTTTTGGCACTTTCATTTCCGGCGCCACCAGCCTCAGCAACACCCTAGTTGAACTGCTGGATGTCGTCCCCCTGTGGCAGCGGGCGCAGCCGATTTTGCACGCCGAGCCCGAGGTGAATCTGACCAAGGCCGATCCGGGGCAACTTTCCGGTGCATTGAAAGTCGATCGCGCCAGTTTTCGCTATAAGCCTGACGGGCCGCTAATTCTTGACGAGCTCAGCTTTGCGGCCCAACCCGGCGAATTCATTGCGCTCGTGGGTCCTTCGGGCTCCGGCAAATCCACGGCGATGCGGCTGCTGCTTGGTTTCGATACCCCGGAAAAGGGCAACGTTTATTATGACGGCCAAGATTTATCGGGGCTAGATGTGGTTGCCGTGCGTCGTCAGTTCGGCGTCGTGCTGCAAACTAGCCGCCTCAGCGCCGGATCGATTTTTGAAAATCTAGCGGGCGGCGCTCTAATTTCCCTGGAAGATGCCTGGGACGCCGCCGAAAAAGCTGGTCTTGCTGACGATCTCCGCGCCATGCCCATGCAAATGCACACGGTGGTCAGCGAAGGGGGCACTAATCTTTCCGGCGGTCAGCGGCAGCGCCTGCTCATTGCCCGCGCCCTGGCCGTGAAGCCCAAAATTATGCTAATGGACGAGGCCACCAGCGCCCTTGACAACCGCACGCAAAAGATTGTCACCGACAGCCTCGATCGCCTTAACGTCACCCGCGTCGTCATTGCCCACCGCCTCAGCACCATCCGCAACGCTGATCGCATCTATGTCGTCGAGGCCGGTCGCCTTATACAGCAGGGCAGCTTCGACGAACTTGCAACAGCAGGCGGTCTATTTGGACAGTTAATCAAGCGCCAAATGACCTAATTTCCTGACATTGCTCATAAGCAGGGGCAGGTCTTCCGGCGCTGAATTCGATTAGCGTCCACGATTTGGCATGGTCTGATACGGTTTTAGCTTTGAAATGTCCCACACACCTTGGAGACATCGTTTCGGGTTAGGGACGACGGGCAAAACTGGCGAAATTGAGATCCGAGAAGATGCCTCAATGCTGTTCTATTGAATGAAGCAATATCAACCTTCCCGGCAACGGACTCGAGTTCAGGCGTTGTAGCTCCTCAAAAACAGCGCTGCTGTTTTCCCCACGCATCAAGTCTCCTCGGCTATAGCCGTAAAACGGTACAGCGTTAGCTTGGCCAGTATCAATGCGAAAGGCTGCAAGGACTGCTGACGATTCATCACGGAGGAGGTCGCCCTGCTGGAAGTCTACTGTGGGCACAAACCAAGCTCAAAGCTTGATTAATCCAACCACTCGGGTTTGCCAACTCTTATCTGGCTTGCCTCAGAATGTGGCCTTCGGGTGAACTATTGGGTGGTCTACCGCTGGGTTCGACAGCGAAATTAAAAACGCCCCGCCCCAGCCATGCTCAGCAAAATTCAGCAGCCGTAGCGACATTCTCAGAAAGACTTTCCTGGAAGTTACGCTCAGCGGCACACATTGCTCCCGACTTGCATATCCGTTATTGGGTAGAAGATGAAAGTCGCTTTGGGCTAAAGCCCATCTATAGCAATCCGCGGATAGATCTGGTCAGTCAATGAAGGCTTGGTCAACAACTTG
>ERZ1740058.455-NODE-455-length-31115-cov-7.009111_pt1 | contig 31115 bp, 11 predicted proteins | sample MGYA00581745_ERZ1740058 | MGnify/ENA primary metagenome ERZ1740058 (study PRJEB43018, sample SAMN04849742) | marine metagenome | isolation source: floating plastic debris | place: Pacific Ocean | collected 2008-08-30 | study: EMG produced TPA metagenomics assembly... | reverse complement strand
AACAAACTCTTCTCCCGCATCGCCAGCCGCCACATTACAGCCATACAAGCAAATTAAGTGCACATTCCACATAGCCAAATCTGCTGCATGCCGCGCCAACGTAGAAAGGCTCAACTCCCCGGCAGAAAACTTCAAGCACCCCGGAACACCATGAGCCAAGATATGAATCGCATCCACATCTCCTGGCGCATACTGCGTTGCCAAAATTTCAGTAATCTCTTCTATTCCGTCTTGACAAGGCGATAGCAGATAAGCATCCGTTTCTGGAGGCAAACCTGCTAACAAGTACTCATAGTTTTTGACGCTTGCATCAACAAACAGAACAGAAAGCGTATGTGACATAGTTTTCGAAGAGTTTGAGTAAGTCATGAAAAAATCTAAAAAAGGGGTTGTGCATTGAGGTAAAAGCTCCTCAACGCTGACAGCGTCGCCTCACGAAACGAAGAGGCGAAAAGGCGTTATCAAAAGTGATAAAACGAAAATATACAACAATAAAATGACTCAAGGTCAAAACAAGCCTGACCTCAAGCGCACAGATCATTTATCCGATTCGTTGTTGTTATGTGAATCATCCCACGAAGCCACTTCCACCTTGGAGACAAGCGGATGATGTGGAGACTTTTCAGTCGTCACCTTTTGCGAACTGCGATCCGAACAAGCTGTATTCTCTATAGCTTGTTCAGACTTAGCAGAACGGGAAAACAGCGCAGCGGGCTTTTGACTAACCATAGCAACGGGAATAAAACAAATCTTTCGATGCAGTAATAACGTCAACAACAGAAAAATGGCTAAGACGACCCATAGCGCTTATGGAATACAGCCATTGGTCTCATTCTGGAAGGGAGACTCACTGACCGTGCGAGTACCTAACAGATCAGACGAAAACGTGATATTTGAATCGGCCAAGAGCACCGCTAAATCCTGAACTAAAACCGAAGGAATGTTCCCTGTCAAGATAGGATCAGCGCCCGTGAGTTCAATACCCAATGGCGCAAGATTGTCACGAACGATCAAACAAGCCGCCGCGCTACTGCCCGGCAGGGAGGTTGAGGTGATTTCAAGGTCAGGAGCTACCGTATTGCCCGACAATGTATTGTCAACCACACTGACAATTGGCAATGTCGCAAAGTCTTCGACCTCAATAACAATCGCTTGACCACCGTTACCACTAATCGTATTCTCGCTAACACCTGCATCACCGGTGGCTGCATCCGTACGCCATTCTTGAACGCCAAAGTTCTGGGTTATAGACCGAATACCATCTCCGGCATTATCTAGAATTTGGTTATTACGCACTACTAATTCTTGAGCGCCTACGTCAGCGAGCAGAACATCAATACCGTTTCCACCATTATCAGAGATCGTACTGTCTCGAACTACAATTTCTTGAACAGAGGCTGAACGCGGTGCGCCATTATTATCTTCACCGTTAGCAAACGTGAGACCATTCCCGCCGCTTCTTGTGACCGTACTCCCTGTCAAAGAAAATTCTTGACTACTCGCACCGTCACGAGTGATCATCCGAACACCGTCTGCGCCGCTATCTTCAACAGTGGTCTCTGCAATGATCAGCTCCTGTGTAGCCGCGCTTGCCAGCGTGGTCGTCGAGCCTGTTGCCTCAGCAACAATACCTTCATTTGTGCTATTTGCAATCCGCTGCGTTAAGGCAGTTCCACCGGGTGTACCTACACTGGTGTTAGCGCTGGTACTAGGGCCAATGCTAATACGCTGACTAGGAAATTCTGTGTCGCTCGCTATGGCAAGAAACTCCATGCCGACCTGATTGTTATTCAAATCAAATCCGGCGATCGCAACTTCAACCGATTGCTCAGTCGAACTGTTTTGAATCTGAATGCCGCGATCGCCCGAGTTATTAATCTCGTTGTCAAACAGCACAACGCTACCGCCCACATTGTTGAGAGCAACACCGCTGCCGCCTGCATTCTCAATCAGGTTATTGCGCAGCTCTGCATTGTTAACATCCGACGCGGTCACACCATGATTAGCCGCATTCCTAATCTCGAACCCAGAGAGCACAGTACTCTCTCCAAGCGTAACGAGATTTGCCGCGCCACCCGTAATCGTCGGGAAGACACCGTCGTTAGAATTCGGCAATTCAACAGTAATACCGTTAGCATTCGGCGCATCACTGCTGACATTGAAGTTTTGCTCTTCAGAGAAAGGTAACCGAGTTGCAGTACTGGGAAAGCCAGGAAAGGCCATACCAGCAATCGTTTGCGCGGGGCCTTGAGAAAGCACTCTCACCCGGTCCGGAATCGCGAAGCCAGGAATAGTTGCGGCAGGCGCACTTTCACCATCGACATACACAATCGTATTGCCATCGCTAAAGGTGTCTGCGTCAGTATTTATAAGTGCGATCGCATCTTCAACTGCGCCAAACGGATTCTCAACCGTGCCGTCACCAGTGCCAGCACCGCCCGCCAAGTCTACATGCACGAAGCGGTAATCTTCTTCTTCTTCCGGGTTTCGGAGAGGTTCTACTTCATTGACAGCAATTGTCTCTGACTCGTTCACCACATTGACGGCAACAGTTGGTCGGCGAACCAGCGGATCGCGCAGGCGAATCACCACTTCATTCTCTTCTTGGAACGCTCTTTCGCCCTCATCGTGGAAGCGGGTTCCCGGCAGGCTAGCGCTAATTGAGAAGCCGACGCTCGTTCCAAATATGCCATCGTGCTGAAGCGATAGCCCGGTGTTGAAGTTGGATTCAAAATCAGCCGACAGACGGGCCTGAACGCCCAAACTGCTATCTTCTCCGGTCAAAAGATACGCACCAGCATAGCCTCTAAGCTCGCCGCCATACCACTCATCGAGCTGACCGCCCACTTCCACATCGAGTCCACCCAGGGCATTCTCTTGCTGAAAAATACGCTGACGCTCGCCAACCGCAGAAAGCACCAGCTGATTACCGTCGAAAGCGCTGGTCGTTTGCACGCCGCTATCGTCTACAACAGACTGCAAGGTATTGGTTTGATCGCCTAGTGGCAAGTACCCATTGGCCCGCAGCTCCCAATCATCTTGAATGCGCTCATAGCCAGCCGCCAGCTGATAAAACGTACTCTCATCTGTAGCGCGGCTATCAACGCCCAGATAGCCACCGTTGATCAGGTCATCATCAGCATCGTAATCTCGATGACCCACATTCAAGCTAAAGCTCGGCTCGCCATCACTCAGCAGTGCGCGCCCTTCAAAGAAGGTCACATCTTCGCACTCATCTTGGTCTAGGGGAATAAAGGTGTTGATGCCAACAATGTCATCAAATCCCGCACTCGACGTACTGTAATTCGCCCCAAATCGGGTAGGAATATCTAGTCTTTCATCTATCCCGTCGCCGCAGCTGCTTTCAATAGCAACCTGTTCGACAGCTTCAGCCGTGGGTAAAGGCCCCGCCTCGATTTCAACAGCTGGCGTATGCTGACGGTCCATCCGGCTAAGAAAAACAGGCTCACCGTCAGCTGAGTGTGAGGCAGCCGTATTCTCTTGAGCTTTGTACTCACTTGCGATCGCAGAGCAGCCATAAAAAGCAACAAATACGCTAGAGACCGCTAAAAATAACGCGCGTACAACCTTTGTCTGCAGAACATCCCAATCTGGCTTGGACATTTCGATTCCCTAAATAAATGAAACAGTTTTGTAAGAGGACACAAAAGAAAGACGCCAACCCTGCACAGACACCATGCAGAGCTCCTAAGCTTTGCAGAGCTCATAAGCTTTACGGTGCGTTTTGAGCGTGATGTGGTTTCGGCAGGTGCAAAAAAGATTGAACACGTGACTTCGACAGACAATCTAGACAGGAGACTGGGTGAATGACGCAGCTTCAAACCTCCCATCAAGTTTTCCCACGTATATTACTTTTCTTACATCAGTAAACCTATGTAACTTGCTGGACAACTAAATGTAAGATCCTGGTTCTCTGTAGCGCCCTCAAGCCTACTGAACACGCACCTGAAAACGCAGCGCTCCGTAAGAATCGATGGGTATGGCTGACCCTGTCGCAGGCGGTAAATTGCCCAGATCAACCACCACCGCGCCCGTGTTATTAGCGCCCCCACAGTTGAGATTCGGGAAGCGGGTGCGCGGATCTACCGTCGGCGGAAAGTAATAGCCCGCATCGCCATCATCAGCGCTCGTCAAGGCGACTTCGGTGCCTTGAAAATCTAATGCAATGCTGAGTGGGCTGGGTTGAGTGCCCGAAGGATCGGCAGGCGGGCTATTGCGGTAAGCATCTGATATGAGAGTGGTATTGAGTGGAATGCGATCGCATAGCAACATCCCCTGAGCCGCCATACCCCCCACCGACAAAAAGTAAAGCGTATATTCAATTGAGTCAGCGGGCTTTATCTCTCCGCCGTCGAGCACCCCAATCACATAGTTGCTAGGCCAGTGCGGATGGTTGTCCTCATCGGCCTGTGGTCCAGTTGTATTATCAACAAACTGGTTCAATACCGTGCCATCATTAGGATTCGACTCTCTATTTCCCGCAATTTCAGTAATCCGTTTTACCAGCAGCACATGCGGACTGCCATTCACCGATCGAATGTCGCTCCGATAATCTTCTACTTCCCCATCTACGGCCTCGCCCAAAGATCTCTCATCGACAGAGGCAGTCAGGGCATCGTCAATCAACGTATCTGTGGTTAGCCGAAATCGGGCGTAGCTAGTCCCTGCTACCATTGTGTCGGGGGTCACCCAGCTCAGAGCTGCGGTTGTTTCTCCAGGTGCCACGCTAGCACTTTGGTGTTCACTGGCTTCAAATACCCCATTCCGGTTAAAGTCTATCCAGCCATGGAGCGTTGCCTCTGTTGTTGTATTGTTAGTAACTGGAATATCACTGAGCGAATAAATGCGCCCAGGTAGCACCGCAGGCAAACTTGTAAATGCATCGTCATCGTCGTCCTGCGCCTCACCCAGGTCATCTATTCCATCTACAAATCCATTACTATCGTCACTGACCCCATCGCCCAAAAACACCTGTCCAAACACAGTATTGTGCCAGGGGCCGTTGTGTTCAACCAAGGTAGAATAATCGCCTAGCGTGTCACCCACTTGGCTATCAGGGGCATCCCCAAAGTCAGTCGGGCTAATCACAACCAGCGGGATTTCGAGCGGTGGCAAGCTAGGAAAATACGTCCACAGGTCAATCACTTTGGTATCACCAAAAGCCCCTGTACACAGCACGTTGGTGTTTCCCGTTGTCAGTGTTTCTCCAAATACATTAAACCCAGGGGCCGCAGAGTCTGCTCCTAATACAAAGTCAGAATTGGGCGGAGAGGGGGGATTACTGCCGCACATAGCATCATCGGTTGGGTCGCCATCGCTAGGGTCGCGATCGCTCACTAGGGTGCCATCTAGGGTGTAATACCCCCGGTGATCATAAAACCCAACGGTATTACCCCTCGGGTTAGTGGCATTCAACAGATTATAAATGGGTCCGCCGATAGGATTGTTCTCAACGTCGCTCATCGGAAAGTGATACTCTCCACCGCGCGCCGTAATCTCAAACTGAAAAGTACCCGATGGAACCGGTCGATTGCTATTGTCCATCCCGTCCCATTCAACAAACTGCCTTCCCGCAGCCGTCATCACCCCTCTAAGGACATCGTTGTCTGGATGATCCGGGTCGAAGTTAACACCATCTCTACTGATAACAATCTCGTAGGTACCCGAGAGTAAATTGCTGACAAAAGAGAACGTCCCACCGCCGCCCACCGAAGAGGTATTGCCTGAGAGATTACCCACAAAAGCTGGATCAAGCACCTGAGGCAACAGTGCGATAGAAGGAAATCCGGTTCCAGTTTCGAGCCCTGATAGCGGATCGTAAACAGGCAAAAAGGGTAGAATAGCTGGGTCAATCTCGTTGAAAAACAAGGGATACTGAGGCGATGCGGCGCTAGTGCCACCAACCGTGCTGCTAATCGCGCCATCTGTTCCCAGCACATTTCGATACAAAGGCGTGACGCCATCGCTGTCTAAGTTGCCAAACTGATTGCCAAAAATACTAAATCCAAAGGGATCCACCCCATTGAGATCGATGCGGTATCGAAACCCATCTACCGTGACCGGATACAAAGAAGAGTGCAGATTCACCTGGTTTTGACCCATATTAAAGGCCAGGTGAAAAGTGTGTAAGCGGCCTAAAATATCTGTTGTTGAATTGGGCGAGCTACGCACCGTCACATCCCAGGCTGAGATACCAGCCGCCTGATCAGCGTTTGTGTTAATCGCTTCAACACTATGCTCCACACCATCGTTGGGGTTCTCGTTGGTGCTTTTTCCGCCCGGCCCATAGATAGCAACATAATAAATGCCGGTAGACGGTGCCTGATAGTAGCAGGGCTGGTATCCACTGACGTTACCGGTCCCATCAACCGACATCGGGCCTGCTAGCTCCTGAGCCCGATTGGCAATAAAGCCCTGAGTTGGCTGCGCACTGCTACAGGTAAAATCGGCGGTAGCAGGCAACACTTCATTCGCGACCTGCCCTGCTACCGTCCCCGGATGAAAAATCTCTATATCTCCTTGGTTTACCCCGACTGCGCTAGACCCCAGTAAGATATACTCTCCCTGATTGGCAAATACTCGAAACAACGTTCGTCGGCGAAACCCAGTGGTAAAATCGTTTCTCCATTCAATGTGACCTCGATTGCCCGGAGCACCGCTCGGAAACATATCCCGGCTCCCTTCAGCTTTTGCCAGTGGCGCCAGCACCGCAGATAGCAAGATAGCTACGATGCCTCCGGTTTTCAAATGACGCCAAGAGGAAAAAACTAAGGGCCCGAAGTAAGCCAGTCTCAAACGATGACAAACCATGAATCGAATAACAGTATTGTGGAGCTTTTAACCGATACCAAGGATGCATTAATCAATCTGGACCTGAAAGCGCAGCACACCATAGGCATCGGGCGGCGTGCCAGCGCCAACCGATTCAGGAAGATTGCCAAGGTTAACAACAACAGCACCATTGTTATTAGTGCCGTCGCATTGAACATTTGGAAACTGAGTGCTAGGGTCTAGCCCCGGTGGAAAGTAGTAGCCGCCATCGCCATCAGCAGCGCCCGTCAGCGCATAATCATTACCGTTAGAAGAGACCGCAATGCCCAGCGGACTCGGCTGGGTTGCGAGCGGGTCAGCGGGTGGAGCGCTAGCATACGCATCGGGTAAAAAAGAAGTATTGGGTGGAATGCGATCGCACACCAGCACATCTTCTGCCTCGGCAGCTCCTGCCGATAGAAAGTAGATACTGTACTCCACGACATCTGCGGGTTCATTACTCACCGGCTGTACCAAGCCACCGTCAATCGCCCCCAACAAATAGCTGCTTGGCCAGTGCGGATGATCATCCGCCGAGTCTGCTATCCCATCGTTCACCACCGTATTTAGGGGCGTATTATCCAAACTGTTCTCTGTTCTATTACCGTTAATGCTAGTAATCCGCTTCACCAGCAACACTTCTGGATCGGTCGCAAGCGGCTGATAGCCAAAATCAGCAATGTCGATATTATTGATTCCTGTTGGCATCGCTACCGAAAAGGCCGTGGTGCTAGAAGTCAAAACACTGTCGGTCAAGACACCATTAGTATCAGTAACTAGAACAATATAATCTCCAAAAATTAGCTCATTAAATTCGTAGTAGCCATTGCTATTAGTGGTCCGGGTCGCCAGTGGTGGCTCGTTGGCATCGACCGTCCCATTACTGTTCAAGTCCCAGATCAGATCGACCGTGACATTGGCGATATCGGGTTCACCAGGATCTTGGATCCCATCGCCGTTAGTGTCTTCCCAAACGCGATCGCCAATAATAGAAGACCCTCGCACACATTCCGCACCATCAAAAGAGCCGTGCGAGCCGGTAGATCTAAAAGGTCCAACCGTTTGAAAAGTGTTACCCACCACCTCCAGTTGCACAATGGAGTTGTTGGTTACCAGACCCCAGAGTCTTCCTCTACCATCTTTAGCCACCTGAAAGTTAATATTAGGAGTACCTGCCCCCGCGGTTAACCCTGTAAATACGCCAGTCGTTAGATCATAAGTCCAATACTGCGGGCTACCATTTGACTGTCCTAAAATCAAACCATCATCGTCGATAATAAAGTCTCCCCAGTTAGCCGTAAACCGCGTCAGAAAAGAATTAAGGCCAATAGGCGTAATACTTTGAACCGTACGGCCTTCAGAACCTGGGACAAAATCCACTCTGTAAATTTCAAAAATTCCAGTATCTACACCCTGATAGAGGGCATCATCATAAAAAGCAGCCCCCCCGCTGCCCAAGTCGAACCCAAATGGAACAGAAGAGAGATAGCTCGTGAAGTTGTTTTCAATCGTAAAATGTTGTTGATTGATTGGGTTCCAGGCAAAAATGCTGTTGTTGTCAGAGTAATAGACCAGCCGCCCCACGTGATCGGTCGCCATGCCATTGGCCGTCGCCAGCGCATTTGTTGTTAGCGGCAGCGCCGCCCCGCTCTCGACATGCACAGCAAATATGTTGCCCGCCTGCCCCGAATACACCAGTCCGTAATCAGCCGTACATACCCCCCCATTGCTACTGCCCGGCTCACGAATAAAAATAGCATAGTCTTCAACTTCGCCGTCGCTCGCGAGATCACCTGGCGTCGCGCTATTAATTGTTGGATCTGTAGTCAGCCGAAACCGCGCATAGGTAACACCTGCGCTCATCCCACTTACGCCCGGTCCGGTCCACTCCAGATCGCTACTCAGTCCGCCTGTCGTCATCGCGGGCACCAAGTGGCTAGTGTACTCGTCCGCGTCAAATACGCCATTGCCATCAAAGTCTAGCCAGGCGTGGAGGGTAGCAGCGGTATTGAGAGTGTTGGTTATCTCAATATCGCTGCTGCCTATGGTGTAAACCACATTCTCGCTAAAGAGCGTGGTCAGAAAAACAACACCATCTTCATCCGTACCGTCACCTGTCGCATCGAAAGGCAAATTAGCATCCGCTTCGTCATCTGGCGGAGTTGTCCCTAGGTGAAGGCCGGGGACGATCGTATGCTGAGCGCCTATGGGGTCTGTGCCACTGTTTCCAGCGACGCTGTCTGTGCCATAGGTGTCGGGTGCATCGCCAAAGTCAGCTGCGATCGCACCTTCAGCCAGCAGCACACCAGCTGGCAACAAAGCCAATCCTATTAAAAACTGCAGACGCAGCAGCAGAGATCTTACATTCTCACTAAATGACATATGAACAGGCGCAGTTCTTACTTTTCTTACTTAAGTAAGCCCATCAAAAAATGTGAATCATCAAATTCAATGATTAAAAGTAAGAATTTAGAGCGGTGGGCGGTCGCCAAATCATCACAAACCCCTTCCGCTAGCTGCGACGGAAGGGGTTTGCTTACTATTCTTGATGTAAGATCGACGCCAGCGGCTAGTCAACCACAGTTATAAATCGGATAAAGCCATGGGAGTCGAGGGGCACGCCATCACCTGTCGCATTTGGTACGTCGCTCAGATCTACCACAATCGCCCCGTTGTCGTTCGGCCCCCCACAGTTCACACTCACCCCCAGTTCTGTACTCGGATCTACTAACGGTGGGAAGTAATAACCACCCACTCCATTATCATTACCGCCGGTATCAGTGAGCTCATCGCCATCATTCGCGTTTGTTAGCGCCACATTTTGACCATTGAAGCTAATGAAAATGCCTCGGTCGTCAGGCCCAGGCGCAGCGGGCGTGCTGCCATTGAAGGCTGTGGCGTCGAAAGTCGTGTGGGTTGGAATGCGATCGCAAATCAGCAAATCTTGTGCCACTGCATCACCATTCGATAGAAATGGAATAGTGTACTCAATCTGGTCGCCAGACCGTACCGTCGTATTCGATATCGCCGTCACATCGTCAATACCTGTAATCCCTCGAATGTAGTTTTCAACCGTACCGCTGCCAATAGTTGCTGGTTCAGTGGCGCCTGGCCAATTAACTTCGTTGTCGTTAGCATCTCCCGCAACATCTACATAGCTTGTATCGAATAGCTGTTCTCTCTCAGGCTGTCCTCGGTTAATGGCAGTAATACGTTTGACGAGTAATACATCTGGATCGCTAGGCAACGGCGCACTCACGGCTAATGGTGTGGGATCCTCATGAAGGATAGTCGTAGGATAGTCAGAGCTTACCCCTGTAACAAACCCTGGTGGCAGTTCTGTTAAGGTGGCTTGATTGTAGTAGGTGTCTGGGCTTGCAGAGACCGGCACCGTCACGTCTACCTCTATAGATGTGATGGATTGAGGTGCAAGCGCGATATCGGATATAGAGATAGTTTGGTTGCTGTTGCTCAGCGCTACCGTCCCCGAAGGTGTCGTAACCGTACCGGTGTAGGTGCCATTGACTGGGGTCGCGCTTTCGTCGTCGGCACTGCCAGGATAATCAGTGACAGCGCGCAAGTCATCGGTTAATGTCACGGACATGGGTAGCGCACTGGCATTGGCAATTTGGTAGGTGTATGTCACAGACTGCCCGGCCGGGACAGGCTGCGTATCGTTTATATCTTTAGAAAGGCCAACCGCGAAACAAGAAGCGCCATCGTGAGAGCCCCCATCAGGGGTATCGGCAAGTAAAGTGGCTGACCCATCTGATTCAACAATATATAGCGCGTCGGTAGACGCACTGCGATAAAGCAAATTACCAAAGACATCGTAGAATTGAGAGCCATGATTGTGATTGGGCGTGCTGCTACCACTCGGGATAGCGGGCGTCGCCCCACCGCTCGTGTTACTCAGATCAAAATGGACTAAGCGATCGCTATTATCATCAATACCGTAAACTCTATTCGGTGTCGTATCGTATGGGTTAACTGCAATATCTTCAAAGCGAGCACCCGCAACAGCCCCTCTATTCGTTGCCGTTGGCGGTGTTGTTGTTACATCAATGGTAAAGACTGGGCTCGTTTGTCTGCTAACAACATAGGTCCCATTGGCTAAGAACGTGCCAGCATTTGGGCTGGTGTTGATAGCATCTCCCTGCGGCAGTCCGAGAGAAATGGGGACCCCATCAGAGCCAAGCCTGACAATAGTACCTGCGGGAAATGGGCTACTTGCTGAAGCCGTTTCAACAATGCCGTACAGATAATTATCAACCGGGTTATAGGCCAACGCGTTGTAGTTATACCCAGTAACCTGAGCACCAATAGGATCAAACGTAAACGGTGTGTTGGAACGATTGATACTGTTCAGCTGAGAGAATCCACCATTTCTGCCACTACCAATAACAATATAGAGTGAGGAATCGCAGGTAAATGTTGGGGCGCTAGGGAGTGAAACATCATCGAACCCAAAATCAATCCCGGTTTGATCTGCACCTGAAACAACAGCTAAGACATCGTTGGGCGTTCCCAGGTCAAAATCGTTCGGGATATCGGTATCACTATCATCTACAAATACGCGGTATGTACCATCGGCAACCGCTAAAAAGCTATAGCTGCCGTTATTGCCAGTGGTGTTCGTCGTTTGAATCTCTTCGCCAACGTCATAGTTGCCATCGCTGTTGCTATCTTGATACAGAACCACTTCAATCCCATCGGGCAAAGTAGGCTCTCCACTCGTCAAACTATCATCAGCGTCGGCATCTTCGTAAAGGGTTCCAGAAACCGTGTGAAAAGCATCGGATAAATAGATACCACCGCCTGCCACCAAATCCAACCCGCCTTGCCCTGACCCCCCAGAAGTGTTGGTCGGAAAGTTAGTTAAATTGACTAGATCGTTAGATGTGCTACTGCCAGGCGTGTCATTTGGAAACAGCGAATAGCCAAAAATAGTCTGATTAGGTGCAACACTCATATCTGCTAAAGAGAGAAAGACACCTTCGATCCGCTGAGAGTTAACCGTATGAGAAGGCCTAAAAGCGGGTTCGGATTCTTCTCGGCGCATAATGGCCGTTGTAATAGAAAATCCAGATTCACCCCAAGTAGCCGTTGTGACATCTTGAAGTGGGCCAAAGCTTGCCGGATTTCCGCTAGCATCTAAGGACGTAATCGCCGCGACCTTAAACGGGTCATTGCCCCCACGCTCTAGCACCAGAAAGCCAATTCCAGACTGAGAAGAGGCCGGAATAGATAGCCCATTAGAAACAATATAGTCAATGCGCTCTATATTGTTGCTCGCTTGACCGTTGTCATTAGAAAAAGTGTTGTCAATTCCTCGGTTAGCAATATCGCTCAGCAAACCAACTTCCATATCGTTGGTATAGGACGATCTTATTTGAGTAGTGCTACTGCCGCTACGCTCGAAAAACATTAGCTGTCGTTCTCCCGTAGCGCCAGCTCCATCAATTCGCTGAAACTTGATCTCATCTGCTAGCCGCAACAGAGAATAATCATTACTACTTGCTTGGAAACCCGTAACGGTTAGGTCGTTAGTTGCACCCACACCAAAATCTAAGGTGATTGAACTATCACAGCCACCGGGATAGTTCGAGCTGTTACAGGGATTCGCAACCGTCGTCGTGTAACTGCTGCTGGTCCCTGGCTGGTAGCTACCGGTAAGTGAGTCAATGGCCGTCTGAGCGATCGCACCCGTAGCCTGACTTAGCGCGATCGCACTGGCTAATCCAAAAGCAGCGCTAAGGCGCCTCCTACCCCCCCCCAATCCCAGATAATCTCGCATATAAATTGACTTCAAAAATATATTCTTAGGGTTGTGCATAGTGGCAGTGCAGAGAAATCCATCGGGGCGTTTTGAACAAAGAATGCCCTCGTAACAAGACAACTTGTTCAGTGAAATAGCTTGAAGTAAGTTTTTTGGTTTACGTTGGCTAGTCGAGTGGCTTGGCTAGCGTGAATTAATCAACTTGAACCGTAAATCGAATATAGCCAAAGCTATCGGCTGTCCCTGGACCGATTGCATTAGGAACAGGTCCAGGGACTTCTACATAGATACCCCCTTCATCCATGCCAGCATCTGGCGCAGGACAAGGCGCTGGCGGCGTCAGCGTATCTGCAAATTTCTCACCCAAGCTAGTCGTGTTGGGTGGCGCTTCAGCACCACTCGCATCTGAGAGCGCAACCTCGCCAGCATTTCCCAGATTTATCACCAAAGAGTCTGGAATGTATCCTGTCTCGGGCGGGATCAGGTCACAGATCTTGATATTGCTGATTGGCGTATTCCCATCCGACAGAAAGTAAACGGTGTAGTCTACTTGTTCGCCGGGTTCGGCGTCAGCGGCGATCGCCCCTTCTAAATATGTTGTCGCGGGTGCGACAGGGCTGGGCCAGTTCGGCGAATTGTCGTCATTACCAGGCGTCCCATCATCAACAAAGGTCGTGAAATTATCCACACCCACCCTAGTGACGCGCTTCACTAGCCGCAAAGCAGGCGCAGCCGCATCGATATTAATTTCGTAGTCTTCTACTTCACCATCTGGCGCAGCACTCGTAGAGGGTAGTCCTGTTTGAGAGCTATAGCGAACGCGAGCATAGGTCGCGCCTCCGGTCGCGCCAAACGGCACCTGTACGCTTACAGATTCTGTTGCGCCAGTAGACGCCACCCGAGGCAACGGACCATCATCTTCAAAATCACCATCACCGTCAAAGTCAACCCAGATAGTCAGTTCGCCTGTTCCGTTTGTCTCCACATCCCAGGTATAGGTCTGTCCTGCCACAAACGTCTCACCATGCAATGAAGGGTTAGTTGCACCATCATCGACCACCACAGCATCGTCTTCTAGCGGTGGGCCATCGTCTTCAGAAAAGTCTGTTTCAGCATCGACTGCTGATCCTAAAAAGATAGTTGGCGCGGCGCTGACTACGTGGCTGGGGCCTCGCCCGGGTGCCGAATTGTAATCGCCGGCTACTGGCACGCCGGGTGTTGCATCAGGCGCATCACCGTAGTCCAGGTTAGCTGTGCCAACCCCCGTCTGCTGACTAATGCTTCCTTCCCGCTCAAAGGCTGGTGCACCTGACAAATCTCCATTGGTAGTCCCAGGGTTATCAAACGTTGTCACGTCGTTGCCTGTATGAGGGAACGTACCCGAAAATTGAATGTTTTGATCGCCCACTGTCGGCGTATCACCCAATACAACTGTGATAAAGCTAGTCCCCGGCGTCAGCCCTGCATCTGCCTTAACAGGCACGCGAACGTCAATATGTCCGCCAACAGGTACTGAACCGCCGTTTGGGATACCCGCAAATGTTCCAGTGGTGTTCCCAGTTGTTACGTCAATACTCAACGGTGTTGTTGTTGCGTTGCCGTCAAAGTAGCTGACAATCTCAACGGGGTTAGCCGCTTGAAAAGTTGCATTGGTTACGCTGGACGGTGCACTTGGGATAAAGAATTGAGTTTGGTCATTACCCGTATTGGTAATCCGATAGGTGAAATAGACAACATCTTCTGAACCGATAACAGAATCGCCCTGCCCAGGGCCATCATTTACCACCTCAGCAGCGGGTGCTTCTTCGGGCGTACCGAGGTTAGAAACATCAAGACCGGCTACTTCTGAAATGGTCAGACGAACCGTATTAGAATCTACCTGAATTTCTGTACCCGATGCATCGTTAGGGTTCTCAAAAGAGCCGTGAGCAGTGTTGTCAATCGTGGTTCCAGCGGCTGTCCCGGCGGCAAAAGAAGGTAGTTTAAATGTGGTTAAAAAGGCTAGCCCGATCAGGGGAATAAGATAGCTCTTTCTTCGGATATTTCGAGATAGTTTATAGTTCATAGGTTGGCGATCGCACAAAGTTAAGAGAAGGTGTTTTAGAGAAAACTGCTGCAGTAAAGCGGCAGCGAAATCAACAGCTTTGAAACTTGAGGTCAATTGAACTCGTAAAGAGGTGAGCTCAAATTTCAAAGCTGTTATGTCGATTAAAGAGTTTGTCGATAACAAACTCTTTAATCGACGGTGATTCGAAAACGGATAAATCCGTAGGCATTGGTTGGCGTACCGGGGCCGGTTGCATTGGGCAGTTGCGCTGGGGAAGGCGCTAAGTTGACGACGATGGTTCCACCCGTATCGGCTTCCGTACAGGGCAACACGGTTGGATCCCCTGCCGACAAAAATTCTCCCCCGTCGCCATCAGTATTGGTGTCAGTCAGGTTGCTGGTCACGCTACTGGTAAATAGCACCATAGACTCAGGAATGTAGGTTGCGCCTGTCGGAATGCGATCGCACAACAACACATTCGTCACCGGGAAATTGCCTGTCGCCAGGTAATAAATGGTGTACTCCACCACATCACCCGGCTCTACGCCATGCTCAGTTGCCCCAGCCAAAAACGTACTAAAGGGTGTTCCCGGCCAGTGCGGATGATTGTCATTGTCGTCTGTCGGGTTATCCACCAAACTCGTCAGCCGATTTCCATTAACAGCAGTAATCCGCTTCACAATGGCTAGGTTAGAATCAGTAAAGTGGCCAAAATCGTTGTTGGCATCAGTCAAGCCTACATTCGAGCCAAAGTTAGCCACCTCTAGATTATCTGTGGTAAAGACGCTATTCTCAGGCGGCAACGTAGCCGGGTCCACATCTAAAACAAACGACCCACTGGCTGGAAACAAAAAGTCAAAGGTCCCTGTATCCGGCGCGGTCGCAGCAGAGGTGTTTTGAGTCGTCAGCAAAATGTCAGCGCCATCGACCATTCCATTGCCGTTACTATCTCTGTAGAGTCGAACAGCCACATTGGCTGTCCCCGAATCGCCCGCTCCGGTATCTAGTATTCCATCAGTATCTGGATCTAAAAACACAGTTCCAACAATCCTATTTTCAGGCTCTGTTGCGCAGGCAATACTTTCATAGCCTGCTTCCTCGGATAAAGCGCTGATCAAACTGGCCGCGCCCGTTGACTTGTTAATGCTGTAAAACTGGTTGCTCACAGACGATGGGTCACTGTTGTTGCCAGTTGTTCCATAAAAGTTACCGTTATTAAAGGCAGACAGTCCTTCCATTCTGTTAACGCCCAAATTGCTACCAACGGCAGTCGCTGATCCAGCTGTTGTATCAATAGTTATCAGGCGATCAAAGTTTGTACCACCAGCGTTTGCAATGCCATACAACACACCTGTGTCAGGATCGAAGGTAATGTCACCAATATTTGTAGTAGAGCCGCCAACAGAAATCGTTAAATAGTCTGCGCCGCCAAAGGCACCTGGAATAAACGAGCCCGTGTTTGGATTTATCTTGATCAGCAGATCGGAGCCGTTGTTGCGCGTCGTGCCAAACAGCTCGCCTGTAAAGGGGTGAAAGGCCAGACCATCGACGCTAATAGGCGTAGCAGGACCCACGCTACCAAAGCTGCCAATCGCAGTGTAGATATCTGTGTCGGTATTGTAGGTGCCAAGAACTGTGTTGTTAGCGACAAAAAGCAGACTGTCGCGATCGCGATATGCGATCGCTCGAATCGCGCCAGAGGGTCCCAACGCGCCAAACGTATTGTCTTCTCCGCCCGTGTTTAGATCAACTTTGATCAATCGATTGCTGTTATTAGGGACCAGATAGCAAAATGTATCGATCAGTGGCGGTGCGTTGTTGATAACTGTGACCGCATCATCAACATTGCTAGTTAAATCAGGATCGGTAATATCAAGATTTCTTCTAGCTTCTGCCTCATTTGTGATAGTTCCAGAAGCAAATTCAGACAGCGTCCCTTCAATCGTATAAGTAGCCACCGCTTGATTTTCAAGATCGAGCGTGGTGTTAATGTTGTTACCACTGCCGCTAACGTCATTGCAGGTGCCTATGCCACTGGTAATGGCACAGCTCCACTCCACACCGGTCAGGGCCGCCGGAACGTTATCTATAAAGGTAATTCCTGCCTCATCGCTGGGGCCATCGTTTGTGACCGTAACGGTATATGTTAAATCGTCTTCTGGATTCGCAGTTGACAAATCTACCGATTTATCAACAATTAGATCGGCCTCTCTAATCACGATGCCGCCCGAAAGTTGAACATCGGTCGAAGGGTAATAAACCCAGGTATCGATCCCTCTGCGATCGCCAAAATTGCTAGTAAACTCGTGCCCGCCGCCTGTACTGTCTACGCCCGCTAAAGCCTGACGAGCAGCAGGCGGTCCCCCATAACAGATCGGATTCGCAACACCTGCATTAGAGGTTGTTTCACCTGCTGCACACAGCGAAAAATCGCCCCCTGTATTGCGGTCGTCGTAGTAAATAGTGAACGGCGGATCGGCTGCTGAGCCAGCGGGTTGATTTAAACGTTCTATGATAATACCGCTGTTGTTTTGTTCAGCATCAATAATAGGAAAGTGAGCTTCTCCTGCATACTGATTAATTTGAACAGTGTAAGGAATGGTACTAGGCTCAACCTTGTCACCATTACCATCTAGGCCATCCCAGAAAATACTGTTGGGCCCTACCACCGATCTACCCACAAAAGTTCGATCGTTTAAATTGCCATAGATATTGTCTTCACTGAGATCGATAGTGATAGAGAACGCATTCTGAGACGTACTGTTGAAGCTGAGCGTACCGCCCAGCGGCGCGGTGCCCGCCTGCCCAAAAGTTCCCTCAATTCCAGTAAAGCCAAATTCTGTAGGTGTCGGCGGCGGTTCAGGCTCCTGGTAAAGCCAGGTTGTTCTTCCTCGAATATTAGCCGTACTCGGCATGGTTGGATCGGGTGAATTAATAAACGTTTTGTGGGTGATGTAAATCCCAATATCTTGTTCGTTAGGATTGTGCAGGTCATAGCCTGGAGGCAGCTCGCCTGGGTTAGCCCCTGTCAGCTGAAGCGAACGAAAGATAGAATCTCCTGAAGTTGTATCAAAAAAGCCATTGCGATTAGCAAAAAAGATAAACCCAAAAGGATCAATACTGTTGAGGTCAATTCTGTACTGATAGCCTTCCTTTGTAAGCACGTTGAACTCTGAGCTGAGCTGAATCGCCCCCCCATTCCCCCCCATATTGAAGGCATAGTAATTGGCGTAGACGCGCCCTTCAATCGCGGTGCCTGTGCTAGAGCGCACCGTCGCATCCCAGGCAAATACATAGCCTGAATTGGTTTGTGTCCATGCCGATGTGCTAGGCGTCGGGGTCGGATTACCGGAGGCGCCCGGACTAGGACTCACAAAATCAATCTCCCATATGCCTTCTGTAGCCGCAGTCACCGCAATCGTACAAGGGATAAAAGTATTCCCTGTACCATCACCGGGCCCGGCGATCTCTTCATTGCGATTAGCAATCAGGCCGGTAGCAGCACAGTCTCCAGAAGTATTGTTGGGTGCGTGATATTCAATCACGCCGCTGCCAATACCCACAGCACTAGACCCTAAGTCTATTGTCTCACCGGCTCTGGCATAGACTTTAATCGTTGTTCTCCGGCGAACATCGCCATTAAAGATATTGCGGTATTCAAGAAAGGGCCGATACCCGTTAACATCTACTAGATCTTGGCTACCCTCTGAGTAAGCCGGCAGCGCAGACAACCCTAGCAAACAGCCTGTGCCTGCCAACAGGCTTAGCTGCTTTAAAGTCTGCTTTAAACTATCTGGCGCTTTCATATAGGCGAAAAGATTTTGCTGCTTAGAGTGTTAAAAGACCGTATTTAAAGTCTCCAACAACTAATCAATAATTCCCTATACAGCCGCCTACATAGATTTTTCTAAGTAGGTAGTTTTCAGTATTTTCATCAGAACAAAAAGCTTTAGGGTTCGACCTGCAAATCTTCTTCTTGATCTACAAAGGTAATATCTATTCCTCGAACATCCTGAAAAACAAATTCTACTCGCCGGTTACGCGCAAAGCTTTCTCGATTAGTTTCATCGACTAGCAGCTCAGTTTCACCCAAAGAGCGTATCGTCATCCGCTGCGCCCCTACGCCTTTAGAGAGTAAATAGCGCCGAGCATTTTCGGCTCTACGTCTCGCTAAATCCTGGTTATAGATTTGGCTTGCCCGTGAATCCGTATGACCATGTAAATCAACCACAATACTGGGATGCTCACGCAGTACATCAGCAATTCTATCGAGCACAGCCGCACTTTCTAAGCTGACGAAGTCTTTATCTAATGCAAAGTGGATATTGCGAGGGACTTCTAGTCGAATGTTTTGAGGGCTTGTAGGCAGGTCAAGGGGAGGCGGTGGCGATGGTGATGTAGGCGGTGCTGGTGGTGTCGTACACTGCGGCATCGTTATGGGCGCAGAAGTGCGGCCTGTGGTAGCGCCGTTTAGTGAGCGGATGGCTGTGTTTTTGGCAGGTTCAGAGGTGCCGTAGAGAGGGTCTGTGGCGATCGCACTCAAAACCTCTCCGCCTAAAAATTCATCCAGCACAAACTCAAACATTCCATCTTCGTCGGTCACCACCGTCTCTAGCGGCTCATTCAACGGACCATAGCTACCGACTTCTCCTACCGTTCGATAGAGCTGAATCTCATTATCTGGATCGGCAACGCCACGAACAATCGCACTCCCATTGATCACAAAAAAGTCGGGACTCAGAAATTCAGGTGCGTTAACAGCACCATTACCCGTATCTTGACGGCGGTTGTGAGAGCTACGCATAGGGTTGGGGCCATCACCGCTCTGAAAGTCTTGAGGAGTACGGCCACGCCTCGTGTTCAAATCGATACTCAACCCTTCAATATGGTGAAACTGATTGTCCGTTATGATGTTTTGCTGGCTCTGTGTGTTGGACCCTTGGCCAAAAGCCGTAACGACTACACCGCCACCTTTTTGATTCGTAATCTCATTGCCTACGACCCGATGGTCATTACCCATCAAATAAATCGCCGCCCGCCGCAGCCGCTGACCGTTGAAGCGAATATCATTGTCAATGATCGCTACCGAGCCCTCGGGCTTGAACAAAAAGATACCGCTGCCGTCATTGCCACACATCAAATTGCGAGAAATCAGACCGTTCTCAACGCTACCGTCTAGGCGAATCGCATCGGGCATACCGGCTAGGCCATTACCCACAATAATATTGCTAGTCACTTCCAAATTGTCAGCCTGTCGCCCAGAAATCACACCACTACCATTGTGATATTCAATTCTGTTGCTTTTAATCGTTGTTCCAACAGAGTCAAACACAGAAACGCCAAACCCAGATGGCGATTCGGGCATCTGACCAGAGGGAGAAATGCCCAACCAGTTGTGTTCAATCAAAACGTCCTTTGGAGGACTATCGTTAGCGGTTTGGCGACCAGCTGCAGGCAGCGGAATCCCCCTTTGCAAAGGTACTGGTCTATGGCTAATAAAAATATCGGCAGGTGGCGTGGCATTGGTAACTTGACTAGGCGCGTTAAATCCATACAGGCTAAGGCCGCGAACGGCTACACCGCTCGCAGAAATCGTCAGGCCCCTGAATACTTCTATGCCTGGCTTGGGTCGTATAGAAACCACAGGAATAGGCACCGATATTTCAGCCGTGGCCGATAGTGTCGGGTCGTAGCCGGGCTGAGTCGTGCCATCTATGACGAGATTGGGCTGTGCGATCGCCGGTAGCACCGAGCCCAGTTCAATGGTGGTCTGCTCAGCGGGCAAATCAAATTCAATCGTAGAAAAAGACCTGCCAGAAACTACCAGCTGTTGCTCAGCCGTGCTCAAATCAGCGAGCGGCAGCGTCCCATTCGTAATCTCAATCGCCTCTCGTAAGGTAATCACTGAATCTGGCTGAATAGGGCCATCGGCGGCGCTCGTCACCGTTACTTGTACTAAAGGAGTCGATAGAATATCTTGTGCCCAACTACGCATAGGCAAAAAAACAGCACCCAATGCAGTACCGATTACCAATAGCTGTTGCAGCTTGTTCTCTAGGTTGTTCTTATACTGAGGCATCATTCAATACTTCTACAGCTCAACAGCGTTTGGAAACTCTTCATTTACAGATGAACTAGAACTCAAAGCAGAGAGATCAAACACTACAGAAGGAGGCTCGGCCGAGCGACGCGCTTCAGCAGACTCATCAGATCGCAAACTAGACAAATCTAAAGTTGGTTGGGGTGTTGTGTCATGCCTCACTTCAACGACCGACTCTTGTGCTTGTAGCGGTGCAATCGGCTGTGTCCCAAAGCCGCTAAGAAGACCGCCCAGCTTAGCCGTTACCCCAACATAAAAACCACCTGCACTGCGATCATTGTCAAAGTCAGAATCAGTTGCGCCACCGCTATAGCCTGCCGACAGCCGCAAATCTGGTAGTGGATAGTAGCCTGCTTCTAGCGAATAGCCCGTTTCGCTATAGTCTCCGCCGCTGATCCAGCGAGCTTCGCCCACCACATCCCATCGGTAGCCTAAGCGGTAGGTCGCTCTTGCCTGCGCCAGCTGTACCGTACTGTTCCCCGAAAAGTCATTGCCCGCTATCGTGACAGCTGTGCGGCTATTGCGCAGTGCATACTTGCCGTACAGCTCCCAGCGCCAGTTGGGCGTGTAGATAGCCTCCGCGGCAAGCAGATGTTCTTGAGTCTCAGTGCTGGTGCCCACACTCGCACTCGTTGGCAAAGCATTAGGATTCATTCGGTGCTCGTAGCGCAGCAGCGCATTAAACCGATCGTCTGCCGGGTCACGGTAGGCCAGGCCTAGCTTTAGCTGGCTGGTGCTACCCAGACCCGTAACGCCACGGCTGGCACTGTTGGCCAAGCGATAGTCTCCTAACACTGAGAGCGAGGGACTCAAACGCCCCACTGCCGACAGGTTGAGTACCGTATTTGTTCCGCCAGAAGAGTTACGGTGCTCGAATCGAGCGCTGCCCTGAAAGTCTGCGCTATCAGTGTACGAAAGGCCAATGCTGTAGCTTTCTCCACCTGAGAGACCTAAAGAAGCCGCGTTGTTCCCGGTCGTAACGGACTGGCTAACTTGAGTACTTGCAGCGGTCTGATTGCCAAAGGTGTTGAAGACTTTTTCATAGGCCAGATCCAGATTTAAGCCAGGCGCAAGATTAATGCCCTGTTCTAACCCGACACTGCCGCCAATCTGACGACCATCAATGGTAGAAAATCGTCCTCTAACAGTGGTGTTTGAATTAAAGGTATGCTCTCCAGAAAAGTCGAGACTCGTAGCATTGCCTCGGTCATTGCCGCCACCGCCATAAAAGACTTGATTGAGCCCAACATTCAGCCATGGGGTGGCTTCCCAATTCAGGCCAATTAACGTACGACTAGGATAGATAGGATCTACGCTGGATGAGAGGTTAAGCTCGTTTTGAGCGACCAGGTTTAGACGGTTAGTAATAGGATAGGTCAGTCGGCTTCTAAGCTGGTCGGAAGAAGTATCCCCCAGGTTATTGTTGGCGCGGTCAGTGCGATCGCGATGAATCCAATCTACCTCCGCCGTCACCTTACCTAAGCGCTGACTCACCCCAGCAGAGTAAGTTGTTAATGAATTGTTTAGCGATACGCCAGCTTCCGTGTTAAAGCTACCTAGCAGTGGCGATACATCTGTTGCGATTCGAGGCGCAGTCCCAAAGTTGTCTTCATGGTCGTACTGAGCGCGAATGGTTGTTGTTTTCCCGATCGAACCCGAAAGCTGAGCCCCGTAACGGGTTTGCCCCGCTACAAAGCTTGAGGTAGCAGCGTTGCTAAACCCCGCATCCGTGGTCCGAAAGTGAGCACGACCGGTTAGGCCACCCACGGTGCCATCTAGCTCAATGCGATAAGCACTACCGCTCACGTTGTCATTATTATTGAAGTTACTCGAAGAGTGTGCTACTTCAGCTGTCAGCCTGGCAGATTCACCAAAGGCAATCTGCGCATCTGCGCCATATAGCGAAAAGTCTCTGTCTCCTTGGTTCTCAGTAAAGTAGCTGCTACCAATCCACGATTCTTGTCCCTGCTGTTGATTAAGCTCGTACTGCAAACGCCCCGCCAAAATGGAAGTATCGCTGCCATCTTCGTGTTGGTAGGTTGTCACAATTCGGCGTACCAGCAGCTGACCAAAATCATCGATCGAAGTTCGTGCAACTGGATCGCTAAACAACAATGTGCCACGATCGTAATCAATTTCGTAGTCCGCCCCTCGCGACAGCGGCGTGCGCTCTAGCACAGTTCCAGGGCGCTCTAGCTCTTCTAGCTCTAAAAAAACCGATTCACTTCCGGGTACTATGTTGCGCTCGGACGTGAAGTAATAACCGCTCGTACCATCAGGGGCAATCGTATCTCTTTGAAAGCCTGAAACGTTGTTGGCGTACAGCGCGGTTGCTGCCAAATCACCAAAGTTGTAGTGTGCTTTTAGTCCATGTAGCTGACGGCTAGTAGAGGTAAATACTTGTGCTGCGGTAGCGAACTCTTGAGTATTAAAATCTCCCCAAAGCGCGTAGTCTGTCCCCGTATTGTTGCTTGGTGAATTCCGTTCAAGACGAAGATATACACTATCTAACGAAGGTGCAGTGCGATCTGAGGACGAGTCGTCACCATAAATAGCATAGGCGTTGCAGGTTCCTCCCGTACCCGCAGCAAATAGAGTGGATTCACCCTGGCAGTTTTCATTGAGCGTGCGATCGCTGTTATAAGCCCCCGTATATAGCCACTCTCCTAAATTTCCTGTCGCAAAGACAGCCGCATCCACATCTAGCTCGTACGAATTGTCGCCATCCGGCGGCAAGAACTCTCGGTAGCTATCGTAAAAGTCTGTTCCCCGTGCACCAAAGCGTAAATCAACCGTGCCCGAAATCAGTTCAGGCCGCTGCGGTGTCACAAACTGAACCTGACCAAACGCCTCAAAACCTGCGACTTGAGCCTGCAACTGCACCAGATGAGACTCTAACGAAGACTGGAGCTGAGCGACAAACTCACCCCGCTGTAGCTGCACCTGAAAACCCGGAACATCTGGTTCGTAGTCAGCGCCAAGGAAGGTTCCATCACTGGCCTGTAGCGTTGCAACAGAATTCCAAAGCGAAATGTTCCCGTCAGCATCAACTAAGTGACCGCGAATATCACTGGTCGAACGGCCATCCGAAGGAATAGAACGAGGCGATAGTAAAACCAGAGATTCGGGGGCACCTCGCACTACCAATGATAGATTTTGTAGGACTTCTCCTGTTTCTGTAGAAACGACCTCCAACAGGTTTTCACCGGGGTCAAGCGTTACACCATACCAGGTTTGAGTACGTTGCCCAGTGGCTGTATCCGTTGCGGTTCTGCCCACTAGGTCATTAGGAACTTCTTGGCCATTGGCCATCAGTGCAATTTTTGCACCGATTGGAAATCGCAAAACCACCGAGGTAGAAGGAATATCTAAAAAAGCGCCTGACTCTGGGCTCAAGAACTCTACTTCGCTAGCCCCTACGATCACCTCAGCCTCTTCACCACTTGCCAGATAGGTGGGCGTAATGGCTACTAATGACAAGTCGTTAACATCATAAGCTGGCGAACTAGGGCTAGCCGGCCGAATAGCCACCATATTACCGTCGGTCACACTGCTGCTGCCTGGTACCAACAACTCTTCAGGCGTCAGAGAAACCCAGTCAGCAGAGCGCTTTTTGGGAATATCTGTTGCAGGGTTAGCAGCCAGCAATAGCGATGAGAGAAAATCGTTAGAAGCTTCCTCATCCTCTTCTTCTAACGCTTCGTCTATCAATAAAGGACTAGAATACGCTAGCCAGGGCGATTTCTGCTCGTCTTCAGCCGCATTTTCGTTACTCTCATCTGCCAGAGCCAACCAAAAGGCCTCTTGCCTTCTAGCTTCTTCAGCGGCGGCTTCAGCTTCGCGCTCGTCTTCAGACAGCCGCAACGCCACCTGAGGAATCGTCAATGCCGGGACCGTTTCTCCAGACTCGACCTCAGATATCGATAACGAACTCACTAGCCAGGGCGCTTTCGCTAGTGTATGCTGCTCGCGATCTGCTATGTTGGCTAGCGCCAGAAAATCGCTACGGCGATTCACCCGCTGTGCGTCCTCTTCATCCTCATCTACATTCAGCGCTAGCAGCGGAGTTTCTAGTTCAGCAGCTTTCTGCTCACTGTTCTTTTCATCTTCCTCCTCCTCTTCGTCTTCAGAGGCCAGCGTAATTAGAAGATCTCCGCCCGGCTGGTCCCAATCAGGTTTTGGGAATACAGTCTGCTGGTCGACCTCTGCTTGCTCTAGTACTGATGTGACCAATCGTTCATTTGCTTGTGCGGCCAGTTCAGCTGAAGAAGGGATTTCTGGATTGAAAGCGATCGCACGTTCAGCATTGCCTACAGGCTCTGGGGAGACCACAGAAACGGGTGTCGGTAGTGCGTCCAACTCTGACGGTACCGTCCACGCATTGTCTGAATGAACAGAAAAATCAACAGAAGGACTCGTCATCTGCATCGGCACAACAGTCTCTGCGGGGTGCTGATACGTATCCGATGCTAACGTCGTTACAACAGGCGGTGAAGGCCAAGAGAACGTCTCGTCAACGGTTGGGACAACACCAACGGAGGAGTGCCGCGTAGCAATCGACTCCACATTATAGGAGGCTTGCTCTGCACTGTCCGCAGCAGACTCACCTGTCGATGTCTGCGGCTCAGCCTGCGCTTTTGCTGCGCCTGAGAGCAAGCTGAGTGCAGATAAGGTTCCCATCACACCCGAGTGCAAAAGGATTTTTACTTCCGAATTCTTTTTCATTACGCACCCTCCTCTTGGAAGGTTGGCGTAACCCCAAAGTTCATTTTGACAAGACCACCGGGTGAGAGGTTAACCAGCCGAGAAAGGCTGTTACGCTCACTGAAATTAAGGTTAGGGGCCAATGTGTAACCAGGTAGGCTGAACAAGTCCAAAGTTCCTGTTCGCTGTCCAGGCAGCATCTTTTGTACTGAGAACAGACCATCTGCATCGGTCACGACTCGATTGCCATCGTCTAAAAAGATGACTGCATTCGGAATTCCCGCTTCACCTGGCTGCTGCTCACCGTCAAAGTCTTTATCTTCAAACACACGGCCAATTAGCGTGCCACAGTCTGATAAAATCCCCGCGTCAAGGGTTGTACGGTGCTGACTAGGGCCGTCTTGCAGCAGGAAATTATTGTCGGTTCTACGGCCGGTCGCTAAAGCGCTGTTTATCCCAGAGCCCCTCACTGCATCAGGCGTTATCCGCACGGCATATACAATATCTATCGTTTCACTTGCACCCAGTGGGCCTGTCGCATTGAATCGAACGCTGTTACCTGAAATCACTGAGTCAACAGCTACAGCTGTCTCGCCGATTTGAGCGGAAACAGAATCGACCAACAGCTCAAATCCCGTTGGGAAGGTATCAATAGCCGTCACAGACTGCAATGCAACAGAAGACTGATTGCGAACGTTTAAGCGATATACTATTAAGTCGCCGGGTTGGGCGGCGGCTCTATCCGCAGATTTTGTAATGCTGATTTGATCTGGTTCACAGACAACAGAATTAATCCCAAAAGTAAAGAGTGCCAAAGATTGAAAGGCTGCATCTCTCACTTCTAAAGTACGCGTTAATTCTGTTTCACCTGTCAAAGAGATTGGCTGACCGTCCAGAGAAGTGGCGGTATAGCTCAAAATCACCGATTCAAGTGCAGGTGTTCTACTTATACCTTGCATCTCAATACGGACTCTTCGCTCACGAAAGGGACTATCATCGGGCGGATTAATCACCAAAATGTAAGTTTTCCCTGAGTCTGTCTGCCCGCGGTTTTCATCTAGGAGAAAGTTGTATTCACCCGTGGCTGAAAGCGGAAAGGGATTAATGTTATTAAGATTAGGAACAACAATATTCGGCGGCGCAATAGTGGCCCCGTTCGCAGGCGTCAGGCTCACCAAATCGCCGATATCCAGACCGCTTGCGTCTGGGTTATACAGCGCCATAGAGAAACCAGCGTAACTTGTTAATGACTGACCGTCACAGCCTACAAGCTTACCCTTTGGATCGATTAGCGGCAGGGTGGTAGGAACATTGACCTGGTTAGAGATTGTATCAATGACTTCGGTGCTGCCACTGGGAACGTAGCGAGCAGTGGCAGTGTTATCTGTGGTTGCAGCTGGCGTAGAAACAATAGGTGCGTTGGGTGAGTTTTGTGCGATCGCCTCAGCCAGCGGATGAGTCAACACGCCGATCAAGAACAGCATAGAAACGAAACTTCGCCAGAAACAGTGGCGAATTCGAAACCATCGTAGGAATGAAAAAATCGGCATTTCGCATCGGGGAGAAGGGAGGCGACATATAGAACAAAGGTACTTGCTTCTTCGCTTAAAGCCTTCAGCTCAAGACAGTTGCAAGGAGAAGAAAATGTAAAAAGATAAAGATGGGGGATCGCACCTCTCATATTGAAAGGTACGATCCCCCAAATCAGCGATTACTTAACAGTCACTTCGTGAGAAACAGAAACGGCCATTTCAGAAGCCAGCTCACTATCGAAGCTCCACTTGACGTGAGTATATGCTTCGGCAGGCGCTGGCTGCATCTCTTTAGTGCCATCTTCCAAAGTCACCTCTACCATTGGCTCAGCGACAAAAGTCTCACCATTATCGATGCTATAAACAGCAGTTGCTTCACTGTTGCCCTTTTGTGAATCGAGCACATAGGTCATTTCAGCAGGGATAGGCTGTTCAACTACTAAGTTCTTAGCGGCAATATCGCCACCGTTGGAAGTCTCAACCACATAGCGCAGCACATCGCCAGGCTGAACAGCTGCTTCACCCTCTAGTGCTTGCCATTCAAGCTTCTCAACACCGTTTTCATCAACAACAGTAATCTGCTTTTCAACACCCATTTCGAGCTTAACCTCGGGACGCATAATACGCTGGGCGATTGCGCTACCGGCTTCTTGCAAACTTGCAAATACGGGGGTAGTCGTTACAAAAGGTGCAGTCGCCACCACAGCAGCAAGACCCAAACCAAACATGAACTTACGTTTCATAGATAATTAACCTTGTTTTAGAGTTACAAACAAACGGCAGAAGAAATAGTCTAGAGCGAGTCTCTTTCCCGCTCTTTTCTAAGCTAAAAGTCTTTGCGAAAGGCCTTTTATTTTTAGCCTGTTACTGAACTTTTCGAATGAACTGTAGGTTTCCAGTACCACCAGGTTGAACTGTACCCACTAAGTTCCGGTAAACAGTAACCGCGTCATCATCAGCAGGGTCAGTAGCACCTAAAGTTGCGCCGCCATTCAGGTACTCAATCGCGCCAGTTGTGAAGGTTGTTCCATTTTGGTGAAGGGTCACAGGTGCCCAGTTGTTAGTCCCAGCATTGCCATCCTCTATCAGTAAGAAGTCGTTCGCATTGAGGGTGATGTTACCAGCAGCTGGAGCAGCTGGAGCAGCTTCAGAGACGTTAGTGTAATCAATTTTATAGATGACTTCCTCTCCTGGCTGCAAGTCTGGGATTGCTGGATTGCCTGGAGTTCCCGTACCGTCCGAGAAGGTGGTACCACCATCCACACTCGCAGTCTTCACAAGATTCATGAAGCCGTTATAAACGCGGTCAACAGTGATGTTTGCAGTCTGTTCAGTAGCCACTGTAAAGGCACCATTGCCGTCGTTATCTACAAAGGCAACAACGGGACCAGCGTAACCTCGGATCTGAGGCGTACCAGAAGGATGATAAATTGTCACGGTGTAGTTTTCGAACGCACCGATAGCGAGCGAGCCGACCACAACGGGACCGTTGGGCTGTGGCGTATTGGTGCTGACTGGGGTGCCAAAGCTGCCTGTTGTACTGTTGTAAGTATACTGCGCACTCTGAGTGCCAAAGGCAATGGTAACAACAGTACCGTTTGGTAAGTCTGTATTGGCACCATAGTCACCGCCAGCTGTTGCAGGTGCAACAACTAGCGCATCTGCGGCTGTCTTTGCATCAGTTGCAGATAGTGGCACAAGAGTTACTGTGTCTAGCTGAACAGGAGCAGTTGCAGGGTTCTGCACCGTATTTGTAATTGTGATTGCATCTGGATTACCCCCAGTCGAATCAAGAGGGCCAACATCTACGGTAGGTAACGCAACAGCGACGTTAGTAAAGTCATCGTTGTTGTCGGTAGGGCCAATGGCACTGGCCGTATTCACAGGACCATTAACCAAGGTATTTGCCGTGGGAGCAGGTGCAACCGTAATGGGAACAACGTTAGATTCACCGTTGCTTGTACTATCTGGGTCCGTATCAAGACCATCGTTAGCGTTGAGGTTTTGTTCTGGATCTAGAGGGTTGGCAATACCATCGTCAGTGGCAGGATTGAAAGTAGTCGCGGTGGTGGTGGGCGTAACGCCATCAGCATAGTTGTTGAAGTTTTGGTCACCAGATTCATCAAAGACAATGGTGTTACCAGTGTCGCCTTCAGTTTCACCAAAGGCTTGAGCGATGTTGGCAACTACAAAGCTTCCATCCGTGGACGCAGGAATACCGCTAGTAATGACACTAAAGCCAAAGTTTGTAAACGAGGTACCTGGAGCAATTGCACCATTACCAGCAGGGGCCGCCTCTGCGTTGTAAATAAAACCGATACGCTTGATGTCAGACGCGGTAGCAGGCTGCGTGGTGGTCCATGTCGACTGGAGTGCATTGTTACCAGTGGTAACAGGATCATCGGTAGAATAGACAACTTCCCAGTTTGCAGGCGCAGTTGGTGTCGTTGCGGAATCAAATACCGTGTTGGCCGGAATTACATCCGAGACCAAAACTCGATTTTCGGTAACCGCGCCTGTACCTCTATCGACGCTGATGTCGGTACCTTCTAAGCTACCAGCGGCCAATCCAGCAATCGTTTGGTTGCCAACGTTAAACGTCAAGCCGTAAGCGATGGTATCATCGTTGCCGTTGGTGTTAGTACCCGAGTCGCTGTAAGTAGAAGTCTTAAGTACAGTTGCCTGGGCCAGCGCTGTAGAAGGCGCTGTATCAATTTGCTCTTGACGGAAGTTAGCAGCTTCTCGCTCACCATTAACCGGTGCATCTGGACCGATATTGATAGTCCGAACATCAGCAGGATTAGCAGCTGGGTCAGAATCATCACGAATATTCTGTTGGTTTTGTGAACCGTCAGCAGGCGCAGTGTTATTGTCTGAAGTATCACCAAACTGGACGCTCACAGGGTCACCCGTATTGGGCGCCGTCACGTCCATAGTGATACGCACTGTGAAGGTACCATCAGCAACTACAGGACCAACGCCTGTCAAAGCACTCGTACTCTCACCCGCAGGATCCACAGTATCAAGGACATTGCCCGTGAGTGGGTCAACAATCTCAACTGCAGTAATCGTGCCGCCGACAGCAAGCGGCTGTAGGGCTGTCAAACCAGGAACAAATACATCGGTATCAGCGTTACCAGTGTTAGTCACAAGGAAGTCGAAAGTGACCTCATCACCGTTAACAATACTACCGCCGTTAGGATCAGCGAAACCTGAGTTAGTTACCGTCAAGCCCGCAATTTCAGCAACATTAATAACGACGGTGTTTGAAACAGCATCGAAGTTTGTAGTGCCATCGCTGTAGGTTGCGGTTGCGGTGTTGCTAATGCCTGTACCTGCAGCAGTACCTTCCGCCAATACCGCGCTCATCATATTGAAAACACCTGCAACTGCTAGCGCAGCTGCAAGTAGTGGCTTGTGAGCCAGCCAGCGAAATGTTTTCTGTTTTTTCGTTTTTGCCATTGTTGTGATAGCTAAATTTTCAATTCAGAGTAGGTTGAACCAAATGAAAAATTTCTAAACATCACTGGTAAGCATCTGTCGTTGAACGCGGCTCAGTCGGCAGAAGTAGGCTCTAGACGAACTTCTTTCGGACCTTAGCGATAAGTTCGAGAGCACACCTGACGGGGAGAAAGCTGCCGAACTGTTTCAACTAAAAAGATATTCCTGTGATGTCTTCTCAAGAAACTTTTGTGTCTCTTGATAGGTTCTGTTCCGGACAGCAGACATTTAGCGAGTAAAGCTAAATTAAGCCGTGTGATTATTGAACCGAACTTAGACTGCCCTACTGTTACATCTCTCCTGTAGGACTATTTACTGAAATTCCAGATGTCCTTGGCCATGAAGGGTATTGATGCTATGGAGGTTACTGACAGCGTTAGTACTGACTTCATGTCATTCGTAGCGACAGTACAGCTCTCAAATTAAAGAGTGAAACCGATGTTGCAACATCGGTTTATCAGATAAACCGCCAAAGACAAAAGCCCTCCTTGGAAAGCAAGAGGGCTTAAAGTAGCAGACTACAGATGACTAGGTTCTGCAGTCGTCCAGAGAGGACGACAGCTTCAGATATCTACTGAGATAAAGGCAGTGAGGGCAAAGAAATTATGTAGCGATAACCAG
>ERZ1740058.454-NODE-454-length-31121-cov-5.249759_pt1 | contig 31121 bp, 24 predicted proteins | sample MGYA00581745_ERZ1740058 | MGnify/ENA primary metagenome ERZ1740058 (study PRJEB43018, sample SAMN04849742) | marine metagenome | isolation source: floating plastic debris | place: Pacific Ocean | collected 2008-08-30 | study: EMG produced TPA metagenomics assembly... | reverse complement strand
AGGCTGGCGAACCGTCCCCCAAGCCTTGAGAGTCTGGGCGAACCAATTCTCAATGGTTTTTTCTTTCTTAGTATGAAACCACCCTGCTATGGCAATCGCCCAAGGGCATTGGTCCCGTTGTTGCCATCGCTCTGTTGGTCTACCGGCCTGAGTGGGGCCATCTCAACCGGAAGCAAATGGCGGCTTTAGTCGGCGTGGCTCCCTTCCATCGCGACAGCGGCCAGTCTCGCGGCAAACCGCGCATCAGCGGCGGGCGCGCAGAGATTCGCAGCTTGCTTGACATGGCCACCGTCGTTGCCATCCGATACCATCCGCCCTTGCGGACTGACTATCAACATCTGCGAGACCAAGGGAAGTTAAAGAAAGTGGCGATCATCGCCTGTATGCGAAAGCTACTGACTTCCCTCAATGCCATGATGCAAGATAACACCCCTTGGCAGGATGACAGAGTCAGTGCGTTCTTTCAGACGGCTGATGCTTGACTTTTAAGATAAATCGCTTTTGCCTTCTGCCTTGTATGACGACTTTGTCAGATGCGGTCATGCTTCAGATGCAGCGAATATTCTGACTACATCATTGAACATTACTGATGCAGCTTTACGCCATCACAAATTCCTTGATTCGGTAAGTTTACGTAAACATTAGAATTCAACGGCTGGGGCTACGAAAATATACTTGAGGCGACAAAAACCTGTATTTTTACACACATATTCTTTGTAAGTATCCCAATCTGGATGAAATTTTTGTGAAGGCTCGGAGTCGCGATCGAAAATCAGTCCAGTGATTTTCATACTAGACATAGCGGTGCAAATCTTTGAATAGGGACGTCCCGCTTACATGACTGTGGTTTGACATTGATCGTCATCTACCCGGTAGCGTTCAAAACCTACCAATGTCGCCCAGTTTTTATCAATAGCTAATGATCGGTAGCTTATTGGTCCATTGCATTCGTGTTTGTGGAGGTATTTTGCAATGCGTGTTTATACCAGCCCGGTGCTTCGTAACCTTATCAGTTGTGGCAAACTCTGTCTGGGGCTCGCTCTCTTAGTTGTCGTGTTGTCTCAAGCAGTGAGGATTTGGGGTGATGATCCGGCTTTACAAGAGATTCGGAACTTATTGCAAACTGAACAATCTGATCAACTTTAGCCGTCTTTAGAACCCAGGGATCAGCAAGAAGCTCCTAACGATGCTGGTTATATCGGATGACTGATGCGGTGCGGTCTGTGGGAATAGCATTGTGGGGACAAGGTGCTATTCAAGCTGCAGTTATCTCAGCTCGTGTTAGAGCCCTAAAACTTATCGTTAGCGCCTTGATTGCTGACCTTGGCACTCTGATTTCTGACGTTTGTTACTGGTATGAGGGGTACGGTTGTCAGCTGCATCGCGATGCCGCCGCCGCTGCGTACTATGGCAAAACCGGTTTGAATTGCAAGGTCTGAGGCTTGGCTTAATTGATCTGTGAGCGCTAACCACATGCTGTCTGCTTAGCCTGTACTGCCAAGGCCGATCGCGATCGCGTCCATGACTCTGGCCACTGGCACGATTTCCATCAGCGTTTCGACGCCGCCTTGGCCCTTGGGTACGATCGCCCGCTTAAAGCCCAGTTTGGTTGCTTCTTTGAGGCGTAGTTCTAATTGCGAAACGGGACGTACTTGTCCTCCTAGTCCCACTTCGCCCAGAATCACCGTGTAAGGATCGATGACGCGATCGCGAAAGCTGGCAGCCACCGCCAAGGCAATGCCCAGATCGGCAGCGGGTTCCCCGACATTTAACCCACCCGACGAAGCGACATAGGCATCCAACTTGGAAAGGGGAATGCCGACTCGCTTTTCCAGCACTGCGAGAATTTGCAGCAGCCGATTGAACTCGATTCCTGTCGTAGAGCGGCGCGGCGAGCTGTAACTGGTCGGACTGACGAGGGATTGCAGTTCCACCACTAGGGGACGAGTGCCTTCACAGGCCACGATGGTCGCAATACCGGGCACTGCCTCATCTCGGTTTCCCAAAAACAGCTCTGACGGGTTGCGCACCTCCTGCAGGCCACGGTCTACCATTTCAAAAATGCCCAGTTCATGGGTCGCCCCAAAACGATTTTTGACAGAACGGAGGAGCCGATGGCTAGCGAAGCGATCGCCTTCAAAATACAGCACAGTATCAACCAGGTGTTCTAGCACTTTGGGACCAGCGATTGCGCCTTCTTTAGTGACGTGCCCCACAATAAATAGGGCAATGTCGTCGCGCTTGGCCACTTGCATCAGCCCCGACGTACATTCCCGCACTTGCGATACAGAGCCAGGAGCCGACGTCAAAGCCCCGTAGTACAGCGCTTGGATGCTGTCGATGACGGCAACCGTCGGCTTCAGCGACTCAAGCTCCATCAAAATCGTTTCCAGATCGATCTCCGGCAGCAGGTAGAGTCCTTGGTTAGCAGATGCAGTCTCTTTGACAGGCGCCTGTGCTGACTGGGTTGAAATGTCGTCTGCATGAGTACTGCCGATGCCCAAACGCTGCGATCGTAGTTTTACCTGTTGCCCTGATTCTTCAGCACAGACGTAGAGCACTCCCGTTTTATGAGCCAGATAGTTTGCCACCTGTAGCAGTAGGGTCGATTTGCCAATTCCTGGATCGCCGCCTACCAAAACCAGAGACCCAGGCACGATGCCACCGCCCTGTACACGGTCAAGCTCGGCATAGCCGGAAGGCGGGCGGTGCTGGGGGCGATCTTCAATCTGGTTGAGGGTGCGAGCCAGGCGCGGTTCCTTTTTCTGGGAAGATTTGGGCGTACTGGCAGAGCGCGATCGTCCGCGTACGGCCCCTACCTTGGCGGGTTCTGACGGCGGCGCCACCTGCTCGACCATGGTGTTCCAGTTACCGCACACGGTGCATTTGCCAAAATACTGCGATGACTCGGCTCCGCAACTGTTGCACACGTAAATTGAGCGTGACTTTGCCATGCGATCTTCTTGAAATTCAATACTCTTGTATTACTAGTTTGCCTCATTCTGATCTGCACCACCACATCGCCCGCAGATTGCTCTAAACGGAATAGATTGTTGAATCTAGCAGCGCTAAAGCCCTGATGTATCTAGCTCCATGGGCAGTTCTCATCATGCGTCTTGCAAGACTAGCGCCCAATGCCAGAAGTCTCCCGATCTTTCTGGTTTCTGACTCTTCTGCTCCTCTATCCCCCTGTCTTAGAAAACGATGTGCCACTTTATGTCACGCAGTACTAAGATGCACTCCACTAGGTGTAATGAATAATCCTCTCTAGGAGCGTTCTAAAGCTAAACGACCGAGTTCATTGACCTTGTGAAATAGCTTTGGATCGAGGAAAAAGAGAGCGGCAACGTACACAATGGCGCCACAACCAGTACAGCTAATAAATACCCAGATGGGTGATAACTCCGCTCCTACAGAAAATTTGATGCCCAGGATTGCCGCAACCATGGCTAAAGTACTGAGGAATGGTGTGAGAAACTGTTGTAAATATTCAAGCATGGAGGTTTGAATTAATATACCAACCAACCACTGCCCCAGTGGAAACATCAAATAAAATCTAACTAAATAAGCAAACGCAACAGCTACAATGCCCCAGCGGACAGCAATTATAAAACCAATGAGATTGAGACAAGTATCTAGTAATCCTAAATAAAGTCGCCAGTGAGGCTTATTTAGAGCCATAAAAACTGAGCTTTTAAAGAAGGTAGCCGCTCGCATCAGTCCCACTAAGGCAAGCAACTGTAAGACGGGTACGGCAGCCAGCCACTGGGGGCCAAATATCACTGAAATTAGCTCATGAGCGAGTAATACTACACTGATAAAAACTGGAAATGATACCAGACTAGTCAACTTGGTCATCCAATGAAAAGACTGCCTTAATTGTTCAATATCGTCCTGTAGACGAGAGAAAATGGGTAACGCTACTCGATTGCTTGTTTTGATGAGTAGCATCGATAAAATGGTAAAAACTTTATAGGCTAGGCTATATAAACCAAGAGCTGCACTATCTAAAAAATAACCAATCAATAGATCGTCAGCGCGAGTGTGAGCAAACGTTAAGGCCTTGAAACCTAAGGTTGCAGCAGCAAAGCTCCAAAGATCTTGGAAGTGTCGCATCGAGACTTTAAACCCAGGACGCCAATCACTTAAACGCCATAACGTGATGACAGCAACAAGTTCATGGACAATTTGCTGGCCGACTAGACTCCATACACCCAGGCCCGCGATCGCCATCGTAATGCCTACAGCACCGCTTAGCGAAATCCCCAAAAGCGATCGCATGGCGATACTCTTGAAGTCAAACTCACGCTCTAGTATTGCTTGCTGAACAGTACTAAAAGAAGTAATGATAAATAGTATAGAAAAGCCCCTGAGTACTGGAGCTAAATCTGGTTCATCGAAAATATTGCCTAGCCAACTTGCCGTAGCTAGCGTGATAAAAAATAGTGCAATACTGACACCAAAATTTAGCCAAAATACCGTATCAAGATGAGCTGGCTCAATATTTTTACGTTGAATGATGGCTTTAGCAAATCCCTCACCGAGAAAAATTTTCATAAATGCGAGAAATACATTTGCCAGAGCCACTAAACCAAACTCAACAGGGGTTAGCAAGCGAGCCAAGCAAAAGAAAACAACCAATGCTACGCCTTGGCTACCCCAACTTTGAACGGCAGACCAGACAACTCCCTTAATCGCTTTCTTTTTTAGGTTCATGCCCCACAAACCTACTGAGTAGATTTACTTCTTATAGTTCTGTTGTGACTTTGAAAGACTATATTCGTTTAGAAGTTTCACCAAAATGAATTTTGATTTTTTCCCACGCACTTAAATGCTTCAATATCAAAGTTATTTTGAAGACTTCAAAACTCTTTTTGAATCCTGAAACTCTAGGATTTAAAAAAGATTCATCAAAAGCATATTTATACGAAATAATATCAGTCATTATATGCCATGTAAAAATCAAATTTCGAATTAACCATGACTTTTTTGAGTTGATTTTTTGGTCATATATCCCTCCTGTAGTACGAGTATTTTTCTTGATAAGACTCTGCCATGAATCACGCGCTGGATGATGCACAATGGCTGAGGCAATGTACGCTTGCTTAAACCCTGCGAGAAAAATCCGGTGCCCCCACTCCAGATCACCACCTGACTTAAGTACCGCATCAAATTTACCGACTTTTTCAATAACGTCTTTGTAGACTAAGACATTTGCTGTGACACCACCTCGATGCTGTTTCATATATTTAATTTGAGGAAAGGCTGTTGCCATCTGATAGCGCTCAATTAGATTTGGTCTATTTTTATCTTTGGGAAAAACTTGGATGCCGCCCGTTGCCATATCTAAGGACTGATGGATCATCTCCAAAACTCCCTGCTCTAGCCAATCTGTCTCAGGAATACAATCGGCATCGGTGAAGGCAATAATTTCCCCTTGAGCTAAGTCAAGACCTCGATTACGGGCAGCATAGGAACCCGGTTGAGTTTCTATATCGAAAATGTCAACGTCATATTGGTTAATGACGGCTTTGATTAAATCTATCGAGGGTGAACTATTATCAATTACGATGATTTCAAAATTAGATCTAGGATAAGTCTGATGACTGAGAGCATTGAGGCAGAGATTTAAACGTTCTGCATCTTCATAGACTGGAATAATAATGGATACTGATGGAAAGCTGGCTAAATTCATCTGTAAATCAGTAAATTCAAATGTCTATAAAACGGCTGATATTTGTCTTATAAACTTAATAAAATATTGAGATTTGGGAATAGTGATCTAAGTTTTCACTTTTTAATTCTGATGAGAGAATTGTGTTTCTGTGCTAAGCACGCTTAGAGAATCCACCTACTTTAAGTCGCATAATCTCTAAGGAGCTTACACAACGCGACAATACTAATAATGTCAGCATCTTGGCTTTGAGCACGATACTTTTGGTTTTGGCGTCAGATAATAATGTTGTGACGACACCTTGTGAGTTTACGTATGGAAACAAACCCATAAAGATGCCTCTTAGAAATACAGATTGACGTTGCCAATACGTCTGAGTTCGCTTCATCTGTAAGTCGTAATGGCCTCCTACTAATCGCCGCGCCCGCGCACAAAAACTCTGTAATGTCGTGTGAGTTGGATGCTGGACGAGGCAAGCCTCTGCATAGACTTGCTGGTAGCCCGCAGCATAGACTCGCTGCCCCCATTCGAGATCACCGCTAGACTTGAGACTGCTATCAAATAGACCAACCGTATGGAATACCTGTCGATACGTAAAAATGTTGGCGGTAGCTCCAAAGTGGGCTTGGTTAACGAATTCGTTTTGCGGCAACGCTCGAATACTCTCATACAGCTCAACAGCCGTAGGTCGGGCCGGGTTTTGTAAAAACATTTTGATGCGGCCAGCAACTAGACCACAGTTGCTGATGCTCGTTAGGGTAGTAACTCCTGTCATTAGCCAATCGTCATTGGGAATGCAGTCAGCATCAGTGAAGGCAAGAATTTCACCGGTGGCAACGGCGATCCCTCGGTTACGGGCAGCATAGGATCCGGGAGTGGGTTCATGAACTAATCTCGTAGCCCGATGGTTTGCAACCAAAGATTCAATTGCCTGGATTTGATCTGAGCCGTTGTCGATAACTATGATCTCGTAACGAGACTGAGGGTAGGTTTGGCTGTCTAGAGCTACTAAGCATTGCTGTAATCCTGCGGTATCGTTAAAGACAGGAATAATTACTGATACTAAAGGTTGTTCCATGGCGCGTTTCTACAGGGCTCAAGCAACTGGGGTCAGCGGTCCAGACTGTTCTGGTTTTGGCGCGACAGGATGTCGTAACTGCGACCACTCTTCATCAGTGAAGTTTTCGTGATAAGAGCGTTCGACATTGATGTTCCAGATGTCATGCTGCTCACCCGCAATATTTTTGGCTGCTAGTAGAGCTGACAGCATGGAATGGTCTTGGTTGTTATAGCGGTGCATGCCGTTGCGCCCTACCGTTTGCAAGTTGTCAAACGTTCGAATGTAGCCTTCCAACACCTCAAGATGTTGGCGATACGTACCGTCGTATACGGGATAGGCTTTGTACTGGCGGATGACACAACCATCTTCGACATCCTGAGACTTGACTCCTAAGTTGAGCTGCACAACTTCTTTGGTGGCCAGCTCAATGAGGTCGGTATTGCTCATTGCCCACAAGTCATCGCCCTCACTGCAAAAATACTCCATTCCTAAACAGGTTTTTTGGGCGTCCGGCACCATTTCAGCACTCCAGTTTTTGAAGTTCTGGATGCGTCCGACCCGAAATTCAGGACTATGGATGTACAGCCAGTTATCTGGAAATAAATGCTGGCGATTAATAATCAATGACACAATCAAGAAATCGCGATATTTGAGTCCCTGTGCCGCCTCTAAAATATAAGGCGGCGGGGGTGGATCAAGGCGATGCATTAGGGCGGAAACTGGCATTGAGTTGATGAAATGTTCGCCCTTGAGCGCAAATTGGCGATCGCCCTGCTTGGCAATAACACGAGTAATGTGATTACCTTGCCGTTCAACTTTGACCACCTCGGTGTGCAAGTGTACAGGTGAACCGTGAGCTTCTAGAATCTCCTGACAGCGCTCCCACATCATGCCTGGACCAAGCCGTGGGTAATCAAACTTTTTGATTAGGCTTTTTGAGTTTTTACTGCCAAATAATGAGTTTAAGATGGCTTCTTTGAGAGATAAATTGCGAATACGCTGAGCCGCCCAGTCAGCTCGGATTTGATCGCAGGGAATACCCCAGACTTTCTCGGTATATGTTTTGAAAAAAGTCTTGTACAGGCGAGAACCAAAACAGTCAATCACCCATTCTTCAAAAGTCTCTGGTTCGCGACGTAGTCGCAAAGCCTTTTTGACTTTGGCTTGTAAGTAACTCAAGATAATTAGAGTGCTGCGACGGAGACCTAAATTCTGCAGGGTTCTAGTCAGCGCTAAGGGGTAGTCATAGAACTTGCCGTCGTAATAAATCCGAGACATTCTGGGAGTTTTGATAAAGTCACTGCCTAAAATTTCTTGCCAAACAGCTTGGACTTCACCCACTTTAGTAAAGAACCGGTGCCCGCCAATATCAAAACGATAACCCTTGTACCTTTCAGTACGAGAGATGCCTCCTACCTTGTCGGCTTTTTCTAAAGTAACTGACTCGATGCCATGCTTGATGAGTTCATAGCCTGCTGTTAGACCGGCTGGACCACCGCCAATAATAACGACTGGTTTGATCTGAGTCATGAGTAAAATGCCTTTTTTACTGACGAGCTGAATGAGTTGTTAAAGGTTGCGGCAGATTGCATGATGTCATTGCTTGTGACCTGAGGACATCATAGAAATCAAAAAAAATAATTCCTGTAGATTAAATCTCTGGCGTGAATACCTGATATCGGTGACTACTTTTCTGGCTGTGGGAAATGAATGATAAATAGTCAGCAGCAGAGATCGCAAATAAACATGGCTTGGGTGAGGCCGTGAATAGTATCTCTCCACAGGACTAAAAATTTTCTAAGCAAAATGTTAGTTATTTAACGGGAGAATGAAAAAAGACTAAGGTGATTGACGAATGCCTTGAGTATGAGGCAGCACTTTCTGACGCCACTGGTCAAGGCAATGGGCTATGACGCTATACGCGAAAGCTGCCCCCCCATAAGCGAAATAAAACCAGTGCCAGGGAACCACCTGCAAAGTGAATAGCCAGCCTCGTTTGTTGATGAAAAACCGGTAGACTCTTACATTCAAAATTAACAGACCTAAGCTTAAACTGCTTGCTAAGAGTAGCCAGGTCACCTGCCAGAAACTTGCCATGAGGCTAAAGGCTAACAAATACACCATGACCACACTAAGACGACTAGTGTGGTTGAGAATGAGGTCGGCTTTGAAATGGCGAATTTTTAAGAGCAGCCGAGTCCATGGTAGGGACCGATAAAAAATCTCCGCTTTTAGAAGGGATCTCATCTTCCAACACTTTAAGTGTTTAACCTGAATCTCTTTGCAAAGGCGGATTGAGTTACCTTGCTGTATTAATCGATAACCGAGTTCAATATCCTCAATACAGGGCTGACGGTAGCCTTCATCAAACCCCCCTACGGCGATAAAGGCGGTGCGTCGGACGGCACCACAGGCACCCCAAAAAGTGGATGCTGTTTCCGATGATGTCTGGTGAGTATAGTGGTGAAAAAGGTTTTTGTACTGCGAGAGAAAATTCCTCGCTCCCGGTTCGTCATCATAAGAGCCGATCAGTGCACTTAATCGAGGAAACTCTTGGAATTGGCGTCTGACTTTTGAGATGGTGTCGGGATGTAGTGTGATGTCGGCATCTATAAAGAAGAGAATGTCGCTACGGGCAACTTGGGCGCCTACATTGCGGGCTCTTGCAGGGCCTTTATTGCCGGGTAGGCGGATGACCTGAGCGCCAAAAGTTTCGGCCACATGCCAAGAACCATCAGAATCGCCGTCTGCAACAACAATTAACTCTTCGGGCTGAGATTGACTTTGCCTTAGACTGGCAAGACAACGACGAAAACTATCACCGCCGTTGTATACCGGAATCACAATGGCAATGGTCGGAATATCTTTTTTAGTGGTGTCTGCACCAACAGAACTCATGGCAATCAAATAATCTCGCTTACAACTTAAATTGGCCGTGAAAAATTGCAAGACTAATCAACATAAGTGGATAACTAAAAAATTTACTTCTGAATTAGCTGAAAACCTTAAAAGCCTTGATTGCAGCTTGCGATATGTTTGATTCCCTGTAGTTTTATAGCATGTTCTCCAAACTCTCTTGATACTGACTGTGTGGAAAATGACTCACGCAAAACAGCACACGTTAGATCAAGATGATGAATGCTATGTAATTGTTTCTCTCGTCAGAGTATCTACCCTGACATTGTGTCTGTAAAGTTATGGTTAGTCAATTAACGATCGCCAACTCTCCTGAATTTTGCTATGACTTCCTAAAACCTTTAGTTGTGCAGATTTTGGCTGCTGTTAGTGGGCTCTGCATCGGGCTTAGTGAGTATTCAATGATCGATAAATCAGTTCATTCAAAGCCTAATCAGCGTCAAGAACATCTGTTGAATAGGTGTAAATATGAGTGCATCTACTCTCTGGTATGACTCAGTAAAGTTACCGTTTCACAATATTGCGATCGCTGCATCGCGCAAGAATCAAAGCTGTGCTCTTCATCAGAGCTTGATTAAAAACCCAGTTTTACAAAGATTTTGTCTTGTGCTGGCTATGGGTAGCGTTCATGAATGGCAAAGCCCTTATCTTTGCGGAGTCGATCGTAGAGCCGTAATGGTTTGTTGGCATGTTTGAGCGATGTGGTCAATTTCTGCCATGGTGTTGAAGCGACCGATACCAAAGCGTAGTGACGCATAAGCCAAACCATCAGCGTGACCCAAAGCCTTGAGTACATGGGAAGGTGCAGTACTCGTAGAACTGCAGGCGGCTCCCGAGGAGCATGCGACCGTATTTTTAAGTCCAAGCAACAGAGTGGGTCCGTCAACTCCTTCGACGCTGATATTTAAGTTGTTAGCGAGCCGTTGTGTTGGATGGCCGTTGAGGTGCAGGCCGGGGATGTCCTTAAGAGCGCTCCAAAGGCGATCTCGCAGTGCCTGAACCTGTAACTGCTCGCTGACTCGATGAGTCCAAGCGAGTTCTAACGCTTGGCCTAGCCCCACAATTTGAGGTGTGTAAAGGGTGCCAGAACGGTGACCGCGCTCGTGACCGCCGCCATGCAGTTGTGGCGCAAGCTGAACTCGGGGTTGACGGCGACGTACGTAGAGAGCACCGATGCCTTTCGGTCCATAGATTTTGTGAGCTGTGATCGAGAGCATGTCGATCTGTTGCGTTTGCACATTCAAGTCGATTTTGCCGATGGCTTGGGCGGCGTCAGTGTGGAATAGTACGCCTCGCTCATGGCAGCATTGACCAATTTCAGCTAGTGGTTGCAGCACGCCAATTTCATTGTTAGCTGCCATCACCGAAACAAGAATCGTTTCATCTCGTAGCGATCGCTGAAGTTCCTCGACATTCACCAACCCATCTTTGTTCACTGGCAGATAGGTAACTTCAAATCCGAGACTTTCTAGATAGCGACAGGGATCGAGCACCGCACTGTGCTCTGTTCGTACTGTAATGATGTGGCGTCCCTTGCTGAAATAGGCTTCGGCAACCCCTTTGATGGCTAGATTGTTGGCTTCAGTTGCCCCACTGGTGAACACGATTTCTTCTGGGCTGGCCTGGATGCCGCTGGCGATCAGCTCTCGCGATCGCTGTACTGCCGCTTCGGCCTCCCAACCATAGATATGACCCACGCTAGCAGGATTACCAAAATGCTCAGTAAAAAATGGCAGCATGGCTTCAACCACTCGCGGGTCGACCGGAGTCGTGGCATGACAATCTAGATAAATAGGTCGAGAGGGCCGCGACATGGCAGAACGAAGATGAATACCCCAAGTCACTGTATTCTCAATTTAGCGATTTTAGATCGGGGTAGTCTCAAAGGATGCACTTGGCCGATTGTGCTGGGTAGTTGGCTACCAGATGCAGCGATCTTCGTGTTTTACGGGTGGGCAAGACTGATGGGCCTGCCAGAAGAAGTCATTTGGAGTGAAGCTTATTACGCTCCAGCCTGGCAGCATATTTTTGCGATTGGTAATTCTATGCCTCTCGCTTTGTTGGGGCTGAGCTTATGTCTTTGGCTCAAGCGTCCAGCCTGGATTGCGTTATTTGCCAGTGCCTTGTTACACCATCTCGAAGATTTACCTCTACATCATGAAGATGCTCACCAACATTTTTGGCCGCTGAGTGATTACCGGTTTGTCAGCCCTGTGTCCTATTGGGATCCGGCACAATTTGGTCGATATGGAGCGCTAGCTGAGTTGACATTAACGCTAGTTGCCAGTGTGGTTTGGTGGCGGCGGGTGCGATCGCGCTGGGTACGAGGTGCCCTGGTTGTGGTCAATGTGCTGTATCTAGCTGGTTACTGGCAATTTTACTGGTAACTTCGCGAGTAAAGTTTTCAGTAAATTGACTTTTCTGGTGCCAAAGACTACAACTGGGCAACGAGGGGCTGGCTACGCTATGGTTGAGAGAACCTTTAATTTTTGTAAAAATTAGTCTAGCTAGCACTGTTTTATGCGCCAAGCAGCCATTGACTTTTTTCAGCTTCTGATTCAGGCCGGAGCGATACCAGGGCAGGATTTTTCGTGTGATGCAGAGCAACAGGCTTATCATCTGAATCAGCGCTGTTATAACCTCCTAAGCCAGGCTTTTCCTCATGTGGATTGGCAAGAGATTTTGGGCGACCCTGATGCTGCCACAGAGCAGCGAATTGCGGCACTGCATCAAGCCTTAGGATGCGATTTTGTTGAGCGGTTGGTGGCCTTGATGGTGCGACGGCTAGCGACATTGCCAGATGGCGAAGCCATTGGTTACTTGCAGGCGATATTGGTCGGGGTCGAAAGTGCTACTGACATTGCCCTGTTTCCATTTTTGCAAGGCGCATTAGATCTGGCTGGTCAAGCCCGCTTAGAGTGGCTGTTGCGTCAAGCGGCGGCGGCGGTGCCAGGGGATGCTTGCTTAGTAGACCTTTTACAGGCTGCAGGCGCCACTGCTCAAGACTACACAGTTGAGTCTAACGAGATATGGTTAACAGAATCAGGATGGCAGCGACTGTCTCTGGTTTGGGATGGCGAATGTGCGTTAGGCATCAGTTGGCAACGCTAGCCGCACTTGCCTCAGCTCGCTTAATTTCATTTCTAAAGAAAATCTAAAGCAATCTAAGCGCTGTTGCCCTCGGCCAGCTGTGGCTAATCATTGCTCTGCAAAGTGACATTTTGATTTCTGGCTATCGCATGATGCCGAGGGCAACATTTTTAAGCTGTTATGTTGAATAAGTTTAATAATCTATAACTTTTCTTATGCTCCAAAAAGCCTACGCTCACCTTTCTACCTGGAGCGAAAAACCCTACGGTGAGCATATTTTATTTTGGTTTGCCCTGGCTGAATCTTGCCTTGTGCCTTTGCCGGCGGATCCGCTGTTACTAGCACTATGTACGGGGGCTCCCAAGCGATCGCTGCGCTTTGCTCTGATTTGCGGCATCGGCTCTGTCTTGGGAGGCTTACTCGGGTACGCGATCGGGCATTACGCCTTTGACACGGTAGGCAATGCTGTACTGCGGCTTTATGATCCGGAGCTGGAAATGTTTGGGCGAGTCGAAGGCATTTATGAGCAATGGGGCTTTTGGGGTGTACTGGCGGCAGCGGTGACGCCGATTCCTTACAAGATCTTCACCCTGGCGTCAGGTGTCTTTGAGTTTGACTTTGGTCAGTTTGTGCTGGCCTCAGTAATTGGCCGCAATGCGCGGTTCTTGTTGGTAGGTGGGGTGATGGCCTACGGGGGCGATCGCGTGCAAACCTGGGTAAAAACCTCTTCTGAGCGTCTCCTGTGGGTCGGTATTGGAGTGGCTGTCTTGGGCCTTGCCGCCTTAAAGCTCCTTGAGGTCGGATAATGAGAAGACCGTGGTTGTGAGGACCGTGAATGGCCCGTCTTTCCGTTGAGCTCGAACAATTCTTTTTTGACGAATTGCGTTCTGAGCAGGTGACGCTAGCCGATATTTTGAATCTGGCAGAAGAGCGCACCTTTGGTTTCCTATTTATTTTGCTGGCATTGCCGTCGGCTTTACCCATTCCGGCACCGGGCTACTCAATCCCGTTTGGGATTGTCATGTTTTTATTGGCGATGCAGTTGATGGCCGGACGGCATCGACCTTGGTTGCCCAAGCGGTGGCAAAATAAAGGGTTTGGCCTGTCACAAGTGCAGAAGCTGATGAAAGCAGGATTACCCTGGCTGCAACGCATTGAGGTCTTGTCGCGGCCCCGACTAACCCCTGTTTGCACGAGTCGTGTGGGTCGAGTGGTGCTGGGTCTCGCCATTGCGCTGATGTCGATGTGTATGATGATTCCGATTCCAGGAACCAATACCTTGCCAGCGATTGGAATCTTTATCACCGGTTTTGGCTTGTTGGATGATGACGGCTTTATCAGTTTGGCGGGACTGACGATTTGCCTGCTGGCGGGCAGCTTGGTCGGCGTGATTATGTTTGCCGGGGTTCAAGGGGGTTCCGCTGCATTGAAATTTATCTTGAACGGATTTTCGCTGCCTTAAAAACGGCATTAGGGGACAAGCTGAAACGGTAGCCTGTGAAACAATCTTGATTTATTAAAATGCGCAATTTTGTGACGGCTGATGAGCTTAATGGGTATCGGAGTTTCCTGCAGATCAGAGCATCTCGCTTGGGATCAGTGGTTTTGGGATTGCAATAGAGGAGTTCAAGTTTTGAGTGCTCAAAATTGATGAGCTGATATATCTCACCGTAGCGCCTTACAGAAACCTTGGAACTTCATCCACCGCAGGGCACTTTGCTAATTGAATTGCAACAAAAATTTGCAACCCACAAGATTAACCTCAAGTAATTCTAAGAGTTTTTCAATCGTAAGGATTGACTGTTTACGATAGAAGTACTGCTCTAGAAGTCCTAGGAGGGCGGAATGGACAGGACTCTGTTGCTTCTCTCAATTGTCAGTGGTGTGCTCTTAGTCATCTTGGCTCCTCACACAACCCTGACGCTTACAGCTGCGATCGCTTTAGCAGTTGTTACCATTCGAGGGATTTGGTCATTTGTCCAGTCCTTCGACCCTATCCAATCTCGACGAGCAATTGATTAGTCCGTTTACTGGTTGTTCAAACCAGTTGCGGCGATTCTGTCACGGTGGGTGAAGTTGCATTTCGCAACTTCACCTTTTTTGTCGCTTACTGTGGGGACAAATTTTCTGTAATCCTGGTTCTGTGGCCTGGAGCTACACATCGAAGTGAGTGTCTGTGAGTGCCAAGAGGCTAAGGGGGAAGACATATCGCTGGATGTTGGAAAATTGATGCCAACCATAGATTAAGGGAGTTGCGCTTCAATCACATCCCACCGACCCTGCTACCCATCCACCCTGCCACAGTCTTTTTATTTGCAAGCCGATCCCTAAACTCTTGGGGGCTCCTTGTGACTTGAGTAGGACTTACGCCAAAGCCCCCTTAATCCCCAAAAGTCGGATGCAACTACGTCAGTCCTATTGAGCCAGGGTTTCTGTCTTTAAATACTCGACACCTGCCGACTGAATTGCCGTGGTGATGGCGGCTAGTTCACTACAGTTGTATTTCAGATTTCTGAGGCTTCTCTGTCAGTTTTCTGCAACAAACCCAGAGTCTTGAGCGAGACACTAGTTTTTAATGCTTTATTTGAGTGCTCAATGCTCAAGTGGCAGTGCGGCTAGCGATTAACCGAACTCTGTCGGCTAAGGGGAAGTGGGATGGCACTGTATTCTGAACAAGAATTATTTAGTACTTTATCTGCGCAGCGCAGCATGGTTCTCCGATACACCCTACAATCAGCTATGGGCTGGACGAGGAAGACCGGTAGCATGACGGCGTTAGACGACATCACTCAAGAATGGTCAACCAGATTAGCCGCCGAGCTGTCTGGTGAGAGCGATAATGTCCGACAAAGTGTTTTGATTTGGTTGTTGGGGTCAAATCCTGAGCGGTTTAACGATGCTGAGCCAACCAAGCAAAAGGTGCTCACCCAGGCTTTGGAATATCGATATCAAATTTTGCGCCAACGCTATTGGCAGGTGGGTCCTGATCGCGCCTACAAAAACCTGATCAAACGTTTGAGCAGTTTGTTTCTTGTGCGGAGTAAGGTTCGTACTTGGATTGCCCTGAGCCGCGATCGCCGCCGCACTGTGACCGACGTGCTGCAAGAAGTCATTCAAGAAATGTTGCAGAGCGATCGCTATCTCAAAGAACAAGTCAAATGGATTGGTGAATGCTCACCGCGACCGCAACTGCGCAATTTGTTGATGCTCGCTACGGTTGAAGAATATTGTCTGCGTCCCATTCGCAATCAACCGTTGTTGGTCTATCGGTTTGTCAACTATTTGCGGCGATCGCAGCGGGGCGGCATGACGAACATCCCGGCGGGTGAAATGATTCGGCTGATTTCAGAAGAGATCGGCACCGACGAGCCCGATGCTTCGATGAGCTTGTTGGATGTAGAAGCCGTGTCACAGTATGAAATGGTGATTGATGTTGAAGAAGCTCAGGCTCTGCGCGATCAGGTCAAAGCCAGCTTTGCCGATTATTTGCAAGAGGCTCTTGATACAACGGCTGTGGCCTGGCTAGACCTGCATTTGCAAGGCTTTTCTCAAGATGTGATTGCACAACGGCTCAATCTTTCTACCAAAGAAGCCTATCGTCTGCGAGAAAAAATTCGCTATCACGCGATTCGTGTATTTACGCTGAAGGAACAGCCAGATCTGGTTCTCGGCTGGCTTAAAACATCTCTTAAAGAGCACAATTTGGGTTTAATTCCAGAACAGTGGGAGACCTTCCAGGCGAGTTGCAATCCTTTGCAGAAAAAAATTCTGGCGAGCTTAAAAGCCGGTCAAAGCTTTGAAGAGATCGCCCAAGCTACGAATCTCAAAGCTAAGCAAATTACGGGAGAGTGGGCGCAAATTTATCTCGATGCTCAAAGCATACGACAAGATACCAGCAGCTCTTAACCAGTTTGTCTTCAAAATAGTTGATGACCATGGCATAGAGCTTGATGCGACCAAATCCTCGTGATGATTTGCGAAGGGGGGCACGGCTGGCGATAGCATTGGCGAGCGGCTGTGGATGTGGACGTACGCCACTATGGCGATGTTCGGCTCGAAGCTCAGGCATAGCTGCAGCCGGTAGATATGCCTACGGTGCAGGTGGATAAGTCGACTGGTGGGCGGGCTGTATCGGTGCAGGTAAAGCTGTTAAATGTAATGCGATCGCTCGTGCGGACTCTGCACCTTAGGGAGCCGCGCTTAAATCACATCCCAACTCCCCTGCTACCCATGCGCCCTGCCGCAGTCTTGCCAATGTACTTTATTTTCAAGCCGCTCCTTTAGCATTGTGCTGGTAACTCAAGATATTGATGTTGTCCGGCTGTTGGCTGATCGCTTGATGGTGATGCAAAACGACCAGGTGGTGGCATCCGGAGTAACGGATCAAGGCTTAGATGATCCCCAGCATGCGTATCCATCGCAGTTGGTGAGCGCAACACTCGTTCCGTAGGATGGATGATTCCATTTCCTCACAGGACGGCTGAGTATAGGTGGCAAATGCTGTAGACATATGTTGTGAACATCTATGGAACGACTGCCGAGGTCACTGCGCCACTTTGACCATAAAGCTGAAAGGCGCTCCAGTAGATGGGGTGAGGAAACTCTTGGCGGGTGGCGAGCATCGCTTGCTGCATGGCGACGGCTCGATTGGTTGTTGTCTGCAGGGCTTCATAAAACGTGGTCATAAGGAATTGTGTTGAGTCATCCGGAATTGACCAAAGGGTGACAGCCACGGTGTCAACGCCAGCGGTGAGCAGCGATCGCGATAACCCGATGACTCCATCGCCCGTGATTTCGCCCTGCCCCGTGTCGCAGGCGCTCAACACGGCAAGTTGAGCCGTTAAGGGCAACTCCAAAATTTCTGCTGCGGTTAAATAGCCAGTGTCTTCTGCTGTCGGGGTGAGGGCCAACGCCCCCGGCACGCCTGTACCCAAATCTTCGAGCAGGCCATGCGTTGCGAGATGAATGATCTTGGCTTGGGGCAGGTCTTCTAAGACAGCGGCTTTGGTGGCGGCGGCACCAATCAGCGGTTGAGTGTTGAGCAGAGTTGCGATCGCCCGCGCTTCATCTTCTGCCCCTTGTAGGGGGCTCAGCGGCTGGTCGGTACCAGGGAGTGCCGGCATGATGGGGTTGCCCACCACGAGGGCTGGCACCTCGGTCAGGTCGGCGGTAGCGGTGGGCGCATCAAGCGTCAGCAGACTGATCGCAGGGGCAAATAGCAAGGGATGTTGTTCAAGCAGGGCGACCCCGTTGCGATCTAGCAGGGCGGGAAAAGGCACTAAAAACAGTTCACCTTGGGGAATGATGATGACGGTTGCGTCGGCTGTCTGAGGCAACCAGTCAGCGATCGGCTCAATCAGTAACCCATAGAGTGCTTGCAGATGGTTGCTAGCGGCAGCGATTTCCGGTGTCCCTTCACCCAGGTTGGCTTCAATACCGATGCCTCGGTTCGGAATGTTGAGTGCTCGTCGGCTGTCAGTAATCCAACTATTGAGTGATTGGTCGGTAATGGGTTGACGGGTAAAACGAATTTCACCCCCTGGCGACACTACCCAGATATAGAGCTCCTCACCGACGATCGCATATTCCACCAGCGTGGCATTTTGGGCCTGGGCTACCTGACGAATTTGGGCGGCACTCGGCGGCTGCAACTGCTCTGGCGGCACGGACTGTCCTTGTAGCGCCAGGCGATGGGCCAACAGCTCGGCAAACGCGCGCGCCCGTCCCCGTTCTGACACTTCTAAACTAGCGGGAATATCGTTTAGTTGAACTAGCGATCGCTGCAGCAATTGGTAAGTCTGAGACTGGGTTTCGGCTAAAGAAATTTTGTTTTCATCCGTGAGTCCGGGGCGCAAAGACTCCCACAGCTCTACTGTTTGGAAAAGGGCAACTGCCGCTTGGTCAGGCTGATTGAGTTGGAGCTGTAGGGCGCCAATAGCGTTCAGGGTTGCTCCGGCGTTCGCCATATCTCCTAGTTCTTGGTACAGAGTCAACGCCGTTTGATAACGCTCTAGCGCCGTGACGGGCTCACCCTGATTCACGGCCCAGTCACCCAAGGCTTTGAGACTGCGGGCTTGTCCAGCGCGATCGCGCTGCCGTTCGCTCAGCTCCAGGGCTTTTTCCAGATACGTTCGCGCTTTTACCGCGTTGCCTAATGCTAGATAGGTCGTTCCCACCCGCACCATAGCGGTGACCTCTCCGGCGCGATCGCTGCCGCGTCGATAATCTGCCAGACTGAGTTTGGCAAACCCTAACGCGGTGGGAAAGGCTTCTAGTTGCTGTGCCGCCAGGGCCAAGCCCTCCAAGATGCGGCCTTCGCGCGGTTCAGGACGCAGCCAACTGCGATCGCGAGAGGTGAGCGTTTGATAAATTTCCAGACCTTGCATCAGGGTCTGCTGCGCCCGCGACGTTTGTCCTAGCCGCAGGTAAGTAATGCCCAGATTGGTCAGCGATTCGCTGGTGCCCTGGCGATCACCGCTTTGTTCTCGTATGCTGGCTGATTGTTGATAAAACTCCAAAGCATTGGCAAATTGGCCCAGGGCATCATAAGCGTTGCCAACTTGATCTAGAGCATCACTGGTGCGCAGGCGATCGCCCTCCTGTTCATAAACGGCCAGGGCGGCTGTGAAGGTCTCGATAGCCGTCAAAAACTCACCTGCGGCAAACTGATCTTGACCTTGACGGTATCGCTCAGCAGCGCCATCGCTAAAGATACAAATGGTGGCTGGGAAAATGGGGCAGTCTTTTTGAGGCAGTGGATTGTTGCGTAAATCTAATTGATTCAGGTCGGTGAGAGGAGATAACGCCGCAAGCTGGGTGAGGTTGTTGCCGCTGAGATCCAGTTCGTTGAGCCGAGTGAACTGGCTGACAGATGCAATATTGTCAATCTGATTGCCGCCAAGATTGAGATAAGTGAGGCCTGTTAACGATGCAATGGTGTTGAGAGTTGAAATTTGATTATTAGCCAGGGAAAGTTCAGTTAATTCTGAAGATGCTGATAGCGCTGTCAATGAAGTAATTTGATTATTGTTGGCATAGAGTTTTGTGAGTGATGTCACCTGTGTTAGGGGTTCTAAATTCTGTACTTGGTTGTTGTCGATTTGTAAGGTCTGTAATGTTTGAAGTTGTGAAAGAGGCTGTAAATCGGCAATTTTATTATCGAGTAAATAAAGTTCATTAAGGCTCGATAGGGTGGCTAGCGGTGTCAGGTCAGAAATCTGATTTTGACCTAAATATAAGCTCGTCAACTGTGGAAAAAAGGTTAGCGGACTGAGATCACTAATATTTTGGTTGCTTAAATCTAACAGTGTGCGACTGGTGAGCATAGCATCTGCTTCCTGGCAATCTGCAGTATCAGTAATAGCCAGTAAGACGCTCACAGTCTGTTGAGTTTCTGGAGCTGCTTGTGCATGCTGTTCACAAAGTTCGATAAAGCTGTCTGCCGCGATCGCTTGTAACTTTGCAGCGTCCCCAATAATCATGCTGAGGGGAATTATGAGCGTGATTGTATGGCGTACTTTCTGGCTCAACATTGACTTTCATACCCCCAGGGAAGTTCGGCACTGCACAGGTTAGCATTCTCTAAATTAGCGCCGGTTAAGATGGCGTTGGTCAAAATCGCGTCGGTCAAATCAGCACCACGTAGATTAGCATCGCTGAGATCTGCCCGCTCTAAAACGGCTCCAACTAAATCGGCATTTTGCAAGTTAGCATTCGACAAATTGGCATTTTCTAAATATGCGCCAATCAAGTCGCCGTTGCTGAAGTCTAGACCCGCTAGATTACAGCCTAAACATTCATTTTTGATCTGGAGTCTCCTGCGATCAACGGTTTGGATAATTTGCAGCTGTTCGTCAGATGAAATGGGATTGTTATCAACGTCAAGCGTAATCAATGCTTCTAGATATTGAATTGGCCTGATGTCTGTGACTGCATTGGCATTGAAGCGTAGCGATGATAGTTGGGTAAGATTTTTGACTGCAGTAAGCTGTATGACCTGATTTTGATCAAAGACTAAGCTTTGCAGATTAATGAGGGTCGATAGCGGGTCAATATTAGTGATGCGGTTATGACTGAGGTTGAGCGATCGCAAACTTGAAGTTGCAGATAACGCCTCTACAGCTTGAATTTGATTGTGGCTGAGATTAAGCGTCTCTAACTCAGTGAGTGATGCTAAGGAAGTCACTTCACGGATGCGATTACGACTCAGATAGAGACTCGTTAAGTTCGTCAGCGGCGTGAGCGGTGAAATGTCATCAATTTGATTACCGTCAAGCGACAAAACCGAGAGATTTGTCAGTTGCCCGAGCGGATCAACGGTTTGAATTTCGTTATTGCTCAAATACAGTTCGGTCAGCGATCGCAGCGAAGCCAGCACGCTCACATCGCGAATTTGGGCATCGTTTAACGTTAGTTGAGTCGTGTTGCTGAGGCGGCGATCGCCAGTTTCACAGTCGGTTACTGCGACCGTTTGTAGCAGCTGATCAAGCGTATGTTGTGCTTCCAGAGATAAGCGATCGTGGTTTTGGCAAAGTGCTAAGAAGGGATTCACCTCATCGGCTAGTGCCGGTATGGTCATTCCTACAACCCAGCTCACTATCCCCATAGCGGTTAAAAATAGGCGGCTGGAACCGCCGCTCAAAAAGTGATGAGACTGCAGTCTGGCTGCTGGATGCGCCATTCACGTGTCCTAAATCGGTCAACAGAATTATGTTTTACTGAAATCACCTTGGCAGAAAAGGATATTCTCAGTTTCAGTAAATACATGCTTACATTGGGTAGTTTCTTGTGTTACCAATCGCCACTACCCTCAGTAATCTCACCTTACTGAACTTATAGCTATCACTGACAACGTTTGTAACGCTTTTGCATAATGACAATTCGACCTCAGCTTCCAGGCCAGCTTCTTCAGACTTTCAGCGCGGCGATTGCCTGTGGGATTGCAACTCTGGTGATGAGCACCCCGACGCTGGCTGAGGTCCCAGAACAAACGCGGGTCGATGATTTGCTTGGTAACAGCAGTGAACTCCTCATTCGCCGGAGTGGACGCCGCGAGCCCGTGCAAATTGGGACGACCCTGCAGCGGGTGCGAGATGCCTTGCTGACGGTGCCGCCCAATAATGCCCGCGCCATGCTGCGATTTTTGTCAGCTAATGGCGACGATCTCAACTTTTACATCCAGACTAATCCTCACCCTGAGGCGTCGATCTACTACTTTCCCTGTCAAATGCAGGGGGGTGATTACCTGATTGGTTGGGGCTTAGCGAGCAATGCTGCCCGTGGCTGTGAAAATGGTTTGCAGGTCACGCATGGCGGCTCTACCGGCTCGATAGTGCCTTCTGAACCCATTGCTCTGGGCACGAAAGCACTGGCTCAAGCCCCTGTCCGGCAAATCGCGTACTGTCTGGCGGCTGACAATGCCGGTAACCATGGTCTGGCAACTTCAACGACGAGTGATCCCTGTGTTGAGGCGATCGCCCAGTGCGAAGCGGGCGGGGGTAATTGTGATATCACCTCAACCGGATTTTGGTGGACGAGTGAGCCCTCACTGCAGGCCAGCCTGATTTGTGCAGAGGGGATTATGCAAACGGTAGATGGCTCCGGTGAAACGCTTGAAAACGACTTGACGACTCTGGTTGGCCAGGCTCAAGGGGTGGGCTGTAGTGCTCAGGTATACCGCCCTGATGATTTTGTGATTGTGCCGGCCATTGATGCAGCGGTGCAGGCCCAGGGGAGTGATGAAATCTTGGTGCAAACTCGCAGCACATCTGATGGCTTGCGAGTCGATGTGTTGAAAGGCGCGATCAATGTCATTGCTGCCGGTGAGGATGACCCCGCAATCTTGCAGCAGGGTGAGCGCTACATTCACACTCAGGCATCAGGTGAGGTAACAACCTTCGATCGCGAGGCGGCGCTGACCTCGGTCGATATGGAAGTGCTCTGTGCTTTTGCGTCAAACTCCACTGATCGCCTGCGTGTGGAGGCCTGTCAAGAAGGCTTAAACATTAATACAACGGCGGGCATTCCCGTTGCGTTTTGTAATCGCGAGCAGGCAAGTGGGGGGCAAGAGGGCGATCGCCGCTTTGTGCAAATGAGTGCTAGTCAAGGCGAAATCAAACTGGACTACGAGATGTTTGATGTCCCTGACCGGTTGCAAATCCTCCAAGACGGAGTGCAAATTTTAGACACCGGGTTTGTGTCCGGGCGAGATTCCCTGACAATTCCCCTGGCGGGTACCTCGGGTCGGTTAGAGGTCTTGGTCACAGGCAATGCCACCATTGCGACGACGGAATGGAATTATCTGTTGACATGTCCCTGAGCCTACAGGAAAGCGGTTTGATCCTCTCAGCAATCTGGGTCGCGTCATCTACGCTCATGCTTCGATTACGCTCATGCTTCGATGTTGAACTCATTAACCCTAAAGCCCGATGAAAAAATTGCTGATGAAAAAATTGCTGAAACGTTACGGCTGGATGATGATGGGTCTAGTGCTATGTGGTCTCTGGCAAGGCCTCATCGTGCCAGCGATCGCTATGGCGCCACCGCTGGACCAGTCTCGCCTCTTAGCCCAAAGCGGGGCAGCGTCATTTGTTGAGGCTGATCAGCTGTATCGCTCAGGTGACGTGGCTGCTGCTGAAGATATTTACCGACGGCTCAAGCCAGAGTTTGCTGATCGCTCTGTTTCGCAGGTGATCGAACCGATTTACGTACCCGAAAATCTCGATTCGGCAGACTTAGCCTACTGGAATTCGGCGCAGACGGCATTAGCCAATAACCAAACCAGCGGCGCGATTGGGGCTTTACAACAGTTGGTAGCTGCCGCACCAGAATTTATCGTAGCGCCGCTAGACTTAGCCCGATTGTTGCAAGACGATGACCGTCATTCAGAAGCTCTAGAAGTATTAGAAAAGGCCGTGACGATTCATCCCTATTCATCAGACATGGTGATGGCTCAAGTTGAGGCACTGGCCGATGATGGACAGCATTTAGAAGCATCCATTGCCGCGCGATCGTTCGCAATTTTGAATCTAGATCATCCCCAAGCGGGTGACTTTAGAAATCGGGCGGAAGACGAGCTCAACACCTTCCTCAACAATCAGCGCAACCAAAACATTACTGATACGGTGATTGGCATTGGCATTGGCACTATTTTTGGCAATGCGCCGTGGTCTTCGACCGAAAATGCGGTTGACACCTACGAGCGGGTCGCGCGGATTTTTCAAGATGAATCAGCCCTGGGAGGCGAAATTGCTGACCAGCTCACCGCGCAATACCGCCAGAGAGGCACCCTGGTCGAAGAGCCAGAAGTGGTTGATTACGTGACTCAATTAGGTCTAGAGGTCGCGCAGCTGATGGGTCGTGATCTGGACTATGAGTTTTTTGTAATTCGCGAGCCAAGCATCAATGCGTTTGCCTTGCCTGGGGGCAAAATTTTTGTGCATACGGGGGCGATTAGAGCGGCTAAGTCGCAAGCTGAGTTGGCGGGGCTGCTTGGTCATGAGGTTGCCCATGCGGTGCTTTCCCATGGCATTCAACGCATCAATAAAAGCGATATTCTGTCACAGTTGGCAGAGCAGATTCCCTATGGCGATATCATCAACAACTTATTGAGCTTGGAATATAGTCGGCAACACGAACGCCAATCCGATATTTTGGGCACGCGGGCGCTTGCAACATCGGGCTATGCTGCCGATGGCCTGCGTAACTTTATGGCTACCTTGAATGCTAATTCCCAGTCGAATCAGCCAGAGTATCTTTCTTCTCACCCGGCTCCGGCCTCGCGAGTGGATTATTTGGAGGAGCTGATTCAGCAGAATGGCTACAACCGTTACGCTCTAGAAGGGGTTGACCGCCATCAAGTGATTCAGGCCAAGCTGTAGCAGAGTCATGGGGGTCAGAGCACTCACAGCAGCTCATATTTTTGTGAGTGTTCTGACCGCCCAAAGTGGGATTATGCCAATTATCCTGCAGTTGTCAGCTTGGGTGGCGAAATGTCTGCTGCATGAGTTTGGGACGTTACGATCGCCTGCAGCTAGTCACGGTTCGATCTCGTCTCATCTACGAGGAAACGTTTGCGGCGGCGTCAATAAAGGACAGTGTTTCTGCTTCTGCCTCTGCATCCTGATACCAGGCTTTTACCGGCTCTAGAGCTTGGGCTAAGGTGACAAACTGCTGTGCCGTCGGCTCAAGCTGAATGCCGTACGTGACAAATCGCAACGCTACTGGCACATACATGACATCGGCGATTGAAAATTCGCCGCAGAGCCAAGGGCCACCGTAACGCTCGAAGCAGTCTTGCCACAAAGTTTCGACGCGCTGAATCTCATTACGAGCAGTGCTGGAAAAATCATCGAGCGATCGCTGTTGACAAACTCGCAAATTCTGCGGCAGTTCTTCTCGAATTGCCATAAAGCCAGAGTGCATCTCGTTCGCAATGGAGCGAGCATGGGCTCGAGTCGCGCGATCGCTGGGCCAACCTACCGGGTTCGGGAAGTTTTCCCGCACGTATTCCATGATGGCCATCGTGTCCCAGATGGCAATATCACCATCTAAAAGTACCGGTACTTTGCCAGCGGGAGTATAGCGTTTAATTTCGGCTTCCCACTGTTGGGTAAATAGCGCTAGCTTGATTTCTTCAAACTCAATTTGACTCTGTTTGAGAAAGAGCCACGCCCGCAGCGACCAGGATGAGTAATTTTTATTGCCGATAATCAGCCTCAGAGACACCGCAGCGGCCCTCTAACGAATTTGAAAATGCAATCGTGATTTCGATTTTTGACAGCCTATCGTCTCTAAACGCTCCCATCAAGCCGCAATGGCCGGTCCGAAATATTCAGCAACAAAACTGCCATGCAAGCCATAGGGGACATGGTGCTTGAGCTTAAGACGGGCAATCGGTCCGCGGCTAATGTCTTGGGCATCGAGAATAATCAAGTCTGAACAGCGGCGGGCCGCATTGTATATCAACGTGAGCAGCCAGCCGTCGTCTTCAGCTTGGCTATCCGGATGGGGGACAAAGACTGGCTCACTCATAAAGCCCCGAGGCGCTTCGCTCCACAGTTGCTCTGCCCCAGTGGCTAAATCGCGTTTGAGGAGGGCCTGCAGGGGCGCATTGCCGGTGGAAGTATGGGCGGCCCCAATATACAGATAACGATAGGGGCGGCCGACCCGGTCAGGATGCAGGGCCGGAAACTCACAACTACGAGAAATTAAACAGCTATAGTCACAGGTATTAGCTGCTAGATCGAGTTCAAACCGCCACACTTGACCGGCTGGAACCTTAGAAAAGTCCACATCTTCAAAGGTCATGCCCTCATCCAAGCTGGGAAAATCTTCGTAGACTACAGAGTCGACAAAAACTTTGCCGTCTTGCTCAAAGGCATTGACATGGTGAAAGACAAAGCCTGCAGGGGCCTCAATCGATTGCAGCGTGCTCTCGCCATCCCGCGGCATCAGAATAATGTTGGTTTTAGCCTTGGGGTTAAACTCAATACATTCTCCAGCGCCCTTCAAACCCAGCAGAAAAGGAAAAGGATTGAAGCTTACCGGGTTTTGAAAAAAGATTACGTAGTTGGGCGTAATCATGCAGTCATGCATAAACGCAAAGCCAGGAATGTTCTGCTGATAGGATTTGATGCGATCGCCCGACGGCGCAAACTCGTGAATCCGGATGGTGCTAGACAGCCCCGTTTTGATGGAGAAGTTAACCAAGCGCGGTGCTTGCCCTTGCGCTGGGTCGCCAGGGTCAATTTTAGGATGGGCGGCAAATGCATCTCCGGGTTTGAGCAAACCCTCTAAATCATCTAGCCCTATCGTTTCTAGCGTTTTGGGGTCGAGCCGATGGGGTTCTGCTGCTTCCCATAGCGCTAATAACTTGCCACCCCAGTAAATGACGTGAGTGTTCGCAATATTCTTGAGCTTGAGGTCGAACACATTAGCGAACCAGCCACCTGGCTTTTGGGTTCCAAAGACACCGCGATATAGCGGCTTCTGAGCCTCCTGTTCGGCGACGTACCCCTCAGTGTGTACAAAGCGATTGTGATAGTAAGCTTGGCCATTTTTGAAAGCGATGCTGTTAATCATGCCGTCGCCGTCAAAAGGATGCTTGAGGGTATGCCCATGGATGTCCAGCAGACCAGGACCGTTGCGAAATAGGGTCCCTTCCAGGGCGGTCGGAATCTCACCCTCGACATCATCCAGCCAATAGGCGAACTCTTCGGGCTGCGATCGATAACCACTGCGCCAGTCGTCCATGTCAAAGGACAGACCAGATGTAACGTTGGCATTGTGAGGAGAAGGCAGGGTTTGCATAGTGGATTAGAGGTAAATGAATGATGAAAACTGGCTCAAAACGGGTGACGAGAAATTGGGTCAGAGGCATAATCGATGTCGGTCACGACTCAGCGCTGCCGTGCCCGATCGCGCCCATCAGGTTTCTGATTCCACTGGACTGATGGAGAATACTATCGGTTGTCTGGTGTCCACTTCTGAGGCGAGTTTTGTTGTGTCCTCTGCTGGTAAAGCTTGGCTAGCCGCGATCGTGCCTTCGCCTTGTGAAGAAGTTTTGGGCAGCAGAAACAATAGTGGCAGCGGCAGCAAAGTCGAAAGATTGGTCACTGTTACGAGCAGCCAGAGATTGTCAAAATTAGTTTCAGTCACGCCCAACCAGTGGGTCAGCACTGCTCCGAACTCATGAGACAGCAGGCCTGCGAGATTCACAATGGACATTAACAAAGCAAATAAAGTGGCCTCGACCCCGGTTGGACAGATGCGAGCTGAAAGTACCAACACCGGCATAAAGGAAATTTCCCCCATGACGGTCAAGATTAAGCTATCGCCAAGGCTAAACCACTCATCGCCAATGCCGATCGCGCGATTGGTATGAGTGACCAACAGCAGCATCGTAAAGCCCAGCAATGTCGACAAAATTGTTGACCAAGCAAAAATAATGCGAAAGGGAACGGCTTTCAGAAATCGCTGAAAAATCCAAATGCCCAGCAGTGCAGCAATACTGGTAACTAAGCGGACCCGCCCTAAAAATTCGGGTTGGAAGCCCAAATCATTGGTGGTGAAAAAGAAAAATGCCGCATCAGCCGTGGGTGTAGCCTGCCAAAGGAAGAGAAATAGAGCGGGCATCCAAATCACTTTTTGAGTGATGGCTCCTTTTAACTGCTTGATTATTCCCCTGCTTACTAGCCAGTTATAAGCTTCTGCCACCGTGTCTTCCCCACTCCACCAGGCGACGACAGACACAACGAGTGGAAACGTGGCGGTGACCCCAAAAACCGATCGCGTGCCGACATACTCCAACAGCAGACCGCCCAAGTAGGCAGTGATGATGCCGCCAACTGCCGATGCTCCCCAGGCGAGGGATTGCAGCGATCCTGCATCGCTCTGAGATTCACGCCGCGCCCGTTCGACGACCAGAGAGTCAACAATTACGTCCCCGACGGCTACTGAGAGCGAACTCAGGGTGATCGCGGCGATCGCCGTCCATCCCGTATTTACCACCGTCGCCATGGCCAGCCACGAGGCAGTGCCCAAGAAGCCAGACAAAATCAGATACGGTCGCCGCCGATATCCCAAAATCGGAAAGCCATCAGATACAAAGCCCAATAGCGGCTTCATTGTCCAAGGGGCGGCGGCAATGCCCGTCAAAGCTGCCACTTCAGCGGGCGTGAGCCCCAACTCATCTTTGAGAAAGAAGCTCACAGCGAGCCGCGCTAGGCCCAAAATGCCCTGCACGAAGTACACCAGCAAAATGGCGGTGAGTTCTCGGGAGGCCTCTTGCCCAAACAGCACGCGCCTTTCTATAAATTGCTGAAGGCTGCCTTTTTGCATCGAAGAATCGGTCATACCCGCCTTTTACGCGATGACAGAGGCCACTAGAGCACCCGCCTCGACGAAGTATTGCGTTTTATAAACTACTCCATCATAAACACTTCGCACTCAAGGGGCATCCGCCTGCTAGAACTCGACGGCAGAAGTCGCGTACCATTTCAGTCTCTAGTGCCTCTGCCCTGAGGCTTTCCTGTCCTTGAGAAAGGCTCAAACAGCGTCAGTCAGGACTGGCGTCTGCGTGCTGGATCACTTAATCCAAATAATTCCGAACAATAGTGAAACTGATTGGCGATCGCTGCCGGTTCGCAATCACAATTCCGATGCAGCCACATAAATCCTTGTTAGCAACAGATGCTGGGCGAACTCAGATAAAGATTTACGGTTCGTTCGATACGGTGGGTTCGGTGTAAAACTTCGCCATTGGGGTAGGGTTTTTTTCACTGTTGCTTCCTAAAATAAACCCGCATCATAAGAGTCATAGACCGCAAGCAAAATCACTCTCAAATAGAGATTTAGGAGGCAATTTATGATTGTTCGTTACTGGCATCCTTTTCAAGAAGTTGAAGCTCTCCGTCATCAGCTTGATAGCGTATTCAATGAAGTCAGCAATGCGATTGAATCGGCACCCACGACTTGGACTCCGGCATTCTGTTTAGTTGAGAATAGCGATCGCTATGTATTGACTGTGCAGCTCGCCGGCATCAATCCCGAGACTATCGACATCCAAGCTACTCGTGAAAACATCGTGATCAGCGGCAAGCGTCAAGAGGCGCAAGTCGCAGAGAGCGATCGTGTCCTGTATGACAACATCAATTACGGTGCTTTCCGTCGGGTTGTCAGCCTGCCAGAGGCTATTCAAAATGATGCTGTTGAGGCCAATTTTGAAGATGGTTTCCTGACACTAACACTGCCTAAAGTTGAGGAAGTTCGCAATAAAGTTGTGAAAATTAGCCTGAACGGCAGCACTGAGAACGTAGTTGAGGAACTCCCTCAGGCTGATGCTTAAGCAAGGCGCTTAGTTCAACAGATTAGCTAGTGAGTGAGTCATGGTGAAAAGGGCAGCGATCGCTGCCCTTTTTCTTGCTGTTTAGGCATTTTCTCTAGAGCAATATTGAACGAGTAAATTGCCCTTAACGGCAGGTGTTGATGTTGCTGTCGCGTGATTATAAGACTGCTGTTAGCGCTGCTTTGGTCAAGTTCAGACCCTTGAATTAAGATAAAAGCAGACCCTAGTCGTCTTTTTAGCCCTTTTTGCACACTTTTTATGGCAACAACGACCGTTTCCCCAGCAGTTTTGACCGAAGAGGTGGAGAAGCGTCGCAATTTTGCGATCATCTCTCATCCTGATGCAGGCAAAACGACCCTGACCGAAAAGCTGCTGCTGTATGGAGGTGCAATTCACGAGGCGGGAGCGGTGAAGGCGCGTCGGGCCCAGCGCCACGCCACCTCTGACTGGATGGAGATGGAACAACAGCGGGGTATCTCGATTACCTCGACGGTGCTGCAGTTTGACTATCAAGACATTCGCGTCAATCTGTTAGATACTCCGGGTCACCAAGACTTTAGTGAAGACACCTATCGGACGCTGGCAGCGGCGGATAATGCCGTCATGCTAGAGGATGCCGCGAAAGGGTTAGAGCCGCAAACCCGTAAGCTATTCGAAGTCTGCCGCATGCGATCGCTGCCCATCTTCACCTTCTTCAACAAGATGGACCGCCCGGCCCGCGAGCCGCTAGAGCTACTGGATGAAATTGAGCAAGAGCTAGGGTTGGCCACCTATGCCGTCAACTGGCCCATCGGCATGGGGGAAGATTTTCGCGGCGTCTTTGACCGTCGCACTCGTCAGTTCCACTTATTTGAACGGACGGCTCACGGTAGCAAAGCGGCAGGTAAAACCATCGTCGATTTGGGTGACCCTCGCATTGAAGACCTAGTGGATCAAAAGCTCTATTACCAGTTCAAAGAGGAACTGGAGATGATTGAAGAACTGGGCTCTGAGCTCGATCTTGACGCCATCCATGCGGGGCAACTGTCGCCTGTGTTTTTTGGCAGTGCCATGACTAATTTTGGCGTGCAGCTATTTTTGGATGCCTTTTTGGACTATGCCCTAAAGCCCACGTCCCGCAGCAGCACTCAAGGGGAAATTGAGCCAACGACGGAAGATTTCTCGGGCTTTGTGTTTAAGCTGCAGGCCAATATGGATCCGAAACATCGCGATCGCGTGGCGTTTATCCGCGTCTGTTCTGGCAAGTTTGAGAAAGACATGGTGGTGAACCATGCGCGATCGGGTAAGAATGTGCGACTGTCACATCCCCAAAAACTGTTTGCTCAGGGGCGCGAATCTCTGGAAGAAGCCTTTCCGGGGGATGTGATTGGTCTAAACAATCCTGGAGTATTTGCGATCGGCGACACCATCTATCAGGGTAAAAAGCTGGAATACGAGGGTATTCCCTGCTTTTCTCCAGAATTATTTGCCTATTTGAGAAATCCAAATCCCTCAAGGTTCAAACAGTTCCACAAAGGGGTGACAGAACTGCGGGA
>ERZ1740058.453-NODE-453-length-31158-cov-12.612353_pt1 | contig 31158 bp, 29 predicted proteins | sample MGYA00581745_ERZ1740058 | MGnify/ENA primary metagenome ERZ1740058 (study PRJEB43018, sample SAMN04849742) | marine metagenome | isolation source: floating plastic debris | place: Pacific Ocean | collected 2008-08-30 | study: EMG produced TPA metagenomics... | reverse complement strand
GTCGCTGTCGCTGGCGCTGTCGCTGTCGCTGTCGCTGTCGCTGTCGCTGTCGCTGGCGCTGTCGCTGTCGCTGTCGCTGTCGCTGTCGCTGTCGCTGTCGCTGTCGCTGTCGCTGGCGCTGTCGCTTTCGCTGTCGCTGTCGCTGTCGCTTTCGCTGGCGCTGGTATTGGGGCCTGGGACCAATTAAAGTCAACGCCGCGAACACCGCGAAGGAAGTTGCTACGGCTTTTGGCGCTCCTGGCTTTTCCCTGGTTCTGCTGGTTTCCGATCTCCGTTACGTTTAGCACCTGGGCACTTTACGATTTGCTCTCTGACGTTTCACCACTCAACTTTCCTGTCTGGCAACAAACCGCTATCATAGCGTTGGCAATTGCTGGGCTTTGTGCTAGGCTCTGGTGGCGTGGTCAATGGCTTGATACCAGAGCTAGAAATCCTTTCCAAGGCGGTGCTTTAGGGAAGGCTCTAGGAGTTGATCGTCAGAGTCAAAAGCCGGCTTCTATACATGGCTAGGGATCGGGTGCTTTGTATGCTTCCCTTTAAATTGCTAAACACTCATTTACAAGGCATCCGATCTCTTCAGAGTTAGAGCCTCAACAGACTCAACACCTCTTCTTACTCTGGCGTAATCAATATCCCCGACTTGGGGATCGCAGTTGTTTGACGCTAGGTGGCTCGCTACGCCTGTTCAATCTTTAGAACGATAGAAAAACTGCCAATGTCCCGACGGATTAAGGTTGCAGCAGAGCAACCAGCAGATTCACAAGAGAATTCGAGTCTGTTGAAGTGAGTTTGCCAAGCTTTTTGATGACCAAATCCTTCTGAATCGTGGTGATGACAGGTTTAATCACCGACAGCTTCAACAAGCCTGCTGCTGGCCAGTCAGCAATCATCATTTCCCCAAACAATAGAGGCTTTTTTACCTAACTCGTCACGGCAATCAGAATCAAGTCTAGACGAGTTGCGTTGTACGCCCTTGAGCTGATGACAGCTGCAGGCCGTTGCTTCTGAGTACTTTGATTGGTGAAGGGAAAAGGCACCAATACCACCTCGCCAAACTCATAGGTCATCGTAGGCCGCATCCTCTGGGTTATCCCAGACTGCAGCAAAGGCAGGTTCGGAAACTTTTGCCGCAGAGGTCACTAGCGAACTGTCTGGAGAGTCTGGTGGCTCCAGCGGTTGGGGCATCTTGGCCTCAGCCCACTGAAGCAGACGCGCCGCCAGATGAAACTGCTCTTGCCAACTCAAGCGCTGAGCCTCTTGCATAAGCTCTTGTAGCGTCATCTTGCTCATCTCCTCAAAAGCCTCAATCTATTGTGACATCAGAGACTGGACTTCAGTCAGGATTGCAAATCCTTCCACCTATTTCTTGAAATCCAGCCTCCAGCAATGACCAATGCCGATCGCGCCTCAACAGACTAAACACCTCACCCTGCTCTGGCATCATCAAAATCCTCGACTCGGGAATCACGATTCGCTTTTGCCACATTTTCTAGCGATCTGATCAAGGTTTCCAGCTTCAGAGTTCATCATTCGATTCTTCTTGTGGAGGGATAGCATTCAAAACAACGGCTTTTACCCGTTGGGCCAATTCAAGGGCCTCAGATGCAGTTTCCTGATCAGGAAAAAACTCCAGGTCATAGCGTGATTCCACCGCATAGGGCATAAGTTCTGCTAAGATATCGACCTTCACTAGCCAATTTTCGGTAGCGTTGGCACACAGTTGATTCAGCTCCAGCAGGTCATGAATACGAGGAATTGCCATGCCTCTAAATGCCAGAAAGCCTTTCAAGTATTTTTCGGCGGCTTGCTGCGCGTGGTAGCAAGCCGTGTCGTAAGGCCCCTCTGAGGCCAACACGAGTTGAGCTGTCGTCAAATCACTGTCGGCTTTGCGAAACCAGCCTGCCGCTAAATCATGCTGGTTTTTCATATAAAACTTTGCCCTCTCTCAAGACCATCGTGATGAACGCATTCGGCACTGCTGACCATTCTTGAATTTCAGTCGGGGTCCAGACGGTAATATCTTTGGCCGGAAAGACGCCCACCAGGGCTTTGTAGTAGCGGGGCGATCGCTTATAGCGTGGTAAATCCGACTCTTCCACAACTAACAGATCCAAGTCGCTTTCAGGATGAGTGTCACCTCTAGCCTGAGAGCCAAACAGCACGACTTTGAGGGGGTCTCCAGTCGCCCGAATACGGTTCACCACTTCTGCTAAAAGCGCTTGACTAACGGATGGATAGTTGATTTTTGAAGACATTATTCCTTCTGATTGGCAACCTCAGCACGAGCCAGTACTGGATGGCATAAGTAACATTACCCTTCAGAAAGCTTGAAATGCCTACTTGATAAGGTTTTGCATTTTGAATTCTGAATTCCGCGTAGCGGTAATAGTGTGCTCAGCCCACACCCGCTATTACCCAATATCCCACAACTATAGGCACGCTTGGCTTTAACTCTCTTAAGGTTTAATTCAGCGAGCGATCGCCCTAAAGCGTCCTCTGCCGATGGTCCTAAGGGACCGGTCTCCGACCATCGCGCCTCAACAGACTAAACACCTCATCCTGCTCTGTCGTCATCAATATCCCCGACTCGGGAATCGCGTTCACTCCTCTTGATAGACCCGAATCCTCCCCAGCTGTACTGTCCAAAGCTTGCCGGTAATAGCTTCACGCTCAAGCCCACCGACCAATGTCCGTAGTGCATCCAACAAATCCTGCGGCTCTGGACGAGACGGCAGTCTGAGAATCGCAATGCCGCTGTAATAAGAAGGTTTAAACCGGAGTGGATTGCTGAAGTCTAGATCTAATGAAACTAAACAACGTCCTTCTCGGCGACAGACCTCAATTAAATTTTCATCGGGGGTAGATGCTAATCCCTGCTCCACCACTGTCGCCACATCATGTCCAGCTTGAGCCTCACGCACTGGCCTCCAGGGGAATATCGATATAGCGCTCACGGCTCATCTCAGCCCCATAAGTTAGACAGGCATAAATATCGGCTTCTTCCAAACTGGGATAGTCTGCCAACACCTCAGCAATAGTCATACCGCTGGCTAAGAAATCTAGAATCAGCGAGACCCAGATTCGATGTCCCCGAATACAGGGTTTGCCAAAGCAAATATTGGGATTAATGGATATCCGGGATAGGAGTTCTTCGTGAGTCATAGGGAGAACATCTCATGCTTAGTATCATTATCGCCCTCCAACATCAACAAACATCAAAGCCGCTTGAGTTCTGACAAATCCAAGCGGCTGTCTCGATTAATTCAGCGAGCGATCGCCCTCAAGCGTCCTCTGCCGATGGTCCTAAGGGACCGGTCTCCGACCATCGCGCCGCAACAAACTAAACACCTCACCCTGCTCTGGCGTCATCAATATCCCCGACTCGGGAATCGCGATCGCCTGACTCCATGTCGCCTGCTCCGCATAGTTCAGCACATGCAGCGTATGGATGACCGATGCTCCTAAAAGGAGCGGCTACGCCTACGCACTCCCTCCGGCGAACCCATCACCAGATGCAACAACCGCTCCCGCTCCGGCTGAGACTATGGTCGCGCCTCGATTCTCTATGACCGCGCCAGCAACGCGCTTATTGCGGTTGTGGCTGGGATGGCTGAGGAGAGACGCGCCGGTGGGCTTGATCAGTGATCGCCGAGTGGTCTTCGAGCACCATTGAGGCCAGCTTCAGCGCGTGGTAGCAAGTGGGCAAGAAATTGCCTGCCGGCAACGTATTTTGCACTTGGAATCGTCTGAGGCGATCTTCGACTTGACCTTGGGCGCCGACGATAAGAATTTTGCCGCAGCCATTACGGCGAGCTAGCTTAACTTCGGTCTCGATTGTGAGCGATGCGGTGACGCCGATTAAAGGCACGTCGCTGAGATCCAGAATCAGCACATCGTAGGCTCGGCCCATATGAAAAGAGATCGTTCTGGCGGCGCCAAAACTCATCGGGCCACTCATCTGAATCAGCAATACGCGCCGCTGACACTGCGCGAGTAAGCGTTGCTCTTCCGTCGTTAAAGTTACCTTGGGATCATCTTCGGGATGATAGATGGCGCGGACTTTGTCAATTTGTAGACTAGTAAGCCGCTGAATCGTCAGAATATTGGCGACAAAGGCCCCCACCACAACTGCGGTGATCAAATCAACAAACACCGTCAGCAGCAAAACGCCATAGGTTACCACCGTAGCCCGCAGGGAGACTTGGCAGACGCGCCACAAAAAGCTCCAGTCAATAATCCGAATGCCCACTTTGACCAGGATGCCCGCCAGCACGGTGTGGGGGATCAGGGCGGTGACGCCACCGGCCCACAGCACAATGGCTAACAGCACGATCGCATGAACCATGCCGGATAGCGGCGTGCGGCCTCCAGCTTGAACATTAATCACCGTACGCATGGTAGCGCCAGCGCCGGGCAGGCCGCCAAATAAGCCAGACAACAAATTCCCAATGCCTTGACCAACTAGCTCTTTTTCCGAATCGTGGCGAGTGCGGGAAATATTATCGGCAACCAGAGACGTTAGTAGGGAATCGATCGCCCCTAGGATGGCCAGCATCAAACCATAGCCGACAATGGCCTGCATCTGATTGAGGTTAAGTTGCGGCCACTGGATCTGGGGCAGGCCCTGGGGAATTTCGCCAATACGGGCAATTTCGCCGTTGGGAAATAGGACAACTGACAGCAAGGTGCAGACAATCAGCGCCACCAAAGGAGACGGTACCAGACGGGATAGCCGTCCAGACCAACTGAACACAATCACCAGCGTCAGAATGCCTAATCCAGTGGCAGCGGGCTGGGGATCTGCCAGCACCGCCGGCAGCTTTTGCAAGGCTTCAATCACGCCGCTTTCCGCCGGATGTCCGAGTAGCGGGGCAATTTGCAAAGCTACGATGATGACGCCAATGCCCGACATAAAGCCTGACACAACGGTGTAGGGCATCAGCGTGATGAATTGCCCCAGTCGACAGATGCCAAAAAGAATTTGAAAAACGCCGCTGAGCATCACGGCGGTAAAGGCCATGGCTAGACCATTTTCAGGATTTTGCGCAATTAATTTAGTGAATACGGTGGCCATGACTACGGTCATGGGTCCGGTGGGGCCGGTAACTTGGGACGGCGTGCCGCCAAACAGGGCCGCAAAAAAGCCCGTAAAGATGGCTCCATAAAGGCCGGCGATCGCCCCTGCCCCCGAAGCGACACCAAACGCCAGCGCCAGCGGCAAAGCCACAATCGCCGCAGTGAGACCACCGAACAGGTCGCCGCGCCAGTTCCGAAGCGATAGGCGAGGTAATAATTGCATAAAGACTCAAATGTTGTCTAAAGACGATGAATGACAGCATCAATCGAGTACCAGCTACGCGATCGCCCATTCATTTACAGCTTCGTTGTAGAAGCCTAAATGCTGCACTTATGTGTTTAGCGGTACATTAGACGATAATTTTGATATTTCTTAATCTCCACCAAACTGATTAAAGGCTTGGAAGCTCAAATTTAGCTGCTTAAGGTCTAGAAACGGCAAATAGCAATCCACATTTACATTTCCATCGCGACCTTTACAAAGCCTGTATTTTTAGCGATAAAGCCCAATAATCAACCTAAAGTCAAGACAGTGCGATCGCATCGTGGAGTTCAGTGATGCAAACATTTTCCCTCCAAATGATTAGGCCAATAGTTGTATAAAACGCTTCGAAGGGAAGCGCACTTGACATAACGGCTACGGTATTTTTGGCCTAATTAGCGTCTAATTTTCCTGGGTTAAAGTTCATCAAAGCAGTGAACATCAACCCGTGACTATGGACTTCTCTGTTGTCTAGCTAAACGTAACTTTTAGCGCTTATGACTCACACATCGTCTGTAACTTCGTCTACTGCGACAGCTCAAGACTGCAAGCTGCCAATTGTTAGAACGCATCAGGATTATCAGGTCTACCGAATCAGTCCGGAAGATCGAAATCGATTAGCCATTCTGTTTGACCCAAAGACGGCGGATGTGGCTCTGACATCCTGCGTTGAGATTTTTGATGTGGGCGGGCGGACTCCCTCCCATCGGCACAATGCCGCGATAGAAATGTTTTATGTGCTGAAGGGCCGAGGTGAGGCTCGATGTGATGGCAAAGTGGTGCCGTTGCAAACTGGCGATAGCATTCTGATTCCCAACAGTGGAACCCATGAATTGCGCAATACTGGCAGCGATCGCCTATATGTGCTCTGCATTATGGTGCCCAATGAAGATTTTGCTGAACTGATTCGGAACGGCATTCCGGATGAATTAGATGATGAAGATCGCCGGGTGCTAAATCGTACCGATGCGCTGGTTTCTTGTTAATCAGTTTGCCGCTGGGAATTTTTCCAAAGCCAACCTTCACTGCCTGTAGGAGGCTCTGTAGCCCTGCAGCTTTGGCCTCTGTGGCGATGCCAAAACCTTTGTCATGAAATCAAGAAAGGCGTAGAGAATCAGCGTTTCGCCCAACAGTTCGGCAAATTCCTCCACGGCAATTCGCAAATGTTCTGCTAGCAATTGTGCTTGGGGATCAGCACTGGTCGACATCGCTGTGGCGATCGCGCCCTGCAGCATTTCGGCGCCAAATCCTCCCAGCAGAAAAATACCCATACCCCCGGCAATCCACAGCAGCGTGGGGCGGTGAGTCTGCCACAGCCAGCGTAAATCGCGCCAGCTGACTATCGGAATCGCCGCCAACAAGCTCAGATAAAGGGCTTTCCAGTTGATTTGATCGACGGTTAAGTGCAGCTTGATGAGTTCATCCAAGCCGCCAAAAAAGCACAGGCAAGCGAGGGCCAGCGGCAGATACCAAGAGCAGGGACGCGGCATTTGTCGGCGGCGCACCAGCAGCACCAAGCAAATCGCCCCGAGGGCAAATAAATGAGCCGCCTGCATCAGGGAAGGCAGCGATCGCAGGCCGTTGAAGTCTAACCAAGCAGCGGTGGTGCCGTGTCGCCAAACGGTCAGACAGTAGGCACCGGCAAGGCTGATTTCCAGACCGATGAGGGCGATCGTGCCGAAGCGTAATCGGTTTTGGCTAGGCATGGCGGTTAGCGGTGGCGGTCATGTTCAGCTTGCCCGCCACCCTCAGAAAACCGCAGTCAGACGGTCGGATTTCGTCGGTAGAATAAGCGGAAGCTGACTTAACCAATGGCTGACTCGTGAGCGACGCGCTAATTTCTCCAGCGATTCTTCCCTCTCCGCTACTAGCCCCAAAACCTTTGAAGCTAGCGGTTTTAGCCTCTGGCAAGGGGAGTAACCTGGCGGCGATCGCCGACGCAATTGCCCAGAAGCATTTGGCGGCGATCGTCCAGGTCGTGATTTACAACAATCCTGATGCTGGCGTGGGGCAAAAAGCCCAGCATTACGGCATTCCCACCGTTTTGCTTGACCATCGAACGGTTGAAAGTCGTGAAGCCTTGGACCAAGCCATTATTGAAACGGTGGTGGCCTATGGCGCTGAATGGATCATCATGGCCGGCTGGATGCGGCGCGTTACCGAGGTGCTGATTAATGCCTTTCCCCGACGCATCTTAAATATTCATCCCAGCCTATTGCCCAGTTTCCCAGGCGTCCGCGCGGTTGAGCAGGCGCTCAATGCCGGCGTCAAAATTACGGGCTGCACGGTGCATTATGTGGAGCTAGTGGTGGATAGTGGACCGATTATTCTGCAAGCGGCGGTGCCCGTCTTGCCCACCGATACGGCAGCGACGCTGCAGGCTCGTATTCAGGTGCAAGAGCATCGAATTTATCCAGCGGCGATCGCGATCGCGGGAGCGGAGAGTGTGAGGGTGTAAGGGTGTGAGAGTGTGAGGGTGTGAGGGTGTCTGGGTGGAGGGGCGAACAGCTGTTCGCTCGTACAAGTGGTGAGGCTCCTAGGGTGCCAACAGCACAAGTTTTTGAGATGAAAACGGCTTCGCATCCAAAATCGAAAATCCAAAATCCAAAATCGAAGATTAGGATTCTCTAGTTCTAGCGGCTGGGTTCGGGATAGAGCGGCAGGCAAATTTTAACTTCGGTGCCTTTCTGCAGCTGGCTCTGGAGCTGAATGTCGCCGCCGTGCTTTTCGACAATGACCTTGGCGATCGCGAGGCCCAATCCTGAGCCGGTGGCGGCTGAGCGCTGGCGAGAGGGATCAGCCCGGTAGAAGCGATCGAAGATATTGGGCAACGCTTCTGGCGCAATTCCCATGCCGGTGTCCTTCACCGTAATTTGAATAGCCGGTTGATTTTGCAGTTTACTTTCGTCAAGGTGAATTTCCACCTGGCCATCGCTGGTCGTATATTGCAGGCTGTTGCCAATAACGTTGGTAAATAAGCGAGTGAGCTGGTCAGCATCACCGGCGACCGTCCAATTGGGCGGCAGGACTGCCGTTGGAGAATGATCGCGCGTCAACGCTAGCAGTGCGGTTTCACAGGCTTGGCAGGTCAGGCGAATGTGTTTGTTTTCCGCGATCGCTTCCTGTTCTTCCAAAACATCGGTTAACAGCAGCGAAATATCCACCGGTTCCAGTTTGAGCGGCACCAACCCCCCCTCCTGCCGCGCCAGAAACAGAAGGTCGTCGACCAGTCGCCCCAACCGTCGCGTGAGACGCTCAATTACCTGCAGTTGCTGCTGCTGCGCGATGGTATCGGGTTCGGGATCAGCCAAAGCCACCTGCACATTAGTTTGAATCACCGCAATGGGATTCCGCAATTCGTGGGATGCATCGGCAGTGAATTGCTTGAGCTGCTGGTAAGAATCGCGCACCGGGGCGATCGCAATGCCCGACAGCAGCCAGCCGATGGTCGCCACTGCCGTAATCATTAAACTGATGCCCAAAGACAAATCTCGCAGCAGCAGCCGGCTGGGCTTGGTCACCTCAAACCAAGGATGGCTCACCCGCAGATAGCCCAAAATTTGGTTGCCTGCCACAATTCTTTCGGTCACTTGCCGAACCACCTGCTCCTCATTAATGGGGACGGTTTCTCCTTGGGGATTTACCCTGACTGATAAGTTGAGCGGTTCCGACAGGGTTGACCACAGCAAAGTGCCCGTGGGACTAAACCACTCCAAGTCAATGTGGTCATCTTCGGTAGCGGTGGTATTGTCGCGAAAGCTGGCCTCTACGTTGACTTGCAGAGACGGCTCGATACGGCCAAACGTCATTAACACCTGCTCGTCGGTTTCGCCGCCCGCTTCAATGACGAGCGATCGCTGCACAATTTCCACGACGTGGTTAAGAGTGTCGTCAACTCGCTCCACCAAAGTCATGCGGACGTAGAGATAGACGCCGCTGGCAAACAGCAGCAGTAAGACTGCTGTGACCGTGGTGTACCAAAGGGCCAGCCGTCTTCGGGTCGTTTGAAACATAGCAGTGGGGCCAGCCGTCATAGTCTTAGTCCGCCAGTAAGTCTGATCCCGATGTCGAGCGGTGAACCACCAAAGTACCCGCGTCACCATTAAGCGTAGCGAATGCGCCGACGGGCAGCGCCGCATTCGCCCCATCATGGCCAAAGGGCAGCCCGGCCACCACGGGAATCCCCAAATCGCCCAGGCGATCGCGGAGCACCGCTGCCACACTGAGACTGGGAACGTGCTCAGGTGGCTCGCAACGGCTGAAGCGGCCAATGGCAATGCCGGCGACGGCGGCTAATTTGCCCAGCATCCGCCAGTGAGTCAGCATGCGGTCAAGCCGATAGGGCGCTTCGTTCACATCTTCCAGGGCCAAAATTACTCCCGTCAAATCAGGCTCATGAACCGTCCCCAGCAGATGGGTGGCCACGGTCAGGTTGGCTGGCAGCAGTGGCCCAGTTGCCGTGCCCGATTGCCATCCCTGTCCCGACAGCGGCGCGATCGCCCGCCCGGCTACCCAGTCAAACAGTCTTTGCCGCGACCAATCGGGTTCCTGACGCAGGGTGGTCAGCAGCGGGCCATGGACGCCGCCGCGACCTTGTTGAGCAAAACTCCACAGCAGGCTCGTGATGTCCGAAAATCCGATCAGCCATTTTGCTTGGCCCGCCGGCCACTGCCAAGATTCCAGTAGGCGAGTGCCGCCAAAGCCGCCGCGAGCACAGAGAATACCGCGACACTGGGGCGCTTGCAGAGCGGTCAGCAATTGTTGCCGCCGGTGGGCATCGGTACCGGCCAAATAGCCCTGCCGTTCATCCAAGCCAGGCAGCAGCTTCACCCGATAGCCTTGAGTCTCCCAAAGAGCGATACCCGCCTGGATGGCCGTCAATTCTCGCAGCGCCCCGCTGGGAGCAACCACAAACAGTTCATCACCAGGCGCTAGGGGGGAAGGGAAATGGCAGGCCAGCATCAATTGCAGTGAAACGAATGGCTAAGGATCAAATGATCGGGAAGTAATGGCAATTTAATTGACAGCGCCAGGCTTAAGCAAGGTCAGCCGCCCAGATTGAGGCGTCAGATACCTCATATGTCTATTTAAAGATTCATCTTACAAATTCATCGCGGCAGCAGCGGCGATCGCCACCGGCACGGCGGCTTCAGGACTGACCGCAGCAGCGATCGGAGGATCAATCTGGCGCATAAACTGTAAATAACCGTTGAGCAGCGTCAGGCTGATGACCGGCGTGTCTCCTTGAGGCTCGTATTCATAGCGTAAAAAAGCCTTTCCCCTAGTCGTCAGCCAAATATTCTCTAGTTTCTGCTGCGTCACGCGAATTAGGCCTTGTTGAGCTAGCCCCGCCAGCAAAGGTTGGCGGCAATCAGGAGGGACTTTAGCGCTGATTTGCTGGGGCCCCGCACTGCGATCGCAACAGGACTGCAAGACATACTTTTCATCTGGGGTTACCGGCAGTACCGACTGGTCGAGCTGCAGCAGCGTGCGGCCCACGGCACTCAACCCAAATCTGGTCACGATTACTTCAAAATCCACCAGTTCCCACTGCTGCAGCCGCTGCCAGAGGCGATCGCCCTGACGTGCCGATAATTTAAGTTGAGGCTGCAAAACGGCTGCTGTCGCCCGATATTTTGGGTACTTGAGTAGCAACAGCAGGCCCTTTAGCTCAGTTGAAGTTAATGGCGATGGCAAAGACAAAATGATGCAACCAGAACGCTTATATTAGTTTAGAGAGTCCCCGTAAAAAAATTGGCCAGTCAGCTCAAATCACAGATTTAATTTCTTAATTTTTACAGACCTTTACATCTCGGCAGTCAAGTGGGCATGTTGGTAAATATTTGTCGTTTCTCAAGAGGCTCGGAAAAGATTTGTGGGCATAAATATAAAGCCTTCTCAGGCAATCACTATTTAGCCGGGCTCCCCAGGGCGGTGGTTTCATCAGTCCACGTTAGGTTGAAGTTCCTTTGTTGTCTTAACGACTCTCGTCATACTCCGACGGATATAGCTGCGGCATGTCTCGTTCAACCCATACAAGTATTCGTCAATCAAATTGCTGGTTAATGTGATTGGCCCCATTTCACACGTAAACCCATCAAATAGCTTTGGACTTGATACATTCTTACCTATCTCACCCTCGGCCTCTATCTAACGATCTGATTAATGGTTTAAAGGCTGGCACAATTTCCATGTTTGGTAACATCAAGCCACTCGCTGCTTCGATGCTGGCAGATTTTCTGCCCATCTTGGAACAGACGAGTGATGGAATTCAGATTTTTGACACCCAAGGCTATCTGGTTTACGTCAACGAAGCGGCAGCTGACAGTTTTGGATTCAGCGCCCCAGAGGATTATCTGGCAGCGCATCGGCAGCAGTTCTGTGGATTAGAGATGCTGTCTTTCAGAGACGCGGCAGGGACGCCCCTAGAGCCGACTGCCTGTCCTTGCGTGCAGGCTTTGCAGGGTCGAGCAGTGGCGGAAATGACGCTTTTTTACACGGACCAACAGCAGCGCGATCGCTGTTTGGCAATGCGAGCGTCGCCCTTGCGAGATGACACCGGCAGCGTGCAATACGGCGTGGTCTTGAGTCGTGATTTGACCGATCAGCATCAGACGCATCGAGCGGTTGAGCAAGCTACTCAGCAACTACATCAAATGGCTGATGCAGTGCCCAGTTGGGTCGCCCATCTGGACCCGCAAGAGCAACATGTTTTCGCCAACAGCGCCTATCTCAAAGCTTTCCAGGTCACTGCTGATATTGTGCAGGGGCAACCGCTGCAGTCGGTGGTGGGGCCAGTGCTTTATCAACAATTGCATCGGGTCCTAAAGCAGGCATTTCAGGGCAAGGCCGCTAAATTATGTTTGCCCATCAGCGGACTGAAACCTCGTTTACAACATAAGCAAGTCAGTGTTATTCCTCAACAGCAGGGCGCAGTCGTCACTGGGGTTTGTCTCATCATCAGCGATATTGCGGCGCACCAACATACGACGGAACTGCTGCAAACCGAGAGTGACTTTTTCCGATATTCCCTTGAGGCTGCTGCGGTGGGCACCTGGGAATGGCAATTTGAAAGCAATGAGATGACCTGGTCTTCTCCTCAAGAACGATTGTTTGGCTTGGCTCCAGGCAGTTTTGATGGCAATCCAAAAACGTTCTTAGACCTGGTCGATGATCGCGATCGCGCCAATTTGGACAAGGCGATTCATCAGGCTCAGCAGCCGCCCCAATTATTTGCGGCTGAGTTTCGCATCACGTCTGTTGCTGGCCCCACTCGCTGGCTGCTGCAGCGCGGCCAAGTCCTGTGTGATGCGGTAGGTAAAACTATGCGGATGGTGGGCGTAACCTTCGATGTTACGGAGCAGCGGGTGGCGCAAGAACAACTGCTGCTCCAAATGCATCGCGATCGCCTATTGGCCAATATTTCTCAGCTCATCAACCGTTCAGAGCGGCTCACTGACGTGCTGCCGACCGTAGTGGAGACCGTCCGAGAACATCTGGACGTTGATCGACTGGTGATGATTGACCTGCGCGAACAGGCTGGCAAAGTGATTTCAGAGGCCCACATTCCCGACCTAGAATCCATGAAGGAATGGCAAATGCGCCATCCTTGGTCGGTCAAATCGTCCTATCTGGAAAAATTTCGGCTCGGTCATCCCGTGGCCGTGGGAAATATTTATCGACAAGCGTTTAGTGAATCAGAACTCAATTTTCTTGATTTCTTCGGCATCAATGCTGATCTATCCATTCCGCTCCTCGAAGAAAAGCAGCTTTGGGCGTTGCTTTCCGCTCAGTCCCATCAGCCGCGCGAGTGGCAGCCTGAAGAGCAGCGTCTCTTGGAAACCATCGGGACAATTGTCAGCAGCGCGCTGCAGCGCGAGCGCCTTCACCATAATCTGACTAGAGCAAATCGCAAGCTGCAGCGGTTTGCCTATCTCGACGGCCTCACCCGAGTCGCCAACCGGCGACGATTCGAACAGTTTTTGAGCCAAGAATGGCGACGACTCTCGCGGGAACAAGCCGAGGTGGCGCTGATCATGGCTGACATTGACTATTTCAAAGCCTATAACGACATTTATGGTCACCAGGCCGGCGATGATTGCTTGCGGCGGGTCGCCAGCATTTTGCGCAGCGCGATTAAGCGCCCAGCCGATATGGTAGCCCGCTATGGCGGCGAGGAGTTTGTGGTTGTGCTGCCCAAAACTAACGTTGAGGGGGCTGAAACTGTCGCGGAGCAGATTCGCTCAATGGTCCATCAGGCCCAAATTCCCCATCAGGGTTCACAGGTCAGCAAGTTCGTCACTATGAGTTTGGGCGTCGCCGTGATGCTGCCACATCCTTTAAAGCGACTGGAGGACTTGGTTAAATTCGCGGATGAAGCCTTATATCAAGCCAAAGCCGACGGTCGCGATCGCGTCGTCATCAGTTCCCCTTGAATTGGCGGTTTAACTTCATAGCTGGCAAACTTCTTTGAACCGGGCAGCAGTGCCTTTGGCAACCAGCACCCCCTAAAAAAGCAGTTCTCCAAAAACTCCCAGTGGCGGGCATCACAGACGGGCAAAAATCTGCCATGCTAAGGTCACTCTGGCCAATTGCGGCTTCGGTGATATGTCTGCTGTGATTACCCTACTAACGGATTTTGGTTACCGCGATGGCTATGTCGGCGTGATGAAAGGCGTCATCGCTGGCATTTGTCCCACGGCCCGTCTGATTGATTTAACCCACGACATTCCCGCTCAAAATCTGGCGGCGGCGAGGTTTACCCTGCTCAATGCCTATGCCTACTTTCCTGAAGGAACAGTGCATCTGGCAGTAATTGATCCAGGGGTGGGTACTGGGCGGCGGGCGATCGCGGTGCAGTCTTCCCAGGGGTATTTTGTCGGTCCCGACAATGGCGTGCTGAGCGGCGCATTGGATACCGCATCAGACCTAAAGGCGGTCGAATTGACTGCCACCAAATTTTGGCGATCGCCTCAGCCCAGTAGTACGTTTCACGGACGCGACATTTTTGCCCCCGTAGCCGCTCACCTGGCAAACGGAACCGACTTATCCGATCTTGGGCCGCCGATTGCCCTGGACTCGCTGTTGCGGATTGCGATTCCCCAGCCGCAAATCACCGAGACAAAAATTGTGGGCTGCGCTCAGCATATCGACCACTTTGGCAACATTATCACGACCATTCCGGCGGCAGCAGTGGGGCGAAGCGCTTGGAAAATGTGCGTGGGCGCAGTGGAGATGCCCCTCGGCAAAACCTATGGAGAAGTAGCAGTGGGCCATGCGATCGCGGTTGTTGGCAGCCACGGTTGGGTCGAAATTGCCGTCAACGGCAGCAGCGCCTATGCTCGCCTGCGGCTGGCAATTGGGGATGAAATTCAGCTCGTCGCCATCTAGCCAGGCACCGTAGAGAAAATGGTTTTCAGCTCAACCGGAAAATTCAAAGCGCGGCATATAGCTAAAGGCAGAGGCAGAAGGCAGAAGGCAAAAGCTCTGCTGCGTAAAGATTTCAGCAATTAGAGATAACTGAGCCCAACTGCAGATTGCCATACGGACGAGCGAATATTCGCACCAACACTAGCCACCCAGCCACCCAGCCACCCAGCCACTCCCCAACTCTTCCACTCAATTCCACCGGGATTTTCTCCCAACTCAAACACTGCCTCAAGGGCGAGCAACGGCTTCAGAAAAAGAGGCTTGGAACTGTTGATCGCGCTCTTCTGCGGTCTCTTTGCCGGGATTCCAGAGGCTTTGATAGAAAAAATATGAAACGCCAGCGTAGCTGCGATCGCGCACGGCTTCTAGCTGTTGAGTCAGCAAATCAACGTCTGTGGGGCGGCCCTTGAGTCCGCTTAGCAAGCCAATGCTGGTGGCGGTACGTCGTTTCGCTGTGGCAGTGGCCGGTTTATTGAGCTCCCACACAAAGCGTTCGAGGTCGTCTCGATAAATCTGTACGATGATTTCGTCCAGTAAACCGTCAGCGTCCCAAGTGGGCCAATCTTGCAAATAGCGGGCGTAGGAAAACGGATAGGGATTGGGCGAAACCGATAGTAGCGCTCCCGGTTGGCGGCGATCAATCAGCCGCCGCACCTCACTCATAAATTCCGTAATCTTGTCAGCTCGCCAGCGCATCCACTCAGAATCGTTTTCGTCGCTGGGAGGCGGACTGCCGCGTTCTTGGCGGTAAAGGGCAACGGTAAACGGGTCATAGCCCATATCGACCGGTAGACCCAAATGGTCATCCACCTGCACCCCTTCAACATCGTAGTTGTCGAGCACTTCGCCCATGAGTTCCAGCAGCAGCCGGCGCGTTTGGGGATGAAACGGATTCATCCAGGTAAAGGTTTCGGCTCCCATCGGAATCTCTTGGCTGCCGTCGAGGCGCTGGGTAAACCAGTCAGGATGATCGCTCCGGATGGCGTAGTTAGACGGCGCCATAAAGCCAAATTCAAACCAGGGAATGACTGCCATCCCCTCGGCGTGGGCTAGCTCAATCAGCTCTTGCAGCATGTCGCGATCGCCCTGGGCGGCCTCGAAAGCCGGATTTTCTCCTGGCCAAAGCCGCCGCGATCGCCCTAAATAGCGCTCGGCCACGGCGCTGGGATACTGCGTGTACCCCATATTCCAGACCACCGGATAGAGGGTGTTGATATTCATCGCCTTGAGCCGCTGGATGCCGGCAGCCATTTCCTCCCGGGAAAACAGCACCTCGCTGTCAATATTGGTGAGCCAGACGCCCCGCACTTCCGTTCGGGGTTCCGCTTGCGCTGGCAGGGGCGCCGGCGTCGCCACCCAATCAGGGGCGATCGCGTTCCACAGACGAGCATCTGAACTGGCTTGGCAAATTAGCGCCGCCACTTCTCCGCGGGTAATCGGCGCAAAGCTATTAACCTGCTGGGGACTGTCGGCGTTTACCAATACGCCGGCGGCTAAGGCTGCCGCGACGCCTTCGCGGGCATAGGGGGGCACGCGATCGCCATCTTGCAGACTCGCCGTCAGTAATTCATTTGCCCGCGCCACGTAAGGTAATTCCGCCTTGGCGGCCAACGCCACAACCGCTTCAGCACGAGTAATTAACCGTTCCGGTCGGTAATATTCCGCCGGATAGGTGTAAAGCATGTTCACCGGTGTCGCTAGGCCCAAAGCCGTTTCCAGCGCCGAAGCCCCGCCATAAGCTGCCGAATTTTCAAAGTTTCGGTTCAGCATAGTAATAACGACTTCCCAAGGGGCCGGATCATTGGGATAAAACTTGGCCGCGCCCGCTGACTCAGAATTAAAGGACGGCAAGGAATCGAGGTTATTGTCAAGGACGACCCCGCCTTGCCGCGCCAAGCCATTAATGCAGTCCGTCGCCCAGTGCCCAGCCAAATCACTCGGCAGCGGATAGGAAATGTTGGGGGAAAGCGCCAGGGCTTGGCGATCGCGGGTTTCCGCAATCGTCGAGGCGGGCTGCTGAGCGGCGATGGCGTGGACAATGCGATCGTGGAGGCTGTCAGTATTCACCGCCGAATAGGAAATCAATGGAAACAGGGCCGCGATGGTAGCCGCCAAAATCAAACCCAGCAGGATACCCGTCAAGAATCGTTTGGAGGCTGGCGGCAGCGTCACGGGGCTGGATTGACGGGAAGACTGATCTTCTGGAATAGGAGCCATTAACCGCCACTCCGTTTGGCGCCGTAGCCGGCTTTTTGCAGAGCAGCCAACACGGTATCGGCCTGATCACCTTGAATTTCAATCGTGTTGTCTTTAGCCGTGCCGCCAGTGCCGCACTGAGCTTTAAGCTTTTTGGCCAAGGCTTTGAGGGTATCGGGCCGATGCTGAAAGCCGCTAATCACCGTCACTGTTTTGCCGCCCCGGCCCTTACGACTAACCTCAACCTTAACAGCTTGCTGGTTGGGCGGCAGATCAGCCACCGCTCGTGCCGTTGCCGCCGTACGCTGGGTGGCGAACTCCGAGTAGACGACACGATCGCCGCCACTCCCCTGCGTCTGTGATGATTTTCGCTTGCCCATAGGTTCTAGCCGTAATTGTTGACTGCGATCGCGCTAACTTATCTTACCGATCAAGCATGAAAAGAACGCGATATCCCACATCTTGTCACCCCCCATCCATCGAGTACTCATCCACCCAACCCGCTAACCACTCCCCATGCATCGGTCTCCATCGCCCGTCGCTATCCCCAAAATTGCCACAGGGCATAGGCCATAAAGGCACTGCCTAGAGGCACCGTTAGATTGTCGATGCCCCAACGGGAAAAAGACTCCAGAAAAGTCGCGGTCAAGGCCGTGACCAAGGCAATTGCTCCCACTGCCGGCGTCAATCCGTGGACGCTACCCAGCACCAGCAGGCCCACGACAAAACTGACCAAAGCCATGGCGCTCGTGCCTTCCCAGCTTTTAGTCATATCCCACACGTGATAGGGATGTTGACCCCAGGTTTGTCCCACCAGCGCCGCCATGCCGTCTCCCCAGGTCATGGTAAGAATGCCAAAAACGGCAAATTCGGCTCGTCCGTTTGCCCAGAAAGCGGCCGTGAGCAAGCCAATGCTGACGGCATAAAAAAATGTGCCCAGGCTAGAGCGGCCGACGCTATTGATGCCCGGCAGAATGGGTAGCCAGTAGGATGATAGGGCCACTAGACTAAACAAAACCGAGGCCGCCATGCCCATCCAGGCTGGTGTTTGCAGCCACCAAGCCAGCAAAATAACGTGACCAGCGCCAATATGGACAATCTTGCGGGTAATTTCGGCTGAGACAGTTTTGGTTAAATACAACCCCTCAGAAATGAGTCCCACGATCGCTAGCCATCCGCCGACCACCACCACCTGCACCCAAGGCAGTGGCCACTGCGTCAGCTCTAGCAAGGTATCCAGCAAAAAAGTGCCTCAGTATCGTGAAAATACTTTATCGTCTTTTAAGCGTGATCGATTTCCTATGGCGATGCGATGGTGGCGATACTGGCAACCATTTTCGGCGCATCGTGCTCTCTCTCTAGAGTTGACCAGCGCTTGGCCTCAGGGGCGATCGCTCACCCTATTGACGTTTTTGCCGGTTTCGGGCCCATGATCGTCACCGTAACCAGCTTTAAGGGCGGCGTCGGCAAGACTACCACCGCCATTCACCTGGCGACGTTTTTACAGGGGCAGGCCGGCACTTTATTAATCGATGCTGATCCCAATCGTTCAGCCCTCGGCTGGGCGCGGCGCGGCGAACTGCCGTTTCCGGTGATCGATGAATGGCATCCCGATGCCCTGAGCAACCGCTATCGTCACACGATTATTGATACGCAAGCGCGCCCCACGCAAAACGATTTAGCCACCTTAGCCACCCACTGCGACCTGCTGGTGATTCCTACCACGTCCGACATTCTGGCGTTGGAAGCGCTAGTGCTCATTGTGAATACCCTCAAAACCTTGCCAACTGTGCGCTATCGCGTGCTGCTAACGGCTCTGCAGCCCAAACCCACGAAAGCGGAAGCCGAAGTGCGATCGCTGCTAGCTGAAACTCATATCCCCGTCTTCAAGCAGGGCATCCGCCGCTACAGCGTTTACCAAAAAGCCGCCCAAGCTGGAGTCCCCGTTTATGCCGCCAAGGATCCGAAAGCCGAAACCGCCTGGCAAGACTATGAGGCCGTCGGCTACGAACTCTTAAATGAATTTGAGCCTCCGATCTAGTCTCCGGTAACGGCTAACAACTGGGCATTTATCAAAAACTTGATTGCGATCGCCTGAAATTCACTCTATTAAGTTAGTAGAGGCGATACTTTCTATGGCGCTGTTAGGGCAAACAAATACATAGAAGATTTGAGTACAGTTTCATAACATTTCTCAACAGTTTCAAGCACAACTTTTCTGTGTCTGCAGTGCAGTGGAGAGTGTACAGCTATTCGGGATGGCTCGGAACGACTGCAATTATTTTCGAAGCATTTAATGGAGATTTGGTCACAAGCACAAGAGAATTGGTCACGGCAAGCAGCTTCTGGAAAGTGAACCAGCGGCTGGCAGCCCATAACAAGACGCATTAGCTTGGTCATTAAGGACACAATTGCTCATACTGGATGGTGAATCCCGTTGAATCGGAAAGTAGTTTATGTTGCCACAAGAACTAAAAGTACAAATCTTCAGTTTGCCGCCCAGCGATCGCCTCGCACTAATCTCTGAGATCGTTGAGTCCTTGCAAGATACAACGGTTCCTCAATCTGATCGCTCTAGGGCAATTTGCCGGATGAGGGGATTGTTAAAAATGGAGCAACGTGCACCGACCGATGAAGAAGTGGCAGTGATGCTAGAAGAGAGACGGGTAGAGAAGTATCTCTAGTGAGAGTTTTAGTTGATACCAACATTGTTTTAGATTTTCTATTGCAACGAGAGCCTTTTTCTCAGGATGCGGAACTGCTGTTTCAAGCGATTGATATGGGCGAGATTGTCGGATATGTTACGGCAACAGCATTAACCGATATTTTCTACATCTCACGCAAGCATACTCGTAGTGTTGAGCAAGCGCGGCAAGCTGTCTCAGAAATGCTGATTGTCATGATGATCTGCCCGGTTAATCGAGTCGTTTTGGAATCAGCTTTCAACTCTGGCTTGGCGGATTTTGAAGACGCTGTTCAAATTTTTAGTGCCATTACTCAGGGATTAGAGGCAATTGTGACCCGTGATGCTCAAGGTTTTTTGAGTTCACCCATACCCGTTTTATCCAGTCGAGAATTGTTGCAGCAAGTGAGACAGAAAAATGGCAGTTAGCTAGGTTGAGTCCAAATTGCAACCACGCTGTCAGCTTGTTACGAAGGCCGGCCAACAGCCCTTTTGCCGCGGGATGGTTGGGAGCTCTTGGTGAGGATATATGATTTATCAGCCACGATGTAAGAGAAACATTAGGCGACATTTGTCGCACAGTTATCTCCGATCACTTCTGAAAAACGTGGAGTCTCTATGCCTTGGCAACTTGATCAGCGCGTAAAAACAAGCGCAGGAATGGTAGCGGCAGGTACGGGTGGCGCTGGGCCTGACCTGGTTTTGGCGCATGGATGGCCGTGGTCTTCATTTTCTTGGCATCGCATCATTCCCGAACTTGAAAAGCACTTTCGAGTTTCTTGGTACGACATGCCAGGTTATGGAAAATCAGCTAAATCTGAAGGCCAGCGGACATCCCTAGATGTGCAAGGTCAGGTTTTTGCTGAGATGCTGGAGCATTGGCAGCTTAAACAACCGCTGGTGGTTGCCCATGACTTTGGCGGCGCCACGACTCTGCGAGCCCATTTGTTGCATGGGTGTGAATTTGAGCGATACATCCTGATGAACGTGGTAGCGATGCGCCCTTGGGGCTCGGAGTTTTTCGACCACGTAGGCCGTCATGTCGATGCCTTTATGGGGCTGCCATCGCATATTCATCGAGCGATCGTCAGCGCTTACATCGAAGGGGCTTTAGTGAACAAGATCGACGGTGCCGATCTTGAGCAATTGGTCAAGCCTTGGCTTTCGGAGGATGGACGTCAGAGCTTCTATCGACAATTTGCGCAGGCCGATGAAAGGTACACTGCCGAAATCGAGCCGTTGTTTGGTGATGTTCGTTGTCCAGTGAAAATTATTTGGGGTAGAGATGATCCTTGGATCCCGCTACAGCGTGGCGAGGCCCTTCGGTCCCTTATCCACCATGCGTCATTCAAGATCTTGGAAAATGTGGGTCATTTGCCACAGTTGGAGGCCCCAAAAATCGTCTTGAAGGAATCCATGAATTTTTTGTTAGACAGGGAAACTGGCTAATTGGAGTTATGAAAGTGTGCTGATGAGCAGCGCGATCGCTCCGATAGCACAGGCCGCTAACAATTCAAATGTGGCGGAAGGTTAATAGCTACTGGTGCTGAGGTAGAAGTTGCTTGCCGCCAATGAGTTGAGTCTTTAAGCGACAGAGCAATTATTCGTCTCGGGCATAATTTCTCTCTTTCACTGTTTTGCAATATTCAGTAAGCTTTATTGTTCCGTTATGGAGCGTAGCCCCTTAATTTAAGCCACCGACTCGGCTGGGGGGCCAAAAGCGCACGACTGCCTTACCAATAATGTTGTCTTTAGGAACAAATGAATCCGGCTGCCAGGCATGGCTGTCATAGCTGCTATTCCGATTATCGCCGAGCACCAGATAGGATTCATCGGGCACAGTTTCCGGTCCCCAAGTGTAGTTGGGTTCCGCTTTTATGTAGTCTTCGGCAAGCGCTTCCTCGTTAATGAAAACGGTGCCGTCGCGCACCTCGACCGTATCGCCAGGCAGACCAATCACTCGCTTGATGAACGCATCTTTGCGTCTGTTTTCTGCATCCTGATACAAGCTTTCGGGCGGCCAAAATACGATGATGTCGCCCCGCTGCGGTGGATTGAGGTGATAGCTGATCTTTTCCACCACCAGACGATCATTAATCTCCAGCGTGGGCTCCATGGAACCTGAAGGAATGTAACGAGCCTCGGCAACAAACGTGCGAATGCCGAGGGCCAACACAACACTGAGTCCTAGTGTTTGTAGACCTTCGACCACAGGATTGGTCTTTTTGTCGGTCGGCTTTTGAGCAGCATTATCCGGCATTTGCGGAGGCTGAGAAAAGTCAGTCATATCGGGCACAGCGTCCGGTATTCAGTCTAAGGTTGACAGCTTATCGATCATACTCGATCAAAAGTAGTTCGATATTTACAAAAGACGAAGAGAGGCTATAGATTGAGCCCAAAATTTATCGCGGCCGATTGCTAGCCGCCGGATAAGTTTCAGCGCACCATCAAAGGCCCTGATTTGGCAACGCGCCCACCGGGTCGAGGGTCATATCGCAGGGCACGCACCGCTACTGGTTGCGCCGAACTTTGGCGATCGCGAAAGCCTTTGGCGATAATCAATTTGTTGCTCGAAACACTTACCCCTTGCTGCGCCCTTTTTTGACCGAACCGCTGACGACAGAGCAGATTACCGTAGCGATCGCCGATTTGCCCTCTCATCTAGCAGGCACCACCCTGGTGCAATTGTCAGACTTTCACTTTGACGGTCGCAGTTTGCCGGCCAAAATACTGTCAGAGGCCATTGCCCAGTGCAATGCGGCCGTCCCGGATTTGGTGGTGCTCACCGGCGATTTTGTGACTAACCAAGCCCACGAAATTCATGCCCTGATTCCTTATTTGCAGCGGCTTCAGAGTCGCTGTGGCGTTTATGCCATCCTGGGCAACCACGACAACCGCTATAACCGCTACTATCAGACTCGTACCGTCATTCGTGAAGCTTTAGTCGCAAACGGCATTCCTACCCTGTGGAATGAAATTGCCTATCCCTTTGGGGCTGAGTTGCCCTTAGTTGGACTCGCCGATTTCTATTCCAAAGAATTTCGACCGGCGCCGGTGTTTGCCCAGCTCGATGACCAGACCCCACGAATTGTGCTGTCTCACAATCCTGATAGTTTGGTGGCGCTCCAGCCTTTTCGAGCCGACTTAGTCCTCTCGGGGCACACCCACGGTGGCCAGGTCACCATTCCTGGCTGGGGCTCTGTTCCCGGAATTTTGCAAGCTTGGAGCGCGGCCATTCCTAATTGGGCAAGACCCTTTATTCCCTTTTTACGTAAAGACTGCGATCGCGTGTTGCGCCACTGGGAGTGGGCCGCCGGACTGCATACCCTTGGGCAAAATCAGCTCTACGTCAATCGCGGACTGGGCAGTTACTTTCCTGGCCGGCTGTTCTGTCCGCCCGAGGTTACCGTAATTCGTCTGGTCAGAAGCCTTGCCGAAAAGTCGCCTCAACCAACAACAAGCCCTGACCGCATCAACTCTTTTGATTAGCGCGATAGTTGCTTCACTCGCCAGCCGGTGTAGGTCAACAGTCCGGTGGCCCCAGCGGCATAGGCAAAGCCGCTCGGGATGCCAGCAAACGCGATCGCCAGACTGCCGGCCCATAGGGTCAGGGCATAGATAAACAGTACGGCCCAGCGATGAGACAGTCCGGCCTTAAGTAAGCGATGGTGCAGGTGGCGTTTGTCGGCTACAAAGGGAGAATCGCCCGTGCGAATGCGATCGACAATAACCGCTGACATATCAAGAATGGGCACTGCCAGAATCAAGTAGGGCAGCAGCACGGCAACGGTGGTAACGCTTTTGATCAAACCAATTACGCCCACCCCAGCCAAGGTGAAACCAATGAAATAGGAACCGCCGTCGCCCATAAAAATCTTGGCGGGGTTGAAGTTGTAGCGCAAGAAGCAAAGAGAGCCCCCGGCCAGGGCTGCGGCAATCAACGCGGCAGCGGGTTGAGCCATAAATAAGCTCACCACCAACATGATGCAGGCGGCAATACCGCAAACACCGGCGGCGAGGCCATCTAAGCCGTCAATCCAGTTAATTGCGTTAGTCATGCCCACTAGCCAAACCACGGTAATGGGGAGGCTAATCCAGACGGGCAGCGATACTAAGCCGATAAAGGGAATGCTGAGGAAATCAATGCTGACGCCGACGTGCCAGGCGATCGCCGCGATCGCGGCCTGCATCAGCAAGCGACTGGAAGCTGACAAACCGAACAAATCGTCTAGCAAACCAATCAGAAAAAAGGCAAAGCCCCCCAGGGTCACGCCCCAAATTTCGTATTCGTCGGTCGGACTTAAATGGGTACCAGAAGCGTCAATAAATCCTCCCGTCCACCAGACGAACAGCAGGGAAATTAGCGTACCTAAAAAAATAGAAATGCCGCCGAGGCGCACCATTGGCTGGGTATGAACCTTGCGCCCACAGGGAATATCCACTCGGCCACAGCGAAGACCAATGCGCCTCACAATGGGCGTGGAAATCAGAACGACCGCCCCAGAAATTGTAAAGGCCAGTAAATGGTAAAGCTGAAAAGGAGGCATAGGACTCGCTTCAACCAGGATGCAGAGCAGCAAGCAGCGTCGATACGGAACAGATTCGCGACCAATACTAAAGCCTTTGGCAAAAGCTGGACTTTGCTAATCGAGGATAGTCGATTCTCTTAACAATTTGTATGAAATTGCGGCCACTGTAAAGCTCCATGAAGAATATGACAGATTACCAAGATTGTCTACTGCCATATTCCCCATAGAGCCTGATGTTTTTGCAGCGGAGTACCAAGCTAAGGGCGCGTCATTTAAATTTGCCAAGACTCTAGCAGCCGAAACTCTACCCTGGCGGATGAAATTTGAGCAGGCGGGTAGTTCAAGTTCACAGAACTTTTTGCGGGGTTAATGACGCGCCGAGAGCCTACACGAGCACCGGGCTAGGCTGCGCTAGTTGCGGATACAGCGGGAAGCGATCGCACAGCGCCGCGACGCGGCGCCGACAGTTTTCCCGAACCACTTCATCATCAGGACTGGTCAAGCGATCAGCGATGATGTCAGCAATTTCGGCAAACTCTACAGTCCCCAGACCGCGAGTGGTCATGGCCGGCGATCCCAACCGCAGACCGCTAGTGACGAATGGAGACTCGGGGTCAAACGGCACGGTATTTTTATTGGCCGTGATATTAACTTCACTGACTAGCCGGTCGGCCTGTTTGCCAGTTAGACCGACAGAACGCAGATCGACCAGTACCAAATGATTATCGGTGCCGTTAGACACTAGCTTCAGGCCCCGTTCCTGCAGGCGATCGCCCATCGCCTGGGCATTGGCCACTACCTGCTGAGAATAGGTTTTGAAGTCAGGTTGCAGAGCTTCGCCAAAGGCGACGGCTTTGGCGGCAATCACATGCTCCAGCGGGCCGCCTTGCGAGCCGGGGAACACTGCCTTATCAAATTTTTTGCCTAAATCGGCGTCGCGGGTCAAAATCAAACCGCCCCGAGGTCCCCGCAGGGTTTTGTGGGTCGTCGTGGTCACCACATCACAGTGAGGCACGGGATTAGGATGCACGCCTGCCGCCACTAAACCCGCAATGTGGGCAATGTCAGCTAGCAAATGAGCGCCTACTTCATCAGCGATCGCGCGGAATTTTTCAAACGGAATCACGCGCGGATAAGCCGAATAGCCACAGATAATCATCTTCGGCTTGTGCTTCAGGGCCAAATCGCGAATTTGGTCGAAGTCCAACGTCTCAGTATCCGGATTGACACCGTATTGCACCACGTTGAACCACTTGCCAGAAACGTTGACTGGTGAGCCATGGGTCAAGTGGCCACCGTGGGACAAATCCATCCCCAGAATGGTGTCACCGGGCTGCAGCAGTGCCAAAAATACAGCAAAGTTGGCTTGCGCCCCCGAGTGTGGCTGCACGTTAGCGTGGGCCGCTCCAAACAGCTCCTTTACCCGCGCGATCGCCAAACTCTCAACTTCGTCAATGAACTCACAGCCGCCGTAGTAGCGCTTGCCCGGCAGTCCCTCAGCATATTTATTCGTCAACACTGAGCCCTGCGCCGCCATCACCGCTGGCGAGGCAAAATTTTCACTAGCGATTAGTTCCAGATGCTCACGCTGACGCTGGAATTCTCTGTCTACCATGCCTGCGACCTGAGGATCGCTACCCTGAAGAATTTCTAAAATTGATTGCGTCACAGCTTTCAACCCCAAATAACCGACTTAATTTCTTACTTCATTGCGTTTGCGCACCAATCGCGTAGCCGCCAGATGGCGCCTCGGCACCGTTATCCCAAACTGGCTCAGTTCTGACACCGAGCCTATTTCCTGTTTCAGATTAAAACCATAACAAGTTTAATTTGAGCAAACGGGATTCTGAGTTCATTATTCTAGGCGGTTTACTCGGAAGAAACTACCCTCGTCTAAATCTTGCAATGGAGTCAAACAATTGCTTGATATCAGCTTGTCATTGCAGATTAATGGGCGATGGGCACTTTATCGAAACCACATCAATAACAGCAGCGCAATCTTTGAAGACTCACACAGCCAAAGCCGATTTTGTCTTGTTGACCGGCAGTTCGGAAATGAGCGAACACATTTATTGCCACGGTAGGCGTTGCAGAATTGCGATCAATGGGTGTGACTATTTCAAATCGCCAGAAAACCAAGGTTTCTGATATTCACTGGGTTTGTTACGAAATGAAACATATAATGAGTAAAGAGTATGTAAAGTAAAGCATTACGTTTGTAAGGGGAATAGGCGCTCATGCGAGTTGCGATCGCGGGTGGTGGATTAGCTGGTTTAGCCTGTGCCAAGTATTTGGCAGATGCCGGTCATACGCCCATTGTGTTAGAAAGTCGTGACGTTTTGGGGGGCCTGGTTGCGGCCTGGCAAGACGAGGATGGCGATTGGTACGAAACTGGACTACACGTCTTTTTCGGCGCTTATCCCAACATGCTACAGCTAATGGAAGAGCTGGGAATCTCCGACCATTTGCAGTGGAAAGAGCACACATTAATTTTTAATCAGCCCGAAAAACCTGGCGTGCTATCGCGCTTCGATGTTCCAGACATGCCGGCGCCGATTAACGTCATCATGTCGATTTTGCGCAACAACGACATGTTGACCTGGGAGCAGAAAGTGCGCTTTGCCGTGGGCCTCACGCCTGCTATCATTCGCGGCCAGCAATATGTCGAAAATATGGATCAGTACAGCCTGCTGGAATGGCTGCGGCGGCAGGGCGTCGGCGATCGCGTTAATTCCGACATCTTTATTGCTGCGTCTAAGGCTTTAACGTTCATTAATCCGGAAGATGTTTCAGCCACTGTCCCTTTAACGGCACTGAACCGCTTTTTGCAGGAGCGCTACGGGTCCAAAGTGGCCTTTTTGGATGGGGCGCCGCCGGAGCGGTTGTGTCAGCCCATGGCAGATCATGTCACTGAGCACGGTGGTGAAGTATTGCTGAAGAAGCCGCTGCGACAAATTCTACTGAATCCTGACGGCACCGTGCGGGGCTACTTGGTGCGGGGGCTGGATGGCGCTGAGGACGAAATCATTACTGCCGACGCCTACGTCTGTGCCACCTCGGTGGATGTGATTAAGGCGCTGATGCCAGAACCGTGGCAGAGCATTGACTTCTTTCAAAAAATGCAGGAATTGGTCGGCGTTCCGGTCATCAATATTCATTTATGGTTTGACCGCAAAATGACTGACGTTGATCAGCTGCTATTTTCTCGGTCAGATTTGTTAAGCGTTTACGCTGACATGAGCAACACCTGCCGCGAATATGCCGACCCAGATAAATCCATGCTGGAGCTGGTATTAGCCCCGGCCAAAGATTGGATTGACCGGTCTGAGGAAGATATCTTGGCCGCCACCATGGCAGAGTTGGCAAAGCTCTATCCTGACGATCTGACGGGTGAGCATCCCGCTCAACTACTGAAATACAAAATTGTCAAAACGCCTCGCTCAGTCTACACAGCAGCACCGGGAACCCAAGCGCGGCGACCGGACCAAACGACGCCCATCGCTAACTTCTTTTTAGCGGGCAGCTATACGATGCAGCGCTATCTCGGCAGCATGGAAGGGGCGGTGCTATCTGGTAAGCTAGCGGCGCAGGCTGTAGACCAGAAATTCTCCGAACGGGTGGCTACTGACGATCGCGATCGCCAACCAGCTTCCGTAAGTTAGGCAAATTCGGCGATTATTCGGTCAAATCGGGCGAGCTTTACCGTATTCTGTGAAGAGAAGACGCCCTGCCCCTGGTGAATTTGCTGTAGTCTGATAAGTTTTGAGTTTCCAGCCCACAAGATTAATGCTGCAATTGTCTCACTCGCTGCGGTCTAAAGAACTAGTATCCGAAGAGGATGCTTATGAGATTTGCCGCCAGATTACAGCGAAATATTCCAAGACGTTTTACATGGGCACTTTGCTGATGACGCCCGCCAAACGTCGCGCTATTTGGGCCATTTATGTCTGGTGTCGGCGCACCGATGAGCTGGTAGATGGTCCGCAAGCAGCCTTAACTACTGAAGAAACCTTAAGTCGCTGGGAAAAGCAGCTGCATGCCGTTTTTCAGGGCCATGCGGTCGATCATACGGATATCGCCTTAGTGGATACCCTAAAACGGTTTCCCCTGGACATTCAGCCCTTCATCGACATGATTGATGGGCAGCGCATGGATTTGGACAAGTCCCGTTACCAAACTTTTGAAGACCTGGAGCTTTACTGCTATCGGGTCGCGGGTACGGTGGGACTGATGTCAACGACGGTGATGGGCGTTAATGCCGCTCTCGAAAGCGCTGCTAAGTCCAGCGCCGACGCGGCTCCTGATCCTACTCGGGAAGCGATCGCCCTCGGCGTAGCTAACCAATTGACCAATATCCTCCGCGATGTCGGCGAAGATGCGCGGCGGGGCCGCATTTATCTGCCGCTGGAAGATTTGGAGCTGTTTGACTACACCGAAGACGATTTAATGAACGGGGTCATGGACGATCGCTGGCGAGCGCTGATGCAGTTCGAAATTCAGCGGGCGCGTCAGTTCTTTCAGCAAGCCGAAAAAGGCATTAGCCTGCTGAGCCCGGACGCTCGGTGGCCGGTTTGGGCGGCTCAGGTGCTGTACAGCAAAATTTTGGACGTGATTGAGCGCAACGGCTATGACGTCTTTAATAAGCGAGCCTTTGTGCCGACGTGGCAAAAGCTCACGTACCTCCCCACGACCCTGGTACGATCACGCATGATGTAAGCGATCGCGACATTAGACTTCCTGGTCTGAATGCTAAAGAGCCCTCATTCCCGGCCCCTGATCCCAAATTCGAGAGCAGGAGAGCCGGAAAAATTCTCTCTCCCAGTCTGGGGAGAGACCTTTAGGGTGAGGGCGAACGTCGAGACAAGAAATTAGTTTCTTTCATGCGCGATCGCAAAGGGGTGAACGGTTACGAGAATGCACATTCACACGACGGCAGAGCCCTACGATGCGATCGTAGTGGGCTCGGGAGCAACAGGCGGCGTGGCGGCCAAAGAATTGAGCGAACGGGGACTGCGGGTACTGGTGCTGGAAGCCGGGCGCGACGTTGATCCCCAACGCGATGCGGGGCGGCCCCTCCGCGATATGGCGCGACGCGCCTCCAGCCTGGCGAGCCGCAAGCACACCTATCAGGCCACCCATCCCGGCTATTGGAAAGCCAATCCCGACCTGTTTGTGGACGAACGCGAAAATCCCTACACCACCCCCGAGCACAAACCCTTCTACTGGATTCGCGGGCGGCAAGTAGGCGGTCGCAGCCACACCTGGGGCGGCATTACCCTGCGCCTGTCGGACTATGAGTTTCAAGCGGCCCAACGCGACGGCTTTGGCGCCAACTGGCCGATCTCCCATGCCCACCTGGCGCCCTACTATGGGCAGTTGGAACGATTTTTTCAAGTGCAGGGGGCCGTAGATGGTCTGCCACAGCTGCCCGATGGCGATTATCAGCCGCCCGCCGCCTTTACCGCCGCTGAAGCCGACCTCAAAACCCTGGTTGAAACCCGCTGGCCGACTCGGCACCTGATTCATTCCCGGGGCTTTGCGCTGCATCAGCCAACGCCCGAACAGCCCTGGTCGCGAGCGGCCAGCCCCGGCTCCTCGCTCAAGGCCGCCCTGGCCACGGGGAATGCGGCACTGCGCTCTAATGCCGTCGTCAGCCACCTAACCTTTGATCCCGATAGCCGTCACGCCAGCGGCGTCGCTTTCGTTGATCGCATCACTAAACAGGCCCATGAAGTTCGGGGGCGCATGGTGGTGCTTTGCGCCTCGGCGATCGAGTCCGTGCGCATTCTGCTGCATTCCACCGCTGACCATCAGCCCCACGGCCTCGCCAATGCCTCCGGCATCCTGGGCCGCTATTTGATGGATCACGTTTCCACGACCCAGTTTTTCTGGCTGCCGGGGCGACCGGCAGCGCCGGCAACGTTTCCGCTTTCCGGCAGTGAAAGTTTCTTTATTCCGCGCTTTTGCAATCTCGCTGCGACTGAGTCGGAAACTTTTCTTCGGGGCTATGGTCTGTGGGGCGGCATTCATCGCTTTGCCGTGCCGTCAGTTCTGCAAAAGGTGGGGGATGGCACAATCGGGTTTTTGATTGGCCATGGCGAGGCGCTGCCCCGGGCTGAAAATCGCATTAGCCTCAGCCCCGACACGGTTGATGCTTGGGGCATTCCCGCCGCCCACATTGACTGTGCCTGGTCGGATAATGAGCATCAGATGGTGGCTCATATGCGTCAGACCATTCAGGCCACGGTGGAGGCGGCGGGCGGCCAGTGCTATGCCGTGACGGAGCTGTTCCATATGCCGGCGATCGCGCCCTGGGTGCAGCGCGTTGAAAAGTCCCTCACGCCAGTAGCGCCCCCCGGCTACTACATCCACGAAGTCGGCGGCGCCCGCATGGGCAGCTCTCCCCAAAATTCCGTGGTCAATGCCGACAATCAGTGCTGGGAAGCGCCCAATGTGCTGGTCACCGACGGCGCCTGCTGGCCGTCTTCAGGCTGGCAAAGTCCCACGCTGACGGAAATGGCTATTACGGCGCGAGCCTGCGATCGCGTGACGGCAAAATTACGTCATGGGTGCGCGCTGGAGCTGGATGCGTGACGACCCAACCTCAACGACTAGCGGCAGCTAAGCCCCGCAATACTATCGAGCACCGAACAGGCGGGAACCGAAGGAGCGCACCGCCGCCACCCAGTTCATGCGCTCAGATGGGGCGGTGGTTTGGGATAACCCCAGTTCCTTAGCGCAGAGGGCTTTTTCTTCATCGGGAGTAGTGGGGTTGGTCATATAGTCGCGCAGCCAGTCACAGCTTTTGGCGATCAGGTCGTCGAGGTCAAAGTTCCAGAGGATGATCGTGCGATTAGAGCTGGCGCTGGCAATCGTCTCGCCATCCGGGGCAAAACTCACACTCAAGACAATACCCGTATGGCCGTCCAGGGTTTGCAGTTCGCGACCGCTGCGGTCCCAGAGTTTGACGGTGCCATCCTCAC
>ERZ1740058.452-NODE-452-length-31176-cov-12.659073_pt1 | contig 31176 bp, 30 predicted proteins | sample MGYA00581745_ERZ1740058 | MGnify/ENA primary metagenome ERZ1740058 (study PRJEB43018, sample SAMN04849742) | marine metagenome | isolation source: floating plastic debris | place: Pacific Ocean | collected 2008-08-30 | study: EMG produced TPA metagenomics... | reverse complement strand
CAGGGCCAGGGCCTCCTGGTAGAGGGGTTCTGCTTCGCCATAGCGCCCCTGATCGTTATAGAGAGCCGCGAGATTGTTGAGGCTGGTGGCCACACCGGGATGGGCCTCGCCCAAGAGCCGTTTTCTCAGGGCCAGAGCCTCCTGGAATAGGGGTTCCGCCTTGCCGTAGCCGCCCTGATAGTAGTTGAGTTGCCCTAAACCATCGAAACTGTTGGCAATGTCTTCATGTTCTTCCCCGAGTAGGTTCTGGCGCAGCTTTAGTGCCTGCCGCAGCAAAGGGTCTGCCAGGGCATACTGCCCCCTTTCCAGCAGATAGACTCCTAGGGGGTGAAACGCATCGGCAGCCTGAACCGACTCGTACTCATCTCGGTGGCAGTGCTGGGCCAGCTCTCCCACGTGGTTGACCAGCGGTGCCAGCGTTGGCCAGTCTGCGTACTCAATTTCTTTTTCTTTGTCGGGCAAGAGCTGATTAATGGCCCGCAACAGCGGCTCGACCCAGGGCTGGCAGCCCCCATCCCCCAGCTCGGCGCGAATCACCTCCTGCACCAGGCGATGCAGGCTAAGGCTCTGGCTCTCCGGCTCCACCCGAATTAGCGAATAGCTGCACAGCGGGGTCAGCAGATCGTAAAGTTCCAGCGGGTCATCGGCGGCATCGGCCAGGACGGTGGCGAGGGGTTCACCGAGTTCTGCCGCACCTTGGGTGAAAAGGCTGAAGGGGATGGCGTCAGGGTGTAGGAAGGCGCAATAGTCGAGCAGGGCGGCAGCAGCGGGGGCGGTTTTCTGAACTTCTTTCAGGTTTAAGGCCCAGGTGGTAGCGATGGAGTCAGGGTAGTTGCCGAGTTTGGGCTGGGCTTTTTCCAGGCGTTTAAGGCGCTGCTTGCGATAGCTCTTGAGGTAGGCGGCAAGGGGCACGCGGTTGGTGACGATATAGGCGGCGGCCTGTTCGAGGGCCAGGGGCAGGTGGCCGAGTTCAGCGACGAGATCAGCGGCGGCGGTGTGTTCGGGGTGGGCCTCAACGCTATCTTGATCCCCCCTGGCCCCCCTTATCGAAGGGTGGAAGTCTGTTGTTGCCTCGTTCGTGACCGCTGTGCCCCCCTTGTGAAGGGGGGTTGGGGGGATCTTGCCCGTGCGATGCAACAGAAAGGAGACAGCCTCATCTGGCGACAGGGTTTCCATCGTCAGCGGCTGGACAATGCCGAGGTCTTGCAGGTCTTGGGCGCGAGAGGTGATGAGGATGTGGCCAGGGATTTCGCGGGGTAAGAAGGGCTGGACAAGCTCGGGGCGATCGCTGTTATCAAAGATCAGCAGCCAGCCGGTCTCCCGCGTCAGCCACACCCGCACCGACTGCACGGTTTCGTCCTGGTTCTCGGCGTCTTTAAGGGGCAGGTTCAGGGTCTGGGCCATGTCCACGTAGCTGTTGGTCAGCTCCAGTTCCGTGTCAGACCGCACCCAAAACACGTACTGATAGTCGTCGCGATAGCGGTAGGCATACTCTACCGCCGTCTGGGTTTTGCCAATGCCGCCGAGTCCGTTAATGGCCTGGGTTTGGGAGAGGGCAGCGGCGGAGCGATCGCTCAGTTGCCGGTGCAGCGTCGCGAGAATATCGTCACGCCCCGTAAAGTAAGGATTCCGAGGATAGGGCACCATCCAAGGCGCTTCGTCTCTGGCGGTCTCATTGGGAGCAGCGATGGCCAAAATGCCGGGATGCAGTTCTTCCAGCACCGCCTGCAGTTGCTTCAGGCCACAGCCGGTCGCCCCCTCCACCCAGCTCAACAAAGCGGAGACGCGGTTGCCCTGGGCCGCTGCGCCCTCGGGTACAATTCCCGGCGGCGGATTGAGGACGAAGCGTAGCTCTTCAAACTGGGCAGATGGGAGCGCACTGAGGGTCTGAAACAGAATCAGCCGAGAGGCAGAGGACATAAGCGTCTGGGGGCAATGCTGCGCTTATCCTAACCTGAGTCGCAGGAGTTGCTGGCAACTTGCCGTACTACAATTTGCCGTACTAAGGGATGTGCAAATCAATAACATCCCCATCACACGCTCTTACCCTGCCACCCAACTACCCTGCCACCCAACCACCCTGCTATCAATCAGGTACTTTGTTTACCCGCAAAGCCCTAATGGTGGCTTGCGAGCGTCACCGCTCACCGACCAAGTTGACGCGCCATAATTGAGGTCAGCAACGGAGATTTTGCCCATGATTCAGCCCGCCATTCTCGAAAAGCTAGAAGCCCTGCCCGAGTCCCTGCAAACCGAGGTCTTGCACTACATTGAGTTCTTGTCAGAACGCTATTCTGACGCTGACGGAGCCGCAGAACTGCCAAAGAAAAAGCGACAGGCAGGGCTACTCAAGGGAAAAATTTGGATGGCAGACGACTTCGATGCGCCGCTCGACGATATGAAGGATTACATGTAATGCTGCTCGACACTCATGCGCTGCTCTGGTTTGTGATGGATGACGCAAGACTCAAAACTAACGTTAAAAGCCGCATTGAGAATGCCGATATGGTTACCGCCAGCATTGCTAGTCTGTGGGAAATTGCGATCAAGCTTTCGATCCAAAAGTTGACGCTAAACTTTGCCTTTACCGAATTGTCTGACTTTCTGGCGCAGCTCGATATCAGAATGCTGTCCATTTCTTTCGCTGACCTTGAACACTATGCCAGTTTGCCGTTGCACCACCGCGATCCGTTCGATCGCATGTTAATTGCTCAGGCAATGACCAATAACTTGATCCTTGTGAGCGCTGATACGGCCTTTGACGCCTATCCTGTGCAGCGGCTGTGGGCCTGACTCATGCCTCATTGCGGCTCTCTACTTATTTTTGCGGCTTTCGAGGCGAAAGAGAAACACCATTAGAGCGACAACGCCAATCTGCAATGCCAGATTAGGCAAGGTTTTAGCCACATCACGTCCCGCCAGGACCTGAGTCAAAAATATAAACGCCCCGATCGCACCAGACGCGCCAAATGCGCCATAAATAAACTTGCGCAAGCCCTTGTAGGGAGCCTGGACTTCAGCCATCAGACGCTGATACTTTTCACGGCTCATGCCTTCGGGAATGCGTTCTTGGTCTTCCATAGGAATGTTGGGTTGGTGGGGTGGCAGGGTGACGGAGTGGCAGGGTAGCAGGGTGGGCATTTTGTCCGTTAGTTCAACGGAGAATCAAGCATTAAAAACTAGGGATGTATTCTGAACTCTGTAGAGCTTTGCCCTTACCGCAGAATATGCCAAACTCTAACAGTTTAAATTCCGCGTTCCTTTTACCCTACTGAATTTCGGCCTTTTGTACATAGGCATCTTGGGGGCCGAGGAGAAGTTTCAGGGAGCGATCGCGCTCATGAGCCTGTACAGCGCGGCGATAGACAACATAGCTAGTGGGCAATGTGACCGTTTCACTCCCTTTATCAAAGGTGAGAGTATAGTCGGCGGATTTATCAATGAGCGGTTCCGAAAAGCGTTCGCCGTCTTTAAGGCGGGCTTCGAGTTCGTCTACTGAAGGACGCGGCGGAATAGCGGGCCACCAAATGCCGTTGGAGTCTTGCTCGCCAGTAGGGTCAACAGTGGGCTCGCCGTTCATATTAACTAGCGAGTTGGTCTCAAACTCTTCGATGCGACCCTCGCGGGGGCGATCCTGGGTAACGCCAGCGGGGGTGTATTCGGCTCGCCAGGTGTAAGTGGTGACGGCCATGGCTTCAAAATCGTCGGTGACAACTTCACCACAGCCGGCGATCGCCATTCCCAGGCCGATGCCAGCCACTAGCCGAAATAGTCTTTGCGGAGCAGTTTTGCGCATACGTGGGGCAGTTTTGAGCATACAAGTCACAAGCTAAATAAACTTACGAAGAACGGTGTTGCTGGGCCGCCAACCGACTGTCGAGATAGTACAAAACGGCCAGCAGAGGGACAACGGTGGCCGCCGCGACTAGCCAAAAACTATGGGCAATGGATTGCGCCTGATCCAGCGCCCAGCCGCCAATGGGGGGGCCGATAAAATAGCCAATCGCCCAGCACATGGAATTCACTGATAAATAGACGCCGCGCAGGGCCTCAGGTGCCAACATCACGACAAACGAAGACGCGATCGGCGTGTAGGCCGTCACCGCCAGGGCCATGATTGCCAGCGCCAGGCCGCCGCCCAAGCTAGCGCGACCCAACACGCCCATGCCCGTAGCCCAAATCAGGGTAAACCCAACGCCCCAAAGACAGGCCGACACCATCAGCGCCCGGGGTTGGGTCAGGGGCTTGAGGGAGCGCGCTATGGGTAACTGCAGCAGCGCCGTGAGCACCACATGGCCCGTAAACAATACGCTGAGGGCGGACTCTGGCAGTCCGGCAGTGGCGCCGCTGGTGGGCACAAACTGGTTGAGATACACCGGCAGCGTACTCTGGATTTGTGCCACGTAGCTGGTGAACAGAACGTTGACGGTGACGTAAATTAGCAGCAGCGAATCTCTGAGGGCGATGCCCCACCCCTGCAGAAAGTCGCGATCGCGCTGTTGGTCGGGGCGCGTTTCGGCGATGGCCCAGTAAATTAGGGCAAAAAACGCCAGGAACGATACGCCATCCACCGCAAACAGCAGACGATAGCGCTGAGTCGTGGAAATTAGCACTCCCCCCAGAATTACGCCAACGCCCAGTCCGATGCTGTCGGCCAGACGCACCAAGGCAAACGCTTCATTACGGTCTGCTTCTGGTGTGATGTCGGCCACCACGGCTTCCGTTGCCGGCCAATAAAATCCCACGCCTAGCCCCATCAGTAAATTGCCCAGCACAAACACCGGAAAGTTATTGGACAGTAAAAAGACGCCGTCGGCTACGGCAGAGATCAGGGCCGACAGCAGCAGCGTTTTGCGCCGTCCCCAAAAGGCCGAATCAGTCATCGAGCCGCCCAGAAATCGACCGACTAAGCCGGAAAGCGCGTCGCTACCCACCCCCAAGCCGACCTGAGTGGCCGACAGCCCCACCTCGTTGACGAAAAAGATGGGCGCATAGAACAGCACAAAGCCAATGCCGACCTGAGACAGCAAGCGACCAGCTGCCAACAGCCAAACGCGGCGATCGAGCTGAGGCAGCCAGCGGCGCAGTCGGTGCAGTAAAGTTTGCACAGTGGAATTTCCTGACGGTAAAGCGATTTTTTAGTGTAGGCAGACCTTGGGCAAAAATTCACGTCTGCTCCTAACTCGCGAACTCCTAACTGCAAAAGAAATTTAGGCTGACCAACGCATATCAACGTGAGGGATACCGTCCTCTAGATAGGGTGAGCTGACACGATAGAATCCCAAGTCTTGATAGAGCGGTTCTAGATGATGTTGTGCCGACAGTAAAATGTCTTGTCCAGGAAATTGCTCCTGAGTGCGCTGCATCCCTTCTGCCAGCAAAGTTCGGCCCAAACCACGCCCGCGTCGAGTCGAGACAATCAAAACGCGGCCGATCGCCGGCTCTGGTCTTTGCTCCGTGGGAATTAGAACCCGCAAATAGGCTACTAAGTCACCATCCAATTCAGTGCCCAGCAAGTGCCAACTGTTCTGGTCAGCATTGTCTAAATCGGTATAGAGGCACTGCTGTTCGATGATAAAGACCTCCTGCCGTGCCTTCATAATCGCGTAGAGTTCGGCATTTGAAAGTTTGGCAAACGGTTTCCAAGCCCAGCTAATCATGCGGCAAGCGATAAATTTTCGATAAGCGGCTGAGTCATCATAACCTTTGGCAAATTTCATAATCGCCCTTTTGATATGGCCAACGGCTCTTCTCCGTTTCATCTAGCTTTTGCTGAGATCAGCTTGCAGTTCTGAGAGGGGGCTGGCAAGCTGATAGCCAGGCGTGGTGAGAAGAGGTACCGTGGCGTCAGATGAGTTTCGTCGAGAGCTGCAGCGGGAAGCCCAACAGTGGCGCTCCAGCGAGCTGATCTCCGAAGAACAATTTCAGGCATTAGCCGAAAAGTACGACTTTGCGACGATCGCCACGGCGGCCCGCGATCGCTTCATCATGATTTTGCTGGGACTGGGCAGCATTTTAATTGGCATTGGCGCCATCACCTTTGTCGCGGCCAACTGGCAGGCGCTGTCGCAGACGTTGAAAGCCGGGCTGCTGTTTATCGCCATGCTGATTTGCGATCTCAGCGGCTTTGGTTTGATCAATCGAGTGGGGCCCAGCGATCGCTGGCGGCGGCTAGGCCAGGCGCTGCTGCTGCTGGGAGCGCTGCTGTTGGGGGCCAATTTGGCTCTGATGGGGCAAATCGTGCACACCAGTGGCACCCGCTATGAACTTTGCGCCGCCTGGGCGCTGGGCGTGCTGGCGATGGCCTATGGCATCCGACTGCCATTTTTAGGATTCCTGGCCCTGCTGCTGCTGGGTATTGGCTACTGGAGCGCCCTGTGGGATATGGTGTGGCTGCAAAATTCGCTCCTTGGGGTGTGGACCCTACAGACGATGCCGCTGCTGCTGGCGGCCTTATTTATTCCCCTGGCATATCTCTGTCGATCGCCACAGTTGTTTGCCCTCAGCGCCACAGCGATCGCCTCTTCTTTGCTGATTCTGATTTTTGACGTGGGGCGATCGCTCCCGGCTTTCATTGACGCCCTGGTGCTGATTTTGCCCTTTGCGGCGCTGTGGGCCTATGACGATACGCTCTGGCCGTTCCTTTGGCAACTGCTCCGACAGCTTCCCGACCGCCGCTGGCCCGTGACAGTACCGCCGCCCGTCGTCGATGAAGAGAGCGAGCGGCGGTTTCAGCCGGCGGCCCGGGGACTAATGCTGTTCGGCCTCAGCGTCATGTATTGGGTGCTGTCGTTTCAAACCGTTTGGGAGGCGTCAGCGCGGCGCAGCCTGCTGGATACGCAACTGCTGTGGCGTAATTCCAGCTTGGTGGTGCTAACGCTGCTGCTATTTGCCGCCTGGACAGTGGGCGCCTGGGCGTATTTGGGCTGGCGATCGCCCCGCGTTTGGCGACTAGACACATCGAGCGCCACGATTCTGGGCTTTTTGCTGATCACTGCCGCCATATTTTTTGCCTCATTTGTCATCGGACCGCTGCCCATTTTGGCCACGATGATGATGAATGTGCTGCTGGCGGTACTGGCCATTGGCATGATGCGCGAGGGACTAGGCTCGGGCACGCGGATTCCCTTTTGGTGGGGCATGGTGATGCTCACGCTGCAGATTTTGAGTCGAGTCTTAGAATACGAAACAGGACTTTTGGTGAAATCGCTGGTGTTCGTCAGCTGTGGCATCGCCATGATCTTTGTGGGGCTGTGGTTCGAGCGCCATGTTCGCCCGTTGCGAGTGGATGCACCATGAACAGGTTCTTTCCCAAGAAAACTTGGCAGCGTCGAGGGCTCTGGGCGATCGCCCTACCGCTAGCCCTGCAAACCTTATTGATTGTGGTCGTGCCTTTGCAGGCTGCTTTCACCACTCTGGTGGGGACTAATGTCATTCTCCGTACGGTGCCCGTCGACCCTTACGATCCGTTTCGCGGCTACTACACCACACTGCAGTACGACATTTCCCAGCGGGGCGTGCTTAGTACCCTAGAGGGTTGGGAGGCGATTCAGCCGAGCCTGGAGCCCTCGGGCGTTACTAAACTGCTGCGCCCCGGCAAATCTTTTTACGTCGTGATGTCCGACGAAGCGGAGCTCGAAAGTCCCGGAGCCACCATTCGCAATGCTCCCTGGGTGCCGGTGCAGGTCTTCCGCGATCGGCCCCGCAATTTGCCCGCCCATCAAATCGCCCTTAAAGGCACCTATCGCAGCGATCGCATTGTTTATGGTCTGGAGCGCTACTATCTGCCTGAAGCTGAACGTTTGGATCTGGAACAGCGCATCCGCGAAGCGCAAACTGGCGAAGCCCAGCCGCGACTATTCGTCGAAGTGCGCATTGGCCCCCTAGGCAACGCTGTACCCATTGCCCTCTGGCTGCGGGGCGATCGCATCGAATTTTAATTTTTCTAGATAAGTCGGGCAAAATATTCAAGCGGATTGATTTTGCCGGCCCGCTCAATGCGAAGATAGACCCTTGAAATGCCAATTTATTGACTAGCTCAGGATCTGTCGCTGGCGACAATGTCGTTCCCACGGAGCCCTTGAGCAAGCATTTGAAAATTTGGCGTTTTGCCTGCTGGATTGTGACCTTTACGATATGTATGACTGCATTATTGTTGGCGCGGGGCCGAGTGGCGGTGCGGCTGCGTATCACTTAGCCAAAGCCGGGCGCTCAGTCCTGTTGATTGAGCGCGCTTCACTGCCCCGCTATAAACCCTGTGGCGGAGGAATTTCGCCACAAGTTGCTGAGTGGTTTGATTTCGACTTTGCCCCCGTGATTTCGCTCAAGGTTAGGCGACTGCGCTGTACTTGGCAGATGCAGGATGCCGTTGATGCGGATATTGCCCCTGAAGACGCTATCTGGATGGTGCGGCGCGATCAGTTTGACTTTTTTTTAGTGCAGCAGGCTCAACGACAGGGCGCCGAACTGTGGCAAGCGACCAGAGCAACCGGGATTGAATGGCAGAGCGATCGCTGGCAAGTTGCCACCAGTCGCGGGCCAGTAGAGGCTAAATATCTCATCGCTGCCGATGGCGGCCGGGGTCCGATGGCCAAGTGGTTAGGCTTTACCCAACAGCGTTACCAATTTGCCACGGCCATAGAAATTGAACCCCGAGTTGACATCCCCGATAATCCGTTTCTCTATCTCGAAATGGGCCTGATCCGGAACGGCTATCTGTGGAATTTTCCGAAAGCCGATGGCTTTTCCATCGGCGGTGGCACCATGCGGATAAACCAGCAGCAGCGGCAGGATTTACGCGCTCCTGTAGCGACCTATGCCGACCACTTTGCCGTGCCAATAAAGCAGCAGACTGTGCACGGCCATCCCATTTTGGCCTGGAATGGCGACCAGCCCTTGCACACTCAAAATGCCTTGCTGGCTGGCGAGGCCGCTTGCGTGGTTGATCCGTTCACGGCTGAGGGCATTCGGCCAGCGCTGTTCAGCGGCGTCAAGGCGGCCAGGGCGATCGACCAAGCCCTAGCCGGCGATGGTCATGCCCTAGAGTCCTATTCCCAAGTCATCAGCGCCGAGTGGGGCCGCGACATGCGCTGGGCCAAACGAGTCGCTCAGGCGTTTTATAAGGTGCCTAAACTGGCGTTCAATCTTGGGGTAAAGCGGCCCAATGCCGCACCCATGATGATCAAGCTCTTCAATGGCCGGGTGGGCTACGATGAAGTGGCCAAACGGGCCCTCAATCGCCTCAGCGGTGGCCTAGTCAGCTAGTTCTACAGACCAGTTTTTTGCCAACTGACAGCTTCAACCAGGCTTCCCCATTGTGACTCCCCATCCAAACTGTTCAGCTCGCTGCTGAACCACAACGGAAACGCTGTCGCCATGAGCAAATTTCACCACCCAGAGCACCGTTTGTCTCCCTGGAGGCAAGCAAATCGCGCCCCTAACAGACTGCTACAATTGGCTTTGTCGGCTGGCTCTCAAAATTGATTGAGAAATCGCAGATCGCTGCTGTATAGACGGCGGATGTCGTCAATTTCATGCTGCACCATGGCCAATCGCTCGACGCCGAGGCCCGCCGCAAATCCCGTGTAGACTTCCGGGTCGTACCCCACCGCGGCCATAACGTTGGGGTCAATCATGCCGCAGCCCAAGATTTCCAGCCACTGCCCCTGCCATTCCACATCGACCTCTGCCGACGGCTCAGTGAACGGAAAATAGCTGGGGCGGAAGCGAATGGGAATATCGCCAAACAAGGCGTCAATAAAAGCGCGAATGGTGCCCCTCAAATCGGTGAACGTAATGCCTTTGTCCACCGCAAAAAATTCAATTTGGTGAAAGACCGCGGCATGGGTGGCGTCCACCGTGTCACGACGGTAGCAGCGCCCGGTTGCCAGCACGCGGCAGGGCGGCTCATGGTTCTTCATATAGCGAATTTGCACGTTCGAAGTGTGCGTGCGCAACAGATCGCCATTGGGCAGATACAGCGTATCCTGCATATCGCGAGCCGGATGGTCGGGCAAGAAATTCAGCGCTTCAAAATTGTAATAGTCGGATTCGACCTCGGGGCCGCTAGCGACCGTGTAGCCCAGGCCAATAAAAATTTCGGAGATTTGGTCAATGATGCTGTTAATGGGGTGCACTCGCCCCTGTGCTTGGAAAACACCGGGCATTGTGACATCTATCGTCTCGGCAGCCAACTGAGCCTGAATCGCGGCATCTTGTAAATCGCGCTTGCGGTCCTCTAGCTGACTTTGAATTGCCGCCTTCACTTGGTTGGCCAGCGCCCCAATGCGAGGCCGCTCATCTGGCGACAGCTTGCCCATGGCGCCAAGCACCTTCGAGACTTTGCCTTTCTTACCCAGATAATCCAGCCGAATTTTTTCTAAGGCAGCCAAATCGGCGGCTGCCGCGATCGCGGCCTCGCCGGCTGACTGTAGCGTTTGCAAATCGGCTTCTATGGTAGTGGAGGGTGAAGTCATTCTAGACATCGGCTATGGGTTGACACTGGCTAACAGTCTGTCTTTTGGCACCAGAGAAAGGCTGCAAGGCTAGCTACCTAAATACTATCTGGTCGGTGACATAAATTGCCTGATTTACAAATGGCACTACCAAATGGCACTACTGGGCCTTGGCATGAAATGGCTTCATATCCACCATCGGAAATCCAAACCGAGAATGGATACTAAACTTTTTCCAGACTACGATTGGCGCTGTTGGCGGAGTTTAGCCAAAGGAGCTCGCCGACTTGTTCTTACGGCACTGGCAGCGGCTATAAATGGATGACAGCCTCCAATAACCTACATTGACGGCTGCTGCATTGGGGCTGACTATTCCTGAAGTTATTTATCCTCAAATCGACGACTTAATGAGATTACTAATTAGCAATGATGACGGCGTGTTTGCCGACGGTATTCGGGTTCTGGCGGATACTTTGGTAACCGCTGGCCATCAGGTCACCATTGTCTGTCCTGATCGCGAACGGTCGGCGACTGGCCATGGTTTGACATTACACGACCCGATTCGCGCTGAAGTGGTTCACGGCATTTTCCATCCAGACGTTCAGGCTTGGGCCTGTTCAGGAACCCCAGCTGACTGCGTTAAGTTGGCGCTAGGAGCCTTATTAGACAGCCCGCCAGAGTTAGTGCTGTCGGGCATTAATCAGGGAGCCAATTTGGGTACTGATGTGCTGTATTCAGGTACCGTATCGGCGGCGATGGAGGGGGTAATTGAAGGGATTCCAGCGATCGCCCTGAGTCTGACCAGCTTTGCGCACCGAGACTTTGGCCCAGCCGCCCAATTTGCCCAACACTTTTTAGCGGCGATCGCACGCCATCCCCTGCCAGAGCCCATGCTGCTTAACGTCAACATTCCGGCGGTAGCCGCCGCCGATATTAAGGGACGCATAATCGCGCGGCAGGGCGTCCGCCGCTATGTCGATTTGTTTGAAAAGCGTATCGATCCTCGCGGCAAAACCTATTATTGGCTGGCGGGAGAAGTCCTGGAGCCCATTGAACATGATGAAGATAGTTATCAAGTCTTAGCCGAAAAACTCCAGCAGCTACCTCAATTTGAGGCTCTGGAGACTATCCCCACTGATGTCATGGCAATTCAACAAAATTGGATTACTATTACGCCGCTGCAGTATAATCTCACTTCGCCCTTAGGCATTTGCCACCTAACGACTTGGCAGAATCAGAGCGATCTCTCAGCGTAAACTATATTCATTTAGAAACTCGAAGTTTTTAGAACTGCTGGGGTGATGCCTGAGTCGATGGTTAAGTCAAAGTTTCCGCTCCCAGCATAGACTGATGCGGGACTACGATGGCCGATGATGACGGGGTTTATCCTGATTAAACAGACGAAGTGATGAATTGATAAAAATGGCGCGCTATGAACAGCGATATGTTTTGAGACTTTGTAAAGATCTCCTGTAGAGAGATTCGACTACCCTAATCCTGTTGGACATCGCCTGAAATGACGCACCCTGTCGAAATTTTTAATACTATTAGGGCATATTAAGTTACTAACGTACGGGGCATATTTAGATTATCAGCACTAGCGTACAGGGCATATTAGATTATCAGCGTCGGAGCAGACTTTGCAGCGACATGCCAACTCTGAAGCAACACACTCATGTCTGATACAGAAAACCAGTTCTTGATCCGTTTTTGGGGCGTTCGTGGCAGCATCGCTTGTCCCGGATCACATACTGTTCGCTACGGCGGCAACACCGCCTGTATTGAGATGCGAGTGGGCGGCAGACTGCTGATCTTTGACGGCGGCACCGGACTGCGTGAACTTGGGCTTAAGCTACTGTCCGAGATGCCAATTGATGCCACGATGTTTTTCACCCACTCCCATTGGGACCATATTCAGGGGTTTCCGTTTTTTGTCCCCGCGTTTGTGCCTGGGAATCGGTTCGATATTTACGGCTCAATCGCACCCAACGGCTCCACCATTGAACAGCGGCTTAACGACCAAATGCTGCACCCCAACTTTCCCGTGCCCCTGCAAATCATGGGAGCGGACATGAAATTCTGTGATGTTGACTTGGGTGAGGTGGTGACCCTGGGCGACATTAAAATCGAAAATGCCCTATTGAATCACCCAGGCGAAGCGATCGGCTATCGCATTACTTGGCGCGGCAAGACGGCAGCATATGTGAGCGATACTGAACATTTCCCAGATCGCCTCGACGAAAATGTTTTGTGGCTGGCGCGAAATGCTGACGTGATGATTTACGACGCCACTTACACCGACAACGAATATCACAGCGAGAAGTCCAGCAAGGTTGGTTGGGGCCATTCCACCTGGCAAGAAGCAGTGAAGGCGGCTAAAGCGGCCAACGTCAAGAAGCTTGTTATCTTCCACCACGATCCGCTGCACAACGACGACTTTATGGACGAAATTGCTCAAGATACCGCTGAACAGTTTCCCAACAGCGTCGTGGCTAAAGAAGGCATGGTTATTGACCTGATGTCGGCGCCCCAACCAGCGGTATTGGTTTGATGCAAAATTTTTAGGAAAGCTTGCGAGGGCGTGATCCAGCCCGATTGCCAATGCTGGATCACGCCTTCGTAATAGGGCTGGACATCAAGCATTTGCTACGCAGACGTAGACGTCGTTCAACCCTTTAAATCACTCAACCTAAATTCGTCTCAGCTTTTGAGGCAAGCAGACCCTAATTTTGAAAATCTCGCGGGCCAGTGTAGCCAGACGCATCGGCTAAAGTTTCCAAGGACTGAGCGCCCACCAGCAATTCACCGTCTACCTCCCAGGTGGGAAAGCCGGTAAGGCCATCAACCGAACGACACAGCTGCGCTTGGGAATTTTGGCCATCTTCAGCGCATTCAACATAAGGAATTTCTTTGGCCGCTGCTTCACCGAAAAGCTGTTTTTGATCGTGACAGTGGGGACACCAATAAGCGCCATACATAGCAGCGCCAGAGTCTTTTAAGTAAGCCGCTAGCTGCATTTCAGCGGTGCCAGATGCTGTCGTCACGGCAGGTCCGACGGCTCCAGGAGTATCAACTCCGCCACCCTGAGCATTACTGATGGGAGCATAAACGGCTAGAGTGCCCACCAGAGTAACGACTAAGACAATGACGCCGGTGAAAACCAACTGTCCTGCGTCATCCCAGCGGCGACCCAGCACCGTCAGAGCAAACATGGCGGCAGCAAAGATCGCCGACGTGATGCAATATAGGCAGGTAGTCTTAATTTCAAAGGCCAGCAGATACATCAAGTAGCCGCTGAATACCAGCATGGCGGTTGCGCCCATGAACAGCAGCAGCCACGTTTGGGACTCTAGCTGACGCCTCAGTTCTTTTTGTCGGTTAGGAGCTAGGCTTAGAGGGCCCAAAGCCATTACCGCCATGCCGAGATAGCCCAAAAAGCCAAACAGCGTCAGCGGCAATCCAAATACCTCAGCATAGGGGCTAGACAGAACGCGATCGCAGCCTCCAGTGGGACAAGCCGCGTCGCCGCCCAAAACTTTGACCACAGTGAGATAAGCCGTGCCGCAAGCTCCCATCAGAGCGATCGCTCCGATAATCCAGCGAGACCAGCGATGAATCCATAAAGGCTGCTGTCGGCGGCGTTGCATGTTGATGTGTATCCTCGGTTAACTCAGCCAGTGAATTTTCTAATCTATTCTGCCTCATGACACAGATCTCTGACAGGTTAAATTAGGCAAAACGTAAAAGCGCCATTTATTTAGAGGCCTCAGCGTTTTCTGCAATATCTAGGTAATCTACACTCATTTACTAACCCAAAGTTCGCAGAACTGATTTTATTACGCTCAAAGTAGGGGTTAAGTAAAGGTTTCATCGAATCAACATAGACGTCTTCAACCGACAACTGCTGATTACGGCTGCCGATATTGCGGTAGTATGCCCACACTAAATTGGCCCCACTAGACTGAAGCTGATGGGGCAGTGATCTATGGCTGGCTGCAGGGTAGTGCCAATAGATAAGAGCCAACATTCAAACCGGGGATTGAACTTATGAAACTTCTACGCCGGATATATTGCCTGTTTTTTCTAGAAAAGCATCACGGTCGGGCAATACTTCAAAAACACGATCCATACTGGTCAACTCAAACAGCATTTTGACCTGATCGTTAATCGAGCAGACATACATTTTTTTCTTGGAAGCTCTCACTTTTTTGAGCACAACTACTAAAATCCCTAAGCCCGAGCTGTCCACAAACGTAATTTTTTCCAAATCAATCAATAACGTCTCTACCCCCTCTTCGAGCGCCGCGTCAACTTCTTCACGAAAGGCTTCGGCTTGGGTGCCATCGAGAATACCGGTAGGCTCAAGAATACGAATATTAGCTTCCATAAGTTCCTCATGAATTTGCATATCGGCTGCCCGGGAAAACTCAGGATCAGCAATAAGTCACTGGACGTAACTTACTGTTTCAGGTTGCCCGCGTTCCTTCTAAATACACAATATTTGCATCAAGTTAGGATGATTTTGACAGATTTTTGACTAACTTGACGGCGATCGCACCCGTTTGCAAAGACGGCGAGCCGTTGTGACTGCTGATGACTATTGGCCCAATATGAGAGCTGAACGGCTGTCCGGCCGCGGTGACAGCCTGTAGCCAAGGAAGGCGTTTAACTAACAGCGGCGCTAACGCTGGCCAGTTGAAGTAGGTTAAATCAGTATTGACTGAATCTAACTGAGCAATCAACTGGTCGAGGTCAGGACGAGACATGGGTGCTGTAGCAGACTGCTGCCACACCTGCTCTAGACCCATAAACGAGGTAGCCAACACTTCGTAGTCCTGGATTGAAGTATGAACGCCTATTATTTGAGTGGTTAAGCTGAGAGCGCTGCGGTCATCGGGACGATTAAGCGAAAATCGAGTCCACACCGTAACCGGACGCGATTCATAACTGAGGTGACTGACGGTAAGTCCTTGGGCTGCCGCATAGGCATCGACAGCGGCAACTTTTTCAGGAGTGGTAGGCGTCAGCAGCAGCCAACTAGGCCTGGCTCCCGGTAGAAATCCGAGGGCATAATCGTCCTGCAAGGCCGAGCCGAGTTCTGCCGTTGCTAGGTCAGAGTCCAAGGCCAGCGGAGCAAATATGGCTCGAATTGCCTGTTGCGTGACCTGATAGCCGCCAAAATTGGTGTTTAGCGTCGCTAACTGCTGTGACAGTTGGCCGCCAACTGTAGCAAACAAGGTGCTGGCAGGCAGCATCGCCAACATTGACTGAGGGGACGATCGCGTTGGTGGTGGCACCGTTTGCTCTGAGGCAAACGATAGTCCGGGGGCTGCCGCAATTGCCGCATCGCCTAGAAGCCCGCCAGCAAAGGCCTTAAAAGACACAAAGATAAAATTAGCGCGCTGGCCGGCGGGCTTAATCGACTGTTGCATTTCGGGAGCTTCACTTCCCAACCAGGTCAGCAGATTTGGCAAGTTAGCCGTCATCCAACCGATGCGATTGGGGGGCAGCGTAGCGATCGCATTGCGGTAAGGGGTGGCTTTGGCCAAACTGATATCTGGGGCTCGATACGTGGCAATCGCCTGGCGCAAGACCCGGCTGTCATTGGCCAGCAGCACATAGCGATCGCCTACCATGGCTGTCGCTAACGATTCCAATGCTAAGCCCGATGACGAGGTAGGCAATTGCGCAGCGGCGACAGTGGTCAGCGGTTGATCAGAAATCAAGGCGGTGCCGGCGGCGGTTTCAAAAATCAGGTTGCGCCCCTGGGCTGCGCGCCGTTGCCACAATAGATGAAGGGCTTCTTGGGCAGCGACCGCATCCTGGCAGCTCAGTACCGCTAAGTAGCCGGCCTGTAGACCATTCGTCGCGTCGTAATCTAAATCAGCCGTGGTGATTGCTAGGGAAACTTCTTGATCAAGCCAGGGGCGAATATCCGCTTCGTAGTTCCACCCCAGCCAGTCTTCAAGAGACTGCTGTAGCGATCGCCATTCTTGCCGAGCCACCGAACGCCGATCAGCAGCGGTCAGTAGCTGGCGCAGTTGCCAAAGGCGATCAGGCCGAGCCAATAGCGACACCATCAGTGGCGACTGTCGCGGAACAAACTGCGCCGCCAGCGGCTTTTCTTGGCCGCCCTCAGAAATCAGCGATCGCGGATTAGATGACGTCAGTCCCCAAAAGCCGGCAACGCCAATCAAAACGAATAGTCCAGCAAATAGGGCGATCGCTGAATAGAAGGTGCGCGATTTCATAAAGTCTTTTTACCCATACGCCGAAGCATCACTGGTCCAGCGTATCAAGCTGGATTCCGTGACTAGTGTATTACTGCGGCGGCACCTTCTCGACGGCTGATTTACAAGTTGGAAGACTGCACCAGCCGCTCTGAATTCTGCGGTTTAGGCATCTCTAAAAATCCGCTCCTGGAAACGCTCGCCAAACGCCGATAAGCTGTCCTTGCAGTTGCACTTGATCAGCAGGAAATGTCTGAATGTCAAAGCTTTCGTTGGCGGGCACCAGCTCAACCATATCGCCTTTGAGCCGAAAATACTTAAGCGTAGTCCCATCAGGGACCTGAGCCGCAACAATGGTATCGGTGCGCACCCGCTTAGGATCTTTGATCGGACGCATGATGACGACGTCACCATCACAAATCATCGCGTCGATCATACTATCCCCCTTGACGTTAAGAGCATAGTCACCCGGCTTGGTATTGAAATTGCCCGGGTTGAACGAAGGCGTTTCGGCATCGGCCTGGGCTTCGTTCACATAGCCAGCGGCAATATCGCCATAGATGGGAATGCCTTGCAAATCGTGGAGAATGCGAATAGTTCGCGCTCGGCCTTCTTCCCAATCGATGTAGCCTTTCTTGCGCAAATGATCGAGACGGCTCTGAATCGGGGCGGGCGATTTGAGATTCATCGCGCGCATCATCTGCCGAATTGAGGGCGAATGCTGATTGTCGCGGATGTAAACAACAAGCCAATCGTAGAGTTCTTGTTGCGCTTCGGTTAAAGGTTCCATTCCGCCTTCCTCGGCATAGCCGACTTTGTTTCAAGCACAAATGTACCATCAATAGTTCAAAAAGTCTATCAGAATTTTTGTGAAAAATTATCTGCGATTCAGTGAGTGATTGCTGTCATTGCTGCCCATGTAGCCGTTGCCAATTTCGCTGGAACCAGCCGGTGGGCCATATGGAGCATTTTGGCCAAAGCTGAATGGTTTGCAGATAATATCACTTCCCAAAATTTAGCCCCTGCGGACATCATGCCGGAAATTCAGCGATTAAAGCTTCTCGGGCTTGTTCACGATCGTCAAAGTGGATCTTCTCCGTACCGAGAATTTGATAGTCTTCGTGGCCTTTGCCAGCGATAAGTACGCAATCATTGGGCTGAGCTTGGGCGATCGCCGCGCGAATGGCCGCCGCCCGATCGCCGACTACCTGCTCTGGGGGCAGCTCTGCGGGGATGCCGGCCACAATATCAGCAAGAATGCGCTGAGGATCTTCAGTACGAGGATTGTCTGAGGTAACGATCGCTAAGTCGGACAATTCGTAGGCGATTTGGCCCATTTGCGGGCGCTTAGTGCGATCGCGATCGCCGCCGCAGCCGAACACACAAATCAGCCGGCCAGATACAAAAGGACGTGCCGCTGTTAAAGCATTGCGCAAACTGTCGGGAGTGTGGGCGTAATCAACAATGACACTGGCGGCCTGCTGAAGATTTACCAGGACTCGCTCCATGCGCCCCGGCACGCCGCCAAACTGCGGTAAGCACTCACTGATTTGGGTTAGGGTGACACCCAGATGCAGGGCCGCCCCGACCGCAGCCAACATATTGGCTAAATTAAATTGACCGACTAGCGGCAAATTAAACCCGAGGGAGCCCTGGGGCGTGTGCAGTTGGCCTTGCACACCGCTAGCGCTATAGGTCAGATTGGAAGTGTGCAGATCCGCTGCCATATTTTCAACGCTATAGCTCCAGGCCCGATCACCAAGGCGCTCCAGCAGCCTCTCACCATAGGGATCATCCAGATTCACGATCGCCCGTCCGCGTAAATAATCATCGCTAAACAACAGCGCTTTCGCTTCAAAATAGGCCGCCATCGTTTCGTGATAGTCCAGGTGGTCCTGGGTCAAATTAGTAAATACCGCCACTTCAAAAGGACAGGCCCAGACCCGCTGCTGATGCAGCGCATGGGAACTTACTTCCATCACAACAGTGCGACACCCAGCCGCCCGGGCAGCGGCTAAATCAGCCTGCAAATCGACCGCGAAAGGCGTTGTGTGGGTGGCCACAGCATCATGGCCCGGCCAGCGCGCATAAAGGGTGCCGAGCAAACCCGTAGGCTGCCCAGCCCGCAGCAGCAACGCTTCAATCAAGTGGGTAGTGGTGGTTTTACCGTTGGTACCAGTGACCCCCACCAGAGCCATTGCCTGCCCGGGCCGGTCATAGAAAATGGCTGCTGCTTCCGCACAGGTTAAGGCCATGTCGGGAAACGGCAGCACTAACGCCGACGGATTATGCACAATCGGTGAGCGACTAGCATAAGCAGCGGGGGAGACAAACGCTGCGATCGCCCCAGTCGCGATCGCCCCCGGCCAAAAGTCACCGCCATCCACGCGGGTACCCGGCATGCCGATAAACAAATCACCGGGCTGACAGGCTTGGGAATTGGTACACAAGCGCTTGATCGGTTGCGACAGGGCCGGATGCTCTGGCTGCGGAGCCAGCTCTGGGGTCACGCCAACTTGGGCTAACTGAGCAACCAATGTCCGTAAATCCATCTCAGCACCTTCCACAAAATTGATTGCGCCTATTCTGCCGTATTCGGCCCTAAATATGTCTGTAACATTTGCTCCAACCGCGCCACCGGCGCCCGGGGAGATAGCCGTGGTAAGGCTTCTTCTCGCTCACCGTCGGGCGTGGCAATCACGCGGCACAGCACTGGAATTTCGTATTGATAGCGCTGAAACCAAGCGGCTTGCGTAGTGATATCACGAATTTCTAGCGCTAAGTTGAGATGAGGTAGAGCCGCTAATTTTTCTTCTAGGCCTTCGCAAAGATGACATCCTGGCTTGCTGTACAGTACTAATTTCACTCAACTTCTCCTTGGACAAACCGCACCAACCTGACGAACTCCTACGACTAATGTGCTGCCATAATAGCGATCGCCCATGGAGAAAAGCAAAGCTTGCAGTCGCTTGCCTGATGAAGTTCGAGCAGGCGCGCTAAAGCTTACCTTAATAAAGCTTCAGCGATTGATTAGGCGCTCTGAAACTAGCTACTGGCCAAGTTTCAAAGAGTCCTCAGCCGAGGTTCACAAAGTGGAAACGAAACAGCCGTGTCAAAGCACCACCGGCAAACCTGTTTGTATAAGCAGCATAACCGGGTCAGTTTGCTTCACTATGACAGGTCGCAGTTGATTCAGACAATCATGACAAATTAAAGCGCGATCGCTGATTCTCGGCAAATTCTTATAAAGCGGCAATCCCTTAACAGTAGCCAGATCAATGGCCATCAAAAGTGGAATCCTCGTAATCCCGACCGGATTATGTGTGATTGCGTTACCCAAAAACGGTATAACTAAAACGTGGCATGGTTGAAATGCAAAGCAGGTAATTATTTATGGTTCAGTGCATAACCCGCCCAGAGGTTGCGATCGCTGACAGGTTTGACTTAGACGCGCTTAACAAGCAATTTGAAAGTGCTACGCCTCAAGACATCTTGCGTTGGGCAATTCGCGTCTTTCCGCAGGGCTTAGCTCAGACGAGTTCATTCAGTATTCCCGTCACTATTCATATGCTGTATGAAGAACTGCAGCCTGAGCAGCCAGTGCCGGTCATCTTCTTAGATACACTGCATCATTTTGCGGCCACTTTGGAAACCGCAGAACGAGCACAGCAGCGTTATCAGCTTGATTTGCATATTTATCAAGCACAAGGCGCTGATAGTCGCGCGGCATTTGTCTCTCGCTATGGCGATAAGTTGTGGCAGCGAGACGTTGATCAGTTTCACTACTTGACAAAGGTGGAGCCGCTGCAGCGGGCGCTGCAGGACATCGAGGTGAAAGCGTGGGTAACAGGTCGCCGCCGCGATCAGTCGGCCACTCGCCGCCACATGCCGATTTTGGAAGCTGATGCCAACGGTCGGTTGAAAATCAATCCCCTGGCCAATTGGACTCATAAGGACCTGTGGCGCTATGTGTTTCAGCAAAACGTGATCTACAATCCCCTGCACGATCAGGGTTACACCAGCATCGGCGATGAGCCTTTAACCACACCGGTGCAGCCTGGCGAAGACGAGCGGGCTGGGCGCTGGCGCGGCTCAACGAAAACTGAATGCGGCATCCATGGTTAAAGGCTGTTGGCATTTAGATTGCGAGCCGTCTGAGACAGAAACCATAAGTACGCGATCGCTGCTATAAAATTTTTCAGCTATAAAACATCGCCCTGGAATTTTTCTTCCAGGGCGATGTTTTATCTATCAACTCTGTCAAAAATGCGCTCTCAGAGTATTGTTGCTAGCCTGCGGGCGCGTCCAACCAGCCGGCACTCAGCACTACCGTCAGCCCCATAAACAGAGCGGTCAGCGTCCAAGTAACGCGGTTTAGAGTGGTTTCAGCACTCTTAGTGCTGGTAAACAGTTGAGCCTGACCTCCGAGTGCGCCCAAGCCATCTCCCTTGGGACTATGAAGTAAAACCAAGATCGACAGGCCAACGGCAGACACTGCCCAAACTACTTTAATAATGGAAGTTACAGTCATCGATGATTGCGCCAGATATCGCATTTGAAATGAAATTGCCATTCTGCTGAAAGACAATTCCACTACTTATACTAGCTCGCTAGCGGCCTTTGCCCAAGTCTATTTCTTGGGTGTTCAAAGCCCTACCTGCACCGGAGTTCGATTGGATTTTATGTCCAATGTTGCATTGAGCAGCATCGATCGCCCAGTCATCTCCGCTGGCTGAGGAATATTCAAAACATCTAAAATTGTTGGTGCAATGTCAGATAAGCGGCCATCGGAACGAAGCTGCACGTCACCTCCATGGCCTGGCACTTTAAGTTTTTCTCCCTCAACCACAACAAACAACACAGGATTAGTTGTGTGGGCCGTCCAAGGTTTGTGGTTTTCGTCCCACATATATTCGGCATTGCCGTGGTCAGCGGTGATAAGCGCAGTGCCCCCTGCTTGACCAATGGCCTCCAGCAGCCGTCCAACCTCGTGGTCAACTGTTTCCAAAGCTTCCACGGTGGCATCGAGCTTGCCTGTGTGACCCACCATATCGGGGTTAGCGTAATTGATTACAATCAACGAATAAACACCCTTTTGCACGGCTGCGATCGCCGCATCGGTAACCTGTGAAGCCGACATTGAGGGGGCCTGGTCATAGGTGGCAACCTGCGGGCTGGGAATCAGCACCCGGTCTTCCCCTTCAAAAGGTTCTTCTAGACCGCCGTTGAAAAAATAGGTGACATGGGCATATTTTTCGGTCTCTGCCGTGCGGAATTGTTTAAGACCCTGTTCAGCAATAACTTCGCCTAAAATGCGGTCGAGATTTTGGGGTGGAAAAGCCACGCTCACAGCTGGCAAGTGTGAATCGTATTGGGTCATGGTGACAAAGGTCAGCGGCTTAATCTGCGATCGCTCAAACCCATCAAAATTTGGATCAACAAAAACTTGAGTCAGCTGCCGCGCTCGGTCAGGCCGAAAGTTAAAGAACAGCACACCGTCTCCCGGTTCAACGGCCCCCGGCGCCACCCGCACCGGCTCGATAAATTCATCGGTACTCCCCGATGCATAGGCAGCTTGCATAATTTCAACCGCAGTGCGGCCATCGCCCTCACCGTCATTGACCATCACGTCGTAGGCCTTTTTGACACGGCCCCAGCGATGATCGCGATCCATCGCATAATAGCGACCGCTCAACGTCACAATACGACCGACGCCCTGAGCCTCAATAAAGTCTTGAATCGCTTGCACGGAACGATAACCATCCGTCGGCTTGGTATCTCGACCATCCGTGATGACGTGGATACACACTTCGGCAATGTCTTGCGCTTTGGCCATTGCCAGCAGCCCTAGCAAATGATTGATGTGAGCGTGCACACCGCCATCCGAGCACAAACCAACCAGGTGCAGCTTGCTGTTGCGATAGCGCACCGCCTGACAAACTTCTAGCACGGCCTCATTTTCTTGAATGGTGCCATCGTCGATCGCGTCAGAAATTCTTACTAACTCTTGGGGCACCACCCGACCAGCCCCAATATTGAGGTGTCCCACTTCAGAATTGCCCATCTGTCCGTCAGGCAGACCCACGTCTTTTCCCGAGGTTTTAATCAATGTGTGAGGATACGCATGCCAAAGGCTGGCTATAACTGGGGTGTCGGCGACGGCAACAGCATTGCCATCGGCATTTTCTCGATAGCCCCAGCCATCAAGAATAACGAGTACCATCGGCGAAATCGGCGCTTGACTCATCGGCTTCAAGAATTCCCGTGCGAACTCGACAATTGCTGAGGCAATTAGATCCTCAGGCTTTTAACTGCAATTTTTGCAGAAATAATCCAACATTTTGACTGTAAAAAGCGAAAGGCCGCCCTCTAATTAAATACAGTCATATTTTATTGTTCAGAGCTTATCCAGCTCTTAGCAGAATTGCAAGGGTCTTGCAGCCAACTAAATAACTTCTTTGATAACTATTGACGTCCTCATACATAAAGTTTGCTGAAGTTTTTTAAGAAAAACCTGTTCTGCCTAGAGGAAAAACATGGTTTTTCTATTATTTTTCCTAGTCTTGTTCTCAGTTTTTTATCATGCCAGCCTCGCAAATTAAAAAAATGATGACTTTAGGCAATGATCTTTAACGAGTTTCTGTTAAGTGTGTCATCAATTAGTGTTAAAACTCGGTGTGATAAGCACAGCTGCAACTGTGTCGTGAACTTTGCTTTCTTAGCCAGAATCAGGAAGCGTGGCTAACATCTGGCTTTCTTCCTTCGGAAAGCCAAGGATAAAGTAGCTGCGATGCGAATGCGTACCGCAGCCACCATTGGCCTATGGTGCTTCGCCCAGCCGCCATATTTCGGAACAGTTACCGCAACATCAATCGCCTATGTTGAATAACCGCGTTGCCCTAATTGTTGTCGTATTAAGCGTTTTGGGGGCGCTAGGCTTTGGTCTTAAAGTCACCTACGATCGCAATCGCGTGTATGAGCTAGTGCTGGCCTCTGGCAGTAAGGCCGGCGAATATTATGCTTTTAGCAAAGCTTTGGAAGCGGTTGTTGAACAGAACTATCCTCAAATTCAGATTGAGGTTACCGACACTGAGGGGTCGGCCCAAAATATGGCTTTGCTGCGAGACAATCAAGCCCAATTGGCATTGGTGCAGAGTGATACGCCCGTTGAGCGACCTGTGCGAGCGATCGCGCGATTGTTTCCTGAAATGTTTCACCTGCTAGTGCGACAGGAGGCCAATATTCAAACTGTGGCTGACTTGCGAGCCAAACGTATTGCATTGATGCCTGCAGGCAGCGGTTCTTATGCGCTTTTTTGGCCGCTAGTGGATCATTACGGTCTTACCGAAACCGATTTTCAGAGTGTTCCACAAGATCCTGAATCGGCCTATGCCGCCCTGCTGTCAGGAGAAGCTGATGCGCTGTTTCGAGTGATGACCTTGGGCAATCCCTCCATGCAGGAAGTTCTGAGAGCAGAGGGAATTGAGCTACTGGCGATCGATCAAGTAGATGCGTTACGACTATCGCTGCCGTTTTTGGAGGCGCAAACTATTCCGAAAGGCACTTACGATGGTGGCCGGCCTTTGCCAGCCAGAGATTTGTCAGTCGTAGCGGTCAATGCACTGCTGGTTACGCGAGAAAATTTGCCCGATGAAGTCGCCTATGCGCTCACCGATACGCTGTATACATACCGCAATGAACTGGTGAGTCGCTATCCCCGCGCGGCTTTGATTCGCCTACCCAATTCGGGCAGCGACCTGGGACTGCCGTTGCACCCAGGATCTCAGGCTTTTTATGACCGTAATGAACCCGAATTTATTGTTGAATATGCCGAGCCCATTGGTTTATTAGTCTCAGTTTCAGTGCTGCTAGCGTCCGGACTCTGGCAGTTTCGCCTATGGCTGAAGGGACGACAAAAAAATCGCGCTGATTTTTACAACATCGAACTACTAGACTTGATCGAGCAGATTAATCAAACTTCTGATCTGAAGAAAATTGCCGACCTGCGCTATCAGCTTTTTACCATGCTCAAAGAGGTTATCTCTGATTTGGATAACGATCGCATTTCCGCCGATTCTTTTGAATCCTTCACCTTTCCCTGGGAAATCGCCATGAATACTTTGCGACATCAGGAAGATTTGCTGACGGGGTCACGGGCAGCCGCGATCGCGCCTTTGGAGCGCAATTAGGTGATGGAGCGGGTGAGAGTGGCTGAGTGGCTGGGTAGGCGGAGAATTTGAGAGCAGCGAGCAAAAACTACGAACTCAAAACTCAAAGCTCAAAACTAAGTCCGCACTTTGCGTTTTGCATTCTGAATTCTTTACGTTTCGCTGAGCAGTTGGCGAGCAAGCTGCTTTTTCGCCAGATACCCTAAGGTCTGCATGGCTTCATCAATAGTGGCTGACCAAGGGTTGGCGGTGCTGAGTCGGAAGCAGTTGCCATAGCAGCGTCCGCAGGCAGAAAAAATCAGACCGGGGGCAATGCTAATTTGTTGAGCCAGAGCTTCGTGGTATAGACCAAGCGCATCAAAGCCCGGCGGCATTTCGACCCAGAGGACATGCCCGCCATTGGGTCGAGTGACGCGGGTTTCAGCGGGGAAGTAATCAGCGATCGCCTGATGCATGCGATTCATTTGTGACTGGTAGGCACGGCGCAGTTGGCGCAAGTGGCGATCGAAGCCCCCATTGCTGAGAAAAGCTGCGGTAGTGAGCTGCGGCGCGATTGCCGTACTCAAATTCGTGATTGCTTTCTGCTGATAGACGAGAGAATAATAGCGACCAGGAGCGCACCAACCTACCCGCAGTCCTGGCGATAGTGTCTTGCTGACCGAAGAACAGTACAAGACGCGATCCTCAGTATCAAAAGCCTTGATTGCCTTGGGACGAGGCCCGTCAAAATACAGCTCGCCATAGACGTCATCTTCAATCAACGGCACGTCATATTGATTGAGCAGCTCGATCAGCTGCTTCTTGCGATCGTCCTGCATACAGCAGCCCAAAGGGTTGCTGAAATTAGAAACTAGCAGCACGGCCTTGATCTTATCTGCCTTAAGAGCGGTTTCCAAATGAGCCAGACTGATGCCATCGCGGGGATGGGACGGCAACCTCATAGCTTTGAGATGCAGATTTTTGAGCGCGTCGAGCATGGTGTAATAGGTTGGAGACTCTACCGCAACGGTGTCGCCGGGTTGAGTCAGAGCCTGCAGTGAGAGATACATGGCTTCCACTGCGCCGTTAGTAATTAGCAACTGGTCTGGAGCAATCGAACAGCTTGCGTTGAGCATCCGTTTGGCCAACTCTGAGCGCAGCGCTTCACAGCCAAGAGCGTTGCCGTAGGAATGAACGATTTCTGGATTTTCGCGCACCACTTTACTCATCAGCCGATTAAGCTGATTGACGGGAAACAACTCCATGCACGGCAACGAGGCTCCTAAGCGCACCATGTGGGGATTTTGCACCGTCGCCATCAGCCGAAAGGCTAGATTGATGTCAATGTCGCGAGCTTTTGTCGGGGGTGCGGTAATGGAAGGCTCGGGTAAGAGGCTGAGTGCAGTTTGTTTAACGTAGTAGCCGGATTGCGGACGAGCGGTAATCATCCCCCGATCTTCAAGCAGGCGATAGGCCTCCAAAACTGTGGAAGTGCTAACTGAAAGCTGCTGCCGCAGTTTACGGACTGAAGGTAGGCGATCGCCCGCCTTCAGTGTGCCTTCGACAATTAGGGATTGGAGGCGATCGGCTACCTGCTCATACAGCACCTGGTCGGGTTCTAGGGCGATCGGCGAGATTTGCATACAGCAACCTCATGCGAGGTGAATCGGGCGTTGTCAGCGATGACACTACCATAACGATCTTGATGAGCACTGAATACAGACAGTTAAGCCATCTTTCAACCAGAACAGTTTTTATTCATCAAACTGTTACCGAAACAATTTGTTCTAATTGCCTCTGTTCGCGTAGAAGAAAATTGAGGAAACTTTAACTACGCCGAATCGATTCGAGCTGACCTTTCTACTGGAGGACAGACTCATGCAATCTAAAGACCTTTACGCGCGGTTAGAGCTACTCTCTCCCGAACAGGTGCAGAGCCGACAATCGGCTCGGGAGAGTTCGCGATCGCGGCGCATCAGTGTCCGCCGTCAATTGGGCCAATGGGGTGCGGCCCTCTGGCGATATTTCACTGGTTCGCAGCAGCCACACATTACGATGAAATGGGGCCTGGACAGGCAGCCTTTTTATCAGGTTTACGACCCGGTTGACCACCGACGTCATATTTTTAGCACTGAACATGAAGTTCGCGTTTGGCTAGAGCAGCGCTATTATCAATAGCGCCCAATCTTGCTACCGATAAAGAGGCGATCGCGCCCATGCAAATCTCCCTCACCACTTGGTATCTCGAAATGCTGTCGCCCGATAAGCTGCAGCCCAAGCAGTTGGCGCTCCCTGAACTGGCAGTGCACCAGGCGGAAATTCCGAATCCCGAGTTTAGTCGGTTTTTGTATACCAGCGTTGGTGGTCATTGGCACTGGCGCGATCGGCTGCCGTGGACCTATGACCAATGGCTTGAGTATCTCAATCGCCCCGAACTGGAAACCTGGGTCGCCTATCTTTCAGGCACACCCGCCGGCTACTGCGAACTTGAGATGCGGCCCGATCAAAGTGTCAAGCTGGAATACTTTGGTCTACTGCCCCAGTTTATTGGTCAGGGTATTGGCGGCCACTTACTAACCGCCAGTATCGAGAGAGCTTGGGAGATGGGCGCTAATCGCGTTTGGCTACACACCTGCACCCTCGACAGCCAGTACGCCTACAAAAACTATGAGGCCCGAGGCTTTACCCTTTACAGAACGGTAAAAAGTACGGTTGAGTTGCCAACGGCAGCCCCGCCTGGCCCCTGGCCCCATGCTGCAGCTCCGGCACCACCAGTGGACGGGGTGGATGATACGTTTACTGAAGCTTTGCCAGCCAACAGTTAGCAAAAGTTACCTTAACCAGAAATAAACCAATGCCTTTATGAGCCATGCCTCGACCAGCAACGGGGCAAAGTCCAGTAGCCGGGAAATTCTAGCCTACGCTCGAGTGAGCAAACTTTACCCGCTTGCGACCCCTTTCTTTGAAGCGGCTACTGTGCTTTTCTGTGACGATTCAATAGCTTGCCAAGAGGCTCTAGCGAATACTTGTACACGCTAGCTAGGAGCGAACATATAGCTCTCAAAGCTGGGCTGAATATCTGCAGGAACCCACATGAATTCACCTATTCCAATTGCCTGATTTAAGGGACTGAGACTCTTGCCGCCCATTATTGCGTCGCCAAAAACACAGCCCCTTGAATCAGCTCGAATCGTTGAGAAATCATGCAGTCAGTTTTCCGTTCTGCAATTCACTCTGCAATCCGCAAGTCGTTTTACCGGTCAACCAGGCTTCTGAAAAGTCGAGATGCCCGGTAATTGGCTGTGGTTAATTGTCCACGGTAAGCAGCACCGCATATACGCCACAGTTGACGGTCTGGCACTCCAACATGTCGATTTCATAAACAAATTCGCCAGGCTGAGTCACGCTGAACTCAATTAAACCAGTCGGGCCGTAGGTCACATCTTGCGCGCCAATCTGAGGGAAATAGACGTCTAAATCCATGGTGTCGTCATCGCCTCCAATCAGGAGTACATATTCGCCGGTGTAAGGAATATTGACGCTGACGGTTTGCACATCACCATTCTCTAGAAAAGCCGTGTAGTAAGGAGCACCTTCAAGATTATTGAGATCATATCCGGCACTTTGTAAGCGGACTCCAGCGTTGTATCCCGCTTGATACATAGAATCTTCTGTAGCATTTTGAGCCAATGCTGTGGTGGCGCTGCCAACGACAATCGCCACTCCAGCTGTGACGCCAGCCAATTGATAGCCAATATTTTTGACAGACATAATGAGCAAGCTCCTTAAAATTAAAATAAGGTCTCACCAAAGTTGTGACCTCTAGTAAGAATGCCCACTTGAAACATATAATTCGATACTTAAAATACGGAATTCCGAGCTGTTTACCACAACACAGATAATGAATATCTCTTTGTGAAGTGGACAATCTGCTGGCTTGTTTGATTAAAGTCAGCCTTCCTGGGCTGAGTTACTTTTTATTAGGGCGGCTCAGTATATATGAGGAGTTATGAGGAGTTATAAAAATCGGGAGTGGAGAAGCAGCACAATTCCAGGCGATCGCTTTGCCAACTTCATCCCATAATCGCCAGTGTGAGCGAATCGCAGGTACTAATCGTGAGGTGAAAGTGCATTATCGGTCATTGCTAGAAACTCTGTGGGCGAAGGAGCATCATGTGTGTTCTGATTTTTCAGTTTGGTAGCCAAAAGCCCTGCTATCAAAGCATGGAAACTTCAACCCTGCCAGTCGCTAGATATCGCCTTCTCCCTCGAAAAGGGTATCCAAGGGATTGGCATTAATTTGACAAACTTCGCGCAAATAGCGAGAAAGCACGTCATTCTGGCCATGGGTGACATAAACCTTGTGGGCGCCAGTTGCTCGAACAGTGTTGATCAACCCTGACCAATCGGCATGATCAGACAGTACAAAGCCGCGCTCATAGCCCCGTCGGCGCCGCGCTCCTCGTACCGCCATCCATCCCGAAGCAAAGGCCGTTTGCGGTGATTTGAAGCGCTTCATCCAGCTAGAGCGGTGTCCCGAGGGCGGCGCCAGTACGAGGTCACCGGTGTACTTATGACTTTTCGGCATGTCAGCCGTGTTGATGGCTGGTAGCATGGCGATGCCTTGTTCTCGATAAATCTCATTGAGGGTGGCGATCGCTCCGTGCACGTAAACGGTTTGGTCCGTAAATTTTCTCAGCTCACTGAGCACTCGTTGAGCTTTACCAAAGGCGTAGCAAAAAAGTAGCGACGGGCGATCGCGATCAGCCTGCCACCACTCGTAGATTTGCAGTGCCGTCACCTCGCCTGAATCCCACTTATAAATTGGCAGTCCAAAGGTCGCTTCGGTAATGAAGGCGTCACAAGGCACAACTTCAAACGGCTCACAGGTTGGATCGGCGCAGCGTTTATAGTCACCCGAGACTACCCAAACTTCGTCACGATGCTCAACCCGCACTTGGGCTGAGCCCAACACGTGCCCTGCCGGATGAAAAGAAACCCAAGTATTTTCGTACTTTAGTTTTTCGCCATATTGCACCCCTTGAAGGTCAATCTTGGCCCCTAAACGTTTGCGCAATACCCCTTCAGCGCTAGCCATCGCCACGTAATGCTGTGAGCCTGATCGCGCATGGTCAGCATGGGCATGGGTAATCAGGGCCGTCTCAACAGGACGCCAGGGATCAATATAGAAATTGCCGGCTTCACAATACAGCCCTTCTGGTCGAACAGCGATTAAAGACATTAGATCATCTTTGAGAACGAAAAAGCCCCAAAAGTGCTTCTACTAGGCTGGATTGGCGCGATCGCAAAACCCCACAGACTAGAGATATTGACAACGCTTCAAGGACTAGCTTCTAAGCTTCAATATGACTTCTAAGATACGGCTTCAGCCGGCTCAGGCGTAGCTACAGCAATCAGCGCTAAATCCACATGGTTTTCTTGCGGTTCAATAATTTCAGCACGAATATTAGGACCAAAAAACTTTTCAATTTTAGTTTGCCGTTCCAGCCACGTTGTCGTAGGAATGTGAGGAGAGTCAAACTCAAGCACCAGCGCATATGCACCATCAACGGCCTCTTCTCGCACCGCCGTTAATTCAGGACGCTCTTCATCGGAAGGTGATAGGCCTAACCGCTCCAGCACTTCATCGAGGTGCGCCTCTTGTCCATAACGATAGCGAGTAACATCGCTGCGAACTTGATTTTGCGTTGGTGTGGCCTGCTGCTGTCGTAAGGCTAGTACTTCAGGCGTAGTTTCACGAGAATATTCGGTCGGCTTCAGCTCGGCGGCGATCAGAGCTAGGCCGCCCAGCAAAACCGGGATGCCATAGAAGAAGCCAGCCAAATTAAGGGTTGCATTGTCTTGGAAGTAGGCGACAAACCCAACAATCGTCAGAATGCCACCGACAATCAGCAACACATTCCCGAGAGACGTTTTTCTTAACATACAATTTTTGAGATTGACTTTATCGATTGTATCGCTCTAGGAATCTGAAAACCAAAGGGTTGGGCTTAATTGGCGATCGCCCAGTGCTCCCCTCAATCGCCAGGTAAGAAATACTCAGTATGGAATGCCGAACATTGTTAAAGCAGCGATCGCCCAACAATTCAACCCCTTTCACACAATCCGAAAGCGTTACTCCAGTTGATTTCTGGCCGCAACAACATGTATGTTCACCAATCTTCGCGGGAAACATAACAGAGGCGATCGCCACAAACCCCTATCTGCCGACAACTATGCTGATGCTGACTGGCCAAACAACACCGTTCACGATATCCCGGTGTTCATACACGTGAGTTCGACGGGTTTAGAAGATGGCGGGAGGTAGAGCCGGCAAGCCTTTGA
>ERZ1740058.451-NODE-451-length-31190-cov-12.231090_pt1 | contig 31190 bp, 29 predicted proteins | sample MGYA00581745_ERZ1740058 | MGnify/ENA primary metagenome ERZ1740058 (study PRJEB43018, sample SAMN04849742) | marine metagenome | isolation source: floating plastic debris | place: Pacific Ocean | collected 2008-08-30 | study: EMG produced TPA metagenomics... | reverse complement strand
CACCCTAGCTGAGGAGAACCCGCGCACCTATTTGCCCGACGTCGCAATGACGCTGATTAACGTCAGCATTTTTTATCTCCAGGCACAGCCGGATCAGGAGCGATCAATTGCCCTTGCCACCGAAGTTCTCGAAATCGCTCAAAACTTTCAGCATGTTCCAAGAGTCATGCAATATGCTAAGGCTGCCGTTCAAGTTCTCCAGGCCAACGGAGTAGATCTGAAGTAAGCAGAGACGCGATCGCACGAAGAGTCCGAGGTGGCTTGACGAATCGGTGACAGACCAAATATGGTCGCTCATTCTGAGCAGGAGCAGGTTAATCTGACTCAGGGGCGATCGCCTGAAAATAACCTGGAGACCATAAGCTATGGATATAGCCAGGAGATTATAGCAATGGACTCGATAGCTTTCTCCCCCAACGTGCAGCTTGTCAACTCACTGATTCAAGTCATTCAGTTGCTTTCTGTTCCTGAGCAAGCTTTGCTATTCGATAAGCTTTTGGGAGAAGTCCCCTATCCGTCTACTACCGAGATGATGCAGCTAGCTGAACAAGGCGGTAGCTTTGATTGCTGGCGGGAAGAGCCTGACTTATATACCTCTCAAGATGGAGCACCGGTGACCTGGCTACAGGGGAGAGGCGATCGCTCAGCATCAACGCTGCGGTAGATAGCGAAGGTTTCAGTCCCAGGCAATCTTGTACTTGCAGACCACGAGAAACGTTCCGAGGGTCTTTTAGTCGAGCTCGGCATCGGATAGTTGCTCCAATTCGTCGGCGATCGCCTCCTGCAAATTTTCGTCGCAGTGCACCTGTAAATGAATCGTAGCGGCATTGAGTTCAGCCAGGATGTCCGCCTTCTGACTATCCTGCAAGTCCGGCAACTGCAGCTGATGAATCAATTCCAGCACGCGACTGCACTCATCTCCGAGTTCTCGCACCAGCACTCGCAGCGTTTCGTCTTGAATTGCGAGTTTTCTAGAACCTAATTGCATGGCTATCTACCCAATCGCTTGCTTGCCTGCCGAATACCTTTCTCAAATGCCCGAATTTCCCTTTGCCAATGACGAATCAACCCAGAGTTGGGGTAGTCTTTTTGCCTTTCTAATTTAATCTTTTCTGAGTGTTCTCTGATTCGGGCCTTCAAACTGCGAATAGCTCTGACATGGTTGCGCTTTCCCACCAGGTTCACCCCGTACCTCCATGGTAGAGTTCCCAATCAAAACTTTCGTCACCACGGTTGCCCTCTCAACGGACATCGTGTAGCGTATGGGCCACGGGGAATGATTCTAGGCGGGGAAAAGAAGAGTTGCCGCTCTTCAAATCCCCTAATCATCCCGACTTAGCACAGGTAAGACGAGATGACTAGCGTCATTTTAGATCTAGCTTCTTCGTTGCGCCTCATTGGGAAACGCTAGAACCTTCCCCGTTTTCCTTAACGTGAAAACGGAGACACCCGCATGTTTCAATCCTCTGCCGGAGCGGCCCAGACCGCTCCCCAGTTCAACTTGCCCACCTTTAACCAAGAGGCGGTGCGCCATATTTTGCTGGGCGACTATGGCGCCATTATCGACAGCATCAACCGCATGGCCGTGCTCGGCTACTGCGAACGCCTAGCCTGGAGCGAACCCCTGCCCACCGGGCGCCACGGCGAATATATCAGCGTCATGACCCGCAAGCGCACCATCCCGTAAAGGTAACAATCTAAGCGCGATCGCCCTGGTTCACCGGCAGTTTTGACCGCGCCAGGGCGATCGCGTTCAGTGAGGGCCTTTGACATTGGCGGCGCGGCTGAGTTCCCGGACTGTAGCAGTGCGATCGCGCCAAACCCAGATCACATAGGCGATCGCCGCTACCTGCAGCGGCAACAGCAGCAAAGCCGGTTTCAGCCACAGAACGATGTCCACTTGGGTCAACACTCCAAACGTGGCAGCGCTGGTGAGTAATAAGGCGAGGTTAAGGGGCGCTCGGCGTTTCAGCATTTGAAGGTTTCTCAGTTACTCGATATGACGTTGGAGCTTTGTGGATAGAAAATGCCTGGTTGATAGGAGGGTAGCAGGGTGGTTGGGTGGCGGGGTAAGAGTGTTACTGGGATGTGGTTGATTTGTACGTCTCTACAGAGCGATCGCTCCGGAGACAAACTGCTGCCACAGGGCCGTTTCTCCCCAGCCCCAGGGCAGCGACGGCGCCCCATATCGCACCCCCATGCGGAGGCCGTAGTACAGCACATAGAGGCCAATCATTGCTACTGCAGGGCGCGATCGGGCCAGGCGTCCATACCAGTGAGCCCACGAGCGCCGCGTTATCAGTTCTGCCGCCATGGACACCGTAAGCAGCAACGCCAAAAGCGCGATCAGCGGCCCAAATAGGTGATAGCTGAGGGCCTTTGACCAGTTACCCGCCGCCAGCGCCAGCATCGAGCGCGTCAGTCCGCAACTGGGAGCCGGAAACCCCAGCGCCCACTGCACCAAACAGCGCGGCAGCGGCAACGACAGTCCCCAACGCCCCACGCCAACGGCAATCAGCAGCGGACTCAGCAAGGTTGCTAAGGTGACAATGCGCCAAAAGGGCGATCGTAGCCGCGGCAACCGTTCCAGAGATGAGCGAACGGTCAACAGCGATAAATTTTGAGGGCATAAAACCGGGGAGGGAAATTTCATCTCTCTTTCCAGCAAAGTCACGGCGCCATCAGTCAGAACCAGCCGCGCTTGTTTTGCTCATAGGTGGCTTCAAACTCAGCGTCCGTCTTGGTCAAGTAAATAATGCCCTCAATTAAGCCAATCACGCCAATCACGGTGGCCCCAAAGCCGCAAGTCACCAGGGTGACGGCCAACATAATGATGCCTTCTGTGGTGTAGCCCAGCACAAATTTGTGGACGCCAAATGAGCCTAAAAGAATGCCTAAAACTCCAGCAATGATTTTCTTTTCATTTTTGTTTGAATCGGTGCTCGTCATATCTAAAATTTTCCATTAGCAGCGGAATCAACCGTATAGAACCCAAAATTCGCTAATGTCTTGCCCTGCTCCGATAGATGTTTAAGACTCTTAAGATTTTCTTGAGGTGGACAGCTAACCAGAGTCGAGTCCACGGCTTCTAGCGGTTTGTCGTAACTGCAGCCAGCCAAAAAGAGTTGCCAAATCAAGCTGTAGCGCTGGGGCAAAAGCCGGCGTTGGTAGGTGCTCTTCAGGTAATTCTAAAGAGAGCGGGCGTTGCTCAGGATGATAAATCTGCACCAGCCGTTCACCCGGATCAATCAGCCAACCCAGCCGACAGCCATGCTCTAGACAGTGAAGAATGTTGCTAATCACCCGAGTGGAGGAATGGTCAGGACTGAGGATTTCGATTGTCCAGTCAGGTTGAGCGTTGAAACTATTGGCGATGCTGCCATCTTCATTCACCGGTAGACGGTCCCATTGAAACACGGCCACATCCGGAACAATGGAGCGCCCACCAAAAGTACAGCGCAGTTCAGGCAGGGCGAGAGCGATCTGCGCATCTTCGGTAACCGCATTGATGGTGCTCATCAGCTTTTGCTGAAGGCGGCTGTGTTGCCCCTGAGGCATTGGTTTCTGGATAACCTGTCCGTCAGCATACTCGCTAGCCGGTTTCGTTTCAGGTCGCCGCAGAAACTCCTTAAGGGTAATGAGTTGAGCGGGCGTCTGAACCATAACTTAAGACCGGCGAGGGAGATAACAAATTCTAGTTCACAACAATCTTAGCGAACCAGCTAAATCTGCTGGCCGCTGGCACAGTCTTTCTGCGCCAGCCTGTTTCAGTTCCGCCGCAGAGCCAAAGCCCCAGGTTACCCCGATCGCTCGTAGGCCATTCTGCTGGGCTCCGTGAATGTCATGGTGGCGATCGCCAATCATCACCGCTGCTTCGGGGCGTATCCGCTCCGACTGCAGAACATAGGCAATTAGGTCAGCTTTGTAAGCGCGATCGCCGGTTAGCTCGCTGCCGTAAACACCCTGAAACAGCGGCGCCAGGGCAAAATGCTCGACAATCTTGTGGGCAAAAACCTGCGGTTTTGAGGTGCACACCCACAGTTGGTGTCCCGCCTGCCGGAGGTCGGCCAAGGTCGCTGGCAGGCCTGCATACACCTGATTTTCATACAGGCCAATGGTGCTGAAGCGATCGCGATAAAACTGCACGGCCTGAGCGGCGCGATCGCGATCGCCTAAAACCGTTAAAAATGACTCCTGCAAGGGCGGCCCAATCCAGCCTGTCAGGGTGGCAGCGTCGGGAACCGGCTCGCCCAGCTCACGAAAGGCATGCTGAATGCAGGCGGTAATGCCCTGCTGCGGATTGGTCAAAGTGCCATCGAGGTCGAAGAGGAGATGCATGGCAGGGTGATGGGGTGACAGAGAGGCAGGGTGATGGGGAGACAGGGTGGCAGGGTGATGGGGTGGCAGGGTAGTTGGGTGGCAGGGTGATAGGGTGGCTGGGTAGTTGGGTGTGAGGGTGATAGGGTGGCTGGGTGTGAGTAACGTAGTGATGCTTTTACTTCATCCTTTATCCTTCATCTTTCTGCCTTATCTACACCTCAAGCTTCACTGGCGTGATGCCGTACCGCAGGCCCTGTTGCTGTCGCAGCCAGGCTTGTTGGGTAAAGCCAAAGCGGCCCAGGGCGGTGATCAAGAGTTTGAAGGGTTGGTAGGTCAATGGGGAGGCAGTAATTAGGGCAATTTTCTCCCATTCTTCCAGCTGGAGCTTTTGGGCAGCGGTAATTTCCGGTTGGCGAACCGCTTGGATGGCTTGCAGAGTGTCGGTGAGGGCAGCGGCGGCGTGGCCCTGCTGCCACCAGGGAACCAGGTGATTGGCGATCGCCATGGCGTCTCGAAAAGCCATATTGATCCCCTGGGCTCGATTGGGGGCCATCGGGTGGGCCGCATCGCCCATCAGCAGGAGTCCCGGCACCGACCACTGGGTTGCACAGCCGACAATCACGTCTAGAAAAATCGGCCCCACTAAATCATCTCGGTGCTGCCGAAAGTGGTCGGCTAGCGTGGGGGGAACGGCCTGGGCAAATTCTTCTAGCCAGTTGCGATCGCTCAGTTTTTTGGCCTGGCCTTTTTCCACTATCCAGCCAATTTGCAGGCGATTGTCCCAGGAGGGATAGAAAGCGAACTGGCGCTGCTGCTGCAGACAAGCGGTAAAGGCGGTTTCGCCCAGAAGCTCAGCGGGAGCAGGCAGCTTGAACCATAGGACATCAAATTGGGTAGGGGCTTTTTGCAGCGGCAGTCCAGCCAGTTTGCGTAAGCGAGAATAGCGCCCATCAGCCGCAATCACCAAATTGCCGGTAAATGCCCGCGTCTCATTTCCCTGTTTGGCCTGGACGCCGCAAATTTGCCCGTCCTGATCAAGCAGTTCCTGCACTCGCCAGCCGGGATAAAACTGGAAGCCCTCGAAAGCTTTGGAGCGCTCGACGATCGCCCGCAGCAGCGCCGATTGCTGAATGATGCGAGTGGGCGGTGAACCGGGAGACGCTGGCTCAACTACGCGCATGCGACGCTGGCCATCCACATAAAAATCCCAGGCATTTAGCTGACGGATGGGAATGTTGGCAAGACAGTCCTGCAGCCCCATTTCTAACAGAGCGGCCACGCCAGACGGCATCAGTCCCTCACCCCGAAATACGCGATCGAACTGAGCTTCTTTTTCAATCAGCGTTACCGGAATGCCGCGAGCCGCCAGCAGATAGGCGATTGCCACCCCAGCAGGACCCGCCCCCACCACCACAATCCTAGATGCCATGCGATCGTGCCCCCGAATACCAATTCTTGATTTTAGGTTTTCGATTGAGAATTGACAGTCGCCTTCAGACCAATGCCTGCAGCTTCAACCCTCAAAACTTAAACCTAAAAATTGAGAATTCACCGCTAGGGCCTATTTGCTCAGCATCGGGGCAGCGGACTCCTGAATTACCGCCGTAGTCATCGCCACCGATTCGGCTGCGTCAACCGGTTCGTCATTTTGCGTTAGGGATGCCTGCAGCAGCGGCGTGTGGCTAATGGAATTGTTGGCCAGGGTAAACAGGGGATTGGAGAGAATACCGGCCAATGAGGTCGCCGCCACGGCCAAGATCAGGCTCACCTGCATGGGACGCAGTCCCGGCAAATCCCAGCGCACTTCTGGATAGTTCTTGATTACATCAGACATCTCTTGGGGCTCTTTGACCACCATCATCTTGACCACGCGAATGTAGTAATAGATGGAAATTACGCTGGTGACCAGACCCACTAGCACTAAACCGTAGGCTCCCGCCTGCCAGCCGGCCCAAAAAATGTATAGCTTGCCAAAAAAGCCGGCCAGCGGAGGAATGCCACCAAGGGAAAGCAAACAGATGCTCAATCCCAGAGTCAATAGGGGATCTTTTTGGTACAAGCCGCTATATTCGCTGATTTGGTCGGTGCCGGTGCGCAAAGAAAAGAGAATGACGCAGGTGAAACCACCCAGATTCATAAACAAATAAACCAGCAGATAGAACACCATGCTGGAGTAGCCGGCTTCGGTGCCGATGACCAGGCCAATCATCAAAAAGCCAGCTTGGGCGATCGACGAATAAGCCAACAGTCGCTTCATGCTGGTTTGCGCCAGAGCGACCACGTTACCCAGCACCATGCTCAAAATCGCCAGCGCCGTAAACACGAAATGCCACTGTTCTGACACCAGCGGAAAGATGGCCACCAAAAGGCGAATCGCCAGGGCAAAGCCAGCTGCCTTGGAACCAACCGAGAGGAACGCTACCACTGGAGTGGGTGAGCCCTCATAGACATCCGGCGTCCACTGGTGAAACGGCACAGCGGCAATTTTGAAGGCAATACCAGCAATCACAAACACCAGCGCCACCACTAAACCAATGGGTGCATCACTATCGGTCACTGCTAGATTTTGGGCAATCTCAACTAGCTGCATCTTGCCGCCAGAAAGGCCATACAGCAAAGACATGCCGTAAAGGAAAATAGCGGAACTGGCGGCTCCAATCAGTAAATACTTCAGCGCTGCTTCATTGGAGCGAGGATCTCGCTTCATGTATCCCGTCAATAAATATGAGGAAATACTTAGTGTCTCTAACGAAACGAAGACCATCACCAGGTTGTTGGCCCCAGACAAAAACATGCCGCCCAAAGCCGCCGTCATCATAATGACGAGGAATTCGGCCAGAGAGGTGCCTGACTGCTCTACATAGCGAATGGACATCGGCACCGTGGCGATCGCCGACAGCGCAATAATGCCTCGAAAAACGATACTTAAGTCATCGCCAATAAAGCTGCCTAAGAAGCTCATGGGAGTGGCTGTGTCCCACTGATAGACCAGCGCCACGATCGCTGCCAACAAACCAGCCATGGTGACGTAAGGAGTCCAGCGGGTTGAAGCGCGGCCAGCAATCAAATCGCCAATCAGCACGATTAGCAGCGTGGCGACAACAATTCCTTCGGGTAGAACAATGCCCGCATTAAGCTGAGAGGCAAGATTCGAAACGTCCATCCGGCTGACTGCTCCAACTAAATACCCATGACCTGACCCATGGCCTCTAAGTCTTCACCCGAACCTCGGCAACAATTTACCTGACTCTCAAGGGCTTATAAAACTTAAAGGTTCCTTTGGCATATTACCTTGTGTCTTCTGGTTTTGGGGTAATCTCTATCCAACGAATTCTTTTCATCGCTACGATTCAATCGCCGCTGCTTGAGGATGCCACCCCGAGGCCGCAGTCTTTTGGGCTCTCCGTCTTGGCGATCGCCAGGCGAAATGGAATTGTAAATGCCTGACTTAGCTTTATTGGTATCCTGGTTGGCTAATCTGGGTATTCTCCGGAACAAATACGCTATGTTCGATTTAGCGATCGCTAAAAGATGTGCTAGGAGTGAACAAACACTGTTTTGTAAATCTGAGCGGCGAGCCCGACTTAAACATTTAGTTAACGATTCCTGCCGCTAGCCGCATTTGTTCGCTAACGTCACACCATTCAATAAATTTATCCCGATCATCATTTCAACTTCTATGTCCACCCTCGTTATTGTTGAATCCCCTACTAAAGCCAAAACGATTCGCAACTACCTGCCTTCTGGGTATCGAGTGGAGGCGTCCATGGGACATGTGCGAGACTTGCCGCGATCGGCCAGTGAGATTCCAGCGGCTGTTAAGGGCGAAAAGTGGGCACAGCTAGGGGTGAATCCAGAAGCGGATTTTGAGCCGATTTATGTGGTGCCGTCGGATAAAAAGAAGGTTGTCAAAACCCTTAAAGACGCCTTGAAAAATGCGGACGAATTGGTCCTAGCAACTGACGAAGACCGCGAAGGGGAAAGCATTAGCTGGCACTTGCTGCAGGTGTTGAAGCCGAAAGTGCCGATCAAGCGCATGGTGTTTCACGAGATTACGGAAGAAGCCATTCAGGCAGCCCTCGACAACTGCCGCGACATTGATGACCAGTTAGTCAGAGCGCAAGAAACTCGCCGCATTCTTGATCGTCTTGTGGGCTACACGCTGTCACCTTTACTGTGGAAAAAGATTGCTTGGGGACTGTCCGCCGGCCGAGTCCAGTCAGTCGCCGTCAAACTGTTGGTCGCCCGCGAGCGGGCCCGTCGCGCCTTTCGCCGAGGTGCCTATTGGGATCTCAAAGCGCAACTGCTTAAAGACACCGAATCGTTTGAGGCCAAGCTCATTACCCTAGACGGTAAGCGACTGGCGACCGGGAGCGACTTCGATGAAAACACGGGGCAGATTGCCGCCGGTCGCGATGTCGTCTTGCTGAACGAGGCCGAAGCCAATGCTCTGCAAGCCCGGCTGCAGGAGGGTGCTTGGACCGTTGCCAATCTTGAAGAGCGGCCTTCTACCCGTAAGCCGTCGCCGCCGTTCACGACCTCGACCCTGCAGCAGGAGGCTAATCGCAAGCTGCGACTCTCGGCCCGAGACACCATGCGAGTGGCTCAAAGCCTCTACGAGCAGGGCTACATCACCTATATGCGTACGGACTCGGTGCATTTGTCACAGCAGGCGATCGCGGCGGCCCGTAACTGTGTTGAACAAAAGTACGGCAGGGAATATTTAAGTCCTAAATCTCGCCAGTATGCGACCAAGAGTAAGTCCGCCCAAGAGGCCCATGAGGCCATTCGCCCTGCGGGGCAGTCTTTCCGTACCCCCCAGGAAACGGGACTGAGCGGTCGAGAATTTTCCCTCTATGACCTCATCTGGAAGCGCACGGTCGCGACTCAGATGGCCGAAGCTCGTCAAACCAATATTACGGTGCAGATTGAGGTCGATAACGCCATCTTTCGAGCTAGCGGTAAGCGCATTGACTTTCCCGGCTTCTTTCGGGCTTATGTGGAGGGCTCGGATGATCCGGATGCGGCCATTGAAGGTCAGGAGATTTTGCTGCCTCGCTTGACGGTGGGTGACGCCGTGAACTGTCATGAACTGGAGGCCGTTGGTCACGAAACCCAGCCCCCCGCTCGCTACACGGAAGCCACCTTAGTCAAAACTTTGGAAAGCGAAGGTATTGGCCGTCCCAGTACCTATGCCAGCGTTATCGGCACGATTATTGATCGCGGCTACGTTACCGCCAACGGCAATAGCCTGACGCCCACCTTTACGGCGTTTGCCGTCACCGACCTGCTCTCCAGTCACTTTCCTGACCTGGTGGATGTGGGGTTCACTGCCCGCATGGAGCGCACCCTCGACCATATTTCCACCGGCGAGGCCGATTGGCTGCCCTATCTAAAAGACTTTTATGCCGGAGAAGAGGGCCTGGAAACCCAGGTGCAAGAGCGGGAAGACAATATTGATCCGGCTGAAGCCCGAACGGTTGATTTGGATGGGCTGGAAGCCAAGGTGCGCATCGGTCGCTATGGTCCCTATGTGGAAACTGAGGACGAGAGTGGCCCGGTCAAGGCGTCGGTTCCTGTAGACGTTTCCCCTGCCGATCTGGATGCGGATCAGGTCACGCTGCTGCTGAAGCAGAAACTGGAAGGCCCAGAAAAGCTGGGCTTACACCCAGAGACGGGCGAACCGATTTATGTGCTCGTCGGTCAATATGGCCCCTATGTCCAACTGGGGGAGGCCACCGAAGAGCAGCCGAAGCCGAAGCGGGCGTCCCTACCCAAGGGCAAGAAACCCGAAGATGTGACGGTGGAAATGGCGGTGGGACTGTTGGCTTTGCCGCGCTTGCTGGGGCCGCATCCAGAGACGGGTAAGCCGATTAAAGCCAGCTTGGGGCGATTTGGTCCCTATGTGGTTCACGACCAGGGTAAAGACGGTAAGGATTATCGATCGCTCAAAGCCGAAGATGATGTCCTTACCGTCACCTTCGAGCGGGCGATGGAACTGTTGTCGCAGCCCAAAGCCGGTCGCGGTCGCCGTAAGGCAGAGCCGCTGAAAGAGTTGGGCAAGCATCCGGAAGACGAAGAGCTAATTGCGGTGTACAAAGGCCCTTATGGACTGTACGTCAAGCATGGTAAGACGAATGCGGGTTTGCCAGAGGGCAAGACCGAGAAAGACATCACCTTGGAAGAGGCGATCGCGCTAATCAACGCTAAAGCCGGTACCAAGAAAAAGTCCACCCGCAAAAAGTCCACCGCTAAATCTGGCACCAAAACCACGGCCAAAAAGACAACAGCCAAGAAATCCACGGCGAAAAAATCTACCGCTAAGAAAACCACCGCTCGCAAGACCACAACCACAAAACGAGCTGCAGCTTCTAAATCTACGGGAGCTAAAACGACCACTGCTAAGAAAACTTCGACTCGCAAAAAGGCGGCGGCTGACAAACGTTCGACTGAACCTGAAGTCTGATAGGGACTTTGAAGTGCTGACTTAGAGCACCCGTGTACTTACAGATATAAATGTCTTCATTCATTGGGCACGGTTTGCTCGGAGGGACCATTGGAACGATTTCGTATCCTCCTGGTCTAAGAGCAAAGATTTATCGTCCAGTTTGGGTGGGGTGGTTAGTCATTATCGCCCTGATACCTGATTTGGATTATGCCGTCCCGATGTTACAGGCCAGCGCGAACGCTGGCTTGCGCATTACCCATTCACTACTGGTCGCTTTGCTGTTCCCAATTCTCACGCTGCTGGGTTTGCTCGCCTTGGGAATGAGACAACATCAGCTTTGGCAGTCTGGCTTACAGCTGACGTTAGCAGGACTTTCCCACTTGGGGATGGATTTGCTAGTGGGCGTGACTCCGCTGCCGCTGCTTTGGCCCGTGAGCGATCGCCCCTTTCGTCTACCGTTCGGCCTACTGCCCAGCGCCGGAAAAATCAGCCTCTACAACTACTACTTTTATTACAACCTGGGCATCGAGTTGGGGGTGCTATTGCCTCTGATAGGCTGCTTTGATTTCGCGATCGCGGCTGTCACTGCAGCAAAAATGGGCAGTCAGAGGCCTGCTGTTATGGGTGTCAGCCTACTTTATGTATTGGGCTTACGGACTGAGTCGCTGATCGCCCCAGTGGCTCAAAGGGGGGGTGTTCCTATCACGCTTCTTGGCTCGGGGCGTACCAGCCATCAAGGCTAGAAACCCGATGGAATCACCATGAGCGGGCGGCCCCAATTGCCGCCGCTAAGGAGCTGAAACCCGAGCTGTCGGAGGATTGGGCATTGGAATGATGACAGCCCCTGCAATCTCCGGTAAATCACGCAAATTTCATGAATCTACACCTTTATCGGGGTATTCTTGCCCCAAAATCTCCGACAAATCACGGAAATCTCAAGAATATGGATGCTATCAGGAACATCAGCCTCACGTTTTCTTCATAGTGCATCGGTGCCTACCAGTCGTCACTTCTAGGTTTGGACCCACTATCAAGAGACCGAAATAGTCGAGTCACTCAGGTGCAGCAAACTCTCCTTAAGCTCTCAATCATCACTTCCTGGATATCGAGGCAAGGACTTTAGCCTCCCGTTGAATATTCTCCAGGGCGATTAACTCGGGCATCGCTTCCAAAGTCGGTGAAGCCGATGGTGCTCGGTGGGGGTTGTGATTGAGAAACGTTGCAAGAGCTTTGCCAAGAGGTTACGAGGCAACCCCCGCAAATTACGCGATCGCTCCAACGAACCCAGCTCAAGGCTTGATCCAGCCGACAAATTTGAGCTGGCTACTTATCTCTCAGACGTGAGTATCAGGACAATCCGACTGAGTTACGCGTTCGTTTCAGCTTCGCATCTTGGAATCTAGGCATCACCGGTTACTCAACATTCCGGGGAATAAATTTGTATGCACACAATTGAATTTGTTGTTAATAACGACTGGGGAGTCGGGTTTACGGCCCAACTCATCATCACCAACACGGGCACTGAGTCCCTCGATTGGTCCCAGTTATCTTTCGATGCCCCCTTCACGATTGAAAATATCTGGGGGGGCCGCATCCAAAGCGATGACGGCGATCGCTACGTCATCGATAGCGAGTTATGGAATGACAGCATCGCTCCCGACAGTCGCATTTCCGTTGGTTTCAGCGCTCGTAAGGAACAAGGGACTGATCCTGAGGTGAATAATCTCAAGGTCAATGGTCTCGGTACGGCTGACCCAATGCCGACGCCCCCATCCGCAGCAGAGCCTCTTTCGCCTGCCACCAGTGGCGACATGGCCGACGCCGGCGGTGAGGCCATGCCGCTCAGCGATGAGGGGGCAGTCCCCTCCGAGAATGCTCCTGTCCAGCCACTAGCCGCTGCCGGAGAAATCATCCGGATTGAAGCGGAGGACTATACCCGCTTTAGTGACAACAGCCAGGGCAATTCCGGTGGCAAATATCGTAACGATGCCGTTGATATTCAAACGACTTCAGATGTGGGTGGCGGCCACAACGTCGGCTGGATTCGGCAGGGCGAGTGGTTAACCTACGATGTGGCGCTGCCAGAAAGCGGCACCTATAAACTGTCCGCTCGAGTGGCATCGAAGCGCAGCGGACAGTTCTCGATGAAGGCCAGCATCGGCGGAGAAGACACGACCTTCACCTTCGACGGCACCGGGAGTTGGCAAGACTGGAAAACCGTCACCAGCGAAGAACTGACCCTCGACGGCGGCAACCATCAGTTGCGCTTAGACATGCTGAGCGACTCCTTCAACGTGAATTATCTGGAGCTGATTCCCGTCGATGCGGGCACGACGCCCCCGAACCCGCCGACGCCAGAACCAACACCGACGCCGGTGCCGACGCCGCCCGCTCTCGACCCCAATCCGTCTACGGGGCAATTCAACTATGCTGAGGCGCTGCAAAAGTCTTTCCTTTTCTATGAGGCCCAGCGATCGGGCCCCTTGCCAGACGACAAGCGCCTCGAGTGGCGAGGCGATTCTGCCGTTAATGACGGCGCCGATGTCGGGAGAGACCTATCTGGCGGCTACTATGACGCCGGCGATCACGTGAAGTTTGGCTTCCCCATGGCGGCTTCGATGACGATGCTGAGCTGGGGCGTCAACGAATATGAGGAGGCTTACAGTCAAATTGGTCAGCTAGATGAAGCCCTGGATGCCATCAAGTGGGGCACCGACTATATGCTTAAAGCCCACGTCACTGATGGCAACGGCACCAAAGAATTTTGGGGGCAGGTGGGTGATGGCCACATTGACCATAGCTTTTGGGGCGCTCCTGAAGCGATGTCGATGTCGCGGCCGTCTTTCAAGATCGATCGCCAAAATCCCGGTACGGATCTGGCGGCAGAAGCCGCTGCTGCGCTGGCCTCAGCGTCTATCATCTTCCGCTCCTCTGACCCCACCTATGCCGACGAACTGCTGACCAATGCCGAGCAGCTGTTCGAATTTGCCGATACCCATCGGGGTAAGTATTCCGATGCGATTCCCAACGCTGGGAACTTCTACAATTCCTGGAGCGGCTACAACGATGAGTTAGCCTGGGGGGCGGCTTGGCTGTACAAGGCCACTGGCGAGGCATCGTATTTGCAGCAAGCAGAATCGATTTATCAGAATCGTATTGGTGGTCTTGGCAGCTTTGCTCAAAATTGGGATGACAAATCCTACGGGGTGGCGACACTGCTAGCCCAAGAGACGGGCAAACAAGAGTACAAACAGGATGTTGAAGGCTGGCTGGATTCCTGGGTAAATGGCACCAATGGCGTGCAAATTACCGACGGCGGGCTGCGTTGGGTTGGCAAATGGGGCTCCGGTCGCCTGGCCGCTAGCACCGCTTTTGTCGCGGGCGTCTATGCTGACACCGTGGGCGATCCGGCAGGGCAGTACGGTGCCTTAGTCGAGACCACTATCGACTATTTGCTGGGCGACAACCCACGCAATTCTAGCTATGTGGTGGGCTTTGGTGAGAACTCACCTCTGCGCCCTCATCATCGAGGGGCAGGCAGCACTCCCAATAGCTCTGCTCCTAATGAGCATATCTTGTATGGAGCCCTGGTCGGTGGCCCCGATCAGCCGAATGATTTTGCTTATGAGGACGATCGCAGCAACTATGTCACTAACGAAGTGGCCCTTGACTACAACGCTGGATTCACCGGAGCCCTTGCTTACATGGTGGACAACTTTGGCGGCGACCCCCTCAGTAATGAGGAATTGAATGCGCTGCCCGGTATTGTGGTGGTTGAATAGCCATCAAGGGGGGGCTCCAGCCGTCAATCGCTGCCGGAGACCCCCCGAGCCAAAATGGACAACTAGCCGTTTAGTCAAAATCGCTCAGATCGCTGAAGCTTTTGTGCTGCAGGCTTCTCAACTCCGCGTTCCACATACTGCACTCGACATTCCACGTGCTGCATTCTCCTGAGATTCCCAAAATAGTGCTCAAAGGGGATGGCTGAACGCTTAGATTAGAGAAAAACAGCAGTGGATGACGGTATGAATGAGCAAGAACAGGCAGCGCCGCGAGTAGTGGTGGTGGGAGCCGGTTGGGCGGGGCTGGGGGCAGCCTATCACTTAGCGAAACAGGGCTATGCGGTGACGCTGTTGGAAGCGGGCAGCTATCCGGGAGGCTTGGTGGCCGGCTGGCAGACCGAGAAAGGGCGCTCCGTCGAAGCCGGAATTCATGGATTTTGGTATCCCTATCGCAATATTTTTGCCCTGACTGACGAATTGGGCATTCAGCCATTTACGCCCTACACCCGCTCTAGTCAGTATTCACCCCACGGCTTGGAGGTCGAGTCGCCCCTATTCCAGATGGAACCCTATCTACCGAGTCCACTGGGAACGTTTTTGTACACCGATTTTAAGCGATTGCCGCTGAGCGATCGCCTCTCGGCCCTGCCCCTGCTCTATTCCGTCGTAGATTTCGACAATTCTGATGACGCCTGGAGGCGTTATGATCGCCTTTCAGCCCGCGAGCTATTTCGCCAGTATGGCGTTTCCGAACGGCTCTACACCGATGCGTTTGAGCCAATGCTGTTGGTGGGCTTATTTGCACCAGGTGAACAGTGCTCGGCTGCCGCTACCCTGGGCATGCTCTACTACTTCATCCTGGCGCACCAGCCAGACTTTGACGTGCGCTGGTGTCGCGGCACCGTGGGCGAGCAAATCTTTCAGCCGTGGACTCAGGCGATTGAACAGGCCGGAGGCAAAATTCTCGCCAACCATCGAGTCACAGATGTCATTGAAGGCGAGGGCGATCGCTTGACGGGCGTCGTCTGCGGCGATGAAACGTTCGAGGCCGACGCGGTGATTTTTGCCGTTGGCATCACCGGCTTAAAGAAAATCGTGGCGAGCAGTCCGGCCTTGCGCCGTCGCGCCGAATTCCGCAACGTGCAGAATCTGGGAGCGGTTGATGTGTTGGCGACGCGGCTCTGGTTTGACCGCAAAATCGATATTCCGCTGCCGTCCAACGCCTGTTTCGGATTCCATCAGACCACAGGCTGGACCTTCTTCGACCTCAATGCCCTGCATGATGAATATCGGGATGAAACCGGCAGCGTTATTGAAGTTGACTATTACCACGCCAACCAATTTTTGCACCTCGACGATGAAGAGATTTTGCCCTTAGTACAGGAAAATTTAGCCGGTTGCCTACCGGCCTTCCGCGACGCCAAAATTGTTGATCACAGCGTGATTCGCCTGCCCCAGGGCGTTACCCACTTTGCCCCCGGCAGCTATCGCTATCTTTTGCCCAGCACTACCAGCTTCCAAAATGTGTTTATGAGCGGCGACTGGATTGTGACCCGCCACGGCTCCTGGTCGCAAGAAAAAGCCTACGTTACCGGACTCGAAGCAGCGAATCAGGCGATCGCCCTGTGCGATATGGGTCAAGCCGCTGACGTCATTCCCATCGTGCCGGATGAGCCCCACATCCAAATCGCCCGCCAGATCAATCGGCTGGGGCGATCGCTCTTTACGGCAGCGCAGCCATAATCCCGCAACGCCATCAACTGCCGCACCCATACCGATAAAACTGCATGCCTCTCTACCAAAATTTGAGCTAGCTAGACGGTGATAGCCATTAGTACCCGATGGCAGAAGTTAGCCTCACCATTCAGGATGTTTGAAAAGCCGGTCTGCTGACATTTTGCCTTCTAAATTTTGAATTTTGAATTCCGCGTAGCGGTATCAGTTCGAAGGTCCGCTGGGATTCGAGAAGGTGTGAATGTAGCCGCCGCCAGTATAGGTTCCCGGAGCGCGGGGCGCGGTAAATGGTGCGGGGACAGTCTGTTGAGGCGTAGCCGTGGGCACCACTGGCGTGACGGGAGTTACGAACCCATTGCTGACATCTATGTTAGGTGAGTTCAGCGAGGGAGCAACGGTGCCGGATGATGAGCTCGGCAGTCCTGTGCTGCTGGGCACCAAAGAAGAAGTGCCGGTGGTCGATGGCGAACTGGTAGCGCTGCGACCAGGAAGTGGCGGTACCAAATCTAAAGAGGAGGGGGGCGTGTAGCCAGTGGTGCCAGGAGGAGGCGACATCTGCGGTAAAGTCGGCAGCACCGGAAAATCTACGCCGGGAATCGTCACTGTCTGGGAGCTAAATTCCCCTGGCGGCAAGTTAGTCTGCGAGACAGCGTTCTCAGCGGTAAGTTCATTGTCGGCAGCCGCTTCGGACTGCGATCGCAGCTCGTTGGCCAAAGGCGTGTCAGCATCTGCCTGGGTGGAAACAATCTGACCAGACTGATTTTGCAGCGCCCGCGTCAGCGGGTTTTCGCTCTCTGTTGCAGTTTCAGACTGATTGCCACTTCTCTGTGGGCCAAAGCTAAAGCCTAATAATGAAGTCCCAGAAGTTCTAGACGCTGCCGCATTTGCTGAAGGCGTATTAGCCCCAAACCGATACTGCTCTAGGTAGCGAGTAAACGGGTTGCCGTCCAAAGTTGAGCCGCTAGCGTTGGGCTGCGATAAAGCCAAGATGTCGTTAAGAAAGACATTCTGGGCTTCATCTGAGTCTTCGGCCAGGGCCTGCAGTTGAGGAATCGCCGAGGATTCGGTTCCCAACTCGTTGAATAGCAGCGTTAGGTTGTCAATACCCGCTACTGCCGCCTGTTCCTCGGGGGTCAGGTTTGACAGATCAAGGTCAGCATTAGGACCGCCTTCGGTATTTTCATACGCCCCAAACCATTCAGGATGCCGCAAATAATCCCAAACAAAAATGGCTAGCAGCAAGACCGCCAGAGATGACGCCAGAGAGACTGGTCTGGTCAAAAACCGCAGCCGCTCTAGAACAATCTTGATCCAGGAGGTGTTTTCCATGGCGCTCAGAATGGCAACTCAATCGGTGCTCTTCCATAGTAACCGCCGCTGCAAGATTGATTCAGTGGACGCCTGATGTCTTGTCAAAGGCTTTGCATGGGGCCAGCCTTGGCGCAGAACACCCCTGACAGCAGCACATAGCCGCGCGGCCCAACATAACACTTGCCAGACTGAACGCGATCGCCGAGTTTTGCCGTCGCCGGAGGCACCAATGACGATGGCACTGCTAAAGCAAAGAGCACCTGACCGGACGATAGCTGAGACAAGCGTTGAATCAGCCCCAGGCGTCGTTGATAAGCGTGGTCAGCATCGGACATGGCGAGCGGGCAAAGACCCAGAAATTTTGCCTCCACTGTAAGCGCTCTCTCTACTTTTACGCCAGCCATCACCCCAAAGTGCCGCCGGTGTCGGGAGAATCAGAGCTGTGGGTAAGCGATCGCCAACCCCAAGGGAGATTCAGCCACCCTTTCATCATGAAGCATTTCCAAAGCACTTCTGAGACTCTACTCTGCGAGGACTGCTAGTCAACCGCACCGCCTCGGACCACTGCTGTTGGTCGATGACATCCAGCGACAACCCCTTCATCAAAATGGACAAACGGTGCTGCGTCAGCCCACGCCCCTTGCCCTGATTCTCTAACAGGCACTTACAAAATCTCTACAGGATTAACACTCCAAACTCATCACCCACTCTCGCATCAGCTGATTCACCTGCTGTGGCACCTCATCGTGGGGACAGTGGCCAGCTTGCAGAAAGTGCTCTTTCAAATCGCTGTAGTGCTGGTGAAACTGTTCGCTGCGGCGGCGCGTATCCATCCAGGGATCGCCTTCTCCCCAAAGAATTAGCAGTGGGGCCGACATGCGGCTCAGCAGCGTATCTACCGTATCTCCCTTGGGTGATTTGAACACCGCAGCGAACACTCTGGCCGCCCCGGGATCATCCGCCGGGCGACGAATCTCATCAATCAGCTGCTCGGTCACGGCAGTTTGATCAACATATACCTGTCGCAGCGTTTTGCGAATGTTGCGTCGCTGCCGCACATATTGAAACAGTAGCCAACTGGGAACAGGCTGTAGCAATACCGTTTGCATCGTTCGCCGAATGGCTGACTGAATCGGGTTCGGCGGGGCTGCAGTGGCGGGTTCTGTGAAAGGCCCAGCGCTGTTGAGCAGCACAATTCCTGCCACTGACTCGGGATAATCTGCGGCGACACACAAGCTGGCGTAACCGCCCAGAGAATTACCAACAATCACCGCGGCATGACCAATCATCTCCTGCACGAAGTCGTGAAGTTGGTCACGCCAAACGGTGCCGCTATATGACAGATCGGGCTTGGCCGATCGCCCAAATCCCAGCAGGTCAATCGCCCACACGTCAAAATCTGCCTGCAGTTCGTGGATGTTTTTGCGCCAGTGATCAGTAGAGGCACCGAAGCCATGAACCAGCAGTAATGGCGGGCGATTAGGCTGCTCAGTGCCCGCGTGGACGTAATGAATCTGATGACCTTGCCATTGCCAGTAGGTCCCGGAAAAAGCGGGCACAGTGTGGATGGCGGCAGCGATCGCGGTTGTCATGGAAATGGGTCTGTAAATGTATGTAACAGTATTCTAAAGCGAATTCTGCTTGTGCCGGATGCTTAGATTGCGGCCTGACTCCCACTGGCTCCAACTGCTGCCACAAAAGCCAGCACTGCAGCGCAATTTTAGGCTGGTGGAGATGGCTCTTTGGTGAAAAGTACTGAGCAGTTTATTCTCACCAACGGATGACAACCGTGTCGATTAGCGGCACACTAACAGCGATTCGAGTTGATTCTTCACCCTCATGGCAGCCCTGACCCGTTCTTCCAAAAAACGCCGCCCCATCGTACGAGCTACCGCTTTGTGGTTTGAGCGCATTGTGGCTCTAATTGCGTTAATTAATCTGATCCTGGTGCTGTTTGATATTAGCTATATTCGATTTCGCGATATTTATTTGCGGTTTTTGCCCGAATTTACCACTTGGTATGGCGAGTTATTTAAGGGCATCGAGCCAGAGCGTACCACCGTCAAATACTTAAACACGATCGATAGCCTCGAAGAACAGGTGGCGCAAACCGGCTTGCAGTCTCGCCAAGCCGAGTCATTGCTGGCCGACTTGCAAACTCAAAGTGCCGCGATTGTGGATGAGAATCCCTTCGAAATTGCCAACAAGTCTGGTACGTTGGAGCGTATCAAAAATGCCGTTCGCGATCGCGTCGGGGTGGAATCTTCCAAGGCCGCCTTTAATGAATTTTGGAGCGAGGACTATCTGACCGACCAAGGGTGGACGCAAGAAATCACCTTTTTCAACGAAGAGATTGTGCCGCTGTTTGAGACCAACTATTTTCGCGGCATTGGTGAAGATGGCCAACCACAGGATGATTTTTGGAAAATTGACGGGTGGTTCGTCAGCTTTTTTGCGCTGGAATTGCTGCTTAGAAGCTTATACATTAGCCGTCGCTATAAAAACTACACTCTGCTGGATGCCGTACTGCTGCGCTGGTATGACCTCTTATTCTTTCTGCCATTCTGGCGCTGGCTGCGGGCGATTCCCGTGGCGGTGCGGGTCAATCAATCACAGCTAATTAATCTAATTCCCCTGCGCAATCGCGTCAATCGCATTTTCATCTCAACGTTTGCCATCGAACTGACAGAAATTGTCGTGTTGCGCATCGTCGATCAGGTGCAGAATTTAGTTCGCGATGGCGATGTCGCTAAATGGCTGTTAGCCGTGGGCAATCAAAATCAATATATTGATATCAATGGCGTTAATGAAGTTGAAGCGATCGCGGATCGGCTGACAAAAATCACCCTTTACCAAGTGCTGCCTGGCGTGAAACCGGAAGTCGATGCTCTACTCCAGCACAGCATCATACAAGCTTTAGAGCAGGCGCCTGGTTTTCAAAATTTCCGCGGTTTACCCGGCATCGGCAATTTACCCGATCAAATTGCCCATCAAGTGGTCAGCCAGATATCGCAAAATCTTTATCAGACCGTGACTGGGGCGCTTGAAGATGAGGCTGGTGCTGAACTCACTCGTAACTTAGTGGCCAAAGTCGGGGAAACGTTGCGTTACGAGGTGCAGCAAAATAAGACCGTTGACGAGCTGGAGCAGTGGACGGTGGCACTGCTGGAAGAGATCAAGATTAACTACGTTAAGCAGCTATCGGTTGAGGATGTTGACCGCTTACGAGAAGACAATTACAAACTGTATGACTTAACTCAGGCTCGACAGTGAAAGGAATTCAGCCGTTGAATCGATGATGAGCCATCCTCATTCCACAGTTTTGCGCTAGTATTGGAAGCCGAGCGAATCGGGTCGATTCGTTCCTTCCTGATACTGAAACGTTCTAGGAAGTGGGCTTGACACCCACTTTTTTTATTGGAGTTTCATATGGCCCATCCTCTAGTTCCTCAAGTCTTGGACTTAGCAGCTCCGGTTGCTGAACGCTTGGGCTTGGACGTGGTGGATGCTGTTTTTCAGACCAACCACTCGCCGCCAGTGCTACGAATCGATGTGCGCAACAGTCAACAAGCAGACACCAGCTTGGAAGACTGTGAGCAGATGAGCCAGGCGCTAGCTGCTGTATTAGATGATTCTGACTTGATTCCTGATGCTTATGTGCTGGAAGTGTCGAGTCCAGGCATTTCAAATACGTTGACTAGCGATCTCGACTTCATTGTTTTCAAAGGCTTTATGGTCGAAGCGCAGCTGAACGAAGCCTATAAAAAGCGTCAAAACTGGGTGGGGCAACTGCTCAAGCGGGATGATGAGTATCTCTATCTCAGTCGGAAGGGGCGATCGACGAAACTGCCGCGGACGCTGATTGAACAGGTTCAGCTTAGTGATCAGGCAGTTGAGTGAACCGTGAACCGAAATTTTTCCGCTTATGAACAATTACAGCCATTAGGGCGAGCGCCACTACTTTAAGGGAGTTAGAAAGCTAAACGATGTCTCTAGTCAGCCTGCCTAACCTACAAGATTTGATCGACAATATCAGCCTGGAGCGCAATCTCCCCAAGCATGCCGTCGAAAATGCCTTGCGTGAAGCGCTGCTCAAAGGGTATGAACGCTTTCGTCGCACCCAGCGTATGACGAACGATAACAGTTTTGAAGAAGGCTACTTCGATAACTTCGATATCGAGCTTGATGTGGAATATGAGGACGATCAGGGCTTTCGGGTGCTAGCCAGCAAAACCATCGTGGAAGAGGTGGACAACGGCGATCATCAAATTGCCTTGGCAGAAGTTCTTGAAGTGGCGCCGGAAGCGCAAGTCGGTGACGTGGTGGTATTGGACGTGACGCCCGAACAGAAAGATTTTGGGCGCATGGCGGCGATTCAAACAAAACAGGTGCTGGCCCAAAAGCTGCGGGATCAGCAGCGTAGACTGATTCAAGAAGAATTTCAGGATTTAGAAGGCACGGTCTTAACCTCGACCGTGCAGCGATTTGAGCGGCAGTCCGTCATTATGACCGTCAGCAGCGGCACCGGCCAGCCTGAAGTCGAAGCCGAACTGCTGAAGCGCGATCAGCTTCCCAATGACAACTATCGTCCGAATTCTAAGTTTCGGGTGGTACTCAAAAAGGTTTCCGAAGGTGCCCATCGGGGCCCGCAACTGCTAGTTTCTCGGGCTGATGCAGCGCTAGTGGTCGAGCTATTTTCTAACGAAGTACCGGAAATTGAAGACGAAATTGTGCGTATCGTGGCGGTCGCTCGTGAAGCCAATCCCCCTTCTCGTTCTGTTGGTCCTCGCACTAAGATTGCGGTCGACACCGCTGAGCGTGATGTCGATCCCGTGGGTGCCTGCATCGGCGCCAGAGGCTCCCGCATTCAGGCAGTGGTTAGCGAACTCAGAGGCGAAAAGATTGATGTCATCCGCTATTCCCTTGATCCGGCAACATACATTGCGAATGCTCTGAGTCCAGCGCGGGTAGACGAGGTGCGATTAATGAATCCGGAGGAGCGTCAGGCCCACGTCCTGGTGCCGGAAGATCAGCTCAGCCTAGCGATCGGCAAGGAAGGGCAAAACGTGCGGTTGGCTGCCAAGCTCACTGGCTGGAAAATCGATATTAAAGATACTGCTAAATATGATTACGCGGCTGAAGACCAAAAGCTAGCTGAACAGATTGCCGCCCGACAGGCAGAAGAGGAAGCCCGGCAGGCGGAAGAGGAGGCCCGACAGGCAGAAGAAGCCGCCCGACAGGCGAGCAAAGCCGCTCGGTTGGCAGCGATCGCCGCCGCCGCCGCCGAAGAATATGCCGATGACCCAGATTTTGACGATAGTCCGGATCCGGCTACCGCAGACGCGGTAGATACAGAGACAGCAACCTCTGCGGCACCCGCTAACATAGAGGTGGACCTGGATGAAGTCAATCTTGATGCAGCGGCATCCGCAGACGCAGTAGATTTTGCCGAGGGTTCTGACCAAGCTAACGGCGAGTTAGCAGCAACGACCGGGCAAGAGGAGGAATAAGCTTTCTTTTACTAACATCATGAAACCTAACTATCGACGCTGTATAAGCTGTCGGAATATTGCTCCTAAATCAAGCCTCTGGCGAATTGTGCGCCAGCATGATGATGGCATGGTGAGGTTTAACCAAGGCATGGGCCGCTCAGCCTATTTGTGTCCGCTGCCCGTCTGCTTACGGGCTGCTCAAAAGAAAAAGCGCCTGGCTCGCGCCCTCAAAGCACCGGTGCCAGAGGATATCTATCAGCAGCTTTGGCAGAGCTTACAGTTATCTGGGCAGCGGGAACACGACGGATAGTTTGAGCGCATTGGAAAAATTTAGGCTTGAATTTAGTCTGATGCAGGTTAAGACATTTCACTGACTGTGTCAGCTACCCAGCTGATTACGATAAGCTGAGGGTTTGATAGGATAGTGCTTGATTGGCACGCTTATCTGCCTTTAACGCTGAATTGTTCAGCACGATGAAGCTGTAAGCCTGGTTTTGATAGCTTGAGTTTTGGTATTGTGGCAATCTGCTACAACGAGTCAATAGTGTGGTTTGTCTAGCAAAGCAGGTTTGTTTATGAAATAACGGTATTGGTAAGGGAGATTTGGATGAACAACGGTAAAGTCAGAATATACGAGTTATCGAAGGATCTCGGTGTAGAAAATAGGGATATTCTGACCATCTGTGGGCGCTTGGAGATTGCAGCCAAGAGTCACAGCAGCACAATTACGGGCGATGATGCTCAGCGTATTCGCACTGCAGTTAAAGAAAATTCTGGCAAATTGTTGAATAAGCCTGCAAAGCCTTCTCCACCACGACCTCGAAAGCCTAGTAACAATGCGAAGGAAACGCCTCGCCCTCGCAAACAGCAGATTTTAGAGATTCGTCGTCATCGTCCCAAGCCGGCAGCTAGTCCTGTACCGCCGACTGTGGCTGAGCCCCAAGCGGCGGCTCCAGTAACTGAGACGAGCTCTCCGAGTCGGTCCACTACGCCATTGCCGAAGCCGAGGCTGAAGCGGCCTGATAGCCAGGTGCCGGAACAGCCAGCCGCACCCAATGTTCCGGCAGCTAGAGTGGAATCCTCACCCCCCCAAGCTGAATCGGTGGCAGTGGCTGAGGCACCGGAGAAGCCGGATTTGGAACTGGTGGGGCCGCCAACTCGACCGACCAAGCCGGCTAAGCCAAGTCGACCGGTCCTGAAAAAGCGCGATCGCTCTGCGGAGCGTGGTGATGATTCGCAGCCTAAGCGCATCGAGATTCGGGAAATTGACGATGAAGAAGATGTCGCTCCGGTATTGAAATCAAAGCCGGAATTGAAGCGGCCTCGACCAAAGCGCGCAGAGGCCCTGAAAGAAGCTGGACGTGGCGCCACTGAGGAGGAAGACGAGGAAACAAAAACTGGCGAAACGCCTTCGGAAGATCCAATTTTGCGCCGCCCATCGCCCCCTCGACAAAGGCGCAAGGGACGCGAACGCGAGGAGGAAGAGCAGCAAGAACAGCAGCAAAAAACCAGCAAAAAGACCAAGCGTCGCGGCAGTGATTTGTTGAAAGATCAGGAAGAAGATATTCTTGCTGATTTAGCTGAGGTGACTGGTGACAACGACGATAGTGGCGCTTCCGCTGCTTTGAATATGTCGCTAGCTCGGCCTCCCAAGCCCAAGTCCAAGTCAAGCCCGAAGCCGCCGAGTACGCCCAAGTCCCACAAACCGCAGCAGCGTGACAGCGGAAACCGGAATCAAAGGCGCGATCGCCGTAACCGTAATGAGGAACCGGAACGGCCCGAAATCGTTACGCTGCGGGGCGAGCTCTCCGTGCACGAGCTGGCTGATTTGATTATGGTTCCCGAGACTGAAATCATTAAGCTGCTCTTTTTCAAAGGCATTGCCACCAACATTAACCAGACGTTGGATGTGGAAACGGCCAAGATGGTGGCCGAAGAGTTTGAGATTTTGGTGGAAACCGTCGAGAAAGAATCGGAAGCAAAAAAAGTCACTGAGATGCTGACGGTCAGCGACCTAGAAAATCTTTCTAAGCGGCCACCAGTGGTGACGATTATGGGCCATGTCGACCACGGTAAGACGACTCTATTAGACTCAATTCGCGAGACTAAGGTGGCTCAAGGCGAAGCTGGTGGGATTACGCAGCATATCGGGGCCTATCACGTTGATGTGAAGCATGAAGATGCCAGCCAACAGATTGTGTTCCTCGATACGCCAGGTCACGAAGCCTTTACAGCGATGCGGGCGCGGGGGACCCGAGTCACCGACATTGCCATTTTGGTCGTGGCAGCTGACGATGGCGTGCGGCCTCAGACTATTGAAGCCATCAGCCATGCTAAGGCCGCTGAAGTTCCCATTTTGGTAGCCATTAACAAGATCGATAAAGAATCGGCCCAGCCTGATCGCGTTAAGCAGGAGTTAATGGAGCATGGCCTGGTGCCGGAAGAATGGGGCGGTGAAACCATCATGGTGCCCGTTAGTGCAATTAACGGTGAAAATCTGGAAACGCTGCTGGAAATGATTCTCCTTGTCTCTGAGGTAGAAGACTTGCATGCTAATCCTGACAGTTTGGCCAAAGGCACCATTATCGAAGCCAATCTTGACAAAGCCCGGGGACCAGTGGCCTCGCTGCTGGTTCAAAACGGCACCCTGCGGGTCGGCGATAGCGTTGTGGCGGGCTCCGTGTTTGGTAAGGTGAGGGCGATGATTGACGATCGCGGCGATCGCGTCAAAGAGGCGAGTCCCTCATTTGCCGTCGAAGTACTTGGCCTTAATGATGTGCCGGCAGCCGGCGATGAGTTCGAAGTCTTTGCCGATGAGAAAGAGGCCCGCAGTGTCGCGGACTCGCGCTCTGACGATCAGCGGCGATCTCGTCTACAGCAGGCGATGGCATCTCGTCGAGTCACTCTAAGCAGCCTGTCAGCTCAAGCTCAAGAGGGCGAGCTTAAAGAGCTCAATATCATCCTCAAGGCCGATGTTCAGGGATCGGTGGAGGCGATTCTAGCCGCTCTACAGCAGATGCCGCAAAATGAGGTGCAAATTCGCGTGCTGCTGGGTGCTCCCGGTGAAATCAGCGAAACCGATGTAGATTTGGCGGCGGCTAGTGATGCGGTCCTAATTGGCTTTAACACTACGCTGGCTTCTGGAGCCCGCCAAGCTGCTGACCAGCAGGGGGTTGATGTTCGTGATTATGAGATCATCTACAACCTACTTGACGATATCCAGGGAGCAATGGAAGGTCTTCTGGAACCTGAACTGGTTGAAGAAAGGCTGGGTGAAGTCGAAGTCCGCGCTGTGTTCTCCGTCCGTAAAGGCACCGTCGCTGGTAGTTACGTGACTTCTGGAAAAGTGACTCGAAATTGCCATATCCGCGTCTATCGGGGCGGCGAAGTGGTGTACCAAGGCACTTTGGATTCCCTTAAGCGAGTAAAAGATGACGTTAAGGAAGTTGCCTCAGGCTTTGAATGTGGTATTGGAGTAGACAACTTCAACGGTTGGAAAGAGGGCGACAGGATTGAAGCCTTCAAACTGGTGACCCAACGCCGCAAACTCTCCCCGGTCTAGATTTCATGCAAGGTCATCGCCGCGATCCCTATCTTTGGTTACACTTCGCTGGGTTAGCTACGGTGCCCTTGTGGTTGGACATCTGCTTGATTGGGCTGGCAGTTGGGGATCCCATCGTGCCACCTTGGGTAGAATTAGTCACTCTGGTGATGGTGGGCACTGCACCCATCCTTTGGCTGCAGTGGCAGCGGCCTTATTACGTGTTCAGCCTGCCTGGATTGGCTCTGCGACCTGACCAATTGACCGACGATCACCGTCGTCTATTGGCTATTCAGCGGGGCTGGCTAAGTCGAGCGCTGGTTCTTCTAAGCGCGATCGCTTTATTCCTGCTCTTGTGCTGGCTGTATCAGCTGGCACCCATTGCCGCGGACTTCCCCTGGCTGGTGGGTAAATCGCGGGCCACGGGCTGGAAAGTTTGTGCGATCGCTTTTTTCTTCGCCAATTTTTTTACGCTGATACCGGCGACAATCTTGCCGCTATGGCTGATGCCGTCTCGGCAATTGGATGCGGCACCGCCCTTGCCGGCGTCGCAAATTCTGTCGAAGTTCACGATTATTGGTTTGCGTCTTAGCAAAATCTTGCCGGACGTTGTTCAATCTGAGGCAACTACTGATTCTGACGTCGATGTTGCCGATGAGGCCGCTTTCAGTGAGGGTACAGAGGTTTCCTGCCACGAAAATCCACCGCCGCCAGAACGCCCCACCGATTCAGTACTTTCATTGGCAACTGCCTCCGAACCTAGCCTTGACGCTGTAATCGTTGAAGACATATCTCCAAACTCGAAAACTGATGAAAACGCGCATATCGCTCACGGAGTGGAGCATTCTCTTACCTTGGCAGATGCTCATCCATCAGAAACTCTGTCATAGAAAAACTAAAATTCGGCCATCATGTTTGCACATCCTGTGGCAATTAAAACTTGGCTTGATGCTTGAAATTCTTTGGAAAGTGTGGCTGTCCACACAGCAGCCTCCCAACTACGTGAGCTATGGTGAAGTCATTATGGGGAAATGTGCTCAAGACACTCTTATAAGGGCTGCTTGAGCGAGTTTTTCCCTATTGTTTGTTCTCTTTTATGGAAGCGCATATGGCCAGTTTTTCTTCGGTATCGATGCGCAACGCCTCTGAAAACAGCGAAATTTGGGCTAACCTCAGAGTCACGATTGCCAACAGCTCTGGCTTTCAGGGCTGGAAACAGCAGCAAAAATCTGCTGACTTTACAGACTTAACTTTGGATATGCAGGTTCGTCTCTACCTACGTGAAACGCTAGAGACGTTAGCTTATTAATCCTTCATTGTCGGTTTCAGTTCTTGAAACTGCTCCCAGAATCGAGCGCTCACTTTCCATACTGAATGCAACCACAGTTTGAAAGGTGAGCATTATGCGTTCTTGGTCTCGTTTGGTTAAGCAACCGGCCTGGGCAATTGGGTGTTTGGGTGCAACCGTTCTGATCGGTTGCAGTAGCGCCCCGACAACTACGGGTAGCGATGCTGCCGTCTCTCAAGAAGCTGACATTGCTGCGACGGAAAGCGCTCCAGCGTCACCCACAGAAAGCGATCGCAATCCTTCTATTCCTACAGGAAACTTTCAAGCCTCACCTAAGCTCATCAAGCATGCGACGCTACAGCTTGAGATTGCTGATTCTGACGCGGCAATAGCTGAAATTTCCAATATTCTCGCCCGCCACCAAGGTGACCTCCTGCGACTGTCTGACCAAGACAGTCAAAAGGGTGAAGTAAACCAGATAGATTTGCAGCTAAGGGTACCTCAAAATAATTTAGAGGCGGCTTTAGATGCTTTGAGAAAGCTAGGCACGATAGAAACTCAGTCCATTTCAGCCGAAGATGTTTCGACTCAACTCGTCGATTTGCAGGCTCAAATCCGCAATTTACGGAAATCAGAAGAGTCGTTGTTAGAAATTATGGAGCGCTCGGGCTCCATCGCCGATGTGCTGGAAGTTAGTCGAGAGCTTAGTACAGTACGAGAAGCGATCGAACGCAACGATGCTCAGCTCAAGAACTTGCAAAATCAAGTAGCCTATTCCACCATTTCGCTAGTGTTGATTAGTCCACAGCCTGCAACACCGACAACTTCACCCATCAGCGAGACTTTAGGTGAGACTTGGCAAACAGCTAGCGCCGCCATGAAAGACTTGAGCGTGGGACTATTACAGGTATTACTGTGGCTGCTGGCGTTTAGTCCCTACATCGGTATTTTGGTGCTTTGCGGTTGGTTAGGGTGGCGGTGGCGTAGTCAGCGATCGCCTGAAATTCCAGTGAGCTCCTCTGAAGGCTAGGGGCGTGTCATCTAGTGCCGAAAACTTTACAAAGCAAGCATAATTGCGCTTACTCCATTTTTATGGGCCGAGGACTGCTGCCTCGAATACTAAGATGCTAAAAATCTGGACCATGACAGCTCTTAGCTCGTATATATCGTTATTCATCTGCCGAATCTTACCGTTTACTGCTCTTTTTAGACTGACTTCACATCACTTTACGCAGTAGAGTGCTTTGTCTTCAGGCTTCTATGGGAGAATTTTTTCTAAGCCGATTTTTCATTAGCGCCCATGCAGACTTACTACTATGTATTGGCTAGTCAGAAGTTTCTGCTCGAAGAAGAGCCTCTCGATGAAGTGCTGCGAGAGCGTCGTCGGTACTATCAAGAGAAGGAAAAAAAAGTTGACTTTTGGCTAGTCAAACAGCCGGCCTTTCTGGAAAGTGAAGAGTTTAGTGATGTCAAAAGTCGCTGTCCCCAGCCCGCTGCCGCAGTTATTGCCACAGATAAAAGTATTATCACTTGGTTAAAGCTGCGGATGGAATACGTTTTGACTGGGCAATTTCAGGCTCCTAGTGATGCCATTCCCGATCCGTTGGCTTCTTTAGAGACTGCTTGCTAGCCTGAATTGACTCTAAAAACGCGTGGTTATTTTCCGTCAGCCCTTTTATCAGAGCGCCTGACCGTGTCAGAAACTCCTAAAAAACTTTTGGTTGCAGCCAGTGGCACTGGCGGGCACCTCTTTCCTGCAATTGCCACAGCTGAACATTTGTCCAAGTATACGATTGAGTGGCTAGGGGTGCCGGATCGGCTAGAAACGGAACTCGTACCTGCTATTTATCCTTTACACACCGTTCGGTTAGGGGGATTCCAAGGACGCTTAGGATTGGGCTCTGTGCGGCTGCTAGTGCAGGTAGTTAAGGCTACGCGGCAAGTTCGTAAGTTGCTTAAACAAGGGAATTTTGATGGGGTGTTTACCACGGGTGGGTACATTGCGGCCCCAGCCATTTTGGCTGCCAGATCGCTAGGACTGCCGGCGATCTTGCACGAGTCTAATGCTCTGCCGGGAAAAGTTACACGCTGGCTGAGTCCTTGGTGTTCGTTGGTAGCGCTGGGCTTTGAAGCCGCCACCAGTCATCTACCTAAAGCCCGCAGTGTAGTGGTGGGAACGCCCGTGCGATCGCAGTTCCTCAAGCCCAGTGCTTTACCGCCAGATTGGGAAATTCCAGCTGACGATGCCGTCATTGTGGTTGTCGGCGGCAGTCAAGGAGCGGTGGCGGTTAATCAGCTGGTACGCGCGGTTGCCCCTGCTTGGTTGGCGGCCGGAGCATGGGTAATTCATCAAACCGGCAGCAATGATCCTGCCGTCGCCAGTCTGCACCATCAGCACTACATTCAGCGCCCCTTTTTTGACGTCATGGCGGCATTGTTTCATCGGGCCGATATTGTCATCAGTCGTGCTGGGGCGGGCACATTAACTGAGTTGGCCTTTACCCATACCCCGTCGCTGCTGATTCCTTATCCATTTGCTGCTGAAGATCATCAGTCTTACAATGCTGCTGCCTTTGCTGCCGCTAATGCTGCTTTGGTCTGCCGTCAAGCCGACCTCACAGCCGCTACCCTTGAAGCGATCGTTTTGAAGCTGGTTCACGATTCAGAGCGCCGCCAGCAAATGTCTCAAGCGGCAGCTAACCTAGCTATTCCCGACAGTGCGGAACAACTCGCCACCTTGATTGATCACACGCTGAATCCGAATGTCTCAGCCTTCCTAAATTGACTCGATTGGCGGCTCAAGCGGTATCCGTTTATCATGATAGAATTATTAGCAAGATGCTACGGACGCCGAACTTATGGTGTAGACTGTATTAGGTTTCGGTGGCTGAGTGATCGTTAGTTTTGGGATTTCGTTCTCTCGTTTCTGGTTCGATAGCTTACCCCCGTATTCCGATTCATTGTTTTTACTTTTGTTTGCGAGGTAAGCCATGACCGTTTATGTAGGGAATCTTTCCTACAGCGCTACCGAAGACGACTTGAATGAAGTTTTCAAAGAGTACGGCAGCGTTAAGAGAATTCAGGTACCCACTGATCGTGAAACCGGGCGGATGCGAGGTTTTGCATTTGTGGAAATGTCTGATGATGCTGAGGAAGATAAGGCTATCGAGGATCTTGATGGCGCTGAGTGGATGGGTCGTACGCTTAAGATCAATAAGGCTCGTCCTCGAACTGAGCGTAAGCAGGGCGGCGGTAGTCGCGGTTTCTGGGGTGG
>ERZ1740058.450-NODE-450-length-31245-cov-6.635139_pt1 | contig 31245 bp, 28 predicted proteins | sample MGYA00581745_ERZ1740058 | MGnify/ENA primary metagenome ERZ1740058 (study PRJEB43018, sample SAMN04849742) | marine metagenome | isolation source: floating plastic debris | place: Pacific Ocean | collected 2008-08-30 | study: EMG produced TPA metagenomics assembly... | reverse complement strand
ACATGCACAAGATTCTGGAGATTGACTCCCAATGGAAACTAACCTTTCCTGTTAGGTTAGGTTCGTACGTCTTGCTAGAAGATAAGCAGGCGCTAGATAACTTGCTAGAGGCGTACCCAAATCTACCTACTGCTCATCATGTTCGTATGCTGTATGACTGCTTCCACTATGGCACACAGGACTGGCACTACGAAACCGACGAAAACCTACCGCTGTATTATCCCTGGGAACTGTACTCGTACATTTATAGCGAGCGGGAAGAGCAGGCAATGCAGAACCTTAAACAGGGAATTAAGGATCAGAAAGGCCCCTATGTCAACTTTAATGTTGATCCGTTTCTCCAACCTCTCAGAAAACGACCTGATTTTCAGCAACTGGTACAGAAGTTCTACGGAAAACTATCATTGCCTTCAGCACTACCTGTACCGGCAACTGACACGTCAAAGCTGGAGGCTAGCGAACGCGACACTTACCGGAAAAAATTAGACCAAGCTATGGAGGAAAGAGCACTGTACCTGGATGCTAACTTGTCGCTCAAAAAGCTAGCTGATCATATTGATTTGCACTCTAATAAGCTATCTTGGCTGCTCAACGAGCACATCGGTAAGAATTTCAATGAATACGTGAATAGCTATCGTCTAGAAGCCTTCAAAGCGAACGCCCTACGTCCAGATTATCAGCACCTCACGTTGCTGGGTATTGCCTACGAAAGCGGTTTCAATTCTAAATCGGTATTTAACCATTTCTTCAAACAATCTACCGGAACTACACCCCGCCAGTGGCTGAAACAAAAGCGCTCTAAGCATTAGTAGTCGCTGATTGAAGTAGATAAAAAGTGCGAAATCTCATCCATTCGTCCGAAATCATAATACGGAACGATTATACTCTCACCATCCCCCATCTTTGTCTCATCATCCTAACGGAAGCAGATAATCCAAAAGAGTCTGCTGAAGATTGATGAGAAATTTTAACCCAAACATTCACATTTAACTAATTAAAAAATGAAAGCTCTAGTATTTGTAATTTTTGCCCTCCTTGCCCTGAATGTTCAGGCGCAAACCGATCAGCCCCGCCACCGGATAACACTGATGACTGGCTTTGGCAGTGGGCAGTGGCAAGACCAATTTTATTCACCTTTTAGCTACGATGCGAGAAGCGCACTTTGGCAGTTTGGCTGGGAACGATCCACCCAGCGAGGCCATATCTTCGTACTGGAAACCCAAAGTATCGCCGCTAAACTCACTCCTGAAACTGGAGATCAACTAGAAAGCGAAATGATTGGCTTTGAGTTGCAATCGGCCTGGTTGTGGAAATTGAAGGAAACCACCCGCTGGCAATTTCATCTCGGCCCGGAGTACAGTATTGGCTCCCAGGTTACTACTCCGGAAAATTCCGGTTCTTCTTACACTTACGTAAGCACCCACGGACTATCGGCTACTGGCCGAGCCAACTACCAACTAAATCGCTGGAATTTTACCGGACAGCTAAGCTTGCCACTATTGATATACGCTGCCCGTCCCCCCTACGCAGATTTTACCGAGGGAATGGAAGCCGACGATTTATTATTCCGCATGAAGAACGGCGACTGGCAAAGTTTAGGTAACTACGTGGCTCCCGAGGTGCGTATACAAGCCGAGTATGAGCTTCGTAGATGGATAGGCTTAGCCGCTCAGTACCACTTTGCTTACCAGGATTTAGAGACGAGTCAGCCTCTGTCTTCTTCTACCCATCATGTTCAGCTTGGTGTTAATTTTAAGTTTTAATTTTTGTGCCGAGAGGTTGTACTCCAGCCTCTCTTTTTCCAGATTTTCCACTAATAGTTGACTAACTTCAAGTATCAAACTTGATCAACATGAAAACGCTACTCATTGCCTTTATCCTCTCAACTATGCTAAATACTTTTCTCTCTCCGGAAAGCCGTTCTCAGCCGATTGGCAAAGTAAAAAAGCAGTTCGATAAGGTGCTGAAGGAGAAGAATATTCACAGCGGGTTTTTCTCGTTACATTCCGACCGGCTGGGTATTCACGAGCAGTGGATTGGTGGGCAATTCGCTGATGATGAGTTGGTTACCGCCCGAACGCCCTTCCATATCACCAGTGTAGGGAAGACCTTTACCGCTACCACCATCGCCCTGCTGGCCGACGAAGGAAAGTTGCGTTTTGACGATCCGGCGGCCAATTATTTGCCTACCGAAATGATGCAAGGTTTGCACGTAGTTGATGGTGTGGACTACGGCAATCAGATTACCATTAGCCATCTGCTCCAACACCGCTCGGGCTTACCCGATTACTTTGAGGATGAACCTACATCGGGCGAAAACATGATGGTCCTCCTTTTCTCCCAACCGGAGCGCTACTGGGAGCCGGAAGAATTAATCCAGTTCACCAAACAGCACTTCCAAGCTAAATTTGAACCGGGTGCCGACTACCACTATACCGATACCGAATACATCCTACTAGGACTAATCATCGAACAACTGGAAGAAAAACCCTTGCATCAGGTATTTGCCGAACGCATCTTCCAACCGTTGGGTATGAACTACAGCAGTATGCATCTCCGCTCTGAACCAACGAACACCCCAGATTATCCGATGGCCGAATTGTATGCTGAGACCTACGAGATTAGTAGGCTGAAAAGCCTGAGTGCCGACTGGGCCGGGGGCGGCTTGCTGAGTACTTCCGAAGATTTATACCACTTTATGAAAGCACTACAGGAGGGAAAACTGGTACAACCAGCTACTTACCAGAAGATGCAACAGTGGACGGATGAAAGCCAGGGAACCTACTACGGCTACGGATTACGCAAGTGGGAATTGCACGAACTATTCCCGACCCTACCCAAACTTACCCTGATTGGCCACTCTGGTTCTACTGCCTCATTTATGTACTACTGCCCCGAGTTAGACACCTACCTGACTGGCTCCTTCAACCAGACGGATTTTAAGAAAGGACACATAGTATTTCTGGTCAAGGTACTCTCGGAGCTAAAAAAATACGATAAACGAAACAGCTAAAAACGCTATGAAAACCCATAAAAAAATTGCGCTGGCCGGAGCTACTGGCTACCTGGGCCGCCACATTGTACATCAATTATTACTCAATCGGTACGAATTCGTGGCCCTGGCCCGCAACGTTAGCAAACTTCAGGCACTGGGTCTGGCCGAATCACAGATAGCCGAGGTACAGGTAACTGAACCCGAAACCTTGACGAATGTATTTGAGGGCGTAGATACGGTGATTTCTACCGTAGGTATTACCCGGCAGAAGGATGGTCTCACCTATATGAATGTAGACTATCAGGCCAATATGAATCTACTAAACGAAGCCTTAAGCGCCGGAGTGCGTAAGTTCGTCTACGTTTCGGCGGTTAATGGTCAGCAGTTCCGGCACTTGAAGATTATGGAAGCCAAGGAGAAGTTCGTGGATGCTCTTCAAGCCTCAGGTCTGGAGTATACCGTACTGCGGCCCAACGGCTTCTTTTCCGATATGCAGGATTTTCTGGATATGGCCCGGCGCGGTCGGGTATACCTGTTTGGCAACGGTGAGTTCAAACTAAACCCCATTCACGGAGAAGACTTAGCCGAGGTTTGCCTGCAAGCCGTTGATAGCAATCAAACAGAGATCAGCGTGGGCGGCCCGGATGTACTCACCCAGAACCAGATTGGTGAACTAGCCCTGGATGCCCAATCCCAACCGGCGAAGATTACGCATATTCCCGACTGGGTGAGAAAGACCGCAATCACTCTCGTACGGACTTTTACCTCCTCTAAAACCTACGGTCCCATTGAATTTTTTCCGACCATGATGGGTCAGGATAATATCGCTCCCCACTACGGCCACCATCGGCTAGCTGACTTCTTCCGGCAGCAGGCTAGGAACAAAGAGAAAGTACTTGTGCCGTAGGTATGTTGTTGCTGAGATAAATACCCGCATCTTTAAAGGCAAAGGTGCTTCGGCACTGTTGCTGAATAGGCCGGGGACTAGCATCTACTTGCCGAATCTGGCCTTATCCCCGGTAGGTCTTCTTAGAGGTCTGAGAATGTACCAAAAACGTATGGAAAACAACCCCACCAAGAACATGGAAAACCGCATTTCGAGGTCAGAAATTGGCAGATAGTATTCTGATAATCTACGAATATTTAGGCAATGTTGGGTGGACTTTCACCCGAGCCAGCAGGCTGGCTAGTAGCACTCCGGTAATGATGTCCCAGATACCCCACCAACCGGCTAGAAAAGCCATACTGCCTAATCCATCAAAAAAATTAAAAATGATAACCAGCGCCAGCCCCGAGTTTTGAATACCGGTTTCCAACGCAATTGCCTTACGGTCGGGTAGTTTCAGATAAAACAAGGCACTTGTTCCGTAACCCGCCACGTAGGCTACTGCGTTATGCGCTAATACAATTAGCAGTAGCCAGTGTACATATTGTAGAAATAGATCAAAATTAGCAGCGAAGGCCGCAACAATAAAGGCGAAAAAAATAACGAGTGAAAGAATTCGTAGCGGACGGCGAGCCCGATCTGTGAACTTCGGAAAGCGATAATTAATAAACATGCCCGCCATTAGGGGCACTCCCACTACCCAAACTAGCGTGCTCACCAAAGCCCAGGCCGAAAGTGAAAAGCCTGTCACTTCCTGGGTTTGCAGGTATACTCCCGACCAAAAGGTAAAATTCAGTGGTACGCTAACGACCGCTAACAGGGTGGACAAAGCTGTAAGACTTACCGATAGCGCGCCGTTGCCCTTGGCCATCACCGTGAGCATATTGGATAGATTTCCACCGGGGCAAGAGGCTACGAGTAGCATCCCCAGCGCTACGCTGGTGCTGGGCCGGATAAGCAAAATCAGCAGGTAGGTAATGGCCGGAAGCAGCAGTACTTGAACGACCAGTCCTACCAACACCGAACGAGGTTGTTGCAGCAGGCGACAAAAATCAGCCAGGGTCAATTCCAAGGCTACCCCGAACATCACCAGACTTAAGCAGAAGTTCATCAGTTGTAAACTCTGCTCGTTGAAGTGAAGGGTTAACGTATCTAGCTCTTCCATAAAAAAAGCCATCGCTTAAGGATGGCCTTTTCAGCAGGTAACAGTAGTTAATATTTCACAATCGGGTCCAGGCTTTTCGCTTGGGTTACAAAGTCGGTGACTTGCTTCACTCCAGGAACCACTCGGGTTAATTTTTTAGCCTGGTTTGTTTCCAATAGTTTGGCGTGCAGGTTTTCCGGCTTACGATTACGTAGCTCCTTCACTGTATCTACCCCGGCTGCTTTCAACAACTCGGCAAATTGGCCAGCAATACCCTTAATACGGAACAGGTCAGCCATATTCACGTAGTCCAGTATTTTCTTTTCATCAATCTTACTGGCTTCGGCAATAGTTTTACGCCCTTTTTTGGTAGCTCCTTCTTTAAGAAGTCCCCCTACCGAGCGGATGCCCGCTTTGGCTAACTTTTTCTGAATGGCAGGGCCAATGCCCTCAATGTCGGTGATAGTTTTTGACATAACAGAAATGGTTTTGGTTAACATTTAAAGCAACTCAACCTAATTTATGGTTAGTTACCGGGCTTTAAAATACTAAATTTTGGGTTAGTTGCCTAAAGCCCTTGCGTGGACTGAGGTACCCAAACGGTTCCAGTCTCATTTCCTAATGCTATGGCTTCTCCTTTTTGATAGTAATATCCTACTAACGCGCAGATGATACTGTCCAGCGCATCTTCGTATCCTTTCAAATACTTGACAGCATAGTATTGATCAATATCTAATTCAGGCAGGTTAATCTTTTCCGACAGCTTCACCTCGGTTAGAATCTTATCTCTTAGTTCATTTAACTTTTCTACGGATTTTTTGTACCGAATCTCGGGCGGATCGTCTTTGAAATACTGATTACGCTTTTGCACCTTATAGGGCAACCGGTAGCTATAGCCAAACAACTCTATGATGGCGATATGCGGATATACTTCTAGAAAAGAGGGACGATTAGTCACCGGAGATAATCCAGCCCACCGAAAGCCAGCTTCGGTTAACTGTTGATAGAGCAGATCAGCGACAATACCAGGACGCTCGGGAGTGGGACTATGCACTGAAGCTCCTCGTCCGCCGTATTTTCGGGTCACGGCCCGGTCAGCTTCCCGATACGAGCGAACTGGTTGCGGACCAATAGGAATATCGAGAGCCACTACCTGTACATTGCCGTAGTGTGTCTGACAGTACTCCAGCAATTTCGGAAGCTGAGGCGGTGAAACCTTAGCTGGTTCATCCCAGCAAATTTCACCTTGGAGAAATTCGGAGTAAGATCGGGCAAGTGGGACGAGTTGAGGTCTAGCACCTGCATTGACTTCCAACAGCGCTACTCCGGATGGATTATGAAAAGTCCAGGCAGCATCTACCCCCAGGATAAACAGCGATTCACTCATGCTATTTAAACTGGAACTGACTGAGATGTTATTGATTACAGAGAAGTATCGTCTTGGAGCAGAGCGATATTGAAGGCAAAATTGCAGTTCTCGCACTTCTTTACTTGCATAGTGGCAATACCAATCACTTCACCTTTTTGGTTCATAACCGGGCTGCCGCTACTACCGGGAGAGATAGCTGCATCCATTTGAATGAGTGCATCTCGCTGACCTTTATACTTGCGGATTGAAGACACTATACCCCGTGAAACCGTACTTTCCAATCCGCGAGGATTGCCTAATACGACGATGTCTTCGCCCTTGCGGGGTAACGCTGCACCTAAAGGAAGGTAGTCTACTTCGGATTCAGTTTTCACCTGAAAAATTACGTAGTCAAACTTCTCGCTCTGCTTGATAATCCGTTTCACGTCATATTCTTCGCCCGCAAAGGTTTTGATCTTCCAGCTTTCGCCTTTATCGAAGACGTGGTGGTTGCTGACGGCAATACCCTGTTTTTCAATGAAAAAGCCGGTTCCCTGTCCAATACGCTTACCAGTACGGTTGTAGGTGTACACTACAAATACGCTAGGTTCGGCAATTTCGACAATATCAGTAAGTGATTTTTCTTTCCGTGGGGCAGTAGAAACGGGAGGACTGTAGGTAGCCACCGTATCGGGAGCTACTTTTTGGGTGGCCATTTTTCGCAAAGAGGTACGTTGAGCATCCAGCTTGCGGCCGGAACGGGAACAACTATGACAACCTGAGAGCAGTATGGCTAAAGCGAGGGACCAAATAATACTTCTCATCATTATCAATATAACGATTTTCGTGCCGGAATTTATTCCCTTCCTAAAAGTTTTTCGAAAAAACTTTTTTTACCTTCTGACTTATTCGGAGAAAAATGTTGATTTAACTCCTTTAATTGGTCAAGAATAGCAGCTTGTTGCTGTCTATTTTGCTCTTTTAGGTCAATAATGTTTTGGTTCAAAGGCTCGATCAGCGCCAGTTTGCCTATGGCGTGCTGGTTGTCGTCAAAGGCTTTGCGTAGACGGTCTTCTTCCTGAATAGCCAGATCACGGATGGTGCGGATTCGGGTTTGGGTATGCTCCAGTAACTCCTGTAAGCTTTTGTCCAGCACATGATCGACCTTAATGACAGCATTATTGATCACTTGTCCCCGTTGCTCCAGTTCGGAAAAATGGGTACGTAAAAAGGTTTGTAGCTTTTCGTTCTTCTGCGCCACTCCGCGAATCTCTTCCAGCACGTTTTCTACCTGCTGGGTGCGGTACAAAAACTGATTAAGCTTTTCGGTTAATCCAGCCGTGCTATCTACCATTTGGTTGGTTTGCGCCAGATAGTCTTTAAACTGAGTTAGCTCCCTTGCACTTTCGTTCAGCGACTGAAATACTTTCAAGTTGGCTTTAGCCAACTCCATAATGTCGATTTCCTGTAACGCCTGCGCAATCTGTTCCTGAGCCTTGAGTGTCTCGTAGTTTTTATTGAGTAGCCCTTCCAGGGTCACCAGATTATCGGTAAAGTTTTGCTGAAAGCCGCTTAGCTGCCCCTGTAGCGTTTGCAAGGTTTGGGTAGTATCCTGCGCCAGTTGAGGTAACCATTCGGTTTGGATGAGTGTGAGGAATTCATTTTTACACTGGAGTGCTTTGCGTTGAGCATCGGGCCAGGACCAGCCTAAAAGAAACAAGGTAAGTAGGCCACCTACTATTGCGGCGATGATCGCAATTTTAGCTCCACTCAGAAAGGCGGCAGCCGAACTCAGATAGATAGCATCGGTGATAATTTCATCGGGCAGTTCCGGAAGAAAGAAAAAGCTTACTCCTATCCCAAAAATCGTGGTGGCTAAACCGATCAGGGCGGGTATCCAGGCCTTTTGCCTTAGTCCTTGCCCCAGTTGCATCTCCTGCCGGGCCACCAAATTCTGAATCAGGGCAAAGTCCAACACCACTCCCCGGCTTTTAAGCAGGTAGCGATTGAGCGCGTAAAAAAGCTGGTAACGAGCGGCTGGTTCGTATTCTTCAGCGCGCAGCATCGGTAATCGGATACCTTCGGAAGAGCGTAGCTTTCCCTGGTAAAACTGCTCCAGCAGCTGATCGGTATTGGTCTCGGTTAGGGTGGTGAGGGGAACACGGCGGGAGGTGATCTGTACCTCTTCGTCGGACGGAATCCAGCGGGCAAACTCTTTAATACGCTGCCAGGCCTGCCAGAAGAACCAGCTTTCAGCTCCCAGAGCGACTAGTAAAAGAATAAGCTCGAACGCAGCCAGATCACTCATACCGGATCAGGGCTTTATCTTCCGGTAACACCACCCACTGGTCGCCCCGGCGAACGGCCTTACCAGGTTTTACATTGATGATACGCTGAGCACCCGGAAAGTAGGAGTTAGCACTGTCGCAGACCGGCTCCAGGTAGCTACCTGGAGAACTAAGGGCATCCTTCATCGCGTCGGCATTATTAGCTACGGTAAACTCAGCGGTATTTTCTCCGTTCTGTTCCAGCACCTCGAAGTGGTAGATAGAGGCCGACGGCCGAAACTGAGCGGACATAGATCCTGCGGGGAAGGTACCGTCGCTATTCGGAGTGGATAGATAGTATGATTTAGTTACCGGAGTAGGCGGACGATTAGGCCCGAACTTAGAAATAGGAGCAGATTTGGATTTTTCTTCTTTCGCTAACTGCTGTTGTAGGGAAGCTACCTTGGCCTCTGCTTCCTTTAGGCGATTTTTTACCTGAGCCACCTCCTCGCGGGTAACGTACGGAGTGCTTTTCTGAAACGAGCGTACGGTTAATTCTTCAATCCGTTTGCCGTAACGGTCAATTCGGGCATCCTGCTTTCTCAGCAAACTGAACACATACCAAAGTAACCCCATTAGTAATAACATTAATCCTAAAAGAACCAGCTTAAAAGTCTGGCTATCCAAAAACGCCAGTGAACTCATACCATTGATACTACTTTCAGGAATGATCCCAGTATAGTCGGCAGGATCTTCAGATTCGTTATCGACAGTTTCTTCCTGAACGCTATTACCGGGTTCCGTAGCGGTTTCGGCGGGGGTGGTCGCTTCTGTAGCTAGATACTGTTTTACCTCTTGCCTTAGCAATGCTTTGGTTTGCTGTAGCTGCTCGTATTGCTCTTCGGATGCAACTCCTAAAGGTTGGAGACTCACATTCTGAATTTGCTGTTGGAGAAAGTCAATGGCTTCGTCTTCCGTCCACTCATTCCGATACATATCTTTAATATCGATGATGCGACGGTACAGGTTATTACTGGCATTGCGCCAATCGTTGTTTTCCAGAAAGGTGGCCAGGGCTTCACTACTAGGAGGTTGCTCTATACTGTACTGATTGCTGCTAAACTGCTGCTGAAAGGCTTCGTAGCCCGCCCGTTCCGCGGTTTGGTTAGGCCGGATACTCAGATAGTCTTGCATGTACGCATCCATGATCTGCCAGCCGATGTAGTCTACCGTTTGGGCAAACTGCTCCCGAATGACTGTTGATTGCGCCGGTTGCAATAAGCTGTAAAATAGGATAAGTAGTAGTGCCTTGCGAGTCATGGTAGTGTTGGTTAGTTATATTCTTCGGTTAGCTCGGTAGCAATTTTGAAGGCCAGCCGATTGAGGGCTCCGGTGAGCGGATAAAAGAAGAAGGTTTCTTCCACATTCACATCCTGATTACCCGCCAACTCTTTCAGTTTAAGCTGCTGACCAGATTTTAGGTATTCCATCAAATCTTCCCGCAACATCTGCCGGTAGTTGCTCAAGTGAGACGGGTTGACTCCGAAGTGATGGGTGAAATTATATTCGTCGTGAAGAGTAAACAGCAGCTGCATAAATTCATCTACTTCACCTAGTACTTGCTTAAGTGTCTCATCGGTCACTTCGGGGTACTTTAGGGGCTGCTCCGGTACCAGCACCCCGTTACCGGTACCTAAAAGAACGGTTTTGATCTGATCAATCTCTACGTCCACATCGCTGAGCAAACCACCCTTGCAGGTAATCTCCTTAGGCTCGGCGTACTGCTCCAGTTCAATGCTGTTGGCTTCGGCTTCGTAAACGTGCTTGAAAACCAGGCGGGTCAAACTACTGAGGCTATTCAGGTTAGGACTAGGATCGACAATATTCACCACTTTCGAGCCCCGGCCGCTAAACAGAACGTGGCGGGGCATCTCCAACCCTTTGGCTCTCATGAGTTGAGCTAGGTGATAGATAATGGCGGTATAGAATACCAGAAACACAATCTTGAAGTCTTCGTCTTCCTTTAGCATGGCGTGGAAGGAAACCGGAATATTCTGCTCTTTAACGTGCTTGTTCTCTTCCAGCGAAAAGAAGAAAGCGATAATATCCTGCGAGCGCTGTTCCTCCACAATGGCGTTGTACACCCGTAATAATTCATTCTGCCGGTTTTCTTGTAGCAACCGCCCTATTTCTTCGGCGTAGCGACGAACGAAACCATTGATAGCGGCTGAACCGTGAAAGCCATCTCCGAAAATAGCGTTAGCCGCAAACCGAAACGAAGTCAGCACCGTCGGCTGATTATTCTGGAAGATCACAATGTCGGTAGTGCCGCCGCCAATGTCGATACCGACGGAGGGTTTATCAGCTGCACTTTTGCCTAGTCGTTCTTTATAGAAGTAGAAGGGCGCAATACTTTCTGAAAGTTTCTGCGGATCGCGCTCGGAGGTGATATAGCGATGGAATAAATCCCGCCAAGTCGCTTCTAGACTGTTCCGGCGGTTGGGTAGCATACTGGACGGATAAAACCAGATCAGCTTGGTCTTTTTCAGATCACCGTTGTTGAGCAGTACCTTGCTCCGGATTAGGAATAACAAATTTTCAAAAAAGGCCTCTACCCGCCGTTTATCCTCCTGGTTGCGGGTGTAGTTCGACCATTTAAGTTCGGTGGTAACCCGGGTGTTTTTCTGAATGGGATACTTCTCGTACACAAACGGAATATTGAAATCCGATAGCACGTAGGTTGAAGTGCCCAGATTCAGATTGTGGCTCTCGCCAATAACGGTACGTTGGGGAAACCGAAACTCAAACTGCTGACCGATATAGCGCGGCAGAAACTCCTGCGGAATTAGATCGCGGATGAGCGTAGCCCCGCTACCCCCAAAATCAGGATTCGCCTGGGCAAAGTTGGGATCGTGCAGGGTGGCAATCTGTACATCCTCTTCGGTGATGTCGAACGGGCGCGGGTTGCCGTTGCCTACTTTGTATTCAATGTGGGTATTAGTAGTGCCGAAATCAATCGCGAAGGTGTAGGTATCATTACCCCCGCTGTAGGCCGGAAACTTAGGAACGACGATTCCCTGGGCGACACCGGTCTGCAATTGCATATAGTCAAACTCCTGCTGCAACACGTAGTACTGGGTGCTGGCACGATCGGCGGCCCGTTTATCACTACGTTGCTTTTCGGCCTGATGATCAAGAGGCTGAGTTTGGTCCTCGTGGTAAAACTGTAGATCATACTGGTGGTAGCGGGTATGCGGACTCACATCCCGGTCAACAAGCTGTACCCGGTAGTGGGTATTCTCTACTTTATTACCCGTTTTGATAAACGGATATAGCGTCACACCAAACTGATGCTCAACGATCACTCCTTTATTACGGCTTTCATCCGGAGGTGGTATTTCGCCTTCGGTTACTCCCGGCGTGTAGATCCGCTCAAAGGTTACAAAGCCCTGCTTCACCGGAATGCGCAAAGTTACCCGCACTCCTCCGGCTGCCAGCGGCTCCATGTCAATTGTATTTTTTCCCCCGGCTACGGTTCCCTGCAAATCGGCCAGATCGTAGAACCGGAAGTATATGGGTTTGATCGGCTACTCGTAGCCTGAATCCTGCTCGCGGCCGGCCCAGTGCCCGTCAAAGTACTTCTGCCGGTTGATAGGATATACCAGCTTGATCAGGTAAGGCTCGAGAAAATCGCTGACGGTTAGGTAAGGATACTGAATTACCTGCCCCGGTAAGGTACGCTGCTCCAGCGGTTCGGCTACGTGGTAGGGTACTTCCTGGTCATTATTCCAGGGTTCGCTCACGTAGGTGTAGGGTTTGTTAAACTGGTTTTGCAGCACCAGCGGCTTAATATCTTTCGAATACTTAGCTGACTGAATCACAAAGTCACTTTGCTCACCAATAGAACCCTGCTCAACTTTCTTCTTGCGCAGCGGAAAGCCCAGTAATTCCACAGTGTCGCCCGCGCTGCCGGTATCCAGTTCGGCAAACTGATCGAGAAAAGACTTTTCGGTGAGCTTATTGATCCGGTCGTACAAAGCCAGATTCCGAGTGCGTAGCACTTCCAGATTGATTTCCAGATAGTCGGCCACCTCCTTAAAATACGTCCGGAAATCCTTTCCCTCGGCCGAGCGGTAAAACTTCAATAGTCCATAAAGGTATAGCTGGAAGGATTCGCTGCGCTCGTACAGCGGTGGGTATTCTCCGCTAAATAACTTGTTCTTATCCAACGGCACATCTACGAAACTCAAGTCGTTAGACGAAGCGAAGAACAGCGAGGTAGGGGAGGTACCTCCCACTACTTTATAATTGTAGTACAGAATGTACAACCGCTTGATCTCATTAAAATTATAAGTATCGGCATCCTGCTTCAGGTACAAATCCAGCACTTCGCCCAAACGGCGGTGCTGTTCGTTGCCCGACTGTCGCAGTCGTTGCAAATCCGTATCCGGATCCCAGGCTACAAGCTGCAATTGTCCTTTGATATAGTCGGCATTGAATAACAATTCGCCCACATCCAGCGAGTCGGAAACGAGCTTACGATCTAGTGTGGTGCCTCGTAGTTGTTTATCCTTAATAATATTCTTGAAGGCCGTCCGCACTAGGTCAATCTGAGCAAAGGGACTGGGAATGGACGTAGGTGGTTGTTCGGTATTGCCCCCTTCCGGATCACTAATAGCATCGATCTGCCGGCGACCGTAGGCATCGGCTTTAAACCAGTGCTCGCCATTAGTCAGGTTATGGTACGTTAATATTTTGGGCATCGTTAGCTCTAATTAAAAATCAAACTTTCGGTTTACTAAGGAGCGGGTAGCGTCATAAAAAATGCGCATAAATTTCTGTTCCACGGTTACACTGCCTACGTTTCGTTCGGCCCGGTTTAGCTCCTCATCGTATAGCACATAGTTATCCCGGGCAAACGGATTCCAGTGGCGCTGAGGTTCAATACCCCGTACCGTATCAAACAGTCCCGATGAATGATCGTCAGCCAAAGCGAAAGGGGAGAATGCTCGCTTGTTCTGGCGTAGCTCCTTGAGCCAGGTACCGAACTGTTCGTTGAACGAACTTAGGTGGTTCTGGTAAAATGCTCCGTGGGTAAAGGCTTTGTCAATGGGCGGTTTCTTACGATTGGTCCAGGGCTGTTTTCCTAAAGTTACACTTAGCTTATCGCGTAAGTAGAGGTAGAAGTACCAGTACTGAGTAAGCGGAGCTTTGATCTGGGCCTGGGTTTCATCGCCCAGTTGGGTAAAACTCACCATTTCTTCGTCGCGCTTAATACCAAATTCTTTATAAATCGGTTGTACTGCTCTTCCGTTTTCTGAGCCTAACGCCGTATCAGACATATTCATAAAATCAACTACTGAAAGGGCGGCGGCTACCTCCAGAAAATGGGCGTCGTTACGCTGACCGTGTTCACCGGGATCGTTCGGATAATCTTTGGTTCGATCATCACCCAAATAGTAGAGCGCATTCACCGAATTGTTACCGCTTACGTTGGTCTCGTAGTAGGCCAGCGCAGCTTTAGACTTGGAAATGAAGGTGGCTTTATCAATTTTACTAGCCGGATCGGGAGCTACGCCGAAGTAAGGTAACAGTGTAACCGCACCCACTTTAGCATTGCGGACCCACTCGTGGTTCGGCAGAGGTGGCTGGGCATTACGCACGTTTTTGAGGATGGTGGGAAAGCCCGCCGCCCCGGTGCCTCCGAAGATGGAGCTGATAATAAATATCCGGTCGTTCTGCGAGAAGTTAGAAGCAAAGTTGACAAACTCACCCGAGTCTTTAAACTGGTTGAGTACTACGCTACCAATATTAGGGTTACCCACAAAGCCAATGTCCATCTCGGTTTCCAGGTTTTTTTCGGAGAAGAGCAGGCTGACCAGGGCTTTGTTCTTATCATCTAGGCTACCGAAGTCGATATAGTCTTTGAACTGCTCGTTCTGCACATCCTTTAGCTTGAAGGAAAAAGTGCTGCCGATATTCTGACTACCAGTAAGGCGCTGTAGGGTGCTGATATTGGTTTGAAAAAAGCCTTCCCGTCCCGGATCACGCTTATCGCGCACCGCCTGATAGCTTTCCAGCAGATTCAGGGTTCGCTTTAAATCCTGATTACTCTGATGAGGATCTACAATGATAGGAATGACTTCGGTAGCGTTCATCTTCACGCCCGAAGCCAGCAGCATGGTTAGCGATTTAATAACGCGAACGCCGGTGCCGCCAATGCCAAAAATGAAAAGTCGTGCCATAAGTTTTTCGTTGATAATGGACCCCGGAACTTGTCCAGGGTGAACAATGGAAAGTAGATAGGTTAGGTTAGATCATTATCAATTACCCATTGTCACCTGTCAATTAATATTGTTTACTGAGGAATAGGAGTAGTAGAACTATTGGTACTCCACCAGCGGATGCCTAACGAAAAAAGTAGGCAGAATGCTAGTGCCCAAAGAAAGTTGACCAGACTAAACGTATAGTACTCCGAGCCGTAGGGGTCTTCTTCGTAAAGTACGCTAATCTCGTTGTAACTGATAAAGTAGGCTACTGCGAAATTGATAGCCCCGATTACCAACACGTAGATCAACCAGTGAAACCAGCGATTAAAGCGCGGGTGGTTGATCACGTAGTAATAGACGACCACCAGCCCTAAGGCGGTGAGCAGTAGAGTCCAGCCGATGGGGATATACAACTGCTCGTTGTACAGATCGTCAGAGAAATTCTCGAGATAGAAGGCTCCCCACCCTTCGTAAATGGGAGCAAAAAAATCGTTCATACACCTGATTATTATGGGTTAGAAGTTAGGTATTAGTCTTTACATACGCTACGCAAGGTTTAAATAATTAACGATACTGAAGCCATAACACTATGTTTTCATCAGTTGGACAATAATCCCTATGGTTCCGATTATCAAGCATAAAGGAGAGTAGAACTGAGTATCCCGCTTTCCGAATTCGGTTTGTCTGATTTTTTTAAATAGACCAACGTACTTAAAATCCCCAATAGCCCGCATCATAAAGATAGTTGGAATAAGCCAACCTCCGTATTTAAGTATCCAGTCAGGAATAATCACTCCAAATGTCTCCACTCGGAGTAAGTAAAATAAGGCAAAGGCCGTCAATCCTAGACCTACCACAATACATTCCGTTTTTCCAGGATTCAACACTCTTTCACCGCTTTCATCGGTAGGCAATGCACTATCAAGGACCCACTGATTACCCGTTGCCCAGTTAAAATGCAGTAGAGCTAGTAGAAGAAAAACTATCGCTAAAATTGCTGATAATACTATCACGTTACACGGAGGCTAGTTGAAATATTTTCTCAGATTGCTTTCGATTGACCTGAGTGGGGGTCATACTCATCAGCTGATTTCTAAACCATACGGCTAGCGGATTTTGCCAGTGAGCAAGTTTGCCTAAAGTCCAGCTCGTATTCACTACCCGATGTGCCTTAGGCATTCTCAATTGTTGGTACTTTGCGAAAGCTTCGCCTACATCATACTTTACTAGGCATTCGGATAATACGAAAGCATCTTCTATCGCCTGACAAGCTCCTTGCCCCAGATTGGGCGTAGTGGCGTGGGCCGCATCGCCTAAAAGAACAACTTGGTTTTGATGCCATTTCTTAATCGGCTGTAGGTCGGAAATTTCTGCAGTGTGAATAGCCTCCGGTACCGTTTTCCGAATGATTTCCCGTATTATCGGATGATAATCACTAAATAAAGCACTCAAGTCATTGAGAGTAGGCTGAGGTTGATGGTACTTAAACGTTTTGAGAGCATACCAGTACACCTTTTCTGGAGCTATCTGGACAAACCCAAAGCGCCCCCCCTTTCCCCAGGCTTCGTTCAGTTCATTTTGATACCTTTTCGGCAAAATAAGATTCGTTACTCCGCGCCAGCAGAGTTGAGAAGCGTGGCGTACCCTATTTTCGGAAAAAAAGCAGTTTCTTACGGTTGAGTTGATTCCATCGGCTCCTATCAACACTTGCGAAACAACTTCACTCCCATCTTCAAATTCTAGCCTATATCCTGAATCTATTTGTCTAACTCGACTAAGTACTTTGTTTAGGTGTAAACTTCCTTCACAGAGCTGACGAGACAACATCTTTTGCAACTTACCCCGGTGAATAGCGGTATTACGGACGTGAAACTTCTCCTCGAAATACGTGAGGTCAACCCCGGAAATAACATTCAACTGGGCATTGGTGATATTCATGGCCGATATTGAGTTGCCACTTTCTTCTATCTCCTCTCGCAACCCCAACCGATCGTACACCTGCATAGCATTGTTAGCCAGTATGATTCCTGCACCTACTGGTTTGATTTTGCTAGCCTGCTCAAAAACGCTGACTTCAATTCCTTTTTTCTGAAGCGCGATTGCCGCGGTCAACCCGCCAATCCCCGCTCCAATAATATCAATATTCATACACCTGTATTTTAGAAATAGCGTGTTCAGGCGGGTTACTGCCTGAACACGCTATTTCTTAACTGATACTTTTGCAGTAAAGTAAGTATCCTGATTATTGAATACCTGCTCGTAGGCCTCTTCTACTCCTTCTACCAGATACTGGAGACCAAATGTTTGTTTTTGTTGTTCTTCGCTCCGAAGAATGCGAGTATCGCTGGTTGAGCTAGTGTTTACTACCCAAGCCGGAGTTTGTTTGAGCAATGAGACTGATAAGTCCGGATAATTCGTTTGTTTAGTACTCACCACCAGTACATGACTCGCTTTTCCGTCAATCAGAGCCTGGTCTCGGGGGTGTACCCGCTCTATTTGTTCAACGCGAATGATACTATCCAGTTGATAGCCTTCTACCTGATAATTATACGGATCGGTCAGATAGCTTTCTTCCGCCGGAATCGAAGCTAAATCTATCGCTATCGTAAAGCTAAACTGGTAGGTTTCTCCCCGGCGTCCCGTTTCCACTTTTTCAATACCCCGCACGTATTCAGCACTGGCATAGTCGCGGTCGGTACGAAAAGAGCCAGTATTTAATGTATTACTGAGCACTGTATAAAAAGGAGGCTCTGATGCTGACCCGTCGGATAATAAGTAGCTGGTCTGATAGCCATCCAGTCCGGAAAAGTTGATCTGTTGCCTTAACGACTGTAAGGCATTGTTTGGTCCCATTACCCAAACGTAGTAGGGGCGAGCTACACCATCTAGGGAGAGCGGTTGGTCGTTTTTATCGTAGTAGCTGCCGGTAAACTCCGAACTTAGTTTTATGATATAGGTGCTAAAGGGCGATTGCGCCAGTTGCTGCCGGAAAGTATTATAAAGGCTGATCTTTTGGTTATTCAGCAACTCCTCCGTATTACCGCCTTTCACCGAAAAGATGAAGTCCGAGATCAGCACGCTTACTTCTCCCCGGCTGGCTTGAGATGCCACTTGAGCCAGAATTTTATTCAAATCACTATTGCCCCGGTTTCCACCTCGCTGCTGAAATTCTTGCGGTTCCAGATCGCTGATAAACTGAGAAATATCCTGCCGGTAGGGAATAGGCTGAGAATTAATATAGTTTAATGACAGAGTATCGGCCCAGTAGTTAAGGTCTACCAGCATCCGGTAGATAGCATCTTCAAACTGGGTGTTGCCCCGCACATAGCCGTCCATACTTCCCGAATTCTCCAGATATACGGAAGTGGCGTAGGCACTCTTTGGTGATTCTTCCACCGCAGCTTCTTGAGCCGGAGCCGCTTCCTTTTTCGGAGGCGCGGACGTACCCCGTCGCTCCCGGTCATAGGAGCAAGCGGTGGTGCAAATTATTAGAGCTAAAGTAATCCAGCAGGTTAAATGGGACGCAAGGCTAAATTGGTGATTTCTCCAAATCCCCCTAGCCCCCTTTTCTAAAGGGGGAATAGTGCTAGCGTATACTTTTCTTTTGTTAACGTTCTTGCTCTTCCAAAGAAAACTCTCTTGCCGAGATAAAGGTGATTGCGAAGCGATGGATTTGCTTCGTGATCTTCCCCCTTTGGAAAAGGGGGCTGGGGGGATTTCATCAACGATCTTCTGGCTAATCCAATAAGTCGCTTTTTGAAACGGACTCCGTCCTTGCAGTGGTCTTAGAAAACCACTCGCCTTCGACGTCTTTTTAGAATAGTGGGATAGATGGATGTTGCTCAATCGTAGATTAGGTATAGGTGATGAACGCCTACTTTATCGAAAAATTACGCACCAAAGCCGATTTTGTTCCCCCGGTAGCCGTAGCGCTCTATCTGCTCCGCTGATTCTTCTACTTTTTCCTTTAGCTCCTTTTTGTAAGCATCCAGTTTTTTAGCAACTGCCTTATCAGTAGCCCCCAGAATTTGAGCGGCCAGAATTCCGGCGTTTTTGGCACCGTTCAGGGCAACGGTAGCCACGGGCACTCCACCCGGCATCTGCAGAATAGACAGCACTGAGTCCCAACCATCAATAGAATTGCTGGATTTGATGGGTACTCCAATTACGGGCAATGAAGTGAGGGAAGCAACCATGCCCGGCAGATGAGCGGCCCCACCGGCTCCGGCCACAATTACTTTAATGCCCTGTTTGCGGGCTCCTTCGGCATACTTCACCATGCGGTGAGGAGTGCGATGAGCCGATACGATGCTCACTTCATGGGGAATTTCCTGCTCTTCTAGAAACTTGATAGCTTCCTGCATTACGGGCAGATCAGACTTACTGCCCATGATAATACCAACTTGGGGTTTACTCATGCGATTACTCTTAAATGGGTTTTTACAAACTGTGCTTTTTCTTTCAACTGATCCAGGTCCTGGTCTAAAATGGTCACGTGCCCCATCTTTCGGAAGGGCTTAGTTAGTTTTTTTCCGTATAAATGCACGTTTACTCCGTCTACGGCTAGCACCTTATCTAGTCCTTGGTACTGGGCTTCGCCGGTGTATCCGTCCTCTCCTAGTAGATTAACCATCGCGGCTGAAGTTAGAGTATCGGTAGCACCTAGCGGTAAATCCAGAATGGCCCGTAGGTGCTGAGCATACTGCGAAACTGTATTTCCTTCAATGGTATGGTGGCCACTGTTATGGGGACGAGGAGCTACTTCGTTTACCAGAATTTCACCTTCACGAGTCAGAAACATTTCTACCGCTAACAGGCCGGTCATGTTCAGTTCCTCAATTACTTTCTTGGCCAGATCCGTAGCCTTACGGTCGGTTTCGGGACTGATATCGGCGGGGGCGAAAAGGTACTCGACCAGATTGTGCTCGGGATGAAAAACCATCTCGGTGACCGGAAATGTTTTTACTTCACCCGAAGGATTTCGAGCGACAATCACCGCCAGTTCTTTCTCAAAATCAATCAGTTTTTCCAGCAAACCAGGCTGGTCGAATCCTTTGGCAATGTCCGCCGCCGATTCAATTTTTTGCACTCCGTGCCCGTCGTAACCAGCCCGCCCCAGCTTTTGTACCGCCGGTAACATATCCTGATGCTTCTCTAAGTCCGATTGCTGCTCGGTAAGTACAAAAGGGGCGGTAGGAATGCCGTGTTTCTCGTAGAATTGCTTCTGCTCCCGCTTATCTTGAATCAGAGCAATAATATCGGACTCAGGATAAACAGTTACGCCTTCATCCTGTAGCTTTTGTAGAGCTTCAGTGCTTACATTTTCAATTTCAATGGTTACCACATCGCAGTGGCGGCCAAATTCATAAACGGTATTAACGTCGGTTAGTGAACCCTGCGTAAACCGGGTAGCAATATCGCGGCAGGGGGCATTTGCATCGGGATCGAGCACGTGCACGTCAATATTCAGATCGATGGCCGCCTGAATCAGCATTCGCCCTAGTTGTCCACCGCCGACAATGCCTAGGGTTGTATTTTTATAATTTGTAAGCATTTATCTTTCCTTTTGTCAAAACTACAGGTTTCTTTCGGTTATGCAGCGTTAATAATCCGATAAATGCTTACTGATAAGAAGTTGGGAAACAAGAAAAATAGTAACGTTTTAGGCACTATCTTTCTTAGCTTTTCTCAGCAAAAATGATTTTATTGATTAATATCCAGTGACGTAATTACCTGTTTTTTATGAATATGAAAAACCTGATTTTTTCTATGGCTTTAGTATTAATCGTTACTCAAAGCTACTCTCAGACTAATTATAATGGGCTCTATTATTACAAAGGTGCCGCAGGGGATACGGCTAGGTATATGGGTAAGAACTGCTCTCTTTACCAAAAGCATCTGGGCGACACTCTCACTTCAAAGTATGAGTTAAAAAGTGGACTCTTTAGGTTGTTCGTCCATCCGGATATTAATGTTAAAAATGATTTGGAGATTAAAATCATAGATGAACAGGATCGAGAAATAGCTGCTACAAAACACGACGAATACCTAGAGTTTTCTAATCCTTCCAGTGCTAGGCTTCGCTTTATCGCAAAGACTAATACGATATTGGATAGCGATATTCAGACTATCGGCAGATTGTTCTGGATCTATAGTACTAAAGTTGAAAGGGAAGCTCCAGCATTTGAGCTTACTGATATTTCTGAGAATACGTATACCAATGAAAGCTTACTTGGTAAGATAGTGGTTATCAATTTTTGGGGTACCACCTGTGGCCCTTGCGTCCGGGAAATTCCTGAACTCAATCGCTTAGTTCAACAATATGCTGACCGAGATGATGTGGTATTTCTAGCCATAAGTGTTGATAAAAAAGAGAAAATAGAAAGCTTTTTAGAACGAAAAGCTTTCTATTTTCAACTGGTATCGTTAGCATCCGAAGAACATAAAGCTACTGAATTACAAAGAGCGTTTACTGGTGATATTGGGCTTCCTACTAATTTTGTAATAAACAAGGAGGGAAAAGTTGTGTTCCAATTTCTTAACGAAAGCATACGTATTAGAAAGATGCTTAGTCAATGCATTGATCGTTATTTAAGTCCCTCATAAACTTAATTAGTCTGTTAGATTGATACGATACGCCGGATTATTTCTCTGCCTGCTTTCTATCTCATCCGTAATTTACGCCCAGAGCTTCCAGGGTTACGCCGAGTTCGGCATAAATGCTTCTCAGATCGACGGTGACGCCCTAGCGGGTTATAATCAACCAGGCTTACGATTGGGAGTACACGTTGCGTTTCCGCTGGATAGTAGCTGGATGGCTCAGGGAGGATTAGTGTACAGTGGTAAGGGTAGTCGTCACGGCGAATTCGATCCGATTTTTCAGATTTTACGGGTCAACTACTTAGAACTTCCCATAGTGGTTCAGTACGCATTGTTACCCAAAGTATCGCTTTCAGCGGGCTTTACGGCTAATTACCTTATCCAGGCCAAAGTCGATGCCGGATTTGGCTTTGAAAACAGTCGAGAAAGTTTTACCGATTTTGATTTTTGCTACACGGCGGGAGTAGTTTATCAACCTTTTGATAATGCCGCTTTCTCGATTAGTATTATTAACGGCCTAACCAGTGCTAGTCCCCTTCAGTTTTTCCGCAACCGCAGTCTGGCTTTTTCAATGTTCTACAGGTTGGGAGGCGGGTAGTTAGTACGAGTAATAGTGTTCCGCCGCGGCGCGTAATGTTCAAAATTACTTCACTCAAATTACGTGAACATTCAAACACGATAACACTTGAACACATTTCTTCTTTTCAATTGTGATTGGCAATTCGTAATTTATCCTCTATGAATTACTTCTATTTGGTTGTCCTCTGGCTCGTGGCAATACTGCTGCCCGATACCACTTCAGCACCGAATTCTCGAACTCAGGCAGTCGCCGACCGTCCCAATGTGCTGTTTATTGCAGTAGACGATCTACGTCCCGAGTTGGGCTGCTACGGTAAAACGGCCATGATATCGCCTAACATTGATCGGTTGGCTGACACGGGTACGTTGTTTAACCGGGCTTACTGTCAGATTCCCGTTTGCGGAGCCTCCCGGGCTAGCTTGCTTACCGGATTACGGCCAACCCGCGACCGATTTTTGGGTTACAGCACCCGCGCCGACGAGGATGCACCCGGAGCAATTACTCTTCCCCAGCACTTCCGGAAGAACGGTTACTATACTATCTCTAATGGTAAAATTTTTCACCATCGCGATGATAAGGCCGGGAGCTGGAGTGAACCAGCCTGGCGTCCCCAAAATCCGGGGAACAACTGGCGCGACTACGTGACCGAAGCCGCCCAACAGATTGCCGCTGAACACGGTAACGGACGAGGACCGGCCTTTGAGCGAGCACAAGTACTCGACACCGCCTACTACGACGGTAAAATTGCCGCGAAAGCTATTGAAGATCTGAAGAGGTTGAAGGAAAAGGATCAACCTTTTTTCTTGGCGGTTGGTTTTCTGAAGCCCCACCTGCCCTTTAATGCCCCGCAGAAGTACTGGGATTTATATGATCCTCGCACCCTACCGGAAGCATCTAATCCATTTGAACCAGAGAATGCTCCTGATGCGGCCCTGCATAATTTCGGTGAGTTACGTAACTATGCGGGTATCCCTCCCGAAGGGTCATTGCATCCGAGTTTGGCTAAGCTACTAGTACACGGTTACTACGCTTGCACCAGTTACACCGATGCTCAGATCGGCAAAGTGCTAGATGCTCTGGATATTTTAGGTTTATCCGATAATACGATTGTGGTACTGTGGGGCGACCACGGCTGGAACCTGCAAGAACACGGCCTGTGGTGCAAGCACTGCAATTTTGAGACCTCTCTCCGCGCACCCTTACTGATTAAGGCTCCCGGTTTTCCGGAAAGGCAACGTACCGAAGCCCTCACCGAATTTGTGGATATCTACCCTACTCTATGCGAACTCGCTAATCTACCCTTACCTGAACATTTAGAAGGTGAAAGTCTGCTTCCGTTGCTTTCCCAACCCAATTTGCCCGGTAAGGAATTTATCTACAGCAAATACTACAACGGCTTCTCAGTGAAGAATGACCGTTACCGCTACACCGAGTGGAGTGAAGAAGACGGAGAGATTTACGCCCGCATGCTGTACGACCACCAACAGGATTCGCTGGAGAACGTAAATATTGTAGAGCAACCGGAGCATGCCGACTTGGTACATCTGCTTCAGCAGCATCTGCACCAGGCGTACCCCGAAGATTTTACGCAATAGAACCTATGACTCATTATCAGCAGATTGTTCGGGCCAAACTGTTTATTGATCAGCAATACGATCAGCCATTGACTTTGGGGCAATTATCAGACACCGCCTATTTTTCCAAATTTCATTTTCTGCGTTTGTTTCGTAAGCTATACCAGGTTACTCCGCATCAGTACCTGACTCGTCGGCGGATTGAGGTTTCTAAAGAGTTGCTTACCTACGCTGACGCTTCGGTAACCGACATCAGCTACCGGGTGGGTTTTCAGAGCGTTCCTCACTTCAACGTTACCTTCCGCAAGTGGGTGGGTACTTACCCTACTCAATATCGCGAGAAAACGCGCGCCGCCGTACAAAAGGCTCAGAGCCAGCCGGATACGGTTATTCCGTTTTGCTTTGTCCGAAATCACTGTTCGCCAGAATAGCAATATTCCGAAAGCGCTTCTCGAGCGAGTCTTCTATCTTTAACAAAACTAAAAGTTAAACAATTCAAGCTCGGACTTGCCTGTATCAAAGCATGGCCGGTCCATTTTCAATTATCCATTATCAACTGACATCACCTATGATTACCAAAATGTCTCACACGGCACTGTATGTGCTGGATCAGGATGAAGCCAAAGATTTTTATGTGAACAAGCTAGGCTTTGAAGTTCGCAATGATACTACGCTGGAAGGTTTCCGCTGGCTTACCGTTGGCCCTGCTACCCAACCCGATCTGGAGATTACCCTGATGGCTATTCAACCCGGCCCACTTTATGACGAAACTACCGTGGAAAAGATGAAGGAGCTGGTTAAGAAAGGGGCCATGGGCTCCGGAGTATTTGAAACCCCCAACTGTCAGGTTACTTACGAAGAACTAAAATCTAAAGGAGTAGAATTTATGTCTCCGCCGCAGGAGCGGCCCTACGGTACCGAAGCCATGTTTAAGGACAACTCCGGTAACTGGTTTAGCCTGACCCAGCGCTTCAACTAATTGGGCTTGGTGGCAAGAAAAACAAGTTGAATAGTCAGCCAGACAACAAAAATCGCCTGCCGCTGAGCAAAATTACCCTTAAATGGGTGATTGAATCGAGTACTTATAATCCGCAATTTGTAATGACTGGCATCCTAACCGGATACCGGGTAGTTCATCTTCGCCTACCAACCCGTCATCACTATGCAAAGGATTTTATCCCTCGGAATTATATTTCTGCTGGCAGGCTATTCAGCCGTAGCTCAGGCCGTGGTTGCAGTCCGCAACGATTACCAACCTCAGGAAATCAAGCAGCAAGCCGAGTACTACGCCCACGTTTTAGGTCTCGATTCAACAGTGTATATACTGATCAGTTTTACGCCCCGGGTACCCGAGAAAATGAAGGGCTTTACCCGCTACCACGATGCCCGGCCGCAGGGTGGAGGCCATCAGGTGCATATCTCGATCAGCAAAAAGGCGGGCCGCTCACATCAGCTACGAACGCTGGCGCACGAGATGGTACACGCCCGACAGTTTGTTCAGGGTCAGTTAGTACAATGCGACCATACTCATTTCAGTTGGCACAGCCAAGCCTGCGAAAGACTAGATAAACTCGCATATTTAGATCGCCCCTGGGAGCAAGAAGCTACTAAAGTAGGGGCATCTCTGCACGAACAATTCCGAAAGCAATCCCAAAACCGGCTAGCTTCACTTCACTAAAGTGTGTGACTAATCTATTTCAACAAATTACATTCTGATTCCTTAAAAAGGAAGTATATCGTAGTAGGGGAAATATAGCTTAAAGAATTACTAACCGAATCTTATGGAACATATTCCAACATACCGTAACTAAAAGTGTAGCCCCGATTGTTTACCGAAAAACTGATATCCCCCCCACTAGCTTCGGCTCGGGGAGTCCATTCCTTGATGACTGGGTCGTACTCCCAAAAATCGGTATGATCGCGACCTCCGCCCATGTAGCCTTTGCCGTTAGCACTGAAAGCGATCGTTAGCTCACGAGGTTCACCAGGAAAAAAGCCTTCGGCTATCCAGGCATCGTTCGGAGTATCATATCGCCATAGTTGTTTCTTCGTCTCCAAACTGTCAGCTCCTACTACAGTTTCGGCATCCAGACCAATGTACACTTGGTCGTTAATAATGAATACTGCCGCATTACGATGTTCTCGTCCGGGGAAATTATTCTTTTGTGTCCACGAGCCCATCGGGTTACCGTGTTCATCTACACCAGTGGTAGCGTCCTGTGGATCAAACTCCCAAACAGATTGAAGTGAATATCCACCACCGTATCCTCCACTGAGGTAGCCTTTGCCGTTCACCCCAAAACTAAAGGCAGCATTACCCTCTCGTCCATAGTCCGGGAAATCAGTTTTACGAGTCCAACGATCTTGCTGTGGATCATATTCCCAGCAAGCCACCTGTTGTTCAGATACACTAGAGACGATATATCCTTTATCGTCAACCGAAAAAGCCTGAGGGTCAATACTAAGATCACCCGGAAAATCAGCCTTTTGTGTCCACTGCCGAGTAGCTACATCAAATTGCCACCATTCCCGGGTTACAGACAAATTACCACCTTCGGATACTAAACTTAGCCCTACATAGATAGCTTCACCAATGGCAAAACCTACTGGCCACTGTCCGGCATTACCTGGGAAGTTGTTTCCAACTGGACTCCAGGCGTTACCCGCTAAGGTGGTAAAAGTAGTTTCGGGCCCGTACGTCAGATTGTTTTTTTCATCGACGAAATACGGACGGATGTAATAAGTAGTATTTAGGTCTAGACCTAACAAAACATCGTATATTGGAAATGGGCTGCGCGAGATTATTCCTGCCCCTCGGGTACTCCACGACTGCCGTACCGAGTCAGATGGTATGGCTCCCGGAGAGGTTGACCACACTAACCCGAAATCTACATTCTTGACTTCTTCCACTTCGCTGAAAGTAATTTGAGCTTCAGCCTGAGCCGAATAAAGCCCAATTTCAAGTATCTCAGGTATAGTGAGCTCAAAACTGCTCGGCAAGGTGGGGGCCTCAGTTTCTTCCTGACAGGCAGCCAGCAGTATAATAATTGCTAATTGGTAAAGTATCTTCTTCATGCGAGCATCATAAATAAAATGAAAGCTCAAGTTACTACCTACCCTTATTCTGTAAATGGCTATATCCCTGAGAATCTTAGCTACGTAATATCCTACTGTAATCCGCTACCTAGGGGTTGTACTAAGCTGGCTTCTCAAATTTCCGTACCAATGAGGTAAGTTGATTACGATTCTTAACCTCGGTTTTCTGATAGATTCGGCTGGTGTGGTCTTTAATGGTTTGTAGGGTAACGAACAGTGTGTCGGCAACTTCTTGGTTGGTTTTCCCCTTGTAGATTTCCATAATTACATCTTTCTCTCGGGTAGTAATTCCGTACTTCTGAACAAAACCATCTAGTGTAAGCGTAGATGATTTTTCTTTTATTAGCGACGGAAAATCACCCGCGTACAAGAAGTAAACTCCCAGCCCGGTATTGGTCAGAAAAAAGAAAAAGATGAATAATAACTCTAGCTGAGAGTCACTTAGGAAGGGTAGAAAAATTATTCCGTGAGTTAGTCCTATCAACAGCAAAATAGCAAGAAGCGGAGTTTTTGCCTTTCCTTTTAGATAGCGGATGGGCAGGAACGTTACAGGCAATAGTGTAAATAATACGACCGCTACTGTAACCGATGAGAACAATTGCTCAGTATGGAGCAGTACTTCAAATTGTTGGGTTAGCAGGTAGGGCAATGCGATAGCTAGTAATCCTAGACCACTACTAGTAATAATTAAGATCGTTGACTTCTTCAGTAGCATTCGCACTCCCCAAAGGGCGAGCATAATTAGCCCAATTAGCAGAAATGGCGCGCCTAGTAGTGATAAAAAATTAGAGATTTTTGGAATTAACCCTTCTTCTTGCTCTAGTGGAAATAGTAATCGGAGCAGCACATCGCTCCAGAGGGCGTAAAAGCCAAAGGCGTACATCATCACTAGGTAGTATTGCATCAGTCGCACTGCCGGAAGTGTACCCCGTTCGCGAAGCCGGAAAAATACCATGACTCCGCCTACGGTGAGGCCCAGACATAAGATGAAACATACCCAAATCAGCAGCCGCTGAATATCCATAACGTTTGATAATTGTACTGGCGCAAAATACCCCCTACTTTGGTATTAGCCATCCTACTAAAGTAGTGAATTAGTAAAACACTACTTTAGTAGCTAGTGGAATTAGCCGCTTTTCCTTTCATTTGGGCATACTCTTTTAACCAAAAACCCAATAAAAATGGAAACTGTAAATAATAACATTCAACCCACTTGGAAAGGTAGCCTATCCCACGGATGGGAAACGATGAAGCGCTATTTTCTCCCGCTATTCTTAGTCGTAATTGTACTAGCCATCGTAGATAGTTTAATAGGACCCATCGGCGGTAATTTTTCCGGGGATCAGGACTACGATGAAGATGTATTTATCGGCCCCTTTAGCCAAGTATCGGCCGTATTTCAACTAATGATTATTGCTTACTGGCTACTATTCGTTCCAGTAATTGAGTACGGTGCCGATTTACTATTCGTGCAAACAGTTCGTCGGGAGACGATTAATGTGAAGAATATCATTATCGGCTTTAATAACTACGTTACGATTGTTCTGACTAATCTACTCGCTGGTGCTTTAATTGGTATTGCTTTTATCGCTCTCATCATTCCCGGTATTATCGTTGCCTGTCGATTATCTTTTGTTTCTTATCTGGTGATGGATAAAGGCTTAGATCCGATTGCTGCCGTAGAAGGTAGTTGGAAATTAACTCGAGGGCACGGCTGGCGAATATTCGGATTAGGAGTTACCTCGATCTTCATTTTCTTTGGAGGGCTTCTACTGTTCATCGTCGGGACAATACCCGCAGTTATCTGGATAAAATCCTCCTTTGCTTCACTCTATCAGGCAGTGGTAGATGAGACGGATGAAACCCTCTATCTTCCTCCGCAAACTGCCTAAGTAGTTGTTAAATATTCCCTCTCTCACTAAAAAATGATACAATGAAGACTATTCAAGTTTCTGAAAGTAGATTGGTGAGTAGAACAAAGACTTTGGTAATTTTTGTCTTTACGATAATCTTAGGAGTTATCTTATTTGTAGCTCCTAATCTGTTTTTCGGTATTACAAAATTCAACGGAGGACTCACCGGAATAAATCTGTTGATTATGGGTCTGTTCCAGTGTATCACCGTCTGTTCGTTAATACACTTCTCACTCAGGCTGCTAAAGAAAGATTTCCGCTACATTGGTTTTTCGCTATCTCACTGGAAAAGAGATGGACTACTGGGCTTAGTAGGCGGTTTGACCTGGGTTACTTTACAGTTTGTTCTAATTATACCTAATACTGGTGGGGCTGATAGAGAAGATATATCGCAGATGGTAGAGATGATGGATGGCAGTTTGATAGGGATGCTTTCGTACATAGCTCTAGGGGTTATTGGCGGTGGAATAACTGAAGAAATCTACAGCAGGGGTTACTTTATCACTGTTCTTCCAGATACGTTCAAAAATCCCAAAGTAGGGATGTACATTGCTACTATCTTATCAATCCTATTTTTTGCCGCACTTCATCTACCTTCTGATTCTTTAGGATGGTTTGATATTTTGGTGCCTACATTTATGTATACTTTCTTATTTCTGTATACCAAGCGATTAGTTGCACCTATTGTGGCTCATGGGATTTACAACATGACTGCTATCATGCTTACCTATTATACGTATTACGCCTAATAGAAAAAGACCTGCTGGAGTTACTACCCGGCAGGCCTTTCTTTTTAATCCCAACCCTCATTGGGGCCGCACATTCGGACAATTCGGGGCTGGAAGGTGCCGACAATATCCACCAGGTTTTCCTGCTGCCGCATTACCTCCCGGATGTCTTTATAGGCCATTGGAGCTTCGTCCAGACCGGAACCGATCAGGGTTACTTTTGCTTGCTTCAAAGCGTTGGCCACTTCCTGCTGGGTAATTGACTGCTTGGCTTTTCGTCGTGACATCACCCGCCCGGCTCCGTGGGAAGCCGAGTTGATCGATGCCACCTCGCCTCGTCCTCGCACAATAAAGCCCGGGGCAGTCATAGAACCCGGAATAATTCCGAGGACTCCTTTGCCCGCCGGAGTAGCTCCTTTCCGGTGAACGATGATCTCATTGCCGTCGGCATCTTGCTCCTTCCAGGCAAAGTTATGGTGGTTTTCCACCATTGCCAGTGGAGCTTCTCCCAAAGCCTGCCCCAGCCGTTCGTGAATCTGGTGATGACAAGCCGAGGCGTAATCACCCGCCAAATTCATCGCTCGCCAGTACTCCTGTCCGGCTTCTGAATCCAGATCAAGCCACGCCAGATGCTTCGCCTCGTCGGGCAGTTTACACACCGATTTAGCAACCTTGGTGTAGTGCGCCGCAATGTTGGCACCTAGCCCTCGCGAACCCGAGTGAGACAGCACCGCCAGATATTTACCAACGGGTACGCCAAATTCGTTATCGGCATCCACGATGTCTACTATCCCAAATTCCACGAAGTGATTACCACCACCGGAAGAACCGATTTGCTTGTACGCCCGATCCTTCAGGTCTCGTACTATTTTGATCTCTTGAAACTCGGGGCGCTCCAGTACTGCATCATCTTTCGGTCGCTGAAACGTAGCCTGCCCGAAGCGGGTGTTGTCAATCAGTATCTTCCGAAGTTGATCGTTCCGCTCAGTTAGGTGCGCTGTGGGCAGATCATAGAAAGTCATGCACATTCGACAACCTATGTCCACGCCTACACCGTAGGGAATAACGGCGTTTTCGGTCGCCAGTACTCCGCCAATGGGCAAACCGTAGCCCTGGTGGGCATCGGGCATCAACGCCCCACTCACGGTGATAGGCAGCTTCATCGCTACGTTCATCTGGTGCTTAGCACCTTCTTCAATCCCAGCCTCGCCGTAGATCGGGTAATCTTTCCACTGCTTATTTAGCGCAATGCGACCTGAATCTTCAGTAGGAGCAAGTAAAGCCTGAGCCACTGCGCCTACCACTTGGTCTTTCACATAGTTATGCGGATACTGGTAGACTTTCTTCAGTAAGTCCAGCTTCACCTTTCGGTTCTTGCCCTTGTACCCATCTTCAATAGCTTGCAAAGCCAACCCGATGATTTTACCTTCAGGGTAGCCCAGTTTTCGCAAGTCTTTGCCAGTTAGTTTATTTGTTGCCATGATTTATTCGTTTAGAAATTCTCTTTTGTTCTTTTCCATTTGTTCTACATGCCGTCTTGCATGTTGCGCTAAAAAGTAGATGTACTCGTATACATTTAACTTTCCCAGGTTATCTACACTCATTGTTGTCTTGTACAATAACCCTTCCCCATTTGGAAGAGATTGGAGCACATCAACGCATTGCTGTACCTGGGCACTCATAATATACCGTACTTCTGGCAACGCTTTGATGCCCTGCGGCTCCATATGCTCAGGTCTCACCCACACGAATGATCGATGTTTGCCTATATTTTCGAATTTTTTCGGACTGAAAGTGTAATCCTTCAGCACATTTTGCAGATCAACTTCATCTACTTTCTTCAGT
>ERZ1740058.448-NODE-448-length-31324-cov-7.011609_pt1 | contig 31324 bp, 29 predicted proteins | sample MGYA00581745_ERZ1740058 | MGnify/ENA primary metagenome ERZ1740058 (study PRJEB43018, sample SAMN04849742) | marine metagenome | isolation source: floating plastic debris | place: Pacific Ocean | collected 2008-08-30 | study: EMG produced TPA metagenomics assembly... | reverse complement strand
AGCGGCTACATTCTCCTGCTGCACCAGCCATCGTAGGGTAATCTGCGTAGGCGATTTGCCGTACTTTTCTCCTAAGACAATAAGCTGTTCATCCTGCAATACTTCACCCTTGGCAATCGGGCAGTAGGCCGTGAGCATCATGTTATGCTCCCCAAGCACGTTGAGTACCGCACTCTGGTCCAAATAAGGATGATATTCCACCTGATTGCAAATAACCGGGGCTAGGGAGCGGGCTTCTTGCAGTAGAGCTGCTGGAAAGTTGCTCACTCCAATGAGCTGGGTTTTACCCTGCTGCTGTAACTCCATCAGTGTATCCAAGCATTCTCGTAAATCCATATTCTCTGAGGGCCAGTGAATTAAGGCAAGATTCACGTAGTCGGTTTGTAGCTTATGTAAGCTGTCAGCTAGCCCTTCGGTTATGCCTGAACGGCTTAGGTCAGTATGCCATATTTTAGTGGTTACGAACAGATTGTCTCGATCAATACTGGCATCCTTAATGCCTTGCCCCACTGCCTCTTCGTTCTCGTACATCTTGGCGGTATCAATGTGGCGGTAGCCAATGCTAATGGCATCAGCTACGGAATCGCGGCAAGCCTCACCTTTCAAATTAAACGTACCCAGCCCTAAGGCGGGAATTTTCTCTTGGTTAATATCTATGTAGATCATTAGTGATTGATAATTGTGCTCTGGAAAAAATGTCCGATTACTTAACACAAAAAGTGCGTACAGGTTTTGCCAAGAGCCAGATTTAGTCTGTTGTGCAATCCTATCCGAAAGTGGAATCAATATTACCAAGAGAAGTGTAGGCCGTAGCCGCTCGCACGGCTGTAATTTGTCTGAGTACCCCTCGGGCGTTCACTTTGGGTTTTCAGGCAAGATTGACTCGTTAATTAAGCTATTTTACAAGCAGAACGTAGCACTATCATTTATTTACTGCTAGTATTAGTTTACCTTTCGGGGCTAATAGTTAATTGAACACATTATCCAGCTAGTAATGTCATTCACAGATTGGATATATCTTCTGGATCTGATTGGCACTTTTGTATTCGCAATTTCCGGGGTACTAACCGCAATCGACAAAAAATTCGACCTGGTAGGTTCGCTAGTAATTGGTTTTACTACGGCTATTGGAGGCGGAACCATTAGGGATATTTTAATTGGCCGGTTTCCGGTAGGCTGGTTAAACGACCGGAATTATCTTCTGGCTATCTTACTCGCTTTTGTAGTCTCTCATCTTTTTACCAGTAAAGTAGTGAAGCTCAAACGAGGGCTATTCTTGTTCGACACGCTAGGAATTGGCTTATTCACCATACTAGGAATCCAGATTTCACTGTCTTATGGGTTGAGGGTAGAAGCTTCTCTGATCATGGGGGTGATATCTGCCGTTTTTGGTGGAGTAATTAGAGATGTTTTAACGAACGAAATCCCTCTGATCTTCAGAAGAGAAATCTATGCTTCGGCTTGTCTTGCGGGCGGTATAGTCTATCTGCTACTAGATTACCTCTACGACTTTAAAAGCTTCAATATTTTCTTCTCAATTGTGTTCGTCGTTCTAATCAGATATTTATCCATCAGATTTGGTTGGTCACTCCATCCGCCTCGAAGATAAGCCTCTTTTGCTGTTTGTAGTGTTCCGAAGGAGCACTACCATTAGCAGCGGTTTTTTTTGAAAGAGGCAGTTAATCAGCTAATCATTTAAAGTATTGAACCCACTAATCTTTGTTTTAATCCATCTCTCGTCAAAACCCAAACAATCTCGTAGAAGCCTGCACCATCACTGTTTTCCTGGTATACGAAATAAGTATCACCGTTCTTTCTGATAAAGAACCCACTATTGCACTCAAATAAATCAATGTAGAATGCTTCGTTTATGTTGATACGTTGCCCTTCAACAATAGCATCGACGTTTGATATTTGGGTTGTTGGTAAACCACCATCGGTTCCCCAAACATGCCTTCCGTCAATTGCAGTTATCCACTGCCCTTCGTGCCGGTCAATAATTCTATCCCTAGAGTCAAAAGCAGTTATTGAATAGTCAAACTGAAAACCACCTCCCTGATAGGCGGGCATCTGCAGGATTGGACGGAGGCGAGATTTATGGATAAAACCGATTATCAACGCCTGTTGAGAGCATCCCAATGAATATTTACTTTTGGGCACGTATACTGAAACCCAATCCTGATATTTATTTATCTCTTCATCGTCCCAGAAGACCTCATTATCGTACCAGAAGACTTCATTGTCATAGATTCTGTGAATCACAGCAGCCTGTCCATTAGGTTCTGCCCGGACATTGGTAAAACCATCTTCATCCTGAATAATTGCTACCTGTCCAATAGCCATGTTAGTTATTAAAACTACGGGCAGAAAGCTTATCAAACTTTTCATTTTTTAGTATTTAAACAGTACACAGATACGCAATTTTTCTCACCTACAAAGTAACGCTAATCCCACTTTCCCTTAAATGACAAATTAGTGAATATCTTACTTGTCTAAACAGTATTCACGCACGAGATTACCATGTACAATATTGGCTGAAATGTTAAAGCAATCAGCTAAAATCGGTTTTCTGAGACTTTTCGACTGCCAATGAATAAGATCAGGCCAGTCATATGTGACTGGTTGGAGATGAATGAATGACAAATGAACGGTAAGTTGACACTCGTAGAGCTATTCGAGTGTCGACTCTGCAATGATATGTTACTACTTGATGGTGTTTGAGGTACGTTCGATTGCCTATCTCAATGTTGTTTGGCTCCAATAGGCTTCAAAAAGCAGCAATATCTTACTCCTCGGCTCTGTCGGAGTATCAACTTAACGCCACTTTCTCATTAGTGTCCCCTTAATAAGTGCCAATTAATTACCGACGCTTTTTCCAGTAGGGCTTACGGCTCTTTTTCTTTTGACCATTGCTGGTTCCGCTACTGTTTTGGGCAGCGGGTGATTTGGGTGATGACCGGTGAGGTTTAGCAGTATTTACCGATGCTTCTTCATCGGCTCCTACATTTTCAAAAGGATGATCGGCAATTACCGGTATTTTCTGGTTTATCGTTTTCTGAATATCACGTAGGTAGGCTCGCTCCTCAACATCGCAGAAGGATAGCGCAATACCGCTGGCCCCGGCCCGACCGGTACGCCCGATACGGTGTACGTAGGTTTCGGGAACGTTGGGTAAATCGTAATTGATTACGTGCGACAGATCGTCTACGTCAATACCGCGAGCGGCAATGTCGGTAGCTACCAGCACATTGGTGTGCCCGCTTTTAAAAGCACCCAGTGCCTTTTGTCGGGCGGTCTGCGACTTGTTACCGTGAATGGCATTAGAATCAATACCAGCCTTACCCAGTTGCTTCACAATGCGGTTGGCTCCGTGCTTGGTACGAGAAAAAACCAGTACTGAGTTAATATCTTCAGTTTGCAGTAAATGAACCAGCAACTTAGACTTGCCTTTCTTGGGCACAAAGTACACGGCCTGCTCTACCTTCTCGGCGGTAGTCTGCTCCGGCTTTACCGTTACCCGGGCCGGGTGCCCCAAAATCTTTCGCGATAGCGCGATAATATCCGGAGGCATGGTTGCCGAAAAGAACAGCGACTGCCGCTCAGTCGGCAGTTTGGCAATGATCTTTTTGATATCGTGGATAAAGCCCATATCCAGCATCCGGTCGGCTTCGTCCAGCACGAAGTACTCAATGTCTTTCAGTGAGATAATTCCCTGGTTCATCAGGTCCAATAGTCGGCCCGGCGTAGCGATGAGTACGTCCACTCCTCTTCGGAGCGCTTCTACCTGCGAGCCTTGTTTCACTCCCCCGAAAATAACTGCGTTTCGGATGCCCGTAAACTTTCCGTAGGCCGTAAAGCTATCAGCAATCTGAATAGCCAACTCCCGGGTGGGAGTCACAACTAAGGCTTTAATTTTTCTTGGGCCTTCGGTCTTTTGGGACGAACGGTGAAGATGTTGTAAGATGGGAATAGCAAAGGCTGCAGTCTTCCCGGTGCCGGTTTGGGCACAGGCCAGCAGATCTTTACCCTTGAGCAAAATTGGAATGGACTGCTGCTGAATGGGAGTGGGGTGCGTATATCCTTCAGCCTTAAGTGCTTTCAGGATGGGCTCAATTATATCTAATTCGTTAAATGTCATGTATGTTTTGCTTGATAAGCCGCAAAGGTAGAGGAATAGTTCAGTACTACCTTTTTAATTATTGATATGGTGATGAGTGCTACGTACCAAAACACCCTGTTACTGAGAATCTTCCTTCCGATCCTGCGACAGCCAATCGGCCGTAACTTCGTTAAGCTTCTTTACTTTGTACTCAAAATCACCGCGTAGCTGATTCCGCACTTCCAGCAAGTTATCTAATAATGATTGTACATCATCCGGAATAGCTTCTTCCAGATACTGCCGGATACGCTTGGTCAGTGTGGGGGATTTACCGTTGCTAGAGATCGCAATCTTCAGATCGCCTTTCTTCACTACTGAGCTTAGATAAAAATCGCAGAGATCGGGAGTATCAGCTACGTTGGTCATAATACGCCGACGGCGGGTTCGCCGTTTGATGCGCTCGTGCAGGCTACGGTCGTTGGTTGCCAGAAAAACCAAGTCTTTCCCTCGCAAATCACGCCAGCGGAATTTGCACTCAATCACCTGGACATGGGGGTGTTCATTAGCCAGGCGGAAAATATCGGGCTGCAGAATTTCCTCGCCTACCAGCGTAACCCGTGTTTCGGGGCTGTTTTTCAGGATTGCTTCCAGTTTTTCTAATCCTACGTAACCTCCGCCTACTACGAGTACATCCAGTTCATGTAACTTAAAAAATACCGGAAAAAGTTGGTTACCCTGATTCATTGATGTTACACTTAAGATGGAAAAATTATTGAACGAACTTTCGGTAATCCACTGCGCTTAACAGGCCTTGCTCATCCCGAACATGCGTTTCCATGGCAGACACGATATCCGTATTCTGAGCAGCTACGCAACTCCACTTTCCTTCCGACTGATAAACCACAAAAGTAAAAATGGTACGACGTACGCCCGGATTAGCCACTTCGGACGTAGGGGTTTGCCCAACTAGCTTCATTTTGGCGTGAACTACCGCAATACCTTCGGCTAGGTATTTTACTTTAGTTCGGATGATGGTAAGCGTAGAATTATTGAAGATGGTTTGTAAACCGTAGTCGTGCGCCTTTTCAATAGCCCTACGGTTAGTCCACCATAAGCCAGTTACATTCACAAAGTCGGCGTCTGGCTCAAAGAGGGCAGCAATCTGTCGGGCATCGCGCTGATTCCAGGCTTCTACAAAAACCTTAGGTACTAGCTCCGGCTGATCCAGATCGGAATAAGCCTCCATTATTTCTTTTTCTTAAAGTCGCCCCGCTTGACCGATTTAAGAAATTCCCCCCAGGCAAACGGATTTAGCAGCGGGTTCGGACGGGGACCAGCCCGATTTTGTATGTAGTTAAACTGCTGATCCATAAAATAGCGATGATTCATGCTACCGTCCATCGGCATTGCTTGAAACATGCGAGCCAGCACATCGTCAGCCAGATTGTTACGCATATAAGCGTACTGATCTTCGTCGGGCAGATTAAGCGCCAGTAGGGCTTCTTTAAAGACCTCTTCACTCGGATAAGGGAAAACAGTAATTGCCGGCAAGTACGTAGTATCGGTGAGTAGCTCTACAATAATAGTCAGACTCTGCACCCGATTTTCCGGTACCAGATAATACTGCCGCTTAAAGCCCACAGTACTGAATACCACACTATCGCCAGGTAGCACTGGCATGGAGAAATACCCGTACCGGTTAGTGGAAGTACCCCGGCCAGCGGCGGGCACGTACACGTTTACCCCCGGTAATGCGTAGGTACTATCTTCGCCTAAAACCAGTCCCGAAAGCTGAATCACCTGGCTCCTTCCTTGAGCTTGCGTTTGGTGGTTAGCTACTAAAGCAAACAATATTACTGTAAGAACAACGAGATATTTCAAACCAATTTCCGTTTCTTCGTACCTACTAACGATAATTTCATCGAAATAGTCACCAACTTCGCCGCAAAGAATCAGATTTCTAATACTTTAGGCGGATTACTTTAAGGAGTTGTTGTTAAAGATAACACAAAAAATTTCAATTTTCGAGCACCTACTGCCAAGCTATGCGTGTCAAGAATTTTAGTTTGGGTTTTGGCCTTCAGCTTTTTAAAGCCTTTTCGGAGGAGGCCCGCATCCGTATTTTGCACCTACTTTATCAGGAAACGGAAATGTGCATTACCGATCTGGAACACGTATTGGATTTTACCCAAACCAAAACATCACGCCACATTAGTTACCTGCGCAATGCGGGGTTGGTTTACAGCCGACAGGTTGATCAATTTATGTACTACCGTATCCGCCATCAGGCTAAAGATGTGGTAGAGCAGCTATTCCTGTACATGAGCAAAGATGCCGTATTGCTAAAGGATCACGAGACCTACAAAATCCTGTATTCAAACCGAGAGCTGGCTATCAATAAATTACAGCAAAAAAAGTGGCGCAACGCAAATTAGACGGGTTGTTCCTGATGTGAACGGTTCCGAATAAGTAATAACCCCAAAAAGGTTAGTGCCCCGTTTACGATCAGAATAAAGAAGCCAAACTTGAATCCATTGAACCACGCTTCAGAATTGGTGTCTAGCACAAAGCTGACCAGCGGTGAAAGCACGGCCACCCAAGGAATCAGACGATCTTTTACTCGCCAGTTGGTATACAACCCGAAAGCATAAAGGCCCAATAGAGGGCCGTAGGTGTAGCTGGCTATCCTATACACCGACATAACTACACTCTCTTCGTTAATAGCATTGAAGATCATAATGACTATCAACAATATGACTGAAAACATAACGTGTACCCTGGTGCGGATACGTTTATCACTTCGCGCTTTAGCCGCGTCCTGCACTTCGTCCCGATCTCGGCCTATCCCCAGAAAGTCCACACAGAACGAAGTAGTTAGCGCAGTCAGTGCAGAATCCGCACTGGAATAGGCGGCGGCAGTAATTCCTAATAGAAAAATAATACCGGCGTATACCGCGAACTGATTTACCGCTAATGCCGGAAATAGATTGTCGGAACGATCCGGAATTTGAAAACCAATCTGGTCGGCGTAGATATACAACAATGCTCCTAATGATAAGAATAGGATATTTGCGAAGACTAATACCACTGTAAACCACAGCATATTTTTTTGAGCACCTTCCAGTGTTTTAACGGTTAAATTTTTCTGCATCATATCTTGGTCTAGCCCGGTCATAACGATGGCGCTAAACGCACCGGATATAAACAGCTTAAAAAAGTTTCTTTGAGATTGCCAATCCCAGACGAATACCTGGGAAAATTCACTGTCCTGTATTGTCGTTACTAATTGCCCTAACGAAAGGTTTAACTCATTCTTAATCAGCAAAATACTGATTACCAGTGAGGCTAATATAAGGAACGTCTGTAAAGTATCAGTCCAGACAATGGTCTTGATTCCTCCCTGAAAGGTATATAACCAGATGAGGACAATTGCCACCACCACAGTAAGCCAGAAGGGCAGACCAAATGACTTAAAAAAGGCCAGATGTAACACACCCGCTACAATAAATAACCGCAGTGAAGCACCAATAACCCGAGATAACAAAAAGAAAAAAGCTCCTGTCTTGTAGGCGTAATAGCCAAACCGTTGTTCAAGGTAACCGTAAATGCTTACGAGGTTCAGCTTATAATACAGGGGCATAAGCACCAAGGCTATAAAAGCGTAGCCTGGAATGAACCCTAGTACCAGTTGAAAGTAAGTAAACTGAGAGTTGCCTACCTCACCCGGAACCGAGATAAATGTAATACCCGACAGAGTAGCTCCGATCATGCCAAAGGCTACTAGGTACCAAGGCGACTGCCGATTACCGGTAAAGAAAGTCTGGCTATCGGCGTTACGTGAGGTAAAATATGATATGGTTATCAACAGAAGAAAATATCCGGCAATAACTGTGAAAACTAATCCAGGCGACATGAGTTACTAGAGTTATAGGCGCGTAAAAGTGACGGTTTTTTTTTAATTTTACTAGTTGGTTAAATTTTCAAAAATGGATTACGGAATTCAGGAAGATGTATTAATTGAAACCGCAGTACAAGAAGAACTGCTGGAGCTACGAGATTTGGTAGTTATCAATGATGACTACAACACTTTTGACCACGTTATAAACACACTCATTAGAGTTTGCAAACATACTCCCGAACAAGCTGAACAATGCACCCTGATTATTCACTATAAAGGCAAGTGTGCGGTAAAAAAAGGCACTTTTGAGGAGCTAAAGCCGATGCTGGATGCCATTCATGATGTAGGCATCGGGGCAGAAATACAATAATTCACTTCCCGCACTTATCTTGCGGGGAAGTTGTTATTTTGGCTAATACTCACCTAACCCCCTTTATGGAATACCCCTCAAAGCTGATCGAAGACGCAGTCAACGAAATTGCCAAGCTACCCGGCATTGGCAAAAAGTCAGCATTGCGTATGGCGCTTCATTTGCTGAAGCAGGACGAGGACCGTACGCAATCTTTAGCCGGCGCCTTGGTTGATCTTCGCACAAAAACGCAGTACTGTAAGGTTTGCCACAATATTGCCGATGCTCCGGTCTGTTCCATCTGCCAGAATCCGCAGCGCGACCAGAGTATTGTATGCGTCGTAGAAACTGCTACTGACCTGATTGCCATCGAAAACACATCTCAGTACCGCGGATTATACCATGTTTTGGGCGGCGTTATCTCGCCACTAGAAGGAGTCTCTCCCAGTGATTTGACTATTGATAGTTTACTCCAGCGAATTCAGGACGAAAATTCTGAGGTAAAAGAAGTTCTATTGGCTCTGAGTGCTACAATGGAAGGTGATACCACTTCCTTTTTTATCACTAAAAAGCTCAAACCACTGGACGTGAAGATTACCACCATAGCTCGGGGAGTGCCCATCGGTAGTGAGTTGGAGTATACTGACGAAATTACCTTGGGCCGTAGTATTGTAGGGCGGAAAGCCTATGAAGGCTAAGTTACAGACTGCTTTTGGCTACGGCTATTGCCAGTAGCACCCAACCCACTATAAATAACAGTCCACCAATCGGAGTTACTGCACCTAGCCAGCGAAGTCCGCTCAGGCATAAAATGTAAAGGGAACCCGAGAAAATGAGTATACCTCCCATCATGGAGAGTGCAGCATAGTCTAGCATTTTATCCTGTATCCGAAACATCAACAGCCCAATGGCCAGTAATGCCAACGTATGGTAAAATTGGTATTTCACAGCGGTTTCAAAGGTATCTACTCGCCCCTGTGCTTCTAGCGTAGCTTGTAGCGCATGAGCTCCAAAGGCCCCGATCATCACTGACAGTGCTCCTAAAGCCGCTGCAGTCACTAAAATAAACTTTTGCATGTTATTGGTGATAGTTTCGTTCGCCAAAAATAGTAGTTCCAATACGCACCATGGTGCTGCCCTCTTCTATCGCGATGCGATAATCACCACTCATGCCCATAGAGATTTCTTCCATCCGGATTTGATCCGGTAAATCGTCGTTATGCTTCAAGGCTTCAAACAATAGTTTTAGGTGTTCAAACTCTTGATGCACTTGAGTTTCGTTCGGAGTGAAGCTGGCCATGCCCATCACGCCCACTATTTTCACATACTTCAGGTGCTGGATAGTTTCGTCTCTAATCAACTGAAAGATTTCCTCATCGGAAAAGCCAAACTTACTTTCCTCTTCGGCAATATGCGCCTGCAACAGGCAAGAAATGGTACGATTGTTTTTCGCTCCCTGCTTGTTAATCTCCTCTAGCAGTCGGATGCTATCTACTGAATGAATTAAATGCACGAACGGGGCAATGTACTTTACTTTATTACGCTGCAAGTGCCCGACCATGTGCCAGCGAATGTCCTTAGGCATTTGCTCGTACTTACTTACCATTTCCTGAACTTTGTTTTCTCCAAAATCACGCACACCGGCTTCGTAGGCTTCCATTAGGGTAGAAATCGGTTTGGTTTTGCTCACGGCAATTAGCTTGCATCCCGAAGGAGCTAATTCTTGTTGTAATTGATCTATATTTTCGGCTATATCCATACGTAACACTATCAATTTCTTTAGTAACAATCACTATCTGAATGAGTTCTATCTGAGCAGTTTTCGTACCACTATGTTCAAAATTAGCATGATAAAAAAGCTTTTCTTTCTGCTCGCCTTCCTACTCTTCGCCCAGATTGTACAGGCCCAATCCAATGACTTAATCCGTTACAATGAACGACGGTTACAAATGACCCGTATTGGGATGCTTACATTGGGTAGCTGGGCTATTGGCAACATGGCCGTAAACGGGGCACTGATGGGAGGTACCTCCGGTAGACGTTACTATTTCCATCAAATGAACGTATTCTGGAATATTGTAAATATCGGTTTAGCTGGTACCGGCTACTACAGTGCCTTGACGGCTGACCCTACCGCTCTTACACTGGCTGAGTCTATTCAGGAACAGCATAGTATTGAGAAACTTTTGCTATTAAACGCCGGCTTGGACGTAGCTTACATAGCTGGGGGGTTCTACCTGATGGAACGCGGCCGGAGAGATTCGCCACAGTCCGAACGGTGGAAAGGTTATGGACAATCTTTGCTATTACAAGGGGGCTTTTTACTTATCTTTGATGCTCTACTGTATACGATTATACACCAACCCAGTAGTGAGTTATACTCTTTTTTATCGGCGATACAGCCTACCACCAACGGACTTGGCTTGGTATATCGCTTTTAATATGCTTGAAGAATATTGTAGTTCTATTGATCGTAAGTCCCTCGATTTGGAACCTAAAAGTAGGTAGAATATCTTCTCTATTAGACTATGGAAGTACCCGTTTATACTCCTGATCAAGTAAACTTACTACCTGACCAACCGGGGGTCTACAAATATTATGATGCTGACCGCACGTTAATCTATGTAGGTAAAGCTAAAAGCCTGAAGAAGCGGGTAAGTAGCTATTTTACCAAATCTAAGAACGTAAATCGCAAAACGGCCAAGATGGTGCGGGAAATACGTACCATTGAGTTTACTATCGTCAATTCTGAATTTGATGCTCTACTTTTAGAAAATAGTCTGATTAAGAAGAATCAGCCCAAGTATAACATTCTGCTGAAAGACGACAAAAGCTACCCGTTCATTCTATTAACTAGTGAACGTTTTCCCCGCATTATTCCTACTCGCCAGCGCATTCCTGATGCAGGCACTTATTTTGGCCCATTTGCTAGCGTAAAGACCATGAACAATGTGTTAGAGCTCTTAAGAAGCCTCTACACATTACGCACCTGTCGCTACGATCTATCGGAGGAAAATATTAAGTCGAAAAAATACAAGGTATGTTTGGAGTACCATATCGGTAATTGTCTGGGACCTTGCGAAGGACTTCAATCTGAGGAAGATTATAACCGGGATATTGAACAAGCTACTAATATTCTGAAGGGAAATATGAGCGTAGCTCGTACGTACTTCAAAGACAAAATGCAGCAAGCCGCCGAAGATTTAGAATTTGAAGAAGCCCAGAAATACAAAGAGAAGCTATCACTGCTCACGAAGTACCAAGCCAAGTCAATTGTCGTCAATACCCATATCGGCGATACGGATGTATTTACGATCGTTTCCGATGAGCAGATTGCCTATATCAACTATCTGAAGGCTAATAGGGGCACTATTATTTTGACTAAGACTATTGAGATAAAGAAAAAGCTAGATGAGAGCGACGAAGATATTTTGGCCTTGATGATTGTAGAACTTCGGGAGCGCTACCTCAGTGCAACAAAGGAAATACTAACGAATATTAAGGTGCCAGTTGCAATAGAAGGAGTGAGATTAACTATACCCAAAATTGGTGATAAGCGTAAGCTAGTAGATTTATCCATCAAAAATGCATTATACTATAAACGTGAACGAGTCAACCGAGTACAGGAATACCAGCAACGGGTAAATCGGGTAGTACTGAAATTACAGGAAGATCTACGGCTTAAGCAGCCCCCCATGCACATAGAGTGCTTTGACAATTCCAACTTACAGGGCTCTAATCCGGTAGCATCTATGGTCTGCTTTAAAAACGGTAAGCCTTCTAAAAAAGATTACCGTAAATTTAACATCAAAACCGTAACCGGCCCCGATGACTTCGGCTCTATGTATGAAATCGTTTTCCGCCGCTATAAACGCTTACTAGAAGAAGAACTTGAGCTTCCTAACCTGATTGTCGTTGACGGAGGAAAAGGTCAGTTAAACGCTGGTTGTCAGGCATTGAAGGATTTGGGTATCTACGGTGACATTCCAATCATTGGAATCGCCAAGCGATTAGAAGAGATTTACACTCCTGGCGACCCCTACCCGCTACATATTGATAAAAAATCAGAGTCTCTCAAACTTATTCAACGGATACGGGATGAGGCCCACCGTTTCGCCATCACTTTTCATCGTAAAAAACGATCTAATGCCGCACTGCGAAGCGAGTTAGAGGATATTAAAGGTATTGGGCGTAAAACCGCTCTATCGCTTCTTAAGAATTTCAAATCCGTCAAAAATATTCGGGAAGCTTCGGAAGAAGAATTAGCTAAGCTAGTCGGTTCCTCTAAAGCCAAAGTACTAAAAGACGCACTAACCAAATAAAAAGGGGAACCCGAAAGCTCCCCTTAAAACATTTGTGTTATGAAAAAGACTAGTATTCCCAGAGCTCGTGTTCTCGCTCCAGTAGATCGTATTCGTATTCCAAGGATCTAAGTAGCGCCTGACGCTTGTTTCCATCAGCCATGTCAACAATACGCTCATCATCAGGATTAGAGTACTTCACTACGTGAGCACTAAATAACCGCAAATCAAAAGCATGCTCCAAGTTTAAGTGCATAGCACTGTTCTGAGGATTTACCCAAACGGCAATCTCAGGATTTTCACGGAATACCCGTAGTAAATCTTTGTAACGGAAAGAAGCTACTTCTTTAAGTAGTCCCGTATTAGGGAAGTTCTCAGGTGGCAGAATCAAAGTAACTGCCTGAATATCGTAGTACTGACGGCCTCTTTCTTTATCAAAAATGATATCTTCAGCAATTTCAATGACTGACACATCTTTGGCTGCGAACAAATAGCTTTCAGACTGAGATGCAGCTGCATCGGCTCCTCCTATGTCAGTACCTTCAGCACCTTGTCCAGAATCGTTGCTACCCCAACCATCATCATTACTGCTGCTATCGCCCCAGCCGTCATCTCCACTGCTGCTACCCCAACCATCGTCAGATGATTCCTCTTGACCAAAGCCCATAGCAATCTCTTCCTCGCTCAATGCCGGACCGTCCATCGGAATAGTCAAGTTCTCAATGAACTGCTCTTTTGACATTCGAGTAGAAACCGAGTCATTCATATACGGATACAATGTTCCGTTCATCACTGACTCAATAATCACGCGGGTAATCCAGCGGTTTTCTGAAAAGAATGGTTTGTTTTGTTTTTCCCGCAAATCCATGCGACGCCAAACCCGGGTTCGGTATAGTTGGTCCGACGTATGGATAGGCCGGATAGAGTTATCGTTGTAACCCTCTTCGTTATACCCGTCGTTTTCTTGGGCATACGATGTAAAAGTAGCCCCGAATACAACAGCACCCGCTATTAGGCATCCTTTTACAATTTGATTGATACTCTTCATAACACCTGTTTTTTGATGAAGCAGACCGGCTTAGCGAACCGGTCTGCTATTTATTGTTTGATTGGTTCCTATTTAATAGGAACAGTAATTGTTGAAGCCGATGCTCCTAAACGTACATCTTCTCGCTCACCACGAGAGTTCATACGCTGAACTTTCTTCACGTCTACTACAATACGGTCACCAGGTTTAGCTTTGCTAATTACGCTGTTAAGACTGGCTGTTCCGTTGCTAGCGTTGTACTTAGCTTTACCAACTGGGCGGCTTCCACGTGCTAAAATGATCTCAGCATCAGTTACTCGGTAGCGAGCTTCCTTAGGTAACACACTTGCAAAGTCTTCGTCAGGTACTGCTTTTACAGTAAGACTACGTAGACGGTTAGCCGCTTCACCCTGCTTCAGGTTTACTGGTTTGTTACCTGGTCCTAATACTTCAATAGAAGGCTTGGGAATAGGCTTCACCCGGAAAGACTCGGTACCGATTTTGTATCCATTGCTGCTTACAGTCAAGTCAACCTTAGCTGCCTTAGGAATAACTGTAACCTGACCAGTTTTAGCACCGGCAACAGCAGTTCCACCAGTAGCACTGAATGAAGGTTTGTAACTTGTTCCCAGAGCAGGTACGTTTACTTGCAGGTCATTCGCACAGTTCAGATAAAGCGCTTGCATTGCCTGAGATTGTACTTGGATTACTGGCTTAGTTACAAAGTATGAGAATGTCTCTTCGTAAGTCTCTGAGTTAGCTCCCTGGTCAATCTGAATGGTAGCCTTAAACTTCTGCTCCGCCCGATTGTCCTTATCATATTTAGTAGCGCTGGCCGGGAATTTAATTTTTCCCATTCCTGCTTCTACCGGAACTGGCTTGCCGTTTACCATCATCTTAGGAGTAACTGCACTAGAAGAAGCTGCAATAAATAGATCAGCTTCGTAAGTAGTCCCCGCAGCCACTACATTAGACTTAGGACGAACCATCACTTTGATATCGTCAAACTTCAAATCCTTGGCTCCTACTTTACGAGCAAGCTCATCCAGAGCAGCTGATTCACGAGCCAGCACCTGCGTTTTCAGATCATTCAGAGTAGCCAAACCAGCTACCATTGGAGTATTTTGGAAGTTTAGTTCTGCAAAGCTCTTCTTGTTCTGATCAGGATTATCTTTGAATACCGGGTTTTCCCGTCCGTCTAAGGCTAACGGCTCGAATTCAGCCCCAGTCTCCTGGGCAATGAACTGAGCGTAACTATTCAGAACCTCCTTCAATTGATCACCTTGCTTCTCACGCACCATCAGATTAGCAATCTCATCTTCGTTCTTACCACCTTTATATGCACCACCTTCCGATTCAGTTCCTCCAGTGATATCTATAAATGTACTGCGGTATTCATCTAACTTGCTAACCACTTCATTAGTCTTAGCCCGTACTTCTTGCGCTTTAGTCAGTACGGTTACGTCTTCTTCGCGATTACCCGCATCTTCTACTGCACTGCGAATGCGGTCTACCGTATTGCTGTTTTTCGCTTTGTAGTTAGCAGCGGATTGCTCTAGACTCTTGTCAATAAATATGAAGCGGTCTAGAATCGTGTTGCTTACTTGCAAAGCGAGAAGAGCGGTCAGTACCAGGTACATCATACCGATCATCTTCTGCCTGGGGGTTTCTTTTCCTCCTGCCATGTTGTCCTGTTTTAGCGTTTATTTACTAATTATTGATCTAATTGATTACGCTTTCATCGCGTTCAACATGTTACCGTATACACGGTTCAGAGAGGCAATATTACCGTTCAGCGAAGAGAAGTTACTACGGAACTGCTCAGCATCTTTACTAGCCTCAGCCACATTTTCCATTGCACCACTCAGGTTCGCGTAGAATTTGTTCATAGACTTCAGATGGCTGTTAGCATCCTGAAGCTCCATTTCATAAACAGCGTTCAAAGAAGCCAAATTCTTTGTAACAGTCTGAACCTGTGCGTGGTATTCCTTCGCATCCTGACTAGCAGTAGTCATCTCTGACATTGCAGTGATGGTAGTCTCGTAAGACTTATTCATGTTAGTCAATGACTGAGAAGCAGTTTTTACATTTTTCGCATACTCGTTAGTAGCTACAGCGGCATCAGTAATAGTTCCAATCTTATTTACTGACTCTGAGAGGTTTCGCATACCGCGTCCTAGGCTATCAATCAATTCACCACCAACCTTAGATTTCTCTAACATAGCATCCAGTTTGTTAGAAACTGAATCGCCTTTCCCGTTGGCAATCTGCTTGCGAGAAACGGCAGGAGTATCACCTGCTAATTCAGGATAAACTAAAGACCAATCGTACTCGTGCTTCTTAGGCTCAAATGCGCTAAGAAAGAAGATAACTGCTTCAGTAGTCAGTCCAACTCCAAGCATAAGTCCTGCACCGGGCAAGTGCAAAATTTTAAACATCGCCCCTACGATTACAACTGCTGCACCAATTCCGTAGATTTTGGGCATGATGCTCGTATACAATAATTCTGAAAATCCACCTTTTTTCTTTGCCATGATGTAAGAGTTTTAGAAAATAGAATGTTAATATTTGATTATATGATTAGTTAAATTCATTACCAGCCGAACGGCCAATGTATGTCATCGCACAACGGAATCCGATGTAAGCGGTAGTAGAGTCTTTGTACTCGAAAGTTCGAGTACCGGTTTGCAGGAAGTACGATACATCCTTCCATGATCCACCTCTAACCACTTTTCTGAACTCGTTTGGATCATTATAAGTAGGGTTCAAATCCCAAACGATGGCAGTAGCAGCAGGGTTCCAGGCATCTTCGCACCACTCACCTACATTACCTGACATATCGTACAAACCAAAATCGTTAGCAAAGTACGAAGCTACGGGTGCCGTGTAGGCAAACCCATCGTCAAAGTAGTTACCGCGTCCTGGCTTGAAGTTAGCCAGCATACATCCTTTAGAGTTACGGATGTAAGGACCACCCCAAGGATATTTAGCCATATCACGGCTACCTCGAGCAGCGTATTCCCACTCAGCCTCAGAAGGAAGGCGGAAGTTAGGCATGATAAACATACCGTTGCTTTCACGATAATCGTTCAGATAAGCCGTACGCCATTGGCAGAAAACCTTAGCTGCCTCCCAATCAATACCTACTACTGGATAGTTATCAAAAGCGGGGTGAGAGTAATAGTACTGTACCAGCGGATCACCCATGTGATGGGTATAATTACGCTGCCATACAGTAGTATCAGGATAGAGTTCGTCTTGCACGAAGTTGGCACCTTTTCCGATAAGGAATTCGTACTCACCTTCGCCCTCTTGAAGCTCCTGAATGAACTGCCGATACTCATTATTGGTAATCTCAGTATCATCCATAAAGAACGCTCCAATGGTGATTTGCTTGTTAAAGCTTACCTGGGTAGCGATGGGATCTTCATCGGCCTGCCCCATGTGGAACGTTCCGGCAGGAATCCGCACCATGCCATACGGCGTAGGCATACCGTCGTATTCACGGCCCTGTACACCGACAAGCTGTCCGAAATCATCGCCGCCACCTCCAAAGAGGCCACAACCCTGCAACGCTAAAAGCGCACAGAGAGACAAGACAGCACTGCTGCATCGAATAGATTTACACATAACACAAATTGTTTTATAACATACACGTCTATACGAACACAAATATTGTAAATGTTCTTCAATAAGAACGAAGCAAAAATGTTAGAATCTTTGCCTTGTAATATTTTTCCAGTTTTAGCAAATCATTTGAATTATATCAATTATTTATTTAATTATTCAAATAATTCATTTATTGCCTAAACCGGGGTGTTCTAATAATTTTCTTTTCACCTGCTGAAGATACCGGCAAACTATAGCTTACCATTATCTCATGCGAGGAGGTAGCTTTAGCCTCCTGTGCAATTATAGTATAATCAAATGCGTAGCCAAGTTTCAGTGACTTCTCACGGAAAAAACTGTACCCAATCATACCAATCAACGATTCCTGCTGCCGGTAAGACAATCCTCCCCACATGGTATCATTGTAAGTGGCCATTACTCCTATGTCAAATGAGTACGTATTAAGATCGGACTGAACCAGGAACGATGGTGTCAACCGTAATTTATACGTAGGCTCGTAGTCGAAACCACCAGTAACAGTCATATGGTTCTGTAAAGGGTTATTTAATGTATCAATTCCTCCAAAATTAAACTGAGTATCCACTAGATGTTTAAAACCAACACCTGCATAAAACTGTCGGGCTCGATAGAATACTCCCGCCGAAAAGTCAGGCCGCATCTGAGAATCTCTTCCCGCCCTTCTTAAAGGGTCGTTCGGATCTACCCAACGGTACTGATCAAAGTCGATTGTTTGAGAAAAAGCGCCTACTCGTATACCCAGACTTAATTTAGCAGCTCCTACACCCAAGTGGTAGGCAAAAGAGGCCTGAGCTTCCTGGTTAGTAAGCGGACCAATACGATCGTTCACTACGTGAAGCCCAAATCCGCTCCTTAGTTTAAGGATGGGAGTGTTAAGACTAATTACCTGGGTATTTATACCACCGCTCAGATCACCAGTAGTGGGCTGGTATCCGGCCCATTGAGTACGATGAAATGCAGTAATTGTGGTTATTCCTTCTACACCAGCGTAAGCAGGATTGTAAAATAAGGTATTGAACATGTACTGGCTAAACTGGGCACTCTGCTGAGCATACGTAATCGTGCTGCATACAGTACACAGAAAAACAAGTACAACAAGCGCTTTTTTCATACCTAGAGAGTCAAAATCAGGCCTAAAAGTATAATTCTGTTGTTAGTTTTCCTTAACAGAAATATACTTTTTCATACAACGTACGCTTATTTGTAGAATTGTACTAGCCTCTTACTATTATTTTTTGACTTCTTGTTGATGATTTTTGTTTGCTTCCTTGATATAAACTTCGAGAGCACCTGTCATGGAAGGGGCATTAGGCATAGGAGCCTGAATATCTAAAACAAGCCCTGCATCGCGCACCGCATTAGCTGTAGTGGGGCCAAAGGCAGCAATCCGGGTTTTGTTCTGTTTAAAATCAGGGAAGTTTACAAATAGTGAGTTGATACCTGAGGGGCTAAAGAAGGCGATAATATCATAGTATACATCCTCTAAGTCAGATAAGTCAGCCGCTACTGTTTCGTACATAACAGCCTCATTATACTGATATCCACCGTTTTTCAGGAAGTCGGGGATGTCGTTTTTCCGGATACTGGAGCAGGGAAAAAGGTATTTCTCATCTTTGTGCTTCTTAAGTATCTCAATAAGGTCTTGCGCGGTGCGGAAGCCCGTAAAGATTTTTCGCTTACGAATTACGATGTACTTCTGTAGATAGTTAGCTGTCTGCTCCGAGATGCAGAAGTATTTCATATCAGAAGGCATTTCTATGCGTAACTCGGAGCATATATTAAAGAAGTGATCTACGGCATTACGGCTGGTAAAGATAATAGCCGTATGATCCAAAATCTCGACTTTCTGTTTACGAAAGTCTTTAACGCTTACTGGTTTCACTTCGATAAATGGGCGAAAATCAACTTTGATTCCATACTTGTCGGCTAAGTCAAAGTAGGGCGATTTTCCGTTTTGGGGTTCGGGCTGAGAAACGAGGATGCTATTTACCGGGTAAAGTCTTTCTTTGTTAATTCTGCTATCGCTCATGCGTATTCCTCTGATTTTATTTTTTACTGTCTACTAAATTCCGAGTAAGCTGTTGAATAATTTTCTCTCTCTGTTCGATAGAACAGTAGGTGTTCCACTTTCTAAGAAACACGAGAAAAGTTAATTAAATTCTATTTATTATTGAATAAATACTTAACCTATCAGCAATTCGAGTCCGGCTAGAAGCGGGAGAATTTCTGCAACGCAAATGTATGAAAATAAATATATATTTCGAAACGAGGCATTCTTAGCTAAACGAAGATACAGGACTACAATCCGAAGTAAAGCAAAAGCTAAAAATCCGTAAATCAGTCCACGAACGTAAATCTCTTCACTAATCTGGGCATTAGGAAAGAAGCAGATCATGACGACGAATACCCCCGCCCAAAAGACGAGCGACATCCGCATAAAGTCAAACATATGCAAGTACTTCATAGCGCGAAGCCGAAATAATGATCCCAACAACATTAGCAGTAAATACTTGATCCAAATAGTAGCAAACACAATAAGCGCTAACTCTACCCATAGAAGCATATACTGGGAGAATGACTGTAGTGGAAACGTAGTGTAAGGAATGGTAAATGGTAACTCAGCAGTAAGAGGCACAATAATAATCAACAGGAAAGAAATGAGTAGGCAGTGTTGAATTAGGAATAATACGTGAGCCTCATTTAGCAGCTTAACACGCACATCATCTTCCCGTACCTTAGAAGAAAAAATACGTGGTATGTCATAAATTGCTTTGAAGCTGCGAGAGTACTGATGTTTGAGAGTCGCGTAAAAGATCAGTAAAATGAGCAGGCCTACTACAAAGAAGTCCATTTTCAATGCTTTGGCCCGGGTAACTACCTGATTCTTCTCAGCCAGTTGTTGACCAAAGTTCACTACTTCTAAGCTTACTTTATCAAAATCCTTTTCTGCTTGAAAAATGGTAAGAAATGCTTTGTTCTGATAATACTCTCTTAGACTATCAATACTTAGATAAATACAGTTAGAACTACCGAAATTTTTAATAAGCCGTTGATTGATTAGTAATGAGCTATTTTTGGGCGCACAGCACCGAAGCTTACTGCCCTGGTATTCGATTAAATCTATGGGGATACCGATCACTGAGCCTTTCTTCTGCTGGTCGGAAATAAAAGGAATATAACGATTCTCTTCGTCAACAGTCAACCACTCTGAGCGCAAGTCTTTAATTACAAAATAGTCAGACTCGGCCGTTCCAGAAGTATTGACTTGCCCCGAAGCCGAAATACTTAAGTAAAGAAGTATCGTAGCTATAAGAAAGCGATACATAGTATTCATCTTAATAGGCTCTGTACATGAATCGTACCGCAACTGCTGAGATGCCCGAGATAATACGTAAGTTTTGAAAAAATGCATTATTCAGAAACGGCTAATATAGCCAAAATGTACTTTAGAGGTACTAAAGTTCAATTCCTGATCCTGAGATTTTCCTAAGGCATATACTAGGCTAAAAAGCCCAGCAGAAGTACTCACACTAATGCCTGCCCCAATGCCTAAGGGTACATCTACACCTCGGTAGCCTTGGTACTCTTCTCGCAACCAGGCTTGGTCATAAAATGCGAACAAATACGATGGAATGGCACTTTCAGGTTCCAGAAGCCACCGTAACTCCAAGTTTGATAGTGCGAATTGTGAAGCAAAAAACCAGTTATCATTAAACCCACGTAAGCTTTTTATGCCCCCCAAACGATACAGCTCATTAAGAAATAATTGTTCGTCTAATAAGCCAGCGCCTCGTAACCGATGAAATAATCCTACACTGCTGCCTAGCATGTAATATTGAGCGAAAGAAAGTTCACCCGCCCACTGGTCACTTTCCACAGTCTGATAAGTGAGCAAATCGTTCTGAGCGTCTTCCTGCGTCCAGAACGACACTGACTTTCTCCCCCCTCGTCCGGAGATTGATAACGAGTAGCCCCGCCGGGGAAACAGTAAGCGATCTACCTGATTCCATTCGTAACGAAGACCACCACCTTGGATTGAAACATCGGCCAGCGGCGGGGCTACTGTTTCGGTAGTAAAACTGTTTTCACCGGTTAAGCGGCTACTGCGCCAGTCACCAAAGGCGGTAATTCGCTGGCTACTTCCACTTACGTACGACACGTTAAGGTTCACGTTCCGATTAAGAAACAGCGTATCTTCCTTGAGTAAGCTGAAATTAAATCCTATCCCTAAAGGAGAACGGAGTAGATTCGGATGATCGTAAGTAATGGCTAATTGCTGAGAAGCTACCTGCAAGCGTTGCCAGTTAAGCGAGAAGGTTTTTCCAGTTCGCCCCAGATTTCGCAGTAGGATATTCAGTTCTCCGGTCAACAGTAGTTCTCCATCACGCCCTGCGTCTGGTAGCACTGACAGAATCCCGTCTATCTGATTAGTAGGCTGATAAGAAAGAGGTAAGTACAGGTTAGCCACCTCGTTTTGAAACCTGGTTTCTACAGGTCCTTCTAATAAGAGATAAGGTAAAAGCTGAAGACGCGAGGTAATCTGAGCCACTTTCTTTTCACTGTAAACCGAACCCGTACGAATACCCAAGTAAGCCTCGAGAAACTCCGGGTTCACCCTTTCGGTACCGACTACATTCAGTTCACCGAAATGTATTAACGATCCCGACTGGTAGTCTAAGGCAGCAGATATTTCCTGCCCCTCTATTTTCACATCTTTCAGACGTACTGAGGCAAAAGGATAGCCGTGGTTCTCAGAATAGTTCAAGCAGTTTTCTACCAACTGCTGAAAATCATCGTACTGAAAGGGCTGCTGCAAAAAAAGTTCATCCCGGTAGCCCGACTGAGCCTGCATAATTGGATCTAAATTACCCGATTGCAAATAGGCCCAGCGAAAGGGCGACCCGGGGTGTATTCTTACCCGATAGATTAAGCTATCGGTGGTGGGTAGCGGCTGCACGTAGGCCTGAAAATAGCCCGTCCGCTGAAGGGTAATAATAATAGTATCTACTGCCTGCTGTACTTCTACAAGACTAGCGTATTCGACTGAGGGAAGATAAGACCTAAGAAGCTCTTTATCAGGTTCAGAATTTTCTATGCGCAACTGCCACTGGGCGTAGGTTGCCCCACTACCCACAAAAAGCCAATACATTATAACTAATACAAGTGCACGCATGTATTTGGTTGATCGCTGACTTCAAAAGTCTTATAAAGCAACTACAAATACAACCTATTCGTCTGCTAGTGAAAGTTTTAGCCCAAGATTGCGCTTTTTTGCCGAAGGCTATTTAAAAAACTCGTTGGTGTAAAGTATGGAGGTATCAACCTGCCCAATGTTCATGGGTACTCCGTGTACATCCTTTAACACCTTAGTCTTAATCATCCATTCTATAAAATCCTGCCAGCGAGTACCATCCATGAACCCCCAAAGGCCTTCATCAGACAAAATGTGCGGCGTCAGCATCCTCATTGATTCTGTAATCGTAGATAAGTTTTGCCAATCGGGATGATTAATATGTTGATGAAGCAGTTCGGCAGACCCGTCTGGATTTTCAGCTACGTAGCGCCAGCCTTTTTCCGCCGCTCGGATAAACGCCTGAATAGCATTACTTTCTTCGGTTGCGAAATCTGCGTGCGTAATGAGTAACGGAGAATAGCCGTAGGGAATGCCGTAGTCGCCTAATGAAAAAGCCCGAAACGAGAGGTTTTGCTCTAGCCTTGCTTTGGGGCCTTCCCAAGGTAAAAATACCCAGGTGGCATCTACTGACCCGTCAGCCACCGTACGCCACATTTCTAAATACTCGGGGCTGGAAATTTGTATATCACCCGTTCCCCCATCATTCTTTATTAACTGACGGACAATATCATTTTCGAAACGAGCATTATAGGAGGCAAAAACTTTTCCATTTAGCTGAGCCGGACGTTCAATATCGCTATTAGCTCGAACGACGATAGCACTCGCATCTTTTTGCAGTGCTGCCGCTACGGCTGTGAGAGGAACTGAATTCTTCAGCGTATTAAAGCTAATCACGCTTTCTGAAGGAGCGATGGCTAACTGTACTTCTTTATTGGATAATTTTTTAGCAGGAGTAGTTGCGTAGTTATCATCTTCTGGACTAATGAAGGTAACATTCAGCGATTCATCTTGATAATAACCTTTTGCTTCCGCTACCAAGTAGCCAGCGTGTAGTGTATTGGGTGACCAGTCTAAGGCTAGGGTAAGTCTCATAGTTGATGGTGTTATATGACAGTTTTAATTTCTTTGTAGTACCAAATCACAATTTATTTCGACATCTTCGATGGTTGCTCCTTTACTTCTGTAAAATTCTTGTGCCTTTTTATTCCATCTTGAAACTTGCCACTTCATTTTGTAACAACTTTCATCTCGACCGATTTTTACTACTTCATTAAACAACTTATTTCCTAAACCTGAACCACGATATTTTTCTACTACATATAAGTCATCTAAATAAATGGCCTTTCCCGTCCATGAGTAATAGCAGATAAAGTATGTGGCAAAACCGATAATCTTCTCTTCGTAAGTGGCCACAAGACAGTTAAAATAATTCTGATCCTTCAACATTTCCTCAGGAGTAATTGTCACTTTCTCAGGACTCTCTATGAAGGTCGCAAACTCTTTTATAAGTTTATGAATGTCACTGAAGTCTTTAGGATTAGCTTTTCTGATACCAAATTCCATTGTAAAGATGTAGGTTAGGTCAATTATCGACATTCACTAGCATGTCGTTAGTGTAAAGCGAAGCGATATTGATTTGTTCTGCCGAAATTTGGCGGCTATCATAGCGTTGTAGCAATTGGTGTTCGCTAAGCCATTGTACGTAGGTGCTCCAGCGACTAGCCTGCATTATGCCCCACTGCTGTTGATCGTTCAGAAAGCTGGGGGCGATTACTTGCATTGCCTGGATAATAAAGTCCAGATCCTGAAAGTTTGGATGATCAATATGACTGACTAACAGTTGAGCAGTTTCCTCCGGGGCAGCCGCCGCCCGTTGATAGCCTTGACTTACTGCTTCCAGAAATACTTGGAATGCTTCTTGGCTCTCATTTAGTACGTCTTCACGAGCCATTAAGATAGGTGAATATCCATAGGGAATTTGGTAGTCGTGCAGACGGAAAGCGTTAAGTTTTTTCCCTCTTCGTTCGGCAATCACTCCTTCCCAAGGCATAAATACCCAGGCCACATCAAATTGTTTTTGTAAAAAGGCCTCGAACACTTCCAGACGCGGTGGTGTGACCAAATTAATTTCTCCTTTTCCACTATCCTGCTGAATCAGGCTTGTGAGTAATTCCTTCTCTAGCTGGGTTTTGTATCCCCCGTAAGTCTTTCCATCCAGCTGGCTCGGACGGATAATTCCAATGTCGGGCAATGTTACAAAAGCGCTGGTTTCCTGCTGCATTACCGTAGCAATAGCCTTGATCGGATACTGCTCTTTCTGAAGCAGCCGGTAATCCAGAAGATGCTCGGACGGGCTAAGGGCAATATGCACCTCTCCTTCGGCCAACCGCTGGGTGGTTTTCTTCTGATAGTTATCGATTTCTACCGAAATATACTCCACTTCTAGGCCGCTATCCTTCCATAGATTATTAATCTGAGCGACATATAATCCGGCGTGAATCACGTTGGGAGTCCAGTCTAGGGCTACTTTTAGTTTCATCAGCTTTTTGGTGTTATAGTGTTAGGGTGTTTATGTGTTATAGCTCTCGCCAACGAACTACTGAACAATGGATTGAGTGATTGTTAATTCGTCATCAGCCATTGCTTCCATTATTCATTAGTCATCAATCATTTATACTTAAAAACGAAGACGAAGGATGGCGTAAATGTGGCGGGGTGGTTGTACAAAATAGCCGGGTACGGTTTGTCCTTCGTAGAGTACCGGCTGGCCAAAGCTGTAATACTGGGTATCGAACAAGTTATTAGCAAAAATACTTAGCTCGTGCTGGTGAAATTGAGCGGTTAGTTGCGCGTTCATCACGAAGAAAGATGGCAGAATCAGATCGGGCTGATTGGTAGGCTCCAGAAAGGACTCACTTACATAGCGAGCTTTTAGAGCGGCTCTCAGCCAGTCAGTTGCTTGATAACCTACTGCACCATTGAATAGCCACTCAGGACTGATAATGGGCTGCACATTGCGAAAAACCTCGTCGGCACCTTCGGGGGCAAACTCATCGATATTACTCTGCATGTAGGTAGTATTGCCGGAGAAAGTCCAGCGGGGGATAAAGTTGTACTTCCAGGCTAGCTCCACACCCCGGCGGTAGCTATTAGGTACGTTCTTGCGCAACTGCACAAAGCCTTCAGGAATGTTTTCACCAATAGGGGCACTCTCGTTCTCTAACTGCATATAGAACAGGTGGGCGTGCCCAGATACCTTGCCACGGTGAATTCGAACCCCCGCTTCCCAGTTATTAACAAACTCAGGCTTCACCAAATTTACATCCTGTACACTCGCCAAATTAAAAGTGTTGATCTGAGTAGAACCTAAAATATCGAAGCGGGTGGGTTCACGGCCACTGCGGCCAAAGGAAGTGTAAGCATCAATCAGCGGCATAAAACGATAGGTCACTCCTACTTTTGGGTTCAAAAACGTCCAGTTGCGGTCGGGAATACTGGCGGGTTGACCCAAGAATGCTTCATCAGGGGTTAAACTCAGACTTACCGTTCGGAAGTGAAGATCAGCAAACAACAGCAGTTTATCCAGTTCGTAACTCACTTTCCCAAATAAGCTAAGTTCATCCTTCTGCGACTGATCTTGGTAATAAGGTTCGGCTATGGTAGGAACTACTGCTTCTATATTTTCTCGCTGAAAAGTATAAGCATGTAAACCGCCGTTTACACTCAATCGCCCGTTGTACGAAGTATGATTGAGGTAGGTCATAAACCCATAGTGATTGTTAAACAATGGGAAATTGGTCTGAGAAAAGTTTCCGTCCTCGTCGGAGAAGCCCGACGGAAAATCACCACCTGCTCCGCCATAGTACACCGACGAAACTGAAGAGGTACGTGGATTAATAATACGAGTATACTGCAACTGCACAAACTGTTGCCCAAAATCATCAACGTCATTCTCCGATACGTAGTTAGTCTTCGGATCACGCTCAATATCCGGCAACGCCACCGCCAGGTAAGCCAAATCATTCTTCGTTCTTCCAGTGAAAGCGGTCAGTTTTAATAAATCTTTTTCCCCGAAGTAGCCCCCTGAAAAAAAGAAAGAGTAAGAATCGGTACCGGTGTGGTTGCGGTAACCATCCGAAATAGTGCGAGAAAAGCGGGTGTAAAACGCCAGGTTGTTATCTAGTTTTCCAGTTTTCACTTCGCCGCTGGCTCGCCAGGTATTAAAGGAACCACCCGTTAATTGAATCTCGGCACTAGCTACACTATCATCCAGATTAACCGATTCAAAATTTATGGAGCCCGCGTAAGATGCCGTTCCGTTGGTGGTGGTACCTACGCCCCGTTGCACCTGCACCGAAGAAATACTATTCCCAAAATCGGTAAAGTTAGAAAAGAACACTCCCTGATCGATCATATCGTTGAGCGGCACCCCGTTTAGGGTGATATTAATACGGGTTTGATCAATACCCCGCAAGCGCATCTGTCCGTAATTAGTCAATGCCGTTCCCGATTCAGAGAAGGTCAGAATAGACGGCGTGAGTTCTTCCAGTACAAACAGCGCATCTTGCCCCACATACTGCTGCTCAATCGTTTCGCGCTCCACCGTCGTCTGGGTTACCGGAGCTTGTTGGTCGGCCCTGATCGCCTGAATTACCACCTCTTCTAAGGAAGCAGAAGGAGATAGCGAAACCGACCGTTGAATAGCCTCACCCGTGCCGTTGAGGTTAATTTCACGAGACTGATAACCCACGTAACTAATTCGCAAAGTGGTAGTGTCGGTGGGTAATTCTAACTGGTACTTTCCCTGAAGATTGGTAGTGGTACCCTGCTGAGTAGAGGCAATTTGAATGTTAGCCCCCACCAGAGGTTCGCCGGTAGATGCATCGGTTACAGTACCGGATACTGAGGTTTGCGCCCAGGTAGATACGGAAAAAAGGCTGCCTACCAGCAGGAGCGTGGATAGGATTCTCATAGTACGTCTTGATAAAAATAAGTAACTGGGAAGGCGGTTTTCGCCTTCTGAATTTCCCTGCGCTGGCATTACCCAGATCAGGTAGTAAGGGTATAATCTCAGCCCGTTATATTAAGGCACCCCTTGCTGTAACTACCGCCGAACGGCGAATAGCTAACTGAAAAACGAAAGTAGAAGAGAAATGTTAAGAAAGCAAGCGATCAATTGTATTTGTAGCTTGAGCCAGTCTAGCCGAAGGATTACCCTGAATTATCAGATTAGGTTTACCCACTAAAGCCCGCTCATAAAATTTAAACAATTCATCTCGGTCGGTCGGATTCTCTCGTAGCGGGTCAGCCTCCCAAGGAATATCGGGCACGCAGAGTAAATAAAGGTCAACTGGACGCTGCTCAATCTGCTCAAGAATCCACGGATGGCAGCGTCCGTAGCAGTATTCGCCCCAAACTTCAATTACAACTAGACTAGTATCGCAGATTAGTAAATCAGGTTTGTCTTTTGCTGCTTCGTCCTCTCGCTGAATTTGCCCTTTCGCTATTTCCAGCAAATCTTCCTCCTGGTAGGGTCGATTTAACCTGTTAAGATAATCGCGAGAATATTCGGGCACCCAGGCTATTTGGTAATGCTCAGCTAACGCTTTTGCTAACGTAGTTTTCCCGCTGGATTCAGGCCCGGTGGTTACTACTTTAATCATGAGCAATAGCTAAAGATTGACGCCAACTGAAGTAGCCATAAGTCGCCAAACCTAAGTACAAAAAATATAGTAATGCCAAAAGGTATAACTCTTTAACTACGTAAATACCCGACGCTACTGCATCTACCACAATCCAGAGAATCCAGTTTTCCAGTTTTTTCTTCGCTAGCATATATTGCCCTATCAAGCTAAACGCCGTAGTGAAGGCATCCCAATAGGGTAAATCGGCATCGGTGGTTTGCTGGAAAAAGTAGCCGATTCCGGCTGTGCCTATAATTCCTGATACAATGAGTAGAAGTAGTAACGACGTTCCTGTACGGGTTACTCTTAATTCCGACTGGTTCCTGCCTCCGTACAGCCACTGGTACCAGCCGTAAAATCCCAGAATGACGTAGATGATATGCAGACCTAAATCAGCGTAAAGCCGTACCTGATAAAAAAGTATGCCACTGAGGATCACTCCAATAATACCCGTGGGCCAACCCCACACAATCTCCTTAGTGTTGAAGTACACGGCTACCAGTCCAAAGACCACCGCAAAAAATTCAATCCAGTTCCACTCCATGCTGCAAGCTTACGCAAGAATCGGCGGAGAGACAACTTGCTCCAGATAGACGCTTCGATTATTAAAAATGAATCAATTTACTTAGTATTGATCTGATTCGCTTAAACCGCATAGACTTTCAAAGTCTCTGCCTGACAAGCGACTATTCAACCTAAAACAACCTGATTACACCATGACCAGATTTCTGTCATTTCTTCTCCCCGGATTACTTTCTGCTTTACTTATCTTTTCCTGCTCCGGACCATCGGAAACCTCGCAGGAGGCAGCAGAAGAAAAAGCAGTTCGCTTCGCCGATATTATCGTTTACGGAGGCACCTCAGCCGCGGTAACTGCGGCTGTACAAGCGGCTAAAATGGATAAGTCGGTAATTATGGTTTCGCCCGATAAACATTTAGGTGGATTAACTGCGGGTGGCTTAGGTTGGACCGATACCGGAAACAAGTCGGTAATTGGCGGACTGGCCCGAGAGTTCTACCATCGGGTATACAAACACTACCAGCAAGACTCAGCCTGGCAGTGGCAGCAACAATCGGAGTACGGCAACCGGGGGCAGGGCAACCCGGCCATGGACGGCGAGGAGCGAACCATGTGGATTTTCGAACCCCACGTAGCCGAACGAGTTTTTGAAGATCTAGTAAAAGATTACGACATTACTGTGTACCGGGATGCTTGGCTAAATCGGGAAAGTGGCGTAACGCTGGAAGAAGGAAAAATTACAGCTATTGAAACCCTGGACGGGCAGCGCTACGAAGGTAAAATGTTCATTGATGCTACCTATGAGGGAGATCTGATGGCTGCCGCCGGAGTGAGTTATCACGTAGGAAGGGAGGCAAAAAGTGTGTATAACGAAGAGTGGAACGGGGTGCAAACCGGAGTGCTGCATCATAGGCATTGGTTTGCCACCGATATAAGCCCTTACGTCGTCCCCGGCGATTCCACTAGTGGATTACTACCGCTGGTTTCGGCCGAAGATCCGGGCGAGTACGGCTCAGGCGACGATAAAATTCAGGCCTATTGCTTCCGGATGTGCCTCTCCAACCACCCCGATAATCGGATAGCTTTTCCCAAACCCGATAACTACGATCCTGGTCAGTACGCATTGCTGGCTCGGGTGTTTGATAGCGGCTGGCGCGAAACATTCAATAAGTTTGACCCTATCCCTAACCGCAAAACCGACACCAACAACCACGGCCCGTTCAGTACTGATAATATTGGTATGAATTACGATTACCCTGAAGGTAGCTACGAACAGCGTAAAGAAATTATCAAACAACACGAAGATTATCAGAAAGGGTTAATGTACTTCATTGCCAATGATCCGCAGGTACCCGAAGAAGTACGGGAAGATATGAGCCAGTGGGGACTAGCGGCGGATGAGTTTACTGATAACGGAAACTGGCCCCACCAAATTTACGTGCGCGAAGCCCGCCGTATGATTGGCCCCTTCGTGATGACCGAGCAGGAGGTGCTGGGCAAACGAGAAGTGCCCAAACCGGTCGGCATGGGCTCTTATGCCATGGACTCCCACAACGTACAGCGCTATATTAAACCTGACGGCTACGTACAAAACGAGGGCGATATTGGCGTAAAACCCGACCGTCCCTATAGCATTTCCTACGATGCCCTCACTCCCAAACGAGAAGAATGCCAGAACCTGCTGGTTCCGGTCTGCGTCTCTAGCTCCCATATTGCTTTCGGCTCCATCCGTATGGAACCGGTCTTCATGATTCTCGGCCAAAGTGCCGCTACCGGAGCAGTGTTAGCCATTGATAATAATACTCCGGTACAAGAAGTCGATTACGGAAAATTGGAAGCTCAGCTTACTGAAAATGGGCAGGTTTTGCGACAGGAGTAACTAATTTGGCAAAGAAGAAGTCAGAGACATAATTATCAACGTTTAGGCTATCTGTTGGTAGAACACCAGTTATGAAACACAGTTATTAACTTCCTTTATTACGCTTGCTATCATGCGGTAACTGTTTTGCTTGTCATTGCCAAGGTCCGTTTTTGGTAACATTAAAAAAGGATGTACCATCGTATTGATAAAGTCCACCGCCGCCGCCAACCCAAAATCGGCCTTCGTTGTCTTCGAAAATTGCTTGTACTGCCCTAATACCAAGACCTTGCTTTTGGCTGTAATTAATAAAAGATTCCCCATTGTAACGATACACACCATAACCTTCTGAGCTCAACCAGATATTTCCTGCCTTGTCTTCATAAATGATAACAACTTCATTGTTACCAATACTATCTTTCTGAGTGTAATTGGTAAAGGTCGTGCCATTATACCGACTTACCCCTCCCCACCTGGTCCCAAACCATATATTTCCCTTGCTATCTTCCATTATAATGTCAACGCTGTTGTCGGTCAGCCCATCTTTTTTAGAATATTGGGTAAATGATTGATCATCGTATTTAAAGGCACCATAACCATTTGTACTAAACCATATATTGCCCGCCCGATCTTCTGTTATAGACCAAGTAGTCCCTTTGGTAATAAATTCACCCGTTACTTCCTCGGGATAGGGGAGCTCAAAAGGAGCCCAGTTTTCACCATCAAATCGAAATATACTGGCTACTGAACCGGCCCAGATAGTGCCTTTACTGTCTGCGAATATGCTCCAGAATCGTTGGGCCCCG